>Ga0187808_10000007_pt1 | contig 35732 bp, 15 predicted proteins | sample NC_wetland_sal_i_5_FD_132427 | JGI IMG/M metagenome (GOLD analysis project Ga0187808, IMG submission 132427) | Wetland sediment microbial communities from Neuse River Estuary, North Carolina, USA - ASW_3 | ecosystem: Environmental > Aquatic > Freshwater > Wetlands > Sediment | place: USA: North...
ACCTGGCCAGGTCGCCCGTCCGGTACATCCGCTCGCCCGGACCGCCGTACGGGCAGGCCACGAACCGCTGCCCGGTCAGACCCGGCCTGCCCAGGTACCCGCGCGCGAGCTGAACCCCCGCCATGTAAAGCTCTCCAGGCACCCCGGGCGCCACCGGTCGAAGCCGGTCATCCAGCACGTAAGCGCGCATGTGGGCGAAGGGCCGACCCAGCGGAACTACTCCGTCGGGTGACGCGTCGCCTGGTTCGATCGCAAAGTCAACGCAGCCGATGGTGGTCTCGGTCGGCCCGTAATGGTTCACCACCCGGACGAGCGGGTTACGCACCCGCCAGCGCTCAAGTTCACGACCGTCTAGGGCCTCGCCGCCGAGGATCAGCTCCCTGGTCGGAGAGATCGCGTCGCCAATGCGCTCGAACAGCCGCAGGTGGCTGGGCGTCCCCTTAAGAAAGCCCGGTCTCTCCCCGTCCGACAGCGCGGTGTACTCATCGAGGGAGGCAACGACCAGCCGACCGCCCGCCGCCAGGGTGCCGAACATAGGAGTCAGGCAGAGGTCGAAGCTGATCGAGGTGTGGAGTACCGTGCCCTCGGCGAGGCTCGGGTAAGCCACCACGGCCCGCCCGATATAACTCGTGAGAGCGCGATGCTCGACGACGACGCCCTTGGGTCGCCCAGTCGAGCCGGAGGTATAGATGACGTAGGCGGCGCTGCGCGGATCGGCCTGCCGAACCATGCGGGCGGGCGCGTCGCCATAGTCGAGGCCGTCCCGATCTGCCCAGTCGGTGCATACCTCCGCGTCCGTGCCGGCTAGGCCGACAGCACACTGTGTGTCGGTCAGGATCAGCGACGCGCTTGCCTCGGCCAGAGCGACCGCTACCCGACTGCCCGAGACCATAGGGTCCAGCGGGATGTATGCCGCACCGGACTTCATCACGCCGAGCACGGCTGTGATCACTGCGGCACCAGGCTTGAGGTACACGGCGACGAGCGACTCAGGACCGATGCCCCGTCTCTCGACGTAGCGGGCCACTCGTTCGGCTTGGCGGTCGAGCTCGGCGTAGGTCAGGTTCGCGTCCCGCGCCACCACCGCGATCGCGTCCGGACAGCGCACCGCCTGCCGGCGCACCAGTTCGTGCAGGCAGACCGCCGACCCGACATCCGCGATGTCCGGTCCCATCTTTACGTTCAGCCTCCGGAAGCGATTCATGCGTCACAAGGCTCACTTACGGTCGCCCTACGCATAATGCGTGGCTCATAACCGTAGGCGCTTCCGCAGCCGCGACAGCGGCACTATGAGGGGCAGCTAGTGGGCAAGATGGGCCGGGGACGGGCCGGACATCCGGCCGCCCGATTACCCCTGGATTGCCTATGAGGTTGCCGGATCCGACACCGGAATGCGGCTACGCTCTGAACCGTCTCTTGTCCGGCAACCCAATACAGCTGACGCACAGCCGTCCCGACCGGGGCCGATACGGAGTGGATCATGCCACCGATGTACTCCAGAGGCGATCGGCGTAGAGCCGTCCTGACCACAATCTCATCCGACTCCCATACCTGGAATCTAATCTTCCTGCAATTGCTCCTGGAAGAGCACCAGTATCGAGTGCACAACCTCGGCCCCTGTGTGCCGGTTGAGTTGTTGGTGGCGGAGTGCTCAGCCGAACTGCCTCATCTCATCGTGGTCAGCACGGTCAACGGACACGGTTTCCACGAAGGCGCGCGGATCGGTTTCGCGCTGCGGGCGGTGCCTGCCCTGGAAGGCGTGCCCCTAGTGATCGGCGGCAAGCTGGGCATCGACGGGTCGCAACCGGAACGCTGCGATGAACTGCTGGCCGCCGGATTCGATGCCGTGTTCTACGACGAGCCCGGACAACTGGCCGCCTTCCGTGGCTTCCTTGAGGCGGCCGCCGCGGGTACCAGGCTCTTCGCATGAGCGCTACCGGATTCGGCCCATTCATCACCGCGGCACGGGCAGCTGGCCACCTTGTCGTGCAGCCCCGGATGGGGATGAGCAGTCCTGACGAGATGCGCGCGGGGCTGATGGCGGTCAAGCGAGCCACGCCGACCACGGTCGGGACAATTACCGTGGATAGTTTCACCCGCGGCAACAATCACGCGGCCGCACAAAACGCTCTTTTGGACGGGGAACGGCTCAACGGCTATCCGATCGTCGCACACGGACCGCAGACGACCGCGGCGCTGCTGGACGGGATTCTCAGCCCGGACTTCCCTATCCAGGTCAGGCACGGTTCACCGGACCCACGGCAGGTATTCGCCGCGATGGTCAAGGCTGGGCTATCGGCCAGCGAAGGCGGTCCGGTGTCCTATTGCCTTCCCTATGGACGCTACCCGCTGCGCGAATCGGTGCATGCTTGGGGGGCTGCCTGCGATTTTCTGGCCGAGGCGAGGGCGGACACCGAGGGCGCAGAGCCACACATGGAGACCTTCGGAGGCTGCATGCTCGGGCAGCTGTGCCCACCCTCCCTACTGGTCGCCCTCAGCGTCCTCGAGGCGCTTTTTTTCCGCCAGCACGGCCTTCGCAGCGTCTCGCTCAGTTACGCTCAGCAAACTGATCCTGGCCAGGATCTCGAAGCGCTGGCCGCGCTGAGCAGGCTCGCAGGGGACCTGCTCGCAGGGCTTGACTGGCACATCGTGTTGTACGCCTACATGGGGGTCTACCCGAAAACCGCACAGGGCGCGCACTTGCTGCTTGGAGAGGCGGCCAGGCTGGCCGTGCGCGGCGGCGCGGCCCGGCTCATCGTCAAGACCCGGGCCGAGGCGCACCGGATTCCCACCATCGCGGAGAACATCGAAGCGCTCGAATACGCTGGCGCGGTAGCTGGACATACGGCGACAGCGCGGCCGGACGCACCGGCCTCGTACTGCGCGGTCACCGACACCGGACTGCACGCCGAGGCCAGCCTGATCGTGGACGCCGTTCTCGGGTTGCACCCTGACGTGGGCCTGGCCCTGCTGCGGGCGTTTCAGCACGGCCTGCTCGATGTGCCCTTCTGTCTGCACCCGGATAACCACGGTCGGACCCAGGCCTTCATCAATGACGCCGGCCGCCTGCATTGGTCGGACACCGGGGCCCTGCCCATCCGGCGCGGCGCCAAGGGCGACGGCCACATGTCCTCCGCGACCCTGCTGGCGGCACTGGGCCATGTCTCGGCGAAGTTCGACGCCGCGGCCGCGGCGCACCTGCCCCGCGGCCGTACTCCGCCCACGCCGCTCGTGGCTCACACCGAGGAGTGCGCTCCATGACAGTTCAGGCCCAACCAGTCAGCGTCAGCGCGGAGGCCGGGATCTCCGGCACCGCCTCGGCAAGCGCGGACACCCGTGCGCACCTGACCTCCGCGACAACGGCGCTGGCGCTTTCTGTGCAGGACCGCATGCTGCGCGCCGCGCGCTCGCACCTGACCGGCTTGGGCTTCACCGAACTGCTGCCACCAATCCTCGGCCCGGTCACCGATCCGGGCGTGCGCGGGGCCAAACAGGTGGACATCGATTACTACGGGCACCGCTACAAGCTCATGACGAGCGCGATCCTGTATAAGCAGGCCTCGCTGCTGACCTTCGAGCGGATCTTCTATGTCGCGCCGAACATCCGGCTTGAGCCGCTGGAGACGGCTAACACCGGCCGGCATCTGACCGAGTTCCACCAACTCGACGTGGAGGCCGCGGGCACCTCGCGCGCGGAGGCGATGGAGCTCGCGGAAAAGCTAGTGGCGCACATGATCACCGCGGTCTGCGCGAATCTCGGCGATCGCATCGCCGCGGCTGGTCGTGACACGGCCGAGCTGCTACGGTCAGCCACTACGCCGTTCGACCGCACCAGCCACGCGGAGGCGTGCGCGCGGCTACGAGCCATCGGTCACAGCCAGAGCCCGGATGCCGAGCTCGACTGGGCCGGCGAGGCGATACTCTCGCGCCAGCACGACCGGCCGCTCTTCATCACCGACTACCCCAAGGGTTCACGAGGCTTCTACGACCGCGAGCGCGAGGACCGGCCCGGCATCCTGGAGAACTTCGACCTGCTGCTGCCCGGCGGCTTCGGTGAACTGATCAGCGGCAGCCGGCGGGAGAATCGCTACCGCGAGATAGTGACCCGGATCAGAGAGACCGGGGAGAATCCCGCGAAATACGCCTGGTATCTCGGCGTGCTGCGCGACGGGCTTCCTGCCAGCTCTGGATTCGGCATCGGGGTCGAACGCCTCACCCGGTTCCTAGCCGGGCTCGACTCGGTGGCGCAGGCCACCTCGTTTCCGAAGAGAGCCGGGGTGCTCGCCCCGTGACCGGGCGGATAGCGGCACCCGGTTTCCCGATCGAGGAGGTGCGAGCCCGGGCCCGGGAAGGCATCAGCCAGCTCTTTCCGCCGACCGAGCAGTACGGGACTACGGCCTTCGGCGCCGACCCGGGCCACGGCGCTGGAACCGATCGAGGCGGCGCGGGCGAAGCGGCCGGGGGCGACCCGCTTGACGCACTGCGCCTCGCCCCGCCTATGTTCATGCCCAGGCGGCTGGATAAGCTGATCGAACTCGGCCGTGAGCCATTGTTCAGCGATGTAGAAGTAGAGACCGTGATCGGCGGTTTCCGCTCTCCGCTGCCGCTCTTCCTGCCCGCTCTCGGCTCGACCCGGCTCGCCGACGCGGGCCTGGGTGCCGCGATCGCCCGGCAGGCCGGCCGACTCGGCCTGCCGCTCGTCATCGGGGAGAACGTCGTCCCCGTGAAGGGCTACCGGCAGGCAGCCTCTGACACTGGTTCCTCGCTAGCAGCGCGAATCCGGGAGTACAGCACGCAGTTGCCCGAGGGGCTCGGTGGGGTCGCGGTGCAGCAGAGCACGCAGGACGCCGACGCCGAGGTCTGGAATCTGGTGTACAGCGACCCGGTCGCCGACGACCTTCTCGCCTCGGGGCGGCTAGCGTTCGAACTGAAAGTGGGCCAGGGGGCGAAACCTGGACTAGGCGGCATGACCATGGTCGCCGGCGGTGACGCGACCGCACTGGCCAAGTGGTTCACGCTGGACCGGGTGTCCGGAAGCGAAGAAGGCCTGCTGCGCAGCGCCAGCCCGGGTACGTTCACCGAGGAGATCCTGTGCCGCCAGGTGCAGCTCATGCGCAACAACTATCCCCGAGCCCGAATCTGGGTGAAACTGTTCCCTGGCCGCGACGTGGGCAAGGCCGCCAGGGTGGCGTGGGATGCCGGGGCCGACGCGGTCACCGTGGACGGGGCGGAGGCCGGCACCGGCTGGGCGCCGACCGCGTTCCTGGAGCAGGTCGGGCTGCCGCTCGGCGCCTGCCTCCGGCAGATCGGATCCGGACGGGGATGCCTGCTCGCGACCGGGCGGATGTGGGAGGGCGCCCGAGTGGTAAAGGCTCTGGCGCTCGGCGCGCGGGCAGCTGGGCTTGGCCGCGCCGCGCTGCTGGCCGCGGACGAGGACCCCGAGGACGGACTGGTTCGGCTAGTACGGTGCCTGACGCTGGAGATCCAGTTGCTAGTCAGTGCCATGGGAAAGTACGCATGCCACGAGGTGAGTGGCGAAGACCTGTGGCCGCAGGTTGTCCCCGCGTGTACCGACGCGGCGGACGATGCCCGAATCGACTCCCCCGTGGTAAGGAGCCTGTCTTGACGCACCCGTTAAGCCTGCCGGCTCACCCAGATGCGACCCTCAGCTATGACACGCCGTTCATCCGCAGGGCAGTACGACCCGGCCCCCGCGCGCGGCTGATCTGTTTCCCGCACGCCGGCGCCGGGGCGGGTTCTTATCGCACTTGGCCAGCGCTACTGCCGCCGGATATCGAGTTGGTCGCGGTACAACTCCCGGGCCGGGAAGACCGAGTCGGCGACGCGCCGTTCACCCGGGCCGAGCCGATGATCCGGTCGGTGCTGCAGGCGCTGCGCCCCTACCTGGACCTGCCTGCGGCGTTCTTCGGCCACAGCGGCGGTGCGCTGCTGGCCTATGAGACCGCCAGGGGGCTAATGCGGCGGCTCGGCATCAGCCCGGCCTGGCTGATCTTGTCCGGCCAGAATGCCCCCGACCGTGGGCAGCAGGAACGGCTGCACCGGCTGCCTGACAGCAAGTTGGCCGAACGGATGCGCGAACTCGACGGCACCGACCCGGAAATCCTGGACCACCCTGATGCGCTGCGCGACCTGCTGCCAGTGCTGCGTACCGACTTCATGGTCTGGGAGACCTACCGGTTCACACCCGAATCGGGCGTCGCGGTTCCGATCGATGTGCTTGGCGGCGACCGAGATCGTCGCACCGACGACGCCGGCCTCGCTGGCTGGCGGGAGTGGACCTCCGGCCCGGTCACCGTACGGATGTTCCCGGACGGTCACTTCTTCTTGCATCAAGCCCGGGCCGAGATCGTTGGTCTGATCGCCGACAGGCTCTCCCCCCGCGCCGAGCGGATACCGGAGGGTTCCCATGGCCCATGAGCCCGCAGCGAGCAGCGCGGCCAAAGGCACGGCGCCGGACCTCGTTACCTTGACCGCGATGGTTAGGGCGCTGCCTGCGGTGGCGGATGCCGCCGCGATAATCCGCGGTCGGAGCCTGAAACCGCTCGCCAGGACTGCGGCCGCGGCGCCCCCTCGTTCGGCTCAGTCGCCGTCGCCGACTGAGGACGCCACCGCCGCGCCCGAGGCGACCCGCCGGATCAAACCGCCCGCTGAGGTCTACGGCGGCCCGCTGGACGTGCCCACATCCGCTCCCGGCACCCTGCCAGAGGCACTCCGCTCGAGCGCGCAATCCTCGCTGGGCACCGGCACTACCTACGTGCTCGGCGGCCCGGCCGATCCAGCCTCGCGGCAGACCTACAGTGAGCTGGCCGACCAGGCCGGGCGGATGCTGCACGGGCTGCGCCGGTCAGGCCTGCGCCCAGGCGACAGCGTGCTGTTCCAAGTAGCAGACGGCCGCAGCTTCCTGACCTCGGTGTGGGCCTGCATCCTTGGCGGCTTCATCCCGACGCCTGTCGGCCTGGCGCCGCGCTACGACGAGGCCAACGCGGTGACCAGGCGGCTGCACAACGCCTGGCAACTGCTCGACCGGCCGCCGATCATGACCGACGCCGCCTCGGCCGAGCAGGTGTCGCGGCTCGTCGACCTCTGGGCGGAGCCTGGACTTGAGCTGATGGTCGCCGATGAGCTGTACGGTCCGGCACCTGCCCCATGGCACCAGTCAGCACCAGATGACCCGGTCCTGCAACTGCTGACGTCCGGCAGCACAGGCGTGCCTAAGTGCGTGCGGCACACCCATCGCAGCATCCTGGCCCGCAGCCGGGCGGTTGCCGCGGCCACCGGTCTCAGCAGCCGGGACGTCTCACTGAACTGGATGCCGCTTGACCATGTCGGAGGCATCGTCATGTACTACCTGCGTGACGTGATCCTGGGCTGTGAGCACGTGCACGCCCCGACCGGCTTGTTCCTGGCCGACCCGCTGCGCTGGCTGGACTGGATCGATAGGTTCCTTGTGAGCGATACCTGGGCTCCGAATTTCGCGTTCGCTCTGGTCAACGACTGCGCTCAGGAGATCGGCCGCCGCCGATGGGAGCTGTCAAGCGTCCGCACGATCCTCAACGGCGGCGAGGCGGTGGTCAGCCGTACCGCGTTCCGGTTCCTCGAACTGCTGGGGCCCCACGGGCTGCGGCCGGACGCCGTGCGGCCGTCCTGGGGCATGTCAGAGACCTGCTCCGGTGTCACCTATTCCAGGCTCGACCTGACCCATCCCCAGCACGGGGTGCTCAACGTGAGCCAGGACTCGCTACGCGCGGACCTGCGTTTCGTCGCTGAGATGACACCGGGCGACGCCACGTTCACCGAGGTCGGCGGCCCCATCCAGGGGGTGCGGATCCGGGTGGTCGACAACGCCGGCACAGTGCTGCCCGAGGAACGGATCGGGCGGCTACAGATCCGCGGCGACACGATGATGCAGGGATACTTTAACAACCCGGCGGCCAACGAGCACGCGTACACCCCTGACGGCTGGTTCAACACCGGGGACCTGGCTTTTCTCCGCGAAGGACGGCTGACCATCGTCGGCCGTGCCAGTGATGTGATCGTCATCAACGGGGCGAATCACCTCGCCCACGATATCGAGTCGGTGCTCGCGTCGGTGCCCGGCATCGCGGCCAGCTACGTCGCAGCCTGCGGCGACTCCCGCGCTAGCGAGAGCACCGACCGGCTGGTGGTCTTCTACGCGCCGGACGGATCCGCCGACGATGCGCGGACCGCGACCGCGATCCGGACCGCCGTAGCGCGTGAGATCGGTCTGCAGCCGGCCCTGGTGGTCGCCGTGGACCGCGACGAGTTCCCCCGGACGCCGAGTGGCAAGATCCAACGCAACGTATTGCTGGACAACCTGCACGCCGGACTCTACGAAGGGCGCGTCTTCGCGGCCGGACATGCGCCGCTGCCGGAGCCGACCTCCTGCTTCGCCCCGTCCTGGCAGCAGATCGAATGGCCGGCGAATCCGGCGGGCCCGCGGCCGGGACCCTGGATCCTGCTGGCCGACTCCGAACTCGGCGACGCGTACGAAGGAGCGAGCTCCAAGGCAGCAGCGACGCCGGATGTGGCATCGCTGCTGCGCGCGGCCACCGGCCGAACGGTGATCCGGGTGGTCTCCGGCCCCGGTTTCGAGCAGCTTGACCGGGAGGCCTACCGGGTCGATCCGCTCTCACCCGCCGACCTCACACGGGTCTTCGCCCTAGTCACGGCCGACCACGGTCGGCCCGCGGCCGTGATCCACGGCTGGTGCTCGCCGCGGTTGTCGCCACCGCGGAGCCCGCAGGAGTTGCGCCGCCGCCTCGACCGCTCGGTCTACGCGCTGCGCGCCGTCCTGTCCGCGGTGCACGGGGAACTTGACGGTGACTGCCCGGTCCTCGTGCTTACCCGCTCTGCCGTGGCCGCCGAACCGGACGACGAGGTGGACTACGCTACATCGGCCTTGCCCGGTTTCGTCCGCACGGCCTCCACCGAGGGGGTGGTGCGCCACCTGCGGCTGATCGACGTCGCCGAGGCCCCGGACGGCGCCACCGCCCGCCTGCTCTCAGACCTCGCCGCCGACGCACGCCCAGCCCATGATCTCGGCGCCGAGACCTTAGTGGCGATGCGCCGGGGTGCCGTACTCGCTCAGCGACTGTCCCCGGTGGACCTCCCCGCGCGGCCGGACGCGGCCCGGCTGGTCCCGGGCGGGCGTTACCTGCTGACCGGTGGTCTTGGCGGTGTGGGCTTCGAGATCGCGCAGTACCTGCTGGCCGCCTACCAGGCCACGTTGCTGATCATAGGCCGCACTGAGCTCGGCCCCGGATCCCGCGGCGAGAAGGCTGACCGGCTGGAGGAACTGCGGCAACTGGGCCGGGTGCGCTACGTCGCGCTCGACATCGCCGACCTTAACGGGCTGGAACGCGTAGTGGCGGCCGCCGAGGCTGACTGGGGTGCGGAATTGACCGCGGTGCTGCACCTGGCCGGCGCTGACCCCGCCGTGAGTGACTGGGATCCAATGGGGCACACGGCGGCCACCGAGTCCGCGGCGACGTTCGAAACCATGTACCGGGCGAAGGTATACGGCACCTGGGCGCTCTGCCGGCTGCTCGAGGCGCGACAGGAAACCCTGTTGGTGCTGTTCTCCTCGGCGAACGGCTTCTTCGGCGGGGCCGGTTTTGCCGCCTACTCCTCCGCCAACAGCTTCATGGACGGCCTTGCCGACTACTGGTCAAGCACCCGGGGCCGACCCACGCTGTGCCTGGGCTGGAGCACCTGGTCTGGCATCGGCATGAGCGCGTCCAACCCGCCCGCCATGGCCGCCGCCGCGCGGCGCCGGGGGTTCAGGCAACTGACCGCGGACGAAGGACTCCGGCTCTTCCTTAAAGCACTGGGTTGCCGGGAACACCGGCTGCTGCTCGGTCTGGATATGGAGTGCGACGATGTCTTCCAGATGCTGAACACCAGCGCGGATGGCGCCGGTGGCGCACAACTGCTGCTCGCCTATGTCGGCGAAGGGCCAGAGCACGGGCTCGACGATGAGGTGAGGCGAACCGTAGCAAGGCTTGCCGACCGGTCAGGGACCGCGATAGACATTGTGCGGGTGGAGCAGATCCCGCGTCGGCCCGACGGGACTACGGACCGCGGCGCGCTGCTCGCCGCGGCGGATCTGGCCGGACTCGGGGGCGGTTTCGCCGAGCCGGAGGGAAAGGTCGAAGCGGCGGTGGCCGGTGTGTGGCGCGAGGTGCTGAACCTCAGCCGGGTGGGCCGTAACGACAGCTTCTTCGACCTGGCCGGCGACTCCATCAAGGCAACACGGCTTCTCAGCAGGGTCAAAACCATCACGAACGTCTCGCTTTCCTTGCACGATCTGTACATGAACAGCACCGTTGCGTTGATGGCTGAGCGCTTGGATGCCGCGGCTACCGCCGGGCAGGACACGACCGGCCAGGGTGCGCGGGGAGCCGGCGAGACGGGCCGGTGAATATGGACAGGCCCGCACGTGAAGACAACGCGGAAGACCGTTTCATGCTGCGCAAGACGCTGTCCCACCCAGGCGTCCTCTGGTTCGTCGGGGGGGCCGCGGTCTCCGCCATGGGTGACTTCGCCCTCTTCATCGCTGCCGGAGTCTGGGTCAAGGAGCTCACGGGCTCCAGCGCCCAGGCCGGCCTGACCTTCTTTTTCTTCACCCTCGGCGGGCTGGCCGGCCCCGCGGCCGGCTTGCTGGTCGACCGAACCTCGCCCCGGCCGCTGCTGATAGTCGCCAACCTCGCCTCCGCGGCAATCCTGGCCCCGCTGGCCTTTGTGCGCAACGCGGGCGGCATCTGGCTGATCGACCTGGTCATGACCGTCTACGGCTTTGCGGGCGCGGTAGTCAGCGCCGGAAACAGCGCGCTGTTGCCGAATTTGGTCGACGAAGACCTGCTCGGCGACGTCAACGGCCTGCAGCAGACTCTCTCCCAGGGCCTGCGCCTGGTCGGCCCGGGCCTCGGCGTGATCCTGCTCAAATTCGGCGGGGGCGGCGGGCTGGCCCTGGCGGACGCGGCGACGTTCGTCATCGCCGCGTTGACGCTACTCCCGCTGCACCCGCGTGCTAAACCGCCGACGGAACCCCCCGACGGCGGCTGGCTGCGCCAAGCCTCGGCAGGATTTCGAGTGCTGCTGCGGACGCCGACGCTGCGGCAGATCGCAGGATCCTGCGCCCTGGCCATCTTCGTGATTGGCTTCATGGAGTCGCTGGATCTGTCGGTGGTGACCCAGGGGATCCACCACCGTCCCTCGTATCTCGGCGTCCTCATCACCGTCCAGGGGTTCGCGGCGATCATCGCAGGCCTGGCCTCCGCACCGCTCGCGCGGCGGTTCAGCGAGGGCCTGCTCATCGCACTCGGGCTGCTGACGATCGCACTAGGGGTCGGCCTCTACGCTGTGCCGAGCACCGCGCCTGTCCTGGCCGGCGAGATCCTGGTCGGGTTCGGCATTCCGTGGATCGTGGTCGGAGTGAACACCGCGGTCCAACGCAAGACCCCAGTCGACATGCTCGGACGGGTGGCCAGCGCGTTCGGCATAGCGATCTCGGCTCCGCAGGCCGCGGGCGTCGTCATCGGTGCGGAGCTGACGACCGTGCTGTTCTACCGGTTCCAGTGCTACGTGATAATCGTCGTGGTGGCTGGCGCGGGGATCTACCTCGGATCTCGCCGGGCCCAGCGCCCGACTGGCCGCTCCGCCGAGACCCGAGAGGCAAGTACAGTTCCCGCTTCGGACGCCTGACGTGCCCTAACCGCGGATGCTGCGTTTCCAGCGTTACGGGCGCTTCGTGCAGTGGAGCAAGATCGCACCGGGAATTCCCGGCCGAACTATCTCGGCAACCTCGAAGCCGCCCTCATCGAGCACCCGCGTCCAGTCATCGGCGGACAGCAGTCGCTGGCGCATGACGGCGTGAATGTAACTGAACTCCGGCGTGAACACCTGTGATTCGGTCCCCTCGGCCGGCGGCTCCACCTCGCCGACCACCATGCCCGCGCCCGGCGGAAGACGGCGCGACAGGCCGGACAGATACGCGGTCAGCGAGTCGCGGCCGACTGCAATGAATTCATGCAGCAGGAAGAAGGCGACAACGAGGTCGACGTCCGCTATGTCAGGAATCTCGTCGAGTGCCCTAACATCGCCCAGGGCAAGCTGGATCCTGTCGCGCAAGCCGGCATCGGCCACGGCCTTCTCCGCTTCCGCGTACGCCGCGGGACTCACGTCCACCCCGATCCCGCGAGCACCGGACGCGTGGCACACCGCGATCAGGAACCTGGCGTTACCGCATCCCAGATCGAGGATATTGCCGAACGACAACCTGCTGAGCAGGGCCATGGCGCCAGGAAGGATGTACCGCTTGGCCATAAGCGCGGTCCCGTCGGCTACCCACCGACCGTCACGGGTAACGTCATCGCCGTACCGCTTCCCGCCGGTCAGCATGGAGCCGAGCTGCCGCAACGGCTCACCATACCCGCTGGCCAGCCAGAGCAGGAAGCCACGGTCGCGGTAGAGCGCCTCCCCGTAGCTGGTCAGCGTGAACGTGCCCGCCGCCTCACGCGCGACTCCCCGCTGCACTAGATAACGCAAACTCGCTATGAGGAGGTCCGCGGCCGCGCGGCCCCGGTCTTCGACGGAGGCGATGCCGATTCCCTCCGCCGCGAGCCCGGAAAGGTCGCCGGACATTTCAAGTCCGGCCAGCACACTGCTTACCGCGTAGCCCTGGAACAAGTCGAAAGCTGGGCTGGATTCGCGGCCTTGCCACTCGCCACCAGACATGATCACCGACCAACTGTGTAGTGCCTATTCACCGTGCCCGACGGCGACCCTCGTGGTCCCATGTCTACAGTCGCAGCACCGGGTTCTGACGGGCCATCGCTATGCTTTCAGCCGGTTATCGGCTCCGCGCCCCGACGGCGCTTGCCTGGCCGAGCTCGCTCGTCCCAGAGGTAGAGCGCGGATATCTCCCGCTTCAGTTCCCGGAAAAGGCTGGTTCCTGGAGGCAGGTTCAGCGCAGCTAGAAGCGCGGCGCTGTCAAGCCAAGCGGAAAGGGCGGATTCGGGGAAGCCGGCCGCGGCGTGGATACGGCCGCGGACCAGGAGCGCGTCCGCGCTGAGGATGGGGGCCTTCAGTTCCTCGAAGCCGTTGATCGCCCGGTCGCAGTGATCCGCGGCCCGGTCCAGGTGCCCTTCTTCCAGCGCCATCTCGGCGCCTGCCAGGTCGATCCTGTTCCGCACGATGCGCTCGTCCATGCTGTCCGCGAGCTTCATCGCCGCGCTGAGCGTCAAGTTCGCCGCATGCCGCCGACCGCCGCGCAGGTGCACCGTCGCGAGGCCGAGAAGCGCGTGACATTCGCCGATCCGATCGCGCGTCGCCAGGGTGGCGCCGAACATCTGCTCGTACGCGTCCGCGGCTAGGTCCAGTTCTCCGCACCTGAGGTGAAGCTCACCCACGCGGTACAGGACCTGGACACGCAGCCTGCGATTGTTGAACTTGTCGCAGATATCCCGTGCGCCGGCCAGGTAGTCACGAGCCCTGTCGTGATGGCCCAAGTCAAGATGCACCTGGGCCATGTTCAGCATGACGTGAGCTTCCGCGATCTGGTGGCCAAGCCCTTCGAAGGTGTGGAGCGTTTCCTCCCACCGCGCCAGCGCGAGTTCCAGGTTGCCGTTCACCCAGTTCAGATACGCAAGATTGCGCAGAGCGAGAGCTTTCCCGTGCCGATCTCGTAGTTTCTTGAATAGCTCGTCCGCCATAGTGAGCTGGAGCACGGCGTCATCGTTTAGCCGCTCGAACATGTACAGCGAGCCGAGCGAGTAGCGCATGATGGCCTCACACCGGAGGTCACCCGCGCGGCAGGCGGCCTTCAGGGCGGTCTCCTGAGCGATGTGCCAGTCGTCGTACTCCGCATGCGACTCGAACACGGTCACGGTCCGCAGGGCAATGTCGCAGGCTTGCCCCACCATGCCGGCCGCGGCGGCCTGCAGCACGGCCGACACGAGCGTTGAGTGTTCTGTCCTATACCAGGCCAGCGGATTGTTCATCAGCCGGTGAACCAGTGGGTCAGGCAGCGGCCAGCGGCTCGCGGCACTGCCAGGCAGCATGAAAACACCGGGTTCTTCGTGTCTGTGCGCCTCCTCGGCGAGGAACAGCAGCGCTCCGGTGAGCCGCTCAAACGCCTTATGCCGGTCGTTCGCGGTTTCCTCCGCCATCAGACGGTCACAGGCGAACGACCGCATGATCTCGTTGAGGCTGTAGCGTGTCGCGCCGGTGGCTGGGTCCCGCTCGGCGTCGATCAGGTAGGCCTCGGTCAGTTCCTCCAGCAGGTTTTCAGCGCTGGGCACGTCGATCTGCAGCAACGGTGACCCAACCCATGACGCGAAGCTGGGAGCATCAGCGACGGCGAGCATCCGGAATAGACGGCGTGCGCGCGGAGACAGCGTCTCATATGTCAGCGAGATGCTCTCCCGTACACCGAAGCCACCGTGACTGAGCTCGTCGAGGCGACGCGAGACATCCATGAGCCGGTCAACCAGGTTCGCCGCGCTCCAGTGCGGCCTTGCGGCAAGCCGTGCCGCTACGATGCGCACCGCTAATGGCAGGTATCCGCACAGTCTGCACAGCTCAGCCACTGCCTCGGGCTCGGCTGCGGTCCTTGCTGGGCCGACGACATTGGTCAGCAGTGCGATGGCGCTGCGCTCAGAGAAGCCATGCAGTTCCATGCGATTGACTGCCGCCAGGCCGGTGAGTCGCTGCCGGCTGGTGACGATGACCAAGCACCTGGGGCTGCCCGGCAGCAGGGCGTCTACCTGCTGCTCTGACATCGCGTCGTCAAGGACAACCAGAATCCGGCGCGTACCGAGCAGGTTCCGGTACATCTCGGCACGCTCTTCGATACCGGCCGGAATAACCGTGATCGGGATTCCCAGGACCAGGAGGAAGCGTCCAAGGATATCTCTGAGATTGGCCTGGGAATCACCGCTGCGGAGCCTGGCGAACAACTGGCCATCGGGGAATAGCTTAGCGAGCTTGTGGGCGACATGCACCGCAAGCGTTGTCTTTCCTACCCCTGCTCGGCCGAGGATAATGTTAACAGAGATAGGCTGATCTTCTGCTCCTTCGGCCTGACTTATCTGGACGCTGCCTAGCAGATACCTAACCTCCATGCTGCGACCAGTGAAGTCCGGAATCGACGCGGGCAGCAATCGCGGTACCAACGGCAGTTCACGCGAAATCGTGACTTTGGACGTGCTCGGCTTGTCCGGAAATTGCATCTCGAGGCCCACTGGGGCGCCATCAAGAATCGCTCGCTGCAAATCCTGGAGTTCTTTGCCGGGTTCGATGGCCAGTTCTCGCATCAACGCGTGGCGGGCGTCCTGGTAAGCTTCGAGGGCATCGGCGGGCCGTCCTACCTGGTATAGCGCCCTTATCAGCAAGGCGCGAAATCGCTCCCGCAGCGGATATTCATGCACCCAGCCGATCAGTACACCGATCTGATCGTTGTATAGGCCCATCCGGAGTCCACAGCTTATGCTCTCTTCCACGGCGGCAAGTCGTCGTTCATGCAGGGCGTCGACGCTTTGCTGGACGAGCCTGCTGGAAATATCCTCCAATGCCCGGCCCCGCCACAACCCGAGGCCGACCCGGTACTCCGTGCTGGCTCTGGCAAGGTCGTTGTTCTGGGCCGCCTGCCTGGCCGCGGCGATATGCGTATCGAACGCGTGCCGGTCGAGAATGCCGTCCTCCACCAGGATCATGTATCCAGGTCGGCGACTGACTATCCGCTCCCGCCCTTCAGCTTCTTTTAGTTGCCTGCGCAGCCCTGAGATGCAGATCTGTATCTGTCCGCGTGCTGTTTCAGGCGGTCTCTCGTTCCACACACCCTCGATTAGGCGGTCGATGGGCATCACATGGTTCTCCGCCAGGAGCAGCATTGCTAGTATCGCCTGCTGTCGAGGCCCTCCGATGTCGACGCATTCGCCACCGTGGGTTACTTCGAGCGGACCCAGAATTTTGAGTTCCATGCGATCACCAACTGCATATCACATTATATCAAGATTCAATGCCAGGAAATTCTCGTCGTACACTGTCCCGCTCCGTACTAGCAGCCTTCCCCGGTCGGCGATAGCAAGTCTGTAGCATTCTTCTAACACGAACCGGATGGACTGACAAGTGGCACGCCGGGTTTGTGCCAGCCCAGAATGTCGTGATCGGCTGTGAAGACGTCATCGAGTGCGCCGGCGGCGATCCTGCCGGGTCGGCAGGATCGGCGGTGCCGATGAAGGTTGCACGCGAACACGGTCGCCGCATACCTGGGCGCCAGACGGCCAGCACTGGGCCAGCTGGAACGCGCGCACCAGGTTCAGCACCTCAAAGCGCCGGTTCCGGTCGTCAGACAGCCGCACCACGCCGCAGACCAGCAGGTCACGGATCAGCCGGGCGCAATCAGGCAGGCTCCGGCCAGTGAGGGCGGTGACCTCCTCAAGGCCGAAATCGTTGCCTCGCTCGAGGAGTGCGGCGAGCAGAGCGGCGTTCCCCGCGGGCAGGCTGAGCAGGCTCCGCCGCAGCGCGCCGATCAGGCGCGAATTGTCGTCGGTACCCGGCGCCGCGCGGAGATGACCCGCCGCGCCGATGCCAGCCGCGTGCCTGAGCAGGCTCGCGGGGCTCGCGCGCAGGCAGTCCCGCAGTGTAGCCAGGTCATAGACGGCCATCCAGGATGCCGCGCCCTCGATGGCCAGCGGCAGTCCGTCAAGCAGCTGGCAAATCTCCGTGACGAGCGCGATGTCGCCCTCGCTGTCACCAGGGACCGACGCTGGCTGGCCGTGCTGCGCGGAGCTGAGGAACAAGCGGGCACAGGCTTGCATCGAGGTGAGCGGGCTGAGCATGAACTGGCGCTCGCCTGGAATCCCGTACGTCACGTCGGACGTCGTAAGCACCCTGAGATCCGGGCACGCGTCCGCGAGGCGTTTCAAGCCGGGCGCTCGCGGGACGCGGTTCGCGGTGTCATCAATGACCAGCAGCGCGGGGCCATCCTCGACCAGCTCCAGGAGCTCCGCCATCCCACCGCGGCCAACATCGGCTTCGAAAAGCTCGGTCGCGCAGCTCCGCACGATGTCGGCCAGAGCACCGGACGCGGCCGGCTTGCGCTCGGCGGCGTCAAACGAGAACCACAGCACTGGGAAGCCGTTCTCGACATGCAGCCGCCTGGCGACCTCCATGGCCAGCCTGGTCTTGCCGACGCCAGCGAGGCCGACCAGGTTGACCAGCCCGTCAGCACTCCTGGTCAGCTCGGCCGTGAGTGCGGATACCTCGCTTTCCCGACCGAGAAGAGCGCCGCACGCTTTCGGCGGCCCCGGTGGATCCATCACATAGGCCGTCTTGACGGCCCAGTCGATCCGACCGGACGCGGCAATCAGCTCGGCGCGGGCGCGCGGTCCCAGACGCAAGCCGTTGGCGATCAGCGCGATGGTGTCCTGCCGCGGACGCTTGGCATGGCCCAGCTCCAGGTCGCGGATCGTTCGCACGCTCACCGTGGACAGATCAGAGAGCGCACGCTGCGTGAGACCGATGCGGACACGGTAGTGTCGCACTAGATCGCCCAGCTGCGGAACGTCATATCCCATCGCGACCTCTGTCGTCACCTTTTCCTCACTTTTCCCTGCTCGTACCAGATTCTGCGCGCGGGTCCGTCATTCCGGCGAGCTTGAGCATCCCCAACAGTGCTATCGGCAAGCCATCGCACGCTTATCGTCCGCCGGGCGACAAAGCCCTGACGAGGGCGATCGCTGGGGTAAGCCGACCAGTTCACGCCACTGCGCATGATCCGGCGTCCGCCCGTGTGCGACGCTGGAAAGCAGTCCAGCGAGTCGCGTGCTGACCGGGCAGCTCACTCCGTCACCGATCGGCCGTCCGTCGATTGAGATGATCGGCACGATACCGGCACCGGTGCCGGTCAGCATGCACTCATCGGCCAGATAGAGGTCCGTCCGGACCATGTCGGCCTCCATCACCTGATAGCCCGCCTCCCTGGCGAGGGTGAGCACGGAGTCCCTGGTGATACCGGGCAGAATCCCGGCCGATAGTGGAGGGGTAGTCAGCACGCCGTCACGCACGGCGAAGATGTTGTGGGCCCAACCATCGGCGACTCGCCCGTCGTCGGTGAGGCAGATCGCATGCTCGGCACCGCATCGCCGCGCCTCCACCTGCGCCAGGAACGAGTTGAGGTACTGTCCTGTGGCCTTTGCCGCGGGCGGGATCGCGTCGGACGCAATACGACGGAAACTGGATATCTTCGCGGTAGCCCCGCGCGAGTCCTTCGCGCCGACCAGCGGCGGCTGCGGAGTGACGAGAATCCCCATCCGGAAATCGCCGCCTATCGGATCTCCATTGCGCGACTCACCCATGAACGCAATCGGCCGCACGTAGCAGTTCGCCAGCTCATTGGCACGTATCACGTCCTTGCATGCCTGCGCCAGCTCGGTGACGGTATACGGCAGCGTAACGCCATAAATGGCGGCTGAATTGAACAGCCGCCGCAGATGATCGCCAAGCCTAAAGATGGCCGGCCCAGCCGCGGTATCGTAGCAACGGATGCCCTCAAAGAAGCCTAGCCCGTAATGCAAGCCAAGGCTGCCCAAGGGCACGGTCGCTTCGGCGTGCCCGACCAGTTCCCCGTCCATCCAGACCGCCTTGATATCCATGCGGTTGAGGATCGCGGCGTGGGATGAAGCTGTCAAGGCCGACCTCGCGTTTCTTTAGCGTTCCGCTTCCTGGGTTCAGCGATGAATGCCCTGCGATACCGGGCTGATAGGCCGCGGGCCGAAGATAGCCGGGAGCTCAGGGAGGACCGGGATGTCGAACTGCGTACGAGTGATAAACCTCAACGATGAGCAGCGGCAGGAGCTGGAACGACAGGCGACGTCCTGGGAGCTGACCCATCGGCAGATCGAGCGCGCTCACATCGTCTTGCTCGCCGCGAGCGGCATGCCCGCCCGGGCGATCGCCCGTCGGGTCGGCTGCTCCGAGCCCACTGTCATCCTGTGGCGCCGCCGCTTCGCGGAGAAAGGTCTTGCCGGGCTCAAGGAACGGCGCGGAACGAGAATGCCGGCCTCCGAGTCCGCTGTCCGGTCATGACGAGCGAGACGGACCAACTCGGCCCGCTGCCCGGATTCCTGCGAGACGGGACCGGCGCGATCACCCCGGTCGTCGCCCCCGCCGGGGACCGGATCTGGATGATCCGCGACTATGCGCTTGCCCGGTTCGTGCTGACCGACAATCGATTCAGCCGGGCCGAGGCGGTCAAGCCGCACGTACCGAAGTTCACCGACGCGGAACCCGCCGCGGACTCGATGATGAGCATGGACGGCGCCGCGCACGCAAGACTGCGCCGGGCCGTCGCCGGAGCGTTCAGCACCGGCAAGATCGCCGCGCTGACCCCGCGCGTCGAGCGATTCACCGACGACTGCCTGGACCTGATGCTGGCGTCGGGACCGCCGGCCGACATTATCTCCGGGCTGGCTACCCCGCTCTCGCTCGCCGTCCTGTGCGCGCTGCTCGGCGTCCCCGCGAAAGATCATAAGAGGTTCAAGGACTCGGTGGAGGTCCTGTTCGACATCGACCGCAGCACACCGGCCCAGAAGGGCCGCTACCGCCTCGAACTCGTCGAGTACATGGCTGACCTGGTGGTACGCAAGCGCGACACGCAGGACGATGACCTACTCACGGTGCTGATAGGACTGCATGGCCAGGGTGGCCTGTCGCAACGCGAGACGATCACGCTGGGTCTCACCCTGCTGATGGCCGGCTACGAGACCACCGTCGGGCAGATAGGGCTCGCGGTGCTCTGGCTGCTGTCCGGGCGGGACAGGTGGCGGACAGTGTGCGAGCGGCCACAGTCGCTGGCGCCGACGGTGGAGGAACTGCTGCGGCTGACTCCGTCGACTCCAGTGAGCTTCCCGCGGGCGACGGCGGCACCGGTGCGCGTAGGCGATGTCACGCTGAGCGCCGGAGAAACCGTCATCGTGTCCCTGCTGCACGGGAACCGGGACGCGAAGGTCTTTACCGAGCCCACGCAGATGCTGCCAGGGGCACGGCACAGCGCTCACCTGACTTTCGGCCATGGCGTGCACCGCTGCCTTGGCGCTCCGCTGGCCCGGATGCAAGTACAGACCGCGCTGGCCAGGCTCTCGTACCGGTTCCCTGGACTCCGGCTGGCCTCCGGTGATGATGCGGTCGCCTGGAAGGACGGCCTGGTCACACGTGGCCTCGCCCGGCTGCTCGTGACCTGGTAGCCACCGGGAAGCAGGAGGGATGACCATGGCGGGCACGACCATTCAGCCACTCGCTGAACCGATCGCGATCATCGGGCGGTCCTGTCGCCTGCCCGGCGCCCCCAGCCCTGACGCGTACTGGGACCTGCTCAGGGACGGCCGCAGTGGAGTTCGCGACCTGCCTGCCTCCCGGCTGCGGCCGGGCGGACGGGGAGGTTTCCTCGACGGCATCGACGAGTTCGATCCGGAGTTCTTTGGCATCTCGGTACGCGAAGCGGGCGCCATGGATCCGCAGCAGCGCCTGATGCTGGAGCTGAGCTGGGAGGCACTGGAAGACGCCGGGATCGTCCCGGCGGCGCTGCACGACAGTGACACAGGGATCTACGTGGGCGCGATGTCGAGTGACTACCTGGCCGTGGCGCGTGACCAGGACGTAAGCCACTACTCGATCACAGGTCTGACCCGGAGCCTCATCGCCAACCGCGTCTCGCACCTGCTCGGCCTGCACGGCGCGAGCCTTACCGTGGACGCGGGCCAGGCGTCCTCGCTGGTCGCCGTCCACTTGGCGTGCCAGAGCCTGCGCGGCGGAGAAACCGGACTCGCGCTGGCCGGCGGCGTGGAGCTGAGCTTCGCGGGGCTGAGCAGAACCATCGCCGAGCGATCGGGCGCGCTGTCACCGGACGGCGAATGCTTCACCTTCGACGCACGGGCCAATGGCTTTGTGCGCGGCGAGGGTGCGGGCATCATCGTGCTCAAACCCCTGGCCGGGGCGATCGCCGACCAAGACCACATCAGGGCCGTGATCCTCGGCAGCGCGGTGAACAACGACGGCGGCGGTAAAGAGCTCGGCGTACCAACGGAAGCAGCCCAGCGAGAGGTATTGCGGCTCGCCTGCGAACGGGCTGGTGTCGCACCCGTAGACGTGCAGTACGTCGAGCTGCACGGGACCGGGACCAGCGTCGGTGATCCGGTCGAGGCCGCGGCTCTTGGCGCCGTCTACGGCTCGGCGCGCCCGCCAGGCCACGCGCTGCCGGTGGGTTCGGCGAAGACCAACGTTGGCCACCTCGGCTCCGCCGCGGGGATTGCGGGGCTGCTGAAGGTCACCCTGGCCATCGAGCACGGTCAGCTCCCGCCCAGCCGGAACTTCGTCACGCCGAATCCCGCGATCCCGCTCGACGAGCTGAATCTGACCGTCCAGGACACCCTCGGCGAACGCGCACCTAACCTGGCCGGGGTTTCGGCTTTCAGCATCGGCGGCACTAACTGCCACGTCCTGCTCGCCGACCCGCCGGCCCGACCCGGAGCGGACGGGCCGGCCAGAGCCCAGGAACCGCTCTTCCGCGCCGGGGTTACGCCGCTGACGATCTGCGGCCACAGCGCCGCCGCCGTGCGCGCGCAGGCCAGGCGGTTGCGTGAACACGCCGACGCGAACCCGCGGTACTCGCTGCCCGAGCTGGGATTCTCCCTCGCCGTAGCGCGGACCGCCTTCCGCCACCGGGCGGTGATCCTCGCCACGACCCGCGAGGAACTGCGCGAGGAACTCACGGCGCTGGACGCGGGCACGAAGAGCCCAGCCCAGGTCAGCGAGGCCGCGGGGGGATCTGGCCGGCCGGTCTTCGTCTTCCCTGCGACGGTCCCGCCGCGGGCCGGGCTGGCGGCAAGCCTGCTCGACAGCTCAGACACGTTCCGCGCGAGCGTCCGGGCCACCGACGAGGCCATGCGGGGATACCTCGGCTGGTCCGTCGAGGCCCTGCTGCTCGGGCAGCCGGGAACGCCACGCCCGGACAGCCCGCACGTCACCGGCCCCATGGCGTTCGCGGTGCAAGTGGGCCTCGCGAGCGTGTGGCGTTCCTTCGGCGTCGACCCGGCCGCGGTGGTGGGTGAGGGCGCCGGACTCATCGCGGCCGCGCATGTGGCGGGCGGGCTGTCACTCGCCACGGCGGCCCGGCTGGCCTGCCCGGGTGACGGCACACCTGACCTTCCGCCGCTCTCGTCCGCGGCACAGATCTCCATCCGCACCTGCGGGGCTGGACTCGGCCCGGCGATCGCCTCCCTCGCAGGTCATCGTGCCTTCATCGAGATCAGCCTCAGTCCTGTGCTGGCGACGGAGCTGCGCCAGGAGATCGAGGACGCCGGTTCGCCCGCCGTCGTGATCGAGTCATCATGCGATGGCGTGCACGCACCGCGTGCGCTTCTTGGCGCCCTCGCGACGTTCCATGTGACGGCGGGCACCGTGGACTGGCGGCCGGCCTTCCCCCCGCGGACCCGGACGGTCAGCCTCCCGGCGTACCCCTTTCAGCGTCGTCGCTGCTGGCTGGGCAGCCAGACGGTCCCGGTCCCGCGGCAAGAGCAGGTGGTGCCGTGGGTAGTGTCGGCGCCGTCGCAGGCGGGGCTGCGGGGACAGGCCGGGCGGCTGAGGCAGTGGCTGGCCGGCGCGGGTGCTGGCCAGAGCGTGGCAGAGGTGGGCCGGTCGCTGGCGGCCTCGCGGGCGGCGCCGGAGCACCGGGCGGTGGTGCTGGCCGCGGACCGTGAGAGCGGGCTGGCCGGTCTCGCGGCCCTGGCTAGCGGGGACCCGGCGGGGAACCTGGTGACCGGAACCGCGCGGGCGGGACGGGTAGTGCTCGTGTTCCCAGGGCAGGGGTCGCAGTGGGCGGGCATGGGCGTGGAACTGGCCGCCGAATCCCCGGTTTTCGCCGAACTGCTTGAGGAGGCCGGACGGGCGCTGGCTCCGTATACCGGGTGGGAACTGGCCAGTGTGCTCGGTGATAAGCGGGCGCTGGGGCGAGTGGAGGTGGTGCAGCCGGCGCTGTTCGCGGTGATGGTGGCGCTGGCCGGGCTGTGGCGTCATCACCGTGGAGAACCCGCCGCGGTGTTGGGCCACTCGCAGGGAGAGATCGCGGCGGCGTGCGTGGCTGGGGCGCTGTCAGTACAGGACGCGGCGAAGGTTGTCGCGCTGCGATCCCGGGCGCTGGCCCGGCTGGCCGGGCACGGCGGGATGGTGTCGGTGTCCGAGGGCCCGGACGCCGCGGCCGTCCGGATCGCCGGGTGGGGTGAGCGGCTGGCGCTCGCGGTGGTCAACGGCCCGGAATCGGTAGTGGTCTCCGGCGATCCCGACGCGCTGGCCGCGCTGATCGCGGCCTGCGAGGCCGACGGGGTGCGGGCCCGTCCGGTCCCGGTCGACTACGCCTCGCACAGTGCCCAGGTCGAGCAGATCAGGGACGTCCTAGCGGCGGACCTGGCCGGGATCATCCCGCGGGCGCCGCGGGTCCCGATGTGGTCCACCGTCACCGGCGGCTGGGTGGATGGCGCGATGCTCGACGCTGGCTACTGGTACGCGAACCTGCGCCAGCCGGTCCGGTTCGGCCCGGCTGTGGAGGCGCTGGCGGCGGCCGGGTACACGCTGCTGATCGAGGCCAGCCCGCATCCTGTGCTGGCCGCCGCGGCCGCTGACGCCTCGGTGGCGATGACCGGGTCGCTGCGCCGCGACGACGGCGGCCCGGCCCGGTTCGCCGCTTCCCTGGCCCAGGCCTGGGTCAACGGCGCCGCCGTGGACTGGAAACTGCCCCCCGGCCGGCTCGCCGACCTGCCCGCCTCCGCGTTCTCGCAGCAGCCCGACCGGCTCGACCCGGCCGATGCCGGGGAGCGATCCGCGTCGGGTCCGCTGACCGCGGCGGAGATGCTCGCGGTCATCCAGGCCGAGGCCGCCGCCGTCCTCGGCGCCGACGCCGCGGAAGACATCGAACCGGACCGGGCCTTCCGCGAGCTCGGCTTCGGTTCCATCACGGAGGTGGAGCTGGCCGGACGGCTCGCCGCCCGCACCGGTTTCGAGATACGGCCGACCGACATCTTCGGCCACCCATCCCCGGCCCGGCTGGCCCGGCACCTGCACGCGAGCGCCCACGCCCCGTCTGCCCACCGTGCCCGGTCGGCCGATCGCGCCCGGACGGCCGCCGACCCGGTGGCCATCGTATCGATGGCCTGCCGGTATCCCGGCGGAGTTGAGTCCGCGGAAGATCTGTGGCGGCTAGCGATGGCCGGCGACGAAGCCATGTCCGGGTTCCCTGTCAACCGCGGCTGGAACCTCGACGAGCTTCTCGGCTCGCCCGGCCGGCCAGGCACCTCCGCGGTACGCGAGGGCGGGTTCTTGCATGACGCCGACGAGTTCGACGCCGGGTTCTTCGGCATCGGACCGCGCGAGGCGACCGCCATGGACCCGCAGCAGCGCCTGCTGCTGCAAGTCGCCTGGGAGGCGATCGAACGGGCCGGCATCCGGCCGGTGTCCTTGCGGGGTACCCGATGCGGAGTGTTCGTGGGGGCGATGCCGCAAGAGTACGGACCGCGGATGCACGAAGCGCCGCGTGAGCTGGCCGGGCATCTGCTGACCGGCAGTACCACCAGTGTCCTGTCCGGCCGGCTGGCCTACACCTTCGGCCTGAACGGCCCCGCGGTCACCGTAGACACCGCCTGCTCGTCCTCGCTGGTCGCCTTGCATCTCGCCGCGACCGCGGTGCGCCAGGGCGAGTGTTCTCTGGCCTTGGTCGCCGGTGTCACCGTGATGTCCTCCCCCGGCATGTTCATCGAGTTCAGCCGGCAGCACGGGCTGGCCCCTGATGGCCGGTGCAAGCCGTTCGCCGCGGCGGCCAACGGCACCGCCTGGTCGGAGGGCGTCGCTGTCCTGGCCATCGAGCGGGTCGCCGATGCCGCGCGGAACAACCATCCGGTGCTCGCCATCATCCGCGGTTCGGCGACCAACCAGGACGGCGCGTCCAACGGGCTGACCGCACCGAACGGGCCGGCCCAGGAAGAGGTCATCCGGCAGGCGCTCGCTAGCGCGGGACTCAACTCCGCTGACGTGGACGCCGTCGAGGCGCACGGCACAGGCACGCCACTCGGCGACCCGATCGAGGCGCGCGCGGTGCTGGCGACCTACGGCCAAGACCGCCCGCCTGACAGGCCGCTGCTGCTCGGCTCGGTGAAGTCCCACGTTGGCCACACTCAGGCCGCCGCCGGGATCGCCGGAGTGATTACCATGGTGCAGTCGATCCGGCACGGCCTACTCCCGGCCACCGCGCATCTGGACGCGCCGTCTCCGCACGTGAACTGGACCGCGGGAGCGGTCACCCTGCTCACAGGGAACACCAGATGGCCGGACACCGGACGTCCCAAGCGGGCAGGCGTCTCGTCGTTCGGCATCAGCGGCACCAATGCGCACGTGATCATCGAGGAAGCTCCGCCCGACACGCCCGCGGCCGCCGGCACCGCACCCGACTGCCTGCCATGGCCGATCACCGCACGTGACGGCGCCGCGCTGCGCGACATGGCCGGGCGGCTGCGGGCACACGTCGACGCGCGGGGCGACGATCCGGCCCGGGTGAGCTTCTCCCTTGCTACCACTCGCGCCATATTCGAGAGGCGGGCCGTCACGGTCGCGCGAGATGCGCCCGGACACCTCGCCGCGCTCGATGCCCTGGCCGCGGGACAGCAGTCACCAGCGCTGATCACCGGGAGGACCGGACGACGCGGGCCGCTAGCGGTCATGCTGGCCGGCCAGGGGAGCCAGCGGGCCGGAATGGGACGCGAGCTGTACCGCGCTTACCCGGTGTTCGCCGAGGCGTTCGACGAGGCCTGCGCGGCGATCAGGAAAGCAGCCGGCCCCGCCTTGCCTGAGGTGGTGTTCGCCAGCCCAGGGTCGACCGAGGCGGACCTGCTGGAGCAGACGTCGTACACCCAGCCGGCCTTGTTCGCGCTCGAGATCTCCCTCTACCGGCTGATTACGTCCTTCGGGCTCCGCGCCGACTACCTGATAGGCCACTCGGTAGGCGAACTGACCGCCGCCTGCCTCGCCAGCGTCCTGTCCCTGCAGGACGCGGCCGCGCTCGTCTGCGCCCGCGGCGCGCTGATGCAGGCACTGCCGAAGACCGGCACGATGGTCTCGCTGCGGGCCGCGGAGAGCGAGATCCTGCCCTTGCTCGAGGGTCATGAGGAAGAGGTCAGCATCTCCGCGGTGAACGGGCGGGCCGCCGTGGTGATCTCGGGAACCGCGCAGGTGGTCGACGGCATCGCGGCCAGGTGGCGCGAAAGCGGCGGTCAAGCCAGGCGCCTGCGGGTAAGCCACGCGTTCCACTCCCCGCTGATGAACCCGATTCTCGAGAACTTCCACGAGCTCGCCGCCGGCCTGTCCTACAGCGAACCCGCCATTCCCATTGTCTCGAACGTGACGGGGCGCCTCGCGGAGGCCGGAGAGGTGGCGTCGCCGGAGTACTGGACCCGGCACATCCGGGCCGCCGTCCGGTTCCATGACGGAATCCGGCACCTAGCCGACCTCGGTGTCGCGCGGTATATCGAACTGGGCCCCGGCACGGCGCTCGCCAACCTGGCCCGCAGGTGCCTCGGTCCGGCCGCGGGCACCGCGAATTCCTCAGCGCCTGATCAGCAGCCAGTGATCACGTCGGCCCTGGCGGCCGGCCAACCCGACACGGTCGCCTTCCTGGCCGGCCTGGCGCGGCTCTACGTGAGCGGGACCGATATCGACTGGCGGGGCTGTTTCGCCGGCGCGCACGTCAAGCCGGTCGAGCTGCCACCCTACCCGTTCCGTCGCGCCCGGTTCTGGATCGACGGGGTGCACGCCGACGCGGGGCAAGCCGCCACGGCGGGCCCTGCGAGCACCGCTCATCCACTGCTCCCAGGCAGGGTGGATGCGGCGGACGGATCGGCAGCGGTACTGACCGGCGACGTGTCCGCGCAGACTCATCCGTGGCTCGCCGACCACGTCGTCCTCGGCGAGGTGCTCTTCCCGGGAACCGGATTCCTCGAGCTGGCCCTGCATGCCGCGCGGCGGTCGGGGACCGCCCGTGTCGAAGAGCTGGCGCTCGAAGTCCCCCTCGCGCTGCCGCCAGGGGGAACGACCGAGATCCAGCTCGTCGCCGGCCCGGAAAGCCGGTCAGCGGACGCCGCGCGCCGCGTCTCGATACACGCCAGGTCCGGCCCGTCACGACCGTGGACGCGGCATGCGTCCGGCGCGATCGGATCGGGAGGCAATGCCGCCGGCCAGCTTCCCCGCGAATCGTGGCCTCCCGCCGGAGCGGAGGCGATCGACGTCGCGGAAATCTACGACCGGCTCACACGGCTGGGGTACGGATACGGGCCGGCGTTCCGCGGGCTGCGAGCCGCGTGGCGCGGCCTCACCGAAGTCTTCGCGGAGGTCGCGCTGCCGCCGGACCAGCGGGCTGCCGCGCGGCGGTACCAGCTGCACCCGGCGCTCATCGACGCTGCACTGCACGCAGCCGTCGGGCTGATGCTGCGGCCGGAGACCAACCTGGTCCGCGTCCCTTTCTGCTGGTCAGGCGTGACTCTCTACGCGCCGGGACCGGACGCCCTGTTGGTGCGCATGTCCCAGGAAGGTGCCGATGTGATTACGATGATGCTGACCGATCTCACCGGCGCCCCGGTCGCCTCGGTAGAACGGCTCGTCCTGCGGCCGGTTCCCGTGCCGTCCGCGAACGCTGGCACCCGGCCGCGAGACGATCAGCCCGCCACCGCGAGGACGGCCCCTGCCACCCTCTCCGCCGAGCTCGCCGAGCTCCCCGAGGCCGGGCAACGGAGGCGCCTGCTCACGCTCGTGCTCACCGGGACGGCAGGGGCCCTCGGATACGAGAGCCCCGACCCGATCCGGGCCGACCAGGGCTTCCTCGACGCCGGCCTGGACTCGCTCGGCGCCGTCGAACTGCGCGAGGTGCTCACCGACGCCACCGGGCTCAGCCTGCCGGAAACCGTCGCCTTCGACCATTCCACGCCACAGGCCCTGGCCGAATACCTGTGGCTGGCGCTGTGCCGGGACGACGCGGACCAGTCTCCGCCCCCGATGACCGACCCGCGGCCCGTCGATCTGAGTAGCGCGACCAACGAGGAGATCTTCGATTTCATCGACAACGACCTCGGCGTCTCATGACAGACGTAGTCAACAGCGATGAGGCCAGGCTGAGCGACTACCTCCGTCGCGTCACCGCTGAGCTGGCTCAGGCCCGGCGCCTGCTCGCTGACGCCGAGCAGGCCCGCCACGAGCCCATCGCGGTGATAGGCATGAGCTGCCGGTTCCCCGGCGGGATCGAATCGCCGGCGGACCTGTGGCAATTCGTCGTGGCCGAACGCGACGCCGTGGGACCGTTTCCGGCAGACCGCGGCTGGGATCTGGACACGCTCTACGATCCCAGTCCCGATTCAGCGCGCCCGGGAACCAGCTACGTCCGCGAGGGCGGGTTCCTCGCCAACGCGGCGGATTTCGACGCCCTCTTCTTCGGGATATCCCCGCGCGAGGCGCGGGCCATGGACCCGCAGCAGCGAGTGCTGCTCGAGATCGCCTGGGAGGCGTTCGAATCGGCAGGCATCGACCCCGCCACCGTGCGCGGCAGCGCGACCGGGGTCTTCGCCGGACTGATCGCGCAGGATTACGCGCGAGGCGCCGCCGAATCCGACTCCGACTCCGCCGGACAGCTGATCACCGGCAACCTGACCAGCGTCGGCACCGGAAGGATCTCATACTCGCTCGGCTTCGAGGGGCCGGCCATCACCGTCGAGACCGCATGCTCGTCGTCACTGGTGGCGGTGCACCTGGCCGCCCGGTCGCTGCGGGGACGCGAATGCGACCTGGCGCTGGCCGGCGGCGCGACGATCATGGCGACACCGCTGATGTTCGTGGACTTCTCCCGGCAGCGCGGCCTGGCACCAGATGGCCGGTGCAAGCCGTTCGCGGCGGGCGCCAACGGAACCGCGTGGTCAGAGGGAGCCGGTCTGCTACTGCTTGAGCGGTTGTCCGACGCCCAACGGCGCGGACACCAGATCCTGGCGGTGATCCGCGGGAGCGCGGTGAACCAGGACGGTACGTCCAGCCGACTCACCGCGCCCAGCGGGCAGGCCCAGCAGCGGGTGATCCAGCTGGCGCTCGACGATGCTCGCCTGTCGCCGGCCGACGTAGACGTGGTGGAAGCACATGGCACGGGAACCAGGCTGGGCGACCCGATCGAGGCGGCAGCGCTCATGGCCGTCTACGGCAAGGACCGGCCAGTCGACCAGCCGCTGCTGCTGGGCTCGATGAAGTCCAACATAGGGCACGCCCAGGCGGCAGCCGGTGTCGGCGGACTGATCAAGGCGATCCAGGCTATCCGCAACCGCTACGTCCCTCGGTCACTGCACATCGACGAGCCGACTGGGCACGTTGACTGGTCTTCCGGCCTAGTGCGGCTGCTGCGGCACGGACAGGCGTGGCCCGAGCGCGGGCACCCCCGCCGGTCCGGCGTGTCGTCGTTCGGCATCAGCGGCACCAACGCGCATGTGATCGTCGAGCAGGCTCCGAGAGCCGTCCAGGTGCCGGCCGGGGACCGGCCCGCTCCGGAGCTGATACCGCTGGTCATCAGCGCTCGGGGGGAAACCGCGCTGCGGGCGCAGGCGGCCCGGCTGCGGCCGCTGCTGGCCGATCCTGGTGCCGACCCGGTCGACATCGCGTTCTCGCTGGCCACCACCCGGTCCCCGTTGCCTGACCGCGCCGTCGTGATCGCCGAAGATCGTGCCGGGCTGGGGCGCGGCGTGGAGGCATTCACCGCGGGCCTGCCTGCGGCCGGCGTGGTGGCCGGGCGGGCCGGGGTCACCGGGGGCATCGCGTTCGTGTTCACCGGGCAAGGCAGCCAGCGGGCCGGCATGGGCAGCGAGCTGTACCGGGTATACCCCGAGTTCGCAGCCGCGTTCGACGCCGTCGCGGCGAGTCTGCGCCGACATCTCGATATCCCGCTCCATGACCTCGTCTTCGGCGTGGACGAGGCGCTGCTCAACCAGACGCGCTATACCCAGCCAGCGCTGTTCGCGATCGAGGTCGCCCTGTGCCGCCTGCTCGACCGGTATGGCCTGACCCCGGACTACCTATTCGGCCACTCGCTTGGTGAGCTGGTGGCCGCGCACATCAGCGGGATCCTCAGCCTTGACGACAGCTGCGAGCTGGTGACGGCCAGGGGCGCGCTGATGCAGGCAACTATCGGGAAGGCCGGCGCGATGGCCGCCATCGCGACGAGCGAGGCCGACCTGGCGGAGATCATGACCGCACAGGATGGCGAGGTCGCGATTGCCGCTGTGAACAGCCCGAAATCGGTCGTGATATCCGGAGACGAGCACGCCGTGGCCGCGCTGGTCCGCCGCTGCCAGGCAGCGGGACGCCGCGCGGTCCGGCTGCGGGGCAGCCACGCGTTCCACTCCGCGCACATGGACAGCATTCTCGGCGCGTTCGGCACGGCGGCCGCCACGCTGACCTATGGCCGAACGGGTGTCCCGGTCGTGTCCGGCGTTACCGGACGGCTGGCCGCCGGCGCCGACCTGTGCGCGCCGGACTACTGGGTACGGCAATTGCGGGACACCGTCAGGTTCGCCGACGGGATCCGGTTCCTGCGGAATGCCGGGGTGACCACGTTCATCGAAGTCGGCCCCGACAGCACACTCACCCCGATGATCGTGGCGTGCCTGGAGGACGGGGACGCAATGGCCGTCCCGCTGTTGCGGCGGGCCAAGGCAGAAGCTCCGGCATTCCTGACCGGGCTGGCGCAGGCATATGTCCGCGGCGGCAGCGTCGACTGGCCCGCGCTGCTGCCTGGCGGACGCGCGGTCGAGCTGCCCACCTATGCCTTCCAGCGGCAACGATACTGGCTATCCGCGCCAGTCCCGCCGATGCCGGCCGACCCGCCTGCGGCGGATGACCAGCCCGCCCCGGCACGCGATGACGGCGGCCTGTACATCGTCGGCTGGCGGGAACGGGCGCTGGTGACCGCCGCACCGCGCGTGAACCGCTGTCGCGATCTGGCCAGCCTCCGCAAGGCGATCGACCAGAGCGCCGACGTACCGTCCGTCGTGGCCGCCACACCGGGCTGGGACGATCGCGGTGGCCTCGCGGCCCGGACCACCCGCACCTGCCAGCAGGCACTGGACCTGGCCAGACACTGGATCTCGGACGCCCGTATGGCCAAGCGGACTCTGACGTTCATAACGACAGGGGCGGTACGAGTCGGCGACACCGACGTCCCGGACCCAGCGGGATCAGCGCTGTGGGGACTGATCCGCACCGCGTCGGCCGAGCATCCCGGCCGGTTCGCGCTGATAGACACCGACGATCATCCAGCCTCCGCCGCGGCACTCGCCGCGGCGCTCGCCGTCGGTGAACCGCAACTCGCGATCCGGGCCGGGACCGCGTGGGTACCCGGCCTGCGCGCGGCGCCCGCACTGCGCGCGGGCGCCGCGCGCGGTGCCGCCCCGGCTAGCCGGCTCGGAGAGCACGTGCTGATCACCGGCGGGACTGGCTCGCTGGGCGGGTTGCTTGCCCGCCATCTGGTCGCCCGGCACGGCACGCGGCGGCTCCTGCTAGTCAGCCGACACGGCCCTGGCGCGGCTGGCGCGGGCGAGCTGGCGGCGGAGCTGACCGCGTCAGGGGCACAGGTGACGCTACGGTCGTGCGACGTCACCGACCGCGCGGCCCTCGCCGGCCTGCTGGCGGGGATTCCCGCCGAGCACCCGCTCACCGGGATCGTCCACGCCGCCGGGGTCCTCGATGACCGCCTCGTCAGCGACCTGGATCCGGCCCGCCTGGCCCGGGTGCTGGCCGCCAAGGCAACCGCCGCGGCCTACCTGCACGAGCTGACCGCGGGCAGCGAGCTGTCCGGCTTCGTCCTCTTCTCCTCGATCTCGGGCCTGCTGGGCACGGCGGGTCAGGCCGCTTACGCGGCCGCCAGCGCATTCCTCGACGGGCTCGCGGCGGCACGGCATGCCGAGGGACTGCCCGCCCTGTCGCTGGCTTGGGGGCTATGGTCCGCTCCAGACGGGATGGCTGGCCAGCTGGACGACGCGGACCGGCGCAGGCTGGCGCGTTCCGGCGTGCGGGAACTGTCCACAGCCGATGCCCTCGAGTTGTTCGACGCGGCGGCCGAATCCGCCGTTCCCGTGCTGGCCGCGGCCCGCCTCGACCTCGGTGGACTAACCAGTAGCACTGCCCCGCCCATCCTCAGGACGCTCATGGTGCCGGATCAGCCCGGCACCAACGGCGGGCTCGGGCTGCGGGTTCGGAACGCACCGCCGTCGCGGCGGCGGCAGATCCTGCTCGACGCGGTCCGGGAGGAGATCGCGACCGTCCTCGGCCACCCGTCGCGCAGCCGGGTCCCCAGGGACATGAGCTTCATGGATCTGGGCTTCGATTCGATGACGGCACTTGAGCTGCGGAATCGCATCTGCGGCGCGACCGGGCTTGGCCTGCCGGCCACGCTGATCTTCGAGTACCCCACACCGGGCGAGCTTGCGGCCCGACTGCAGGACGAGCTCTGCCCCGCACCGCCGGAGTCGGGCGGGACCGGGGATACGACGGCGACCGCCGACCCGCTCGACACGATGGACACCGAGGACCTGATCCGGCGAGCGCTGCGAGAAAGCACGCCATGAACGAACCAAGCCGAAGAGAACGGAGAAGCCGATGGCATCCTCGTCCATGCCTCAGGTCGTCGAGGCACTACGAGCCGCGCTCAAGGAGAACCAGCGTCTTAAGGCGCTCGCCGACAGTGCGGTCCGTACGAATGGCGAGCCGGTCGCCATCGTTGGCATGGCTTGCCGCTTCCCTGGCAGCGTGGTCTCCCCGCAGGATCTGTGGCGCCTTGTGGTCGACGGGGTGGACGCGATCGGCCCTTTCCCCGGCGACCGCGGCTGGGGCCTATCAGCTCTCTACGACCCTGATCCGGACCACCACGGCACCAGTTACGTGCGGGAAGGCGGCTTCCTGTATGAAGCCGGCTGGTTCGACGCCGACTTCTTCGGCATCACGCCCAGGGAGGCGACGGCGATCGATCCGCAGCAGCGCCTGCTGCTCGAGACAGCTTGGGAGGCCTTCGAGGACGCCGGCATCGACGCGGCGACGGTGCGGAACAGTGACACGGGAGTCTTCGCCGGGACGATGTATGACGACTACGCGTCGCTGGCCTCTCCGGCCCCCCCGGAGCTGGAAGGGTATATAGCCCACGGCAGCAACGGGAGTATGGCGTCCGGCCGGCTGGCTTACACGTTCGGGCTGCGCGGGCCAGCCATCACGGTGAACACCGCGTGCTCGTCGTCGCTGGTCGCGTTGCATCTCGCCGTCCTGGCGCTACGCCGCGGGGACTGCTCGCTCGCCCTGGCCGGCGGGGCTACCGTTATGGCGACGCCAACGCCGTTCGTCTCGTTCAGCCGCCAGCGCGGCCTCGCCCCCGACGGCAGGTGCAAGTCCTTCGCCGCGTCTGCCGATGGCACGGCGTGGGCTGAAGGCGCTGGGATGCTGTTGGTGGAACGGCTCCGCGACGCGCGCCGCCATGGGCACCGGGTACTGGCTGTGGTGCGCGGGACAGCGGTTAACCAAGACGGTGCCAGCAACGGGCTTACCGCGCCCAGCGGTCCTGCCCAGGAGAGCCTCATCCGCATGGCACTGGCCGACGCGGGTGTCGGCGCCGAGGGCATCGACGCCGTGGAGGGGCACGGTACGGGAACCGCCCTTGGCGACCCCATCGAGGCCAGGGCCGTCATCTCGACATACGGCCGCGCTAGAGAGGCCGGGCAGTCGCTGTTCCTTGGGTCTTTGAAGTCGAACATCGGGCATGCCCAGGCCGCGGCGGGAGTCGGAGGTGTGATCAAGATGGTACAGGCGCTGCGCCACGGCGTGCTGCCGCGGACGCTGCACCTAGACGAGCCGACCCCGCACGTCGACTGGTCCGCCGGGACGGTCTCGCTGCTGACCGCCGCCGTGACCTGGCCGCGGCTTGACCGTCCGCGCCGCGCGGCGGTGTCTTCGTTCGGTATCAGCGGCACCAACGCACACGTCATCCTCGAGCAGGCATCCGAGGAGCAGGCGCCGCGGGCAGAGCCGCCTCGCGGGTACGCTCCGCTGCCGGCGTCCCTGCCCGCTGTGCCGTGCGTGCTATCCGCGGCCAGCGCGGCGGCGCTCAGGGCCCAGGGCGATCGGCTCCGGCGCCACCTTGCCCGCAGCCCGGCAATCCCGTTGACCGATCTCGGGTTCTCGCTCGCGACCACCCGCGCCAGGCTGCCCCATCGCGCGGTGATCCTCGCCAGCCAGGCCGATGACCTGCTCGCTAAGCTGTCGGACCTGCGCGGCGGCGCCGCGGACCAGGTCGCGGACGATGGCGGGACGGCCTTCCTGTTCACCGGCCAAGGATCGCAGAGACCAGGCATGGGACAACAGCTCTACCAGGCCTTTCCCGCCTTCGCCTGGGCGCTGGACGAGGTGTGCTCGTGCTCGGCCCTCCCCGGTGACCTGCCGCTCACTGAGGTGATGTTCGCGAACGAGAGTCCCGGCCAGGACCGACTGCTCGACAGGACCGAGTTCACCCAGCCGGCGTTGTTCGCCTTCGAGGTGGCGCTGTACCGCCTGCTTGAGTCATGGGGCATCAGGCCCGACTTGGTCCTGGGCCATTCCATCGGGGCAATCGCGGCCGCGCACGTGGCGGGCATCTTCTCCATCGACGATGCGTGCCGCCTGGTGGGGGCGCGGGCCGCGCTCATGCAGCAACTGCCGCCGGGCGGGGCTATGGCGACTGTGCGCGCCACAGAACGGCACGTCGCGAGCTACCTGGCCGGATACGAGGACCAGGTGTCGATGGCCGCCATCAACGGACCAAGCTCGATCGTGCTATCCGGCGATGAACAGGCGCTGTCTGAGATCATCAGCCGGCTTGCTCGCGACGGCAGCGAGTCACGACGGCTGCGGGTCAGCCATGCCTTCCATTCGCCGCTGATGGCGGCGGTGCTCGCGCCGTTCCGCGCGGTCGCGGAGCGCGTCAGCTATCGGGCTCCTGAGATACCTGTGGTCTCCGATCTGACCGGGCTCCTCGCCACGGCAAGCGAACTCACCGACCCCGAGTACTGGGTTCGGCACATCCGGGAACCGGTGCAGTTCCGCGCGGGGATGGAAAGCCTGGAAGAGCAGGGCTGCACGCGGTTCGTCGAAGTGGGCCCGGGCGATGCCCTTACCGCGATCGCGGCCGACTGCCTGCGACGTGGCGGCGAGGCGATACCGGCCCTCCGGCCGGGCGAGCCCGAGCCGCGCGCGCTGCTGGCCGCGGTATCCCGGCTGCACACCCGCGGTGCGGAGGTCGACTGGAATCAGGTTTTCGCCGACCAGGGCGCGCGGCGCGTCGATCTGCCTACCTATGCCTTCCAGCGGGAGCGCTACTGGCTGCGCGCCGACAGGAAGCCTGACCTGGACGTGGCCGGGCACCCCGCTGGCCTCACGTCAGCACACCATCCGATCCTGAACGTAGTAATGGAGGTGCCCGAGCCGGGCGGCATCGTCATGGCCGGGCATCTGTCGCTCGCCACCCATCCCTGGCTCGCTGATCACCGCGTCGCGGGCGACGTGCTGGTTCCGGGCACGGTCCTGCTGGAACTGGCGGGACAAGCGTGCCAAGC
>Ga0187808_10000008_pt1 | contig 34284 bp, 48 predicted proteins | sample NC_wetland_sal_i_5_FD_132427 | JGI IMG/M metagenome (GOLD analysis project Ga0187808, IMG submission 132427) | Wetland sediment microbial communities from Neuse River Estuary, North Carolina, USA - ASW_3 | ecosystem: Environmental > Aquatic > Freshwater > Wetlands > Sediment | place: USA: North...
CGCTCAGCCCGCGCGCCGCACGTAGTCTGCGAACCCGCACTTCGCGAGCGCCTCGCCGATGCGCTTTTTCGTCGTGTCGCGGCACGGACCGCCGTCCAAGTAACGAAGCACGGTCTTCGGGTCGACCGTCGCGTCGGCCGCGACGCGGATCACTTCGCACCAGGGAAGATCGCGAAGGGGCGGCGCCGCATGGACGGTCGACCCGTTGGCGGTCGGCAGGGTGCCGGCGACCGCCGGCCTAACGACCGTGGGCTTCCCGTTTTGCACGTGGGAATCCCAAGAATACGCGCGCCGACCCCTTGCGGCGAGGATTTGTACCGATAGGGGGGGCAGGGCGGCGGCGGGAGGGGGGCGTACGGGGGGCAAGAGGGAGGCAGGAGGGTAGCGACCTTGCAGCCCACCCCGCAGGCGCGGAGCCTCAATGCCACGTGCCGCGCCGTGAGAGCTACCAGGACCAGATCGATCGAGACCGTGAGGGCCTCGACCCTGCAGCCGAACCCGGCAAGCACCAGCCACCCAAGGCGCGCCGCGGCTACCGCCGCCGCGCCGAGATCAACCGCGCGCTCGCTCGCTACTACGAGAGCTGCAAGAGCGAGACGGCCGGTCGGTTTCAGACGCAGCGACGGCAAAAGCAATACTGCTCGGCCGTCGCATGGAAGCGCGCCGAGCAATCGGGACGCTTCCCGGATTACCCCACCTTTCGCAACAGGGAGCGTAGCGACATGGCTCGACGCAAGATGCCCCAACGCAACAAGAGGACCGGCCGGTTTGTGAAGGGCTCGCACGCGAGCGAGCCAAGGCGCGCTCGCGAGGAAGAGCCTCGCCGCCGTTCGACTCGCCGGCGTTCGACTGGGCGTAGGGCCTCGGCCGCCGCTCCGCGCCGACGTCGCTCCACGGGCCGCAAGCGGCAGACGCCGCAGACGAACACCGCGATCGTGCTCGCGCGCGAGAGCCCGCGACGTCGCCGCAGCCCGAGCCGCAGCCGCGGGCGGCGCAGCTCGCACCACCGGGCCGCGGCGTACTCACCGCGTCGCTACCGGATGCGCGAAGCGATGATGGTTGGCGCCGGCGGCGTGATGGTGTTCACCACCGGCGCCGCGTTCGGGTGGCTCTTCGCCGACGCGCTCGACCGCTACCTCGCCGGGGTCGACCCGGCGACGCCGGCGGCGACGCTCACGGCAACGCCGCTCGCCGCGCCGTACACGATGGATAACCCGATCCCCAAGTGGAACAACGACAGCCAGGCGATGCAACCCAACTGGAAGCGGATGGGCGTGCAGCTGCTCGGCGCGATCATCTTCTTCGGGTTCGGCGCGATGGTCGCCAAGTCGATGCTCTGGAAGTTCTTCCTCTACGGCATGGGAAGCGGCTTCACGGTGCACCTGTCGACGCAGATCATCACGGCATACGTCATCGTCCCGATGGTCAAGAGCTCGACCGGGACGGGCGCGCGCATGTACCAGCACGAAATCAACGTGCTCCAGGGCTTGGCCAACCCCTCGGGCGGTGTGCTCGGCCGAGGCCCCGCGAACAAGCCGGGACGTGGCCTGCTCGGGCGCGGACCGGGCCAGGAGAACGCGCCGCCGCCGCAGCTGCCGGCGAACCAACCCGTCGCCCGCGTGCCCGTGGCGCTCGCGACCGCGACCGCTGCGTCGCCGCAAGGCACCGCAGCGGCTCCGGCGGCGGCGGGCCTGGTGCCCGCAGCGGCGGCCGCAGCGCCCGCCCGCATGGGCCAGCCGCCCGCAGGCGGCCACGTGGCGGGCTGCGCTTGCCAGCAGTGCAAGCCCGAAGAGGCGCAGGTGCCGGCGCGACCGAACGGAAAGCAGCCGTTCGACGCGGGCGCCGTGTGGAGCGCGCTGCTCGAGCGCGCGGCGTAGCGGACGCGAGGAGGCCGCGAGCAATCGAGCTCGCGGCCTTCTCGGTCTTCTGAGAGAGGTTTTCGCCCGATCGAGGGCGCAGCAACACAACGACACGAAAGGACGACCCCATGTCAGCGGCTCTCGACACATCGCAGATCGAAAGGCTCAAGCTCGGGCAGGCGAAAAAGGTGATGGGCTTCGGCGCCCCTCCGCAGTTTTTCAACAGCGATGCGGGCAAGGCCCTCGCGCAGATCCTCACGGCGCCGGCGAGCCGCGGGATCATCGCCGAAAGCGCGCAGTGGGACATCGTCTTTCCGATCGCGGACGCCAACATGGCGACCTTCGGAAAGACCTTGGCGCCGTTCTCGACGCCCGACGGCCAGCCGCCCGCCGGCGTCTTCAACTCGAGCAACACGCTCAGCGCGCCGCAGATGCCGTCCAGCGACATGGTCATCCTGGGCGTGCGCACGCGCGTGCTCGTCGAGCCCGAGTCGCGCCTGATTCGCGGAAACGCCTTCAACCCGACCGCCGGCGGCGCGCCGCTCGTGAGCACGCCGAACAGCCCCGACGTGTTCTCGAGCAACGACTTCGCCAACAACACGCTCGGCTTCCCCGAGGAGGGCGTCACCGCGGCGACGCAGGGCTACATCCCCGCGGAGTTTCTGTGGGGAACGCCGACCTGGCGCTTCGCCTACCAGCTGATCAAGGCCTACCAGCTCGATTGGCGCATGCAGCATCAGGACAGCCTCGTGAAAGAGCCGCTGGTCTCCATCGCGACCGTCGAGCCGTTCGCCGAGGCGATGGCGGCGGGCACGAGCTTCACGAGCAACATCGATCGGATCCGCGTGCTCAACGACCGGACGCCGACGCTCGGGCTTGCCACGCCCTTCGTCTTCGAGCCCATCACCCACAAGCGCCTCGGGAGCTTCAACGCCGGCGGCGCCACGAATACGGGCGTCTTCACCCCGACGCGTGAGGAGGACGGGAGCCCCACGGTCTTCGGCGGCATCGGCGTGCCCGAGGACGAGCAGCAGGCGTCTCCGCTCATCTTCCCGGTTCCGATCTACTGGCCCTCGGGCCAGCCGTTCGGCCTGCAGCTCTCGATCTACAACGAGGACGCGCAAGCCGAAATGCAGCGGTGGCTCTCGGTCACCGGCGGCAACGGCGGCGCCGCGGGCAATGACCTGGCGCTGGCGCCCTGGGCGTCGCCTCCGGGCCCCGCGCTCGCCTCGCCGGGCTTCACCACGACCGGCGCCGGCATCGCCGACGAGCTCACGCTCGACCCGGTCGGCGGCGCGGGCCTGCCCACGGCCATCAGCCAGGGCTCGCCGCTCATGCGGCTCTTGGCGAAGGGCGGCGTCGCTGTCCTGCAAATGGACATCATCGGCCTGCGGATCCCGCAGTCCTGGAAGGCGACCGTGTACCAGGGGATCCAGAACGGCCTGATCCAGGCGCCCATGGGCTTCGGGACGCTCCCGGGTTCGTGAGCCGGCCCGGTAGCTCGAGGACCTGAAACGACCCGCGCCGCGGCGCCCTGAGACGCCCGGCGCGGGCCTTCCCGCTTCTGTCGCAACCCTTTGCCCTTCTAGGAGCTCGGCGCGCAATGAACCTCGGATTCGGCGGAATGCTCGTGCAGTGGGAAACCCTGTGCACGTTTCATCCGGCGTTCGCGCTCGCCATCTTGAACGGCATCAGCGTGCGCCCCTCGACCCGCGTCGCGCAGGCGACCTTTTCGAGCGCGACGCTCAACCAACAGATCCCCGCGAGCTTCGACGACGTCATCACGACGTATTCGATCTTCGGCGGCATCGACATCGGCATCGACCCCACCAACGCCTTTCCCGGCAACCCGCAGAAGGCGCAGAGCGACTTTTTTCAGGCCTGGGGCGCGTCCGGCATCCGCGTGCAGCTCGCCGCGCGCACGGTCGGCGACAACGACTACAACCCGATCCCGAACGATGTCCCGCTGCAGATGGTGCCCTCCATCCTGAACAAGGTGGCGGGGGCCTGGCACCTGCAGAACCCCGACAACGTGAAGCTTCAATTTACGCTCGCCGCGGTGCCGCCTGGGGGCACGACGGCCGTGCCCTTGACGGTCTGGATGGTGTTCTCGTTTCTCGTGCTCGGCCCCGGCGGCGAGAACTTCCTCCGGATGTCGCCGGCGAAGGCGCGCGCCGCCCTCTACGCCACGATCGCCGCCCTCGAGAACACGACGCCCTCGCCGGCGACGACGACGACGAGCCCGGGGGGATCGTGAGTCGGCATGCACTCCAAGCGGCGCCATGAAGTCGCCTCGGCAGGTCTCGACGATTTCTTCGCGAACCTCACGGGGCAAAACACGGGCCTCCGGATTCCGGCCGCGGCCGTCGGCGCTGTCTCGGGCGTGCCGCTCGATTACCTTTTTCTCTTGCACTCGGTCGACGTCGCGCCCGGCGACGCCCTCGTCGGCCTCGCCCAGTTTCTCTCCATCGCCGCGCCGCAGACGATCAGCGAGTCGAGCGCGCTCTATCCCTTCGAACGCGAAGTCACCTCCGTCTTGTGGAAGTTCCCCGACACCTTTTACGAGTTCATTCTCACCGAAGACAAGGTCAAGCCGAGCGGCCAGGCGAGCGGTCCTTTCGACTCGGACAGCTTCGTCTTCGAGGACAGCCAAACGCCCGCGCTCCTCTACGAGACCGTGCACTTTCCCGCGGTGCCGCCGGCGCCCGGCTACCTCGGTCTCGACGACTACAGTCCGCCCGCCGTGCGCGGGAGCCCGGTGCTCACGGTGCGCGATCTGCGCTGGCCTTGGACGGACCTTCAAAGCTTCCCGTCGCTCTTTCTCGCTCCGAACGCCAACACGCGCTTTCGCTTCTACCTCCGGATCCGGCAGACCAATCCCGCGACGCGCTTTCACCTGCCGATCGACGCGACGGCCTGGTCGAAGTTCCCCGGCGTCTTCGCGCCCGAAGACGGCTACCTGGCGGCGAGCCAAGGAGCCGGCAGCGTGCTCGGTTCCGACACCCTGCAATGGTGGCGCTGCGCGGGACGCATCCTCACCCAAAGCGGCAAAGAGCTCCGAAGCTTCGAGCCCGGCGAAGCGAGCGCCGCGCCGCCCTGCTGAAAGGACAGTGAGCCCATGACGCTTTCGACAACGCCCGTTGCGTACAAGGGACGCGCCGATCACGTGTGGCCTCCATTCGTGGAGGGGTGGGCCGAGGTCCCCTTCCATCACGACCCGGGCGCCGTCGAGACGGCGCGGATGATGCTCGGCGCCTTGCCGCCCTACCACTACGCCGACCAGGCGCTCGCCGGGGGCCTGTACCGTTTCTTCGCCTTCGAGACGCCCGTGGGCGTGTCCATCGGCGCGCTCAAGTTCGTCGGCGAGGCGCAGACGAAGGCGCTTCGCATGGGCCAGGGCGGCGGCACGGTCGAGGATTACGTCGACTCGAACGCCATCGAGGGCGGCTATGTCGAGCTCGACGGCGGCGGCGCGCTGCCTGCGGACAATTCCCAGGTGACCGGCAGCGGCACCGGCTCGATGGGCGTGAAGATCACGGCGGCCGCCTACCCGACGGTGCAAGCCGCGGCGACCGCCATGTACAACGCGATCCAGGCGCACGGCTACGTGCGCGCGGACCAGGCGATTTACGCGGGCTACCAGCTCAAGGCCGGCAACCTCACCGTCGACGCCTTCCCCGGCTCGAACACGATGGCGAGCCTCAAAGCGACGCTCGCGGGCATGGGGATCACGATGTCGAGCTCGATCCCGATCTACCCGTGGCTCGCGACGACGGCGGGCGGCGCGACGGGCGTCGCCGCCTACGACGGCGTCAACGCGCCAACCTGGGCGCAGTGGACCGGCCAAGGCTCGGCGCCGTCCGGGCCCGTGGCGAAGGCGAGCGCGGCGAGCAGCGGGGGCGCCGTCGCGGCCATCGTCGCGGGCCTCGTCGTCGTCGGCGGCGTCATCGCCAAGAGCCAGGGGGTTTTCTAGCCGTACCTTACTTTCCTTCCCGTTTCGACCCTCACAGAAGCCACAGAAGCCACAGATCGAAGGAGATCCCACCATGACCACGAGCGCCGGCGTTTCGCAGCCGTCCTTTCTGAAACGATTCGAAGCCCTGATCCAGATGGCGCTGGCGCGGGCGCTCAATGGGCTCATCGCCTACACCGCAGCGGCCAACAACGTCTCGGCGCCCGCCTTGGCCACCGGCGTGGCGGCGGTCGTGCCGTACGTCGCGATCGCCGCGCCGTCCATCGCCAAGAAGGCGAGCGGAAAATACCTCGTGACCGGGTACGTCACGATCGACAAGAACGGCGGTGGGCTCCTCGATGGCGACAACCTCACGCTCACGCCGCGGATCAACGGGGTCGCATTCAGTACGCCGGTCGTCGAGGGCAGCGCCGTCACGAGCGGCGCGACCGTGCAAGGGTGCTTGCCCTTCTCGTTCATCATGCCGACCGCACCGGCCGCGGGACCGTTCGTGATCGACATGCAGCTGACGGACGCGAACGGGCACACGAGCTCGGTGCTCGCGAACAACGGCTTTATTTCCGTCGTCGAGCTTCCGGCCTGAGCCGCTCGAGGTCCTCGAGCCCATGGCCTCCTCGCCGCCGCCGCTCTCGCTCGTCGCGAAGGCGCTTCTAAGCGCCGGCGGCGCGGCCATGCCTGCGGCGGCCGCGGCGATGGCGCTCTCGCAGTCCATCGCCGCGGAGGGGGCATGGGGATGGAAGTCGAACGGCGAGGACGTGTGGCCCTTCCAAGGCACGAACAACTTCGGAGCGATCCATGCGACCCGGAGCTTCGCGGAGAAGTACGCCCAGGGCGGCGACGTCCTCGTCGCGACGAGCTCGGGGACGTCGGCGGTCTCCTACAGCTCGGGGTGGGGCATGGTCGCGTTTCTCGACCACGCGCCGGGCGCGTACGTCGCGCGCATGGCGGTCTACCCGTCGCTCGTCGCCGGCGCCGCGGCCTTCCTCGGGCTTCTCTCGGCCTTCGTCGACCTCGCGAACACGACGAAGCCCGAAGACTTCGCCGCCCAGCTCTACGTGCACAACTACTTCGTCGGCTTTCACCCGAACCGGACGACGGTCGACAAGCGCGCCGCGGCCTACCAGTCGAACGCGTGGAGCGACGACGACGTCGCCAACATCGCCGACTACGCCGCGGCCATTCAAAGTCACCTCGCCGTGGCGTCGGCCGCGATCGCGGCCGCGGCCTCGGAGACGGGGGACCCGACCGACGCGACGCACGGGCCTCCCTTCGCGGACCTCGGCTTGCGCTTGACGCCGGCCGACAAGTTGGCGCCGCACACGATCGAGCATGCGCGGCAGATCCTCGGCGACGCGGGCGTCTCGCCGCCGGCGGGAGGCATCTCGCTCGCCGATGCGCTGGCGAGCCCTCGGGGCGATGGGGTGTGGATGTTTCCCGAGGGCGTCGAGGTGCCTAGCGTGCCGTCGCCCGCGCCGCCGGCGCCCGTCGCGCGCGTCGTGGCCGAGGAGTTTGCGGTTGGAGCGGCGATCCTCGGCGCGGCCGCGGGCGCCGGCCTCTTGGCGGCGGGGCTCAAGTGGCGCCCTGAGTGGTTCACCTTCGGAGCTCGAGCCAAATGATTTCTCGCGAGATGATGATCGGCGGCGGCGCGCTCGTCGCCTTGCTCGTCGCCGGCAGCGTCGCCTACGCCTCGAGCTCGTCGCCGGCGGCCGCAGCGCCGGCGGCCGGGACGCTCTCTTTCACCGCAGGACATCGCTACGAGATCGACCTCGTCGTCCCTGCCAACACGACCTACACGCCGTCGACCATGCCGTCGGCCACGACGGTGCAAAGCTCGTTCGAAGCGCTTGCCTCGGGCGCGTTCACCGTGATCGGCGTCGGCGCGGAAGTCTCCGGAACGGCCGCGCCCGGGAGCGGCTTTACCGCCTATTTCATCGTCGATTGCCTCAAGTCGACGAGCATCGCGCAGGCCGACGCGCTCGCGGGCACGCCCGCGGGCACGACCGTCAGCGTCACGGACGAGGGCTTGACGTCTGCGGCCACGACGAAGACGCAAGCGTCTTACAGCGCGACGGACGCGATCCCGGTCACGGCCGGGGCCACGGTCGCCGTCCCTGTGGGCTCAAGTGTCGTCTTCAATCCGCCGGGCGGCGGCACCTGGGCGGCGCCGGTGACGACGAGCGACGCCTCGATCGTCGCGCCGAGCGTCCCGTCGACCGCGAACGGCTTTGTCGCTGTGGGGCTCGGCACGGCGAGCCTGTCGAGTAGCTACGGGACCTCGGGGAGCCTGCAAACGGCCTCGGTGCTCGTGACCGTCGTGCCCATCGGCGCCGGCGCCATCGGATCGGGTTCGGCCTCGGCGAGCTTGCCCTCGGGGTCCTCGAGCTCGAGCAGCTCGACGCCGTCGACGTCGTCCGGGTCGCAGGCGGTCATCTCCACGACCGTCATCGGCAAGGCCATCGCGGGCGGCTGGGAAACCGACATCACGCTCGGGCCCGACAGCTGCGCGGTGTCGGCCTGGTACGGCGACGCGATCACGATCGCCCTTCCGAGCGGAGGCACCTGGGCGGCGACCGGCTCGAGCCCGGGCTTTCCGACGAGCGGATCGACGCCCTTCAAAGGGACCTATTCGTCCCCCATCGCCGTCACCCTTGCCTGGTCGCTCGGCGGCGTCTCCTACGCGACGACGCTCACGTTTCAGACGGGGCGGACGTTCGGGGTGGCGACGGCATGGAACCCGAACGACACCGTCCGGATCAGCCTCAGCCCGAACGACTACACCTCGATGATGTCGGCCCTCAACGGCAACGCCGGCGAGATCGCGGCGCTTAGTGCGCTCATCGCGAGCCTAAAAAATCAAGGCATCGACCCGTCGAAGCTGACGCCCGCGCAGTCGTTCGTCTACTTCCTCACCATGGGCCCGTGGGCGCAGCTTCTCGCGCCGCTCGCCTCGAGCATCCAAGTCTGGACGGTCGCGAGCTCGGTAGGCACGGGGACGGCCGCGAGCTCGGCGCCGGTCGACGGGCAAGCGCTTCCGACCGATTGGCCCGCGAGCGACACGACCGGGATCATCCGCGCCGAGTTTCAGTATTCGGGCGGCGGAACGACGGTGGCGGCGTTGCCCTTCCCGCTCACTTCGTGGGTGCGCCTCACATGAGGGAAGCCGTCGCGGTCGGCCTCGGCGCCCTGGGCGTGCTCGTGCTCGGCGGCATCGCCGTCGCCGCGGGCTCGAGCTCGACGCCGGCGGCGGGCGGCGCCGGCGCCGGGGGCTCGAGCGGCAGCGCAGGCGCGACCGGACCGGCCTCGGCGCCCGCGAACGTTCCCCAAGGCCTCACCGGCTCGAGCGCGACGGCGCAGGGCTGGCAGCTATCGATCACGCTCATCCCGAACACTTCGGGCCTTTCCTACAACGCGCTCTATGGCGACGTCGTGCAGGTCCTGTTGCCCGCGGGCGCGCACTGGCGCCGCGTCGTCGGCACGGCCGCCGCGCCAGCGCTCAGCCCTCCGAGCGGCACGGACCCCTTCGTTTTCCAATTCGTCGAGCCCATGGCCTACACGATGGCCTACACCGACGCATCCGGCGTCGACCAGACGAGCGTTTTCTACCTCGAGACGGGCGCGAGCTTCGGCAAGACGACGCACGTTACGACGGGCGATTACGTGATCCTCGCGGTCGCCGTCAGCGATTTTCAGGCCGCGTTCTCGGGGCTCTCGGGGGCGCTCTCGGCGCCGGCGACGGCCGATCCCGTGCTCACGCAGCAAGGCGAGACGATCAACACGGCCGCGGCGGCGCTCCAAGCGGCGCAAGGCAGCTCGGCGCCGCTGACGACAGCCGAGGTCCTCACGCTCTTTTTTGCCATGGGCCCGTGGCAAAGCGCCTTCGGCATCGACGTGCGGACGTTCGTGCCGTTCGCGAGCGGCACGAGCTTGCCCTCGTGGTGGCCGAGCGACGACACGGCCGCGGCGACCGAGCACCATGTCCTCTACCGCTATGTGGGGCCCGGCATCGACGTTTCTGCGCTTCCCTTCCCGGTAACGGCTTGGAAGCGGACGGCATGAGAGGGAAAAAGTCATGAGTCGACAGCTTGCATTGCGGGTCGAGCGCCTCGAAGTGCTCTTGCAGCTGGCGCTAGCCCGAAGCGCCGCCGGCGGTGGCTCTACGGGAGCATCGGCGAATTTCGTGTGGCGACCGGGAAGCGCTGTCAGCCCCGGCGTTGTCGCGACGTGGGCGCAGCTCGTCGCGGAGTTCGCGAGCCTCGACGCGGGCGTGCTCAAGATCGTAAGCGTCGATGATTCGCTCGCCGCCGCGCACATCACTACGGGCGCGTGGGCCAAGTGCGACAACATCCAATTCCGAAGCGCCGGCGCCGACAGTGGACCCGGCGCCGCGATCGCGAACGTCATCGTCGACCAGGGCGCGAGCCTTTCGGGCACGGTCGCCCACATGGAGCTCGTGAGCATCGAGCTCGAGTATGCGGCGACGAGCGGCGCTTTTATCACGACCGCGGCCGGGCAAAATTTTGCCTTGACGCTCGAGGGCTCGGCCCTCGTCGGCACGGGCGCCGGCGGCGCGGGGCTGATTTCCATGGGCGCGGGCGCGATCCTGAGCCTTCGCGCGGGTCCGGCGTGCGCCATCTCGGGCCAGCTCTTTGCCGGGACGGCGACGAGCAGCGCCCAGGCCTTTGTGACGGGCGGCACGAAGATCGGCGCGGGTGTCTTCAACATGAACGCGGCCGCGACGCTCCAGATTTTTGCGGACGGGGCGAGCCAAAGCGGCATTTCGACCACGCAGACGCCGGTGCCCGCAGTCGAGATCAGCGATCCGCAACCATCGTTCGTCTTCCGTCCGGACGCGACGGGCGCGCTCGACGGCAACGTCTTCACGACCTGGGCGTCGCTCATGGCGGCGGTGTCGCTCAGCGCCGGAAGAAAGACGATCGTTTATGACGACAACATCGCCGCGACGCACGTGCCCGCGGGCACCTGGAATGTCGATGGCTGCCTCTTTCTCCCGAACTTCAATAGCGCCGGCAGCGGCGAGCTCATCTTCGACGCCGGCGCGGTATTCACCTTCGCGCAAATCGCTCTTGATCAGGCGGCGGTCTTCCTTCAAGCGGGCAATGCGCCGGTTTTCTCTCCGGCGGCGGGCGCCTTTGCGCTCATCGAGCTCGGCGACGCACTGATTACCTCGGGCGTGGCGTTTCCCTTTGCCAAGGTCGATGCCGCGGGCGCCGACCTCGTTGTCCTCTGCAGCGCCTCGAGCACGCTCGGCGATGGCGTGCACCCGGTTCTCGAGAGCGACCTCGGTTCGTGCGTCGTGCAGCTGCAAGGGGGCGTGCCCGTCGGCGCGGGCAACATCCGCGCGCACGCGCTCTCGGGCACCGGGACGATATCGGTCCAGATCGCCGACAACCTCGCGAAGATCCAGTACCCGCAGGACGTGACGACGCTGACGCTCACGCAACCGGGGCTAAATACCATCGGGCAAACGACGGCGCTCGGCGCCGCGACCGCGTCGCCGGCGACCTTCACGCCTTCGAGCTCCGTCATCACGCGGGCGCGCCTGGGGCAGCTCGACGTCATCGCCGGATTCTCGGGGACCGCGACGCTTGCGGGCCTGGTGACGCTCGTGGTGCTTCGGGACGCGGTGCCCATCGTCGAGGGAACCTTTCAGGTCAAGGCCAATGGCGACAGCTTTTCGATCAACGTCGCAACGCACGATGCGCTGACCGACAACGCGGCGCATACGTACACGTACACCTTGACCAACGGCGCCGGCGGCACGTTCACCGGGACGACGCTCGGGACGTACCTTTGGGTGCGCGAGCTCTGAGCGGCTCGCTTACTTCATGGGCTGGGTACTGCCGCCGCGCGTGAGATCGCGGACGCTGCCGAGCGAGCGGAGCTTGGGCGACTGGTAGGGCTTTCGATACGCCGCGGCCCCTTCCGATTCGCAACCTGGGCAGCTCGGGCTCTGATCGCCCGAGATGCGGAGGCGGATGGTTTCGGAGGCCGCGCGCGCGCAGACGGTGCAAGTCGGATCGTCCATGCTTCAGAGCCTGGCATGCCTCCGATCACGTCGTCTAGGGTCGACGGCCCGCAGAGTCTTCACTTCGGCCATTTGTCGCCGTGCACGGGGTTTCGTCCGGCATCCGCGGCCCCGCGGCACGCGTCCCGGAGCGCAAGACGCGTCGAAGGGTCGTGCACGTCGCCTGTGGGCCGCAGGCCGGCGAGCTTCTGAAAGCGCGCCAGCGAGGCGGATAGCGCGGCGCTCGGGCGTCCGTCGGGTTCGCCCTCGAAGAGCCCGAACGCCCGCAACCGGCGTTGCATGACCTCGATTGAGTGGTCGCCGCGGGGGGCGGGTTCGGAAGGAGACGAGGGGGTTAGAAGCGCCTCGAGCAGCTCGAGAGGCATCATCCCAAACACCGTGCGAGAGCCTTGCCGCCGAGCCAAGGGAGAAGCCCCGGATTCTACTCCGGAGGCCGCGCGCTCGCCGCGCCGAGGGGCACGCGTCGCCGGCGGCCGACCCGCGACGGGTCGCCCGACGCCGGCGCGCGACGGTTCGTCGAGGCGTCGCCCAAGGCCTCGCCGTGGCGGCTCTCGGGGGCGTCGCCGGCCGCGACGCGTCGCCCGCCGCGGGGGCGTGACGCGTCGCCGAGGACCTCCGCGGACGGGTCGCGGCGAGCAGCTGCGCGACACGTCGTCCCTCGAGGACGCGCGACGCGTTGCGCCTCCCGCCAGGCCGCGCCGACGACGCCCGAGCCCGGATAGAGGTCGACGAGCTCGTCGCCGGGCAAGAGCCCGAGCAGCTCGAAGAGCCACGCCACGAACGCGAGCGGCTTGCGCCCTTTGAGCCTCGAGCCGCCGAGGCGCGCCGGCGCGGCGAGCAGCCAATCGCGTTTGCCGGGGCGAAGGCGCCGCCCAGGCACGACGATCACGGCTTCCCAGGCGCCGTGAAGGCCAAAGGTGCGCGGGTTCGCGCAGACGGGCTTGACCCACGGGCAGACGCGCGCGCCGTGGGGACAGAGCGGCAAGAGGTCGCGCAAGGCAAATTCCCCGGTCGACAGCGCCCAGCCGTCGAAGCCCGCGAGCTCGGCGAGGAGCTCGACGTGGTTCACCTCGCCGGCGAAGGAAGGCTCGCCGGCGTAGTACCGGCGGGCGAGGCCCGGATAGGGGGGGTCGGCGTAGGCCATGCGAAGCGGCTGGACGGCGCGGAGCTCGCGCGCCTCGAGCTCGACGCGCCGTCCTCGGAAGCGAAACGACGCCTGCCGGCAGCGCTTCGAGCAGAAGATCGAATCGCGCCTCGCCTCGCTCGGGATCGCCCCTTGGCACCATGCGCAGCCCATCGCAGCCTCGAGAGCATGGACCGACCCGTCGCGGCTGTCAAATGCGCGACGCGTCGAGGCGCGCGCTCGAGGACGCGTTACGCGTCGTCGACGGGCGACGGCTTGGCCGTGATCTTGGTGCCCTTCGGGCCTTCGATGACGACGACGATCGTTTCGCGGCCGCCGTCGGGTTCTTGGAAGGCGAAGCGGAAGCCGTTGAGCGCGAGAAAGTCGGCGACGTCGTCCGGGTCGCCGGGCCAGATATGCGTCCGGTCGCCGGAAAACACGCGCGTCAGCGGCGGCATTTCCGCCCGTGGCTGCGTCCACGCGGCCACGTGGCATCCATCGAGCAGCTCGAGATCGGTCGGGTCCTCGACCAGGGGCGGGCGGACACGGGGGCTTGTCATGGCTTTTTTGCTCGGCGCGGCGCGACGGTGGCGGGTTCGGGGGTGTCGAAGGGCGGGTCGAGCTCGGGCCCGCCCGCGCCCTCGCGGAGCGTGAGCCAATTTCGAATCGCGCGCGAGAGCTCGCGCGCTTCGGCTTCCGTGAGAAAGGCGCCGGCCGGCCCCGTCCCGAACGACAGCCGAGGCCCGCCCGGACGCGCCGCCACCGAAACCGAGAGCCCGGCGCGATCGAAGAGAAGCCGGCTCATGACTGCGCGCTCCGAAGAGCCCGCACGGCCCGCACGGTGGCGAGCCACAGCGCTTGGCCTGGCATTCCCATGGATTGCCAGCTCTGGCCGAGGCGGGCGCGATCCTCGAGTTCGATCCATTTTTGGCACGCGGCCCGAGCGGCGTCGATTTCGAGCGGGGTGCGGATGGCGACGTCGGCGATCTGGGCCCATTGCTCTTTGACCCAATCGGGCTTGCCGTCGAAGCCGGCGGCGCGCTCCGACCAAAGAAAGCGCGCGTGCGTATCCCACGCGACGCGTGCACGCTCTTCGCGAGGCGAGCTCATTTTGAGCCCGTCATGAGAGGGCCTTGGCCATCTCGGCGTCGAAGGCGTCAATCTGCGCGCGCGAGAGAAGCCGGCCGATCCATTTCTTGTCGATGCGCGGCGCAACGTGCTCGGGCACGGCCGAGGCTTGCATCTGCCCTCCGGGGTTGCATTCGAGCTGCCAGGCGCGCTTTGTGGCCTCGATCGCCGCGGCGCGGGGATCGGCGACCGAGGAAACGTCCACGATGCAGGCGCCGAGAAATTGCGACCCCTCCGGACGGTCCGGATCGCAGAAGGAAAGCCAAACCAAGGCGCTCAAGATTCAGAGCGTCCCTTCGAGCGCGCGTTTGTCTAAGGGCTCCTCGAGCGTCACGCGCGGGCGGCGTGCTCGTCGTCCTAGCGACCGCGCCCGGCTCGCAGTGCGCGTCAAAGGCTCGGATGCGCACGTCTTCGAAGACGGCGAGATCGAGGCGGTAGAACGCAAGCCGGTGCAGCGTTGTGACGTAGAGCTTGCACTGCGAGCACACGATGAGCCCATCGGCGTCGACGGCGAGCGAGTGGCGCGGCCGGCCGAGCGCGGCCGCGGGCGCTGTGCATTCGAGCTGGGCCTCGAGCAGCGCATCTTCGGCGACGTCCGGGTCGATGTGCGCATGCGGCGGCTCACGAGCGTTCCCGCTTGCGTGCTTCGATGAGGTCTTGCACGAGCGTGTGCGCGCACGATTGGAGCAAGCGCACCCATTCGGGCACCCTCGCCAAGTCGGGCACGTCGCGTATCGACACCTCGGCGCGGACGTCGATGAGCCGGCCGAGGGCGCGCTCGAGCGTCTCGAGGTCCTCGAGCTTCGCGGCGGCGACGAGCGGCAGCGAGTCGGAGAGCAGCATGCGAAGGATGTCGACGGGCGTGAGCGTCGGCAGGCGGAAGGCGGAAGGGGTTGACATGCGGGAGTCGATGGAGGGTGCCCGGGTCCGGGGGCGGGGGCAACGGGCGCGGGCGTGAGTTTGCGTCGATTTCTCCCACACGAGCAATCTCGGGCACTTGCGGGGGGCTCAGTCTGGGGCGTTCTCACCCCTGCGGGGTGGCTAGAGGCCGCGCGCCGCGCGGGCGACTCTTGCCCGCATGCGCGAAAGGTGACTTTATCGGGTGGGTCCTCCGTCCGTATCCCCATGGGCGTCTATCAAAAGCCCATCGCCCTGCGTCCACAGGGCGACCACCGAAAGGCACCTTCCATGACCTCCCACCGAAATGACTTGTGCTCCGCTTCGCCCTCTGCTCGCGCCATGGCCGAGGACGTCAAACGCGCCGCGCGCCTGCTGCAAGATGCCGAGGGCATCCTGCGGCGCGCCAGCGAGCGCGCCGACGACACCGTCCCCTTCCCGCTCGTGTGGTCCTCCGACGTCGCGCGCGATCGCCTCGGTACGCTCGTCGGCGATCTGAAAGACGCCGCCGAGGGGCATCACCCGCCCGTGCGCGTCGAGATGGTCGCGATCGGTCGGCCCGAGGGCGAGGACTCGGGCGGCGGCTTCGGTCACCAGGCGCTCCAAGCGCTCGCCGTTTGCCGCGAAGCGTGGGGCCGCGCCGACGATCGGAACCGGCCGCGCATGGAGCGGGCGATGGGTTGGATCGCGCGCGCGTGGCTCGAGACCGCCGGCTACGAGCGCGCCGGCGTCGTGCGCGCCGTGCTCTCGCACGGCTTCGACACGGGGTACAAGGCGAAGATCGTCGCGGCGGTCAACGCCGCGGCCGCCGAGCATCCGGGCGCGAACGTGCTTCCCTTGCGGGCCGGTGGCAAGTGAGCGGCGCCGGACGCGCGGCACCCGGGTGCGCGCTCGAAGTGCTTTCGCAGCTCCGGGCGCGTGACCTTACGGGCATGACGCTCGCCGAGCTGCTCGAGGTCGACGGATGCACGCCGGCCGTCGTCGCGTGGCTGCTCTCCGAGCAGCTCATCGCGCGCGAGGGGTCCGCGTACACCGTCACGCTCGCCGGGCGCGCCTGGCGAACGCAGGTGCTCGAGGCGTTCCGGCATGCGGCCGAGCTCGACGCGCTCGGTTTGTCGCGCAACGTCGGCGCGCAGGTGCAGGCCGCGGGCGCCGCCATAAAGGCGGCGAGCGCGAAGGCGGCCGCGGCGCGGCGGGCACGTCGAGGGGGTCGCAAGTGAGCGCCGCCGCCTACGCGCTGCTCGTCGAGCTCGAGTCGCTTCCGCTCTCCGTGCACGGCCTCGACGCGCGCGTTCCGAGCTTCACCGTGCGCGCCGCCATTCGCTTCCTCTTGGATCGAGGCTGGGCGATGCGCGGCATCTCGCGCGTCACCAGTCGAGGCGACTACCGCATCACCGACGCCGGACGCGCCGAGCTCGCGCGCTGGCGCGCGTCGGGCGAGTCTGTCTTCGGCAAGCTGCCGGGCCCGGGCGACTCGCCACCGCGCGGCATCACGGCGGACGACATCGCGGCGCACGAGGCGAGCCTTCGCGCGCGGCTCGCCGCCCGGGTCGATAGCCTGCCGGAAGCTAAAGTCGATTGGCCAGCCATGACGCTCGCGGTCTTTGGCGAAGACGTGCTCGAGGCCGCACGCTGCATCCGGTGCAAACGTCCCCTCACGAACCTCGACAAAGGCGACCTGCGATCGGTCGCGGACGTCGAGCGACGTACGCGCATGCTGCGAAACTTCGTCTGCTGGCGGTGTCTCGGCGTCGAGGAGCCCGAGGCCGTCGATTCCACCGAACCGGCGCCGCCGCCAACCGTCGGATACACCACGCTCGACGGCCAGCGTTTCGAGCCTGCGCTCGAGGGCGATCAATTCTTGCCCCTTCGAGCTACGTGGAACTCGCCGCCTTCCGACGAGCGCGGCAACGTCCTTCGCGGCGACGGCATGCTTCCGGCTTACCGTCGTCCGGACGGTACGGTGTTCGTTCTGGTGCCTGAAAGCGTCGAGGACATCGTCACGCGCCAGGCGCGGATCGATGCGGCTCGTGAAGCCGAACGCGCCGAACGCGCCAGCCTTGCGGCGCTCGAATGCGCCGTGACCAACGTCGCGCTCAGCGCCAAGGGGCTCGAGCTCGTAGAGCTCGCGCAAAACGCCGACGTCGCCGAAACCGATGATCAGGGCATGCCCATCGAAGTTGTCGCCATAAGCCGCGCGTCATGGGATGAGCTCCAAGCGGACCTCGCGCGCTTCGTGGCGGCGACCGAGCATTTCGAGGCGACCCTTCGCGCGCGCGAGGCCGCCCATGGCTAACACCTTGCGCGTGCAGGTCGTCCGGACCAAGCGCACAGATCTTCTGTGCGTCCACTGCGGCCACTTCGGTTCCGAGCTCGCCATCGTCGCGCCCGACGTCGCCGAGAGCGACGCCCAGGCCGGCGTCCATCGACGGTGCATTCGGCTGGTCAAGGCCCGGCGCGGCGGCGTCCGGCCGCCGACCCCTGCCGCGCCGGTGCCCTCGTGAACGACAGTGCCAAGAAGCTCCGCTGCTTCTGCAAGCAATACACGCCGATCCATGACGTCTTTGGGAGTCTTACCGCCGCTATCGCCGCCGTCGGCAAAGCGTTGGGCAGGGGCGATCGATGACCGCTCCGAAAATCAAGGGGTGCCCCGCTTGCACGCACGAGCATCCGATCTACTTGCCTCCGAACGCAGGCCGCGGCGACCGTTGGCGCTACGAATCGTGCAACTGCGGATGCCAGCGGCGCGCCGGCGGATCCGGTGCTCGAGGTCGACATCGTCGCCGGCGGCGGATGCGCGTGCGAGCTCACGGCCCGGATCCTTCGAAACCTCCGCGATCGCCTCATCGCCTCGTCGCTCCGTGCGTCGAGCGAGGAGCACCGGCGCGAGGCGGCCCAGCTCGCACGCGAGATCGACGACACGGCGCGCTCGGGCGCGGCCGTCCTGTGCCGTTGCGACACCCCGAACCCCGAGGGCATCCTTTACCCCGCGTTTCGGGCGCCGTGAGGCGGGTCTACATGCGCGTGACCATCACCTCCCCGACCGTCGACCGAAAAGCGCGCCGGCGCCTGCAGTGGTCGCTCGTGCTCGAGCAGCGCGGCGCGCGGGCCGCGGCGCGCGCCTGGCGCCGCCGCGGCTACCGCGTTGAGCTCGCGCCCGTGGGGGCTCTATGAACCCCTGCCAGGTGTGCGGCGAGGCCTTCGACGTGCACGAGCCGGCGGCAGGCACGCGCGCCGATGCGAAGCCGAGCCCGGGGAGCCTTCTCGTTTGCGGCGGCTGCGGAGCGCTCTACCAGATCGGCCAAGGTCTCGAGCCCGAGCGCATCGAGCTCGAGCAGCTCGCCGACATCGCCGACGATCAGCGCGTCGCCATCGCCGAGGCGCAAGAGCGCATCCGCGGGCGCGCCGCTCGCCTTCCGCCGCCCGGGTACGTCGCCGGCATCGAGCGCGTCGAGCGGCTCGCCCGCGGATGGCTCGATCGCAACCGCAAGGGCGAGCGGCCGCGGCTGCGGATGGCCGACGGCTCGATGCTCGTGATCGCGCCGCTGGGCGCGATCGCCGGTCGCATCGCCGCCAACGCGCGCGCGCGTGACCTTCTCGCCTACCTCTTGCGCATGGAGCCCGACCTTACGGTCTTCATGCTTCGTGTTGCGGCCCTTCGCATCGGTCTGCCCATCGAGAGCGTGCCACTCTCGGAGCTCGGCTTCGACGTGCCAAAATCTTGAACCCTTCCCCACCACGCGAAAGAAAGGAAAAACCGCCCATGACCAAACCCGAAGACCTGGATCTCGAGCAGCGAAGGAAGATCGTGCGCCTCTTTGAGGAGTACAAGCCCGGCGAGCGCGTGCGCGCGGTCTGTCCGATCGAATACGCCGCGAGCGGGCGCTCCATTGCCGAGGGTTCAAACGGCATCGTCCGCGAAACGGCGGTCGGCGGATGCACGCCGCTCGTGCGGATCGAATGGTGGGGCGGCACCTGGGGAACATCCTCCATTGTCGAGACGACGAGCGCCGAGCACCTCGAGCCGGTCGACCGGGAAGCGACCTACGCGTCGCTCCTCGGCGACCCGCCGGAGTTTCGCAAACGCGACGCGCCGCCCGAGGACATCCACGAGCGCCGCCGTCGCTTCGTCACGCTCTGCGCCTTCGACCTGCCGCACATCCGCGAGGACGTCGCGGGCGTGCTCGGCGCATGGAGCGAGTGCCTCGACGATCTGACGACGATCGGCGTCATCCGAAGCGACGGGCACCGCATGCCCGATGGCCTCGTGAAGATGCAAGCGCTTGCGCCGCGGCTTCGCGTTGCCGTGGGCCTGCTCGAAGTGATGATCCGCAAGCTCCGGGAGCTCGAGGGAGCATGAGCGCGTCCGCCGCGCTCTCATGCTCCCGGGGGGGATCCATGTACCCGAACCTGTCTTGCGACGCAGAGCGGACGCTGCTCGATCTGCCTATCGAGCTCGAAGCCATCGAGCCCGCGATCTTGGACGAGTTCGCGCAGAAGGGCATTCTCGTCGGCGTGGCCGTGCTCGATCGGGGTCGCTACCGCGGCCAAGCCCATTTGACCGAGCTCGGCGCGCGCTACGTGCTCGATCTGCTCTTGCGGCGCAAAGAGAGCGCGCTCTGCGCGTGCGGCGCGCGCTACGGCGCCCACAACGGACACCCCCCGCACGACAACCCGGAAACCGAGTGCCGCGCCTTCACGCCGGCGACGCCGGTCGCGGTCGAGCGATGATGCCGAGCGCCGGCGAGCGACCCAAGCGGATGCGCTTCCTCGCGCATCCGCGACACCCGTTGACGGGCAAGCAATTCCGGGTGTCGGGTCGCTCGCCGCGCGAGCTCGAGGCGCGGCTTTCCCATCTCGATCGCCTCCGCGAGGACTACCGCCAGGGCGAGATCAGCGAAGCGCAGCTCGATCGAAGCTTGCGAAACATCCGGTACGGCGCAATCAAGGTCGCGCGCATCGTCGAGAGCTACGCCCGGCGAAAGGACCTCTCGAGCGACACCGTCCGCAAGGTGCGCGAGGTCTTCGGCGGACCCCTCGCCGACCTCGCGCCGCTCAACTTCGAGGCCGTCGAAGTGCCGGTGCTCTCGCCGGTCTTCGAGCGGCTCGGCGCGCGGCTGTCCAAGGCCTCGATCCGCAACGTATGGCGCGTGCTCCGCGCCATCGCGCGCCATGCCGCCGAGCGCGGATGGACCTCGCGCGTGCCGTGGGGCGGCTGGCGGCCGCGGACCGGCCTGGGGCTCGCCGGGCGCCCGACGCGCGAATGCTGCCGCTCGGCCGCCGAGCTCGAGCAGCTGCTCGACGTCGCCGCCCAGGTCGACGACGAGGACCTCGCGCGCGGCCACTATCGGGCGCTTGCGGCGAAGATCGGTGCCGGCGGCTACCTCGGGCTTCGCCGCGGCGAGATCGCGGGCCTGCGACGAAGCGACGTCCACGCGGCGACCTCGCACGTCGCGATCCTTCGCCAGTGGGAAGGCTCGCCGCTCAAGGGCGCCCTTCGCGGCGCCGAGCTCCCGGCGCCGGCGCGGCTCTTCGTGCTGCTCGAGCGTCACTTTTTGCGCGTCGGGGCCGCCGTGAAAACGCCGGCCGTCTTCGAGCGCGCCGGCGGCGGCTTCTACGCGCGCGGCCGCGAAGTGATCCCGCTCGATGCGCTGCGCGAGGTCGTGCGGCGCGCGGGCCTTCCGAACCCCGAGCGGTGGAGCACCCACAGCCTGCGGGATACGTTCGTGACGCTCAAGGCGCGCGAGCTCGGCGGCGACCTCGAAGCGATCCGCCACTGGTCGCGTCACGCGCGCATCGAGACGCTTGTGCGCTACCTCCGGTGCTTCGATCGCGAGGGCGGCGGCGCACGCCTGCTCTTGCCGGCCGCCGGCGAGCGCAAATAGGCGAAGCGCGCTCCGCGGTCGACGTGTCCAAACGATCGATGCGAAGCGCGCCTCTGTGCGGCCGTCCTCGGCGGGTCGCCTTCCCGAGGCCCGCTCACCTTCCAACCGAGCCCGGGGGCCCCTTTGCTTCGGAAGGCCGCAGGGCTCATTTTGGCTCGAAAATCGTGTGCTTCGCCACGGATTTGACTCCATGCCCGAAGTGGAAGAATGTTTGTCTGCCAAATATGAAGAAGCCTCGCGGTCGCAATGGGGGACGCAAGCGGCAAACCTCGCTCCCTCTTCCGCTCACGCGCGAGCGGGCTTACGAGCTCACCGAAGCGATCCCGCTCTCGGCTGTGTTCGTGGCCGACGCGGTTGGGTACTACTTCGCGCGGTTTCGGCGGAACAACGTCGCGCGCTGCGTCTACATCGGTGCGCCCATCCGCGTTGAGGAAATCGAGCGAGCGCACGCCATCGTGCGCGCCGACCTCGAGGCAGAACAGGAGGCGAAGCTCACCGCGGAGATCCGCGAGATGCTCGTGCGCCACAACTGGCTGATCGGTTCCCCTCCGAACACGCCGGGGACGAAAAGGGTGGACCCGAGTCGCGGTGCAAACGCGCTCGGGTCCTTGCTCGTTGCTCCACCACGCGAAAGGCAGGCTTCGAGGTGAGGACCATTCTAAGGCTCGGTCTCGCCGCGCGCCAGATCCCAACGTCCTCGATGGAGGGCCGGTGAGCCCTTCTCGTACCAAAGAGGCGCCGAGTTCGACACCGCTCGGCGACAAGCTTCGCCTTTTGGGCGTCGGCTTCCAACGCACCGGCAACCTCGAGCGCGGCCGCGGGCTCGCCCAGGCGGCCGACATCGTCGACGGCGAGCTTGCCGGCTTCACGGGGAAAGCCCTCGTCGATGCCATCGACCGCATGCTCGAGCAGCGGCTCGAGGCGTTCGTCGCCGACGTCGCCGCCGCCGTGCATGATGCGCGGCCCGCGCCCGCGCCTCCCCTGCCCTCGCCTGCCAAACCCGCGGCATCGAAGCCCAGGGCGAACGGCGCCAGGGTGCTCACGGTCGGCGCGACGCCGCTCGACGTTCATCCGCTCGAGACATCGCATCGGCGTGCGCGGAGCGAGCTCGGCCCTCGAAGCGCAGGCGCTCGAGGGGAACGGATCGTGCTCACGGCGATCGCGCAGCACAGCCCCGAGGGCGTCGATAGTGACCTTCTGTCCTTGCTCACGGGCTACAAAAAGTCGACGCGCGACGAATACCTCGGGCGCCTCGTGCGCCGGGGCCTGGTCGTGCGCAACGCCTCGCGCCTCGCCGTCGTCACCAACGCGGGCTTGGCCGAGCTCGGACCCTTCGAAGCCTTGCCGACCGGCGACCGGCTGCGGGCGCATTACCTCGCGACCTTGCCGTCGGGCGAGCGTGAGATCCTCGGCATCGTCTGCAGCTACTTCCCGCACGTCGTGCACCGCGATCGCATCGGCGAGCGCGCGGGCTACCGAAAGTCGACGCGCGATGAGTACATCGGCCGGCTCAAGCGCCGGCGCCTCGTCGTCGTGCACGGCGCGGGCAACGTGTGCGCCTCCGAAAGGCTCTTCGATCCCAAACCGGCGGCGCAAAGCGCGGGGGCGCAGTCGTGAAGCGCGCCGGGGGGCGTCGCCGTTGCCATCCCAACGCCGGAGCGTCGCGCCGGGGGCGCGTGCTGCCGACGCTCGAGGACCTACGCGGCGCGCTGCTCGCCGAGCACCCCGAATGCGCGCGCGCCCAGGCCGGCGGCCGCGGGCGCATGCTTGCGATCGCGCAGGTCGTCTGCGACTGGACGACACCCGAAGCGGCGCGCGTGCTCGAAGAGTGCACCACGGCCGAGGGGCTCGCCCGCAACGTCGCGCGCCGCGAGGCGCGCGCGCGGCCGCCGTCGAAGCTCGCGCAAGAGATGGCATGGGAAGACATGCGCCGGCGGTCGATTGACGCCGCCAAGGGCCTTGCCGCGCGATTCGAGGCCGACGCGCGGGTCGCCGAAGAGCGGGCGCTTTGCTCGAGGCGGTCGGCCGCATGATCCCCGTCACGCAGCGCGCACGGGGCCCGCCAAGGCCTTAGCCACGCCTCGAAGCGTCCGCGACGTTCTCGAGCGCGATCGAAGAGCCACAGGCCGGGCTGGGCCCGGCGCGTGCCGCTTTCTCGCGCCCGCTCTCCGCAGTGTCCGCAGTTTTCACGGTTTGGACGGCGATCCCCGGCTGGCCCGGAGCTCGCTCGAGGTCCGCGATGGATAGTTCTACGTCTTCGACGCGTCGGCAAAGTTCCCGCGATCACGCGATCATGTTCCTCGAAAGCTTAGACCCCACAACAGGCCTCGTGCCCGAGCCGCGCACCCCGAAGCGAGGGCGCTACGGCGGCACCTCGCTTCGCGTCTTCTCGCCCAACCGCAAGTACCGGGCGATCGCCGCGATCGAGCATTTGAGGCTCTGGCAATGCTGCCGGTCGCTCTTGCGCCTCTACGCGAAGCTCGGTCGCGGCGAGCGGTGCCGCTCGTGGCGAAGCGACCGCGCGATCGCCGAGATCCTCGCCCGCAGCGGCCTCGGAAATTACTCGATCCATCACGTGCGACGTTGCCGCCGTTTGCTCGAAGACATTGGGCTTATCCGCTCGACCGAGGTCCGGCCGCATTCGCACCACGGATGCGCCGGCGCCGACCGCTGCAAGAGTGGACACTTCCCGTCGGCCGCCGCGCCCGACGTCGACGGTGGGGGCCTGCTCGCCAAGTCGGGGGGCCTCGTCGTCGAAGTGAACCTCGCCGCCATCCTCGGCGAGGGGCCGCGCTGGGATGGCCCGGTCCGGGAGATGGGATGGCAAGATGCGCGCGACGCCCGCGACGCCTCCGACGAGGTCGCAAAACCGGAAGCGTCGACGGCAGGCGCCTCGGCGCTCGAGGACCTCGGGGGGGACGCGATCGAGGGCGCGGCGAGCTCGCCGGCGGCCGCGGCGGACCCGATCGGCGCTCCGGGGGGAGTGATCATAGGTGCCCAGGGGGGGGTGATCACTGGTGCACACTCCTGTGATCTTGGTTTCCCTTCGGGAAACCTCTCAGGAGATCGCGGGCCGGCTACGAGCGACGGCCCGGGACCGCGCGCCGTCCCGGCGCCAGAAGCGCACGCTGACGCGGGAAGCTGCAGCGCCGAGGCGTGCGGCTCCGGGCGCCGCTCGGAGCGCCCGAGTCACGATCCGGCCGCCGCCGCGCGCGCTTCGCAGGCAACGCGCCCGCCGAGCGGATCCGACGGGCCCTCGCGAGAGCGAGAGCCAAGAACGAAGGGGGAGCAAACCCCGCGCCAGGTCCTCGGTGTGGACCAGGGGGCCATACCGCCCGCCGACGTCAAACGCCTTCGCGAGCTCATGCCGTCGCTTGACTGGTCGTGGGCGTCGCCTCGCGTCGTGCCGCTGCGCGGCGGGGGCGGCGCCTCGAGCTCGGGGAGCGCGCCGCCGGCGGCGCCGCCGGCGCGCGCGCCGCGGCTCTTCGAGGACCTCGGGCCCATCGGCCGTAACGGCGAGCGTCCGGCCGGATGGAGCGGGGGCGTCGGCGGCCCCAAGGGGCGCGGCTCATGAACCCCGCGGTCCGGCGCGCGTACCGCGATTTTGACGTGTACGCGTCGGCGCTCGTGCGCAAGGCGCGGCGCGAAGGGCACTCGATCCCGTGCCGACGCGGCTGCGCGGCGTGCTGCCGCGATGTCGCGTGGATCACGGTGCCCGAGGCCTTCGAGCTCGCCGAGCGCATCGGGTCGATGACGGCGGCCAAGCGCCTTCGCGTCGTCGGCAGCATCGTCGCGTGGCTCGAGGGCATGGCGGCCGCGGGCCTCGACGTCAACGACGTCGCCCCGGACGTGAGCCGCTACGCCGCCGCGCAGCTCGTCTGCCCGCTGCTCGACGTCGCCGCCGGCGAGTGCATGGCCTACGAGGTTCGGCCCATGTCGTGCCGCGGGCACTACGTCATCGCGCCGGACGCGAGCGTGTGCGCCAACCGGGCGCGCGAGCCGGCCGTGACGGTCCTGCAGATGGACGAAGGGTGCCTTTCGTTCGCGCTTCGGATGGTCGAGGGGGCGAGCTACTACGCGGCGCGCCGGGCGATGACGGGGGCGCTCCTCGTGACGGGCCTGGTCGCGGCCATGAAAGCCCGGGGGATGCTCCCGTGAACGTGCGTCAGCGCGCGATGGCCTTGGTCGCTGCCGGCTTGCGGACGGGCAAGTACGCGCGGGCCGGGTTCGATTCGTGCGTGACGTGCGGCGAGGTCCCGAACGACGAGGGGGCGCGTCGATGGGCGTTTGCGGTCTCGCTCGACCTCGGGATTGCCCTTGGCGAGGAGCTCGCCCAAGCCGGCGACGCGCTCGAGCTCATCGAGGTCGGCGTCGACGCCCAGGGCGTGCCCTACTGCGCGCGCTGCGCCGTGGCGGTCTTCGCGTGCGTGCTTGCGTTCGCGGCGAGACCGGCGCCCAAAGGATGCCCGTGCGCGTCTCTCGAGCTCTACGAGCAGCTCGAGGGGCGGCTCGCGCAGTGGGCCTTTGCGTGCGGACTGACGCTCGCCGGTGAGCTGTCGCGCTGCCGCGTGTGCGTTGCCCTTGGTTCGCTCGGCGCCATTCGAGCCGAAGAAAGTAGCGGGACGTCATGACCACTTATGCAATCGCTTCGCTAATTTTTTGCGCGAGCGTCGCCGCCTGCGGCGGCGACGAGTTCCGGACTGACGAAGCCGTCGCCGACGCCGGCGGCGAGGCGGCTCTCGTGCCGATCGGCGACGCTTCCGGCGAGTCGTCCGCCGAAGACGGCGGCCGCCTCCCCGGAATCGACGCCGCTCGTCCCGATTCGCTCTTGCCCTACGATGGCGGTCCGGCGGACCACGTCGCGCGCGAGGACGCCCATCCGGAGCTCGATGCCGGGCTCGAGGGGGCCGCGATCGATGCCCGCGACGAGCTCGACCTCGTCGACGCGAACGTACCCGAGGGGGCGCAGGATGCGCCGGCGGCGCCGTGCGGGCCTTCGAGCTGCTCGGGGTGTTGCGATGGCGCGGGCCGATGCGAAGCCGGAACGCTCGCGACGGCGTGCGGCAGCGCGGGGATCGCGTGCATGGATTGCCTGCCGGCGTTCTCGAAGTGTGTCGCCGGAGGGCTTTGCGCCTACTGAGGACGAACGTTGTAAATCCCCATGCGCGCAAAGGACTGGAGGACGACGTGGAACGAGTAGCCGACCCGCGGACGATGCACTGCAAGGCAGACGTCAAGACCTGTCGCGGCGAGTCCTACTGCGCGTGCCAGTGCGACAAGTGCAAGGCGGCGTGGGAGGCTGGAAAGACTTTCTACACCCATGGTGACGGGTGCGACGGGTGCGTTACGTATCCGTGCCCGTACGCTGGCAACACGTGAGTCGCGTGCGCGCGCCGCGCCTCGGCGCATTGAAAGGTGCTCATTTGGGCGGCCTCATGCGAGAGAGCGGCGGCGCCCTGAGGGGCTCCGGCCCGAGGTCCTCGGGCCAAGGCGCCTCGCAGTGGGCGCCGTTGAAGTGGGAGGCGACGACGCGCGCGCCGCAGCCCGTGCAGCTCGTCACGACGTGATGCGGACGAAAGGGCTCCGGCGGCTTCATGCTGCGCGCCCCCTGCTTTTCCCAAGGCAGCGGGCCGCCGCCGGCAAGCACCCGATCGAGCTTGCGGCGATAGGACCACGCCTGTAGCGCGCCCTCGGCGCGACTGAGGAGGTACACGCATCCCCCGAACCATCCGACGTATTGGCCGAGCTCGGGAAGGTTCATGTGGGGGATCCTCGCGGGGGTCGTGCGTTGACCGCAAGGCGTGTTTCGTGGCATTTTTGGGGGCGAGCTACGCTCGGGGGCGCCGATGCCGAGGCGAGTCGGGGCGAGCGCGGCCCATATGGAGCTAGGCTTGGGCGCGTGACGCTCGGTTGCCGGCCGTGTTCGAACGCGAGCGATCGCGGGAGCCGCGCGGTCCGTTCTCCCTACCCCGAGATCGAGCGTCGCGGCAAGAGCGTCGGTTGGATGGGCGGAAGCCCGCGCGAGAGCGGCTACGTGCTCGAGCCGCTCGCCATCGACGAGGTCCAAGAGGTCGCCGTCATCATGAGCCTAGACGTGCATGGCTACTTTGCGGCCGTGCGCGAGATCGCCCGCGGCGCCGTCGAGCACGTCGAGACGCCGATCCAGATGGCGATCCGGGCCGCGAGCCTGTCGACGCCCTGGGCGGTGCTCGCGCACAACCATCCGAGCGGCTCGAGCCAACCGAGCCGCGATGACATCGAGCTATGGCACGACGCGCGCGAGCGATTTCGCTGCGCGGGCCTGACGTTGCTCGATCATCTCATCCTGGCGCGCGGGTCGTTCTACTCGTGCGCTTGGGGCGCGTATTGGACGATCAAGCCCTAGACCCCCTACGATCCAAGGATCCCCATGCCCTTCGAAGACAAAGACAAGCTGCTCGAGCAGCTCGACCTGATCCTCGCTCCGATGCCGACCAACGAACGCGAGCTCATGAAAGCGTGGGCCGGTCGGCAGCTGGTCGAAAAGCCGATCGTGATGCTCATGACCGCGCGCCTGTGGGTCGACGAGTACGAGAAGGACGGCAAAAAGCACCCCGCGGGCGTCCGCTCGCTCGAGTGGCGCATCGGCGAGCCGAGCCCGCAGAACCCCGCGGCGCTCATCTTCGCGATGATCCCGGTCGGCGAGCCGGCGGAGGTGCACGTGTTCTCGTTCTCGCCGGTGCCCATCGACGAGACGAAGCCCGACGGCGAAACGACCGTCGTCTGGTTTCACGAGACGATCTTCCATCCCGACACGATCTTCGGGCCCATCACGGGCGAGGCGCTCTTCGAAGAGTTCGCGATGCTGCTCTTGGACGACGACGAGCACGAGGATTTCATGGCGAAGCGCGAAGAGTTCATCCGCAAGGCGCTGCGCGACCATCGCGCGACGCCTTCGACCAACGGGGCCGCCTCGTGAATACGTACACGTGCGTGATGCACTCGATCGCGCGAAACCTGGACGGGCCGATCCAAGCGGCGCTCATGAAGTCGGGCGCGCCGCTCTTCATGCCGACGTACACCGAAGCGGGGCTCACGCTGACGAGCGACACCACGGCCAACGTGGGCGCGCAGTGCACGCGTACCATCGTCTTTGCGGATGCCGCGATGCCGGGCTCGATGCCACCGGGCGCGCCCATGGCGCAGTACCTCACCAACGCGTTTACGGGGCAGATCGCCGACGGCATCAAGGCGCCGGTCACCTCGGATCCCGTCGCCATCACATGAGCACCCACAGCAACCGAGGCAGAAACAAGGACGCGTCGGGCCGCTTCGTTTCGACGAACGGCACGAACGGCGCGGCCGCTGCCGCCGCGCCCGCGGCGGCGCGTCCGCCCGGCTTCGGACCGATGGGGCAGGCGCCGCGGCCCGTCGGCGCCTCGGCGCCGCTTCCTCCCCTCGCGCAGGCGCCCGCGCCTGCCGTCGCCGCGTCCGCGCCCGCCGCGGCGCCGCCGCAGCCCCCTCCGCAAGCGCCTGCGGCCGCGCCGCACGTCGAAGAGCCGCCGCCGGCGGCCCCCATCCAAGCGGACGCGAAGATCGCCAACAACTACCGGGCGCGCGTGCAGCAACACGACAACCGCGTTTACGGCGCCGCCTCGCGACCCTTTCCGGCAAGCGAAGTGAACTTGCCACAGGTGTGGCTCGAGGCGCTCCGGACGCGCGGCTTTCCTCCGCAGGCCCTCACGATCAACGTGCGAAGCGTCCGCCCCGAGCCGCCTTACGACTTTTGGATCGACGGCGGCACCGTGTGCGGCGAGCACCCCGACCGCGAGATCCACGAGTACATCGAGCGCATGCGCCGCCGACCCGAAGAAGCGGAGCTTTTCAGCGGCCGCGTGGTCGCCATCGACATGAACGGCGCGCCGATGGACCTCGGGTGGGGAAACCTCTACCTCGCGCCGCGCGTCGCCGCGCCGGCGGGAACGTGGGCGCAACCGCAGCCGCCAGGTTGGCGCCCTCCGGGGCCGCCAGGGCCGCCGCCAGGCTACCCGCCGCCCTACGGCGCGCCGCCGCCATACGGCCCCTATGGCGCGCCGCCAGGTTACGGCGCGCCCTGGGGGCCTGCAGGCCCGTACTTCGCGCCCTACGGCCAGCCGCCGCCCTACGGCTATCCGTACCCGCCGCCGCCCGCGCCGGCGGCCGCGCCGCCTCCGACGAGCGACCCGGTCGCGCTCGAGTTCTATCGCACGTCGCAGCAACAGGCCTTCGAGGCGCAGCAAAACCACCTACGCTTTCTCGAGCGCATCGCGACCGAGCGCGCGGGCATGAGCGCCGGCGCCAGGGCCGTCGACCCGGACGTCGCCGAGGACCGCGCGATCGCGCGCATGGAGCGCTACGCGGGGCTCATGGAGAAGCTTCGCGGTCCGCCGGCTGAACCTGCCGGCTCGCCCGTGCACGTGACCACCCTTCCGAGCGGAGACACGATCGTCTCCGGCAAAGACGGGGTCGACAAAGACATGACGGGCCTTTTCATGGCGAAGGGCATCGCCGGCGACGTCGCGAAGCGCTTTGGCGATGCGTGGGCAAAGCGCAAGGTGGTCGACGCGACGCAAGGGGCGGCGGGTTCGCTCGCGTCGGCTTCGGTCGGACGCTCGCCGAGGCCGGTTTGACGCCCGCCGCCTTCGCCGTGCTCGCTCTTGGCCTGGTGCTCGGGCTTGCCCTGGCGAAGCTCGTTCCGCGCCTGGTCGTGCGGCTCCGAAAGAAGAAGCCGCAGGGGCTTCCCTACCTCACCGAAGACGAGATCAGGGAGGCCGACCGCAAGCTTCGCATGCTCATCGGTGAAGACCCGGATCCGATCCCCAAGCGGCCGCGCCGGCGGCCGGCGCGCAGGAGCGAGGACGAAAACGGCGAGCCTTCGTCGTGAAGGTGTGGAACGAGATTCAACCGTCGGGCGGGGATTTTGTCTTCGAGCCGGGCGAGCGCTACGCCGTCCTCGCGAGCGCAAGCCTGAACTACACGCTTGACCAGATCGCCGCGAAGGCCGAGAGCGAGGGCTTTTCGGTCACGTACAAATGGGAAAGCGGCCAGCCGAGCCGCGCGACCTACGCGATCGACAATTGGCTCGAGTCGCTTCCGGCCGACACGACGAGCAATCACCGATGGGTCTACGCGGAAGGCAACTTCACCGGCTCGAGCCCGTGGAGTCTCGGGCAGGATCCGCCGTGGCCGTTCACGATGTACCACGTCGCGCACGTCTTCGAGGCGGTCGACGCGCCGGACCAGCTGAGCGACGCGACGCCGACGACGCCGACCCTGCCGTCGACGACGACGTCGGCGCCGGCGAGCTCGGGGCCGAGCGCCCTTGCCCTGGCGTTCGGCGCGATGCTCGTCGGCGTCGCGGGCTATGCCGCCGGCGTACGCTTCCCCTGGCATCCGTTCCGGAGTCTTTGAAACCATGGCCCGTCTTCGCGTGCGCGTTCCGCTCTCGGTCGAGGTTCCCGACGCGACGATCGCACTACTCGAGGCGGCCGCGCCGCTCGTGCGGACGATCCGCGAGCACGCGCCCGAGCTACGGGCGCTGCGCGAAAGCGGAAAGACGTTCGTGAAAGAGGCCGATCGGATCCTTCGCGCTGAGCGGAGGAAAAAGCGAGCGGCCGCGCGCCGTTGACCGCGCTCCGGTTCGTTCAGTCTTGCCGGCGAGGCGCGGGCGGCTAGCGTCAAGGGCTGTGAGTCTCGCAGCAACCCGGGAGCTCGCGCAGGCCCTCGGCGTCGACCAACTCGAGCTTTTGCGAGCCAACCGCGATCGGCCGTGGACGGTCGAAGAGGGAAGCCTTGCCTTCGCGAGCGTCTGCGCCGGCGACGTCTTCCGCCTGCCTGACGGCCGCGAGGCGCAAGTGTTTCGCCTCGGCGCGAGCGCGACGGGCCTTGCCGATTTCCAAACCTCGCTCGAAAATTCGCCCGAGTTCGCGCAAGCGTGGAGCGACATCCAAACGCAGATCCAGGCGGACGGGGGAAGCGACCTCGATCTGCTCACGGCAAAGAACGCGCTCGGCGATGCCTTCCAAGGCCTCACGAACGTCGGCGGCATCATGGAAGGCGACGCCTCCGGAGCGCTCGCCGCGGCGAAAGGCCTGGTCATCGCAGGCAACACGATCGGCGGCGCCGTCGAGCACGTCCAAGGCCTGCTCGCCGCGGCGAAGGGCGCCGACCCGACGCAGGCTTTCAACCTCTTTACGGGGACGCTCATCGGGATCGTGGTCTCGTCGGGCGCGCTCACCGCGGGGATCGGTTCGGTCATCGTTCTAGGCGTCGGCGCCGCGCTCTCGTTTCTCGAGCAGGCCGGCCTTTTCGGGTCGCCTCCGCAGGGCGTGCAGATTTGCAGCGGGCTTTATCTCAACCCGGCGCCCACCCTGCAGGTCGGCTGCGTGGGCTCGTGGGCGGAACGCGTCAAACCCGGCTCGCCCTACTGGCGACGCTTCCCGAAGCCCGTGGGCGGCAACGAGGGGGATGCGCAGTGGTACGACGGATCCTCGAGCGTCTCGTGGGCCGGCTCGGTCAACGGACCAAAGAGCAACTGGACGAGCTACCCCAACGCGCGCCTCATCGACAACGCCTTCCCCGACTACCACTTCCTCTCTTGCCAGGGATCGATCGCGGGGCTCTCCGATTTCGCGAGCGTCTTTACCTCGGCGTGGGTCGCAAACAAGGAGTACGAGCTAAACGGCTTGAAGAGTCAGCCCGATTGGGCCGTGCTCTCCAACGTCGTGCGCGTGTGGAACCGAGCGCACGACGGCTCGAGCTACATCGACGTCGCGCCGGTCGTGAAGCCCTACGTGCCGCAGCCCGCACGAACGGCCACCGGCTGGACCGGATGCCCGGGGAACCTGCCGCCGTACTTTCAGACGTGCGTGTCCGACCTCATCACGAACGCCGACAGCTCGACGCCGGTCGTGGGCGGCGGGGCCGCGATCCGAATCCACACGGGCGCGCAGAAAACGCCGGTGCCGACGCATCACATTGATTTTCACCTCGGCCCGCCGGCGCCGGCGCCGTCGGCGGGGCTCTCGACGGGATCCAAGGTCGCGATCGGCGTAGGCGTCGCCGGCGTCGCCGGCGCGGGTCTCTGGGTGGCCCTCGGCCATCAGCTCACGCTTTCGGCCGCCCAGGCGGCGCTAAGCCGCTTCTTCGGGCGGATCTTCTGAGGGAGCGGGCGCGCGATGGCGGTCTTTGCGTACAGCTACTCGCTAGGCGTCGAGGGCCTCAAAGAGGGCCTCCACAAGATCGGCGAGCTCATTGCGCAGGCGATGGGCGACCGGCGAATCATCGCCTGGGCGCGCCGCGCCATGTGGGAGGCGAGCTTGCCGGTCAACGCGTCGCGGCCGGCCATCGTCGCGGCGATCTACGCAAAGCAACGCTCCGACATGGTCTTCGCCGAAGACCCCTACGCGACCGAGCTCATGATGTCGGCCGTCAAGCTGCTTTGCCTCGACCCGCAGGGCGAATGCGTGCGCGGCGGCGACTGCGACGACAATGTGATCGTTCTCGCGTCGGCGCTCATGAGCGTCGGGATCCCCGTGCGGCTGCTCGTCCGGAACTACCCGAAGATGGGGCAACTTCACGTCATGATCCAGTACGACGCCGACCCGCTCAACGGCGGAAACTGGACGTGCTTCGATGCCACGAGCCCAAACGGGGCATGTTTCGCCGGCTTCACGAGCGAAGCCGTTGTGAGTCTGGAGGTAGGACCGATGATCGTCGACAAGCAACCGCCGCGGCTGCTCGTGCTCGGGCGTGGCCCGCTTCTTGGCGCTTCGACAACATCCGAGATCACCAAGTACGTGCTGACGACGTCGGGACAAGCCACCGTGCCTGTGGCGCCTGGCGCGACCATCGAGTTCGACCTTCCGGACGAGCATGCCTATTGGCAGACGGCGCTTTCCGTCGATGGCAACGCGACGATTGGATCGGCGCCGAGCTCGGGAAACAACCCGGCTTCGATCACCTACAAGGGCGGCGGGGCCTCGGTTACGGCCAAATGGTGGCCGTGCTGCAGCGACGTTCCCTTTATGCCTCCGGCGCCTCCCTTGCACATTGCTAACCTCACCCTCGTCGACATGACGACCAACGCGGCGGTTACTCCCATGACGACGACGACAACGACGACCACGGCGACAGCGACGTCGGCACTCAGCGCGGACCAGACGGACGCATGGGTCGAGATCGTCACGCGCGCGAAAGACCGCCTCGACGCGAGCATCGATCGACTCAACTTCTACACGGGCCAGCTCGAGGCGGTACGCAATGACCTCGGCATGCCTGACGTCGACCCCACGCCCCCGGCGGGCGAGGCCTCGCCGGGCTCGAGCCCGCTCGACGTCTACAGCACGCAAGGCTTCGCATGGACGTCCGACGTCCAGAACGCCCAGGCCAAGCTAGTGCAGACGGGAACGTTTCTGAGCGGGGTGCTCGGCGACGCGCTCGCCGGCGCGCGCCAGCTCTATTGGAACGAAGGCGACCTTTTCGTCGCGGCCGTCGACGGCGACCCCTACGGCGTGCTCATGAAGCCGATTGGCGCCGCCGGCTCGGCGCTCTTTCCGAGCTACGTCGACGTGCAAAGCGGAAGCGTCACGGGAAAGATCGGCTTCGGCATCGCGCCGATCCTCATCGGCATCGGGATCGTCGTCGCCTCGCTTGCGGCGGTGTATGCCGTCGTGAAGATCGTCGACTACCTCGCGAGCGCGCACCGCGACGACGCGGTCGGCAAGATCGCCGCCGCACAACAGGCGCTCGTGGCCGAGGGCAAGCAAACGCCCGAGCAGGCCGCGGCCTTCATGAAGGCGAGCGCCGATCTGGTGAGCGCGCCGCCGGCGGCGGCCGCCGCGGGCGGGCTCTCGCTCGGGTGGCTCTTCGCCGCCGCCCTGGGCGGCGCCCTCGCCGGCGTCGTCGGCGCCGAGCTCGTGCCGAAGCTTCTCGGCGCGCGGCTGTCGTTCGCGCCGGCGACCGCGTAGCTATTCGGTCGGCTGCTGGCGCAGCGTGCCGACGTCGCCCGATTGCATGGCGATGTCCCATCGGTCGGCGGTCGCCGAGTGCAAGTAGAGGATGCCGCCCGTCATGCCCGGGGCTTTCGTGTTGCCGTCGACGGACTCGCCGGCCATGAGCTGCGTAAACCAGCTCTGCGCATCCGAGAGCGTCGCCTGAAAGGGCCCGTACGACCCGCCGACGGGCCACAGCCAGATAAACCACCACGACATGGCGAGAGCGAGAGTATGCGACGCTCAGCCCGCGCGCCGCACGTAGTCTGCGAACCCGCACTTCGCGAGCGCCTCGCCGATGCGCTTTTTCGTCGTGTCGCGGCACGGACCGCCGTCCAAGTAACGAAGCACGGTCTTCGGGTC
>Ga0187808_10000009_pt1 | contig 34156 bp, 25 predicted proteins | sample NC_wetland_sal_i_5_FD_132427 | JGI IMG/M metagenome (GOLD analysis project Ga0187808, IMG submission 132427) | Wetland sediment microbial communities from Neuse River Estuary, North Carolina, USA - ASW_3 | ecosystem: Environmental > Aquatic > Freshwater > Wetlands > Sediment | place: USA: North...
GCGTCGGTGGCGACCTGATGGTGCATCTCGTCAGCGGCATGCTGGTGACGCTCGGCTGGAACGAGGCGCCGCGCTCGGCCTCCGCCCTGGGCGGCATTTTCCGCTGGAAGGACGGCCGCAACATGCCGGATCTTCACCTGGTGCTGTTCGACTACCACGGCGTGCCCGTCTACGTGCGGCTGGGTTTGGGTACGGAGTCGCCTGAACTGGCTCGCTTCCTGGGCCCGAAGGGAATTCTCGATGCGGGAGAGTTTGAACTCCGCCACTCGCCGCAGCGCGGTGTGGATACCGCTCCCAGTTATTATTCCAGCAGCTTTCCGGAGAAAATGCGGGAGGAATACGTCAAGCAGTGGCACGCCGAGCATGATGTCCCGCCCGGCCAGGAGCCTCTGACGGATGACGCCGTCTATCGCGGCAACGATTGGGATGACGTCCGCCCGCACTTGTGGAACTTTTTCCAGGCGGTGAAGTCGCGCAAGCCGGTAGTTGAAGATGCGGTCTTCGGCAACCATGCCGCCATCGCTTGCCACATGGCCAACGAATCTTATTTCCGGAAGCAGCCGGTGTTCTGGGACGCAGCGTCGCGCAGTATCAAAAGCTAGCAGGACAACAAGGTACGCCTGTTACGATGTAGGGCTAGGCCTTATTCTACTTTGTTCACATAAGATGGCCTGGTGGATGGTGGGTGTGAAATCAGAAAGATCGCTCCTGCTCCCAGCGTCCCCGCCACGGTGATGATGAGCCAAGCGAGATCATAGCTGTGCCGGATATCGAAAATCCGGCCTGCCATCACGGGGCCAAAGGTCTGTCCCAGCGAGTCAGCCATAATGATCAGGGCCAGGATCTTTCCCAGTGCGGAAAGGCCGAAGCAATCGACCGCGACCAGGGGAATCAGCATGTAGTCCGCGCCCATAGCGAACCCGAACAGAATTGCGAAACCTATGACCGCTCGCGCTTGGTGGTGCAAGAACAGCACGGGGACTGCCAGGGCAAGGATGAGATAAAACAAGGTCATGACATTCTTGCGGGTGAAGCGGTCGGCAACATAACCGACAATCACGCGCCCCGCCAGGCTAGACAACAACAGAATGCTGAGTGCCCGCGAAGCCCACCCGGAAGAATAGCCTTCATCCTTCAGGAAGAGAATGAAATGTGAGATCACCGTTCCGATCACGCCGATCACCAGCGTGCTTCCGAGCAGAAGCAGCCAAAAGTTGGCGGTTCCGAGAGCCTGGCGGGCAGTTCGAGAAGGCGCGCTTGCGGCTTCGGCCGCCGCCGGATTCGATGCGGCGCCGTCAGGCCACAATCCCAGATCGCGTGGCGCGGAACGCGTAATCCAGATGCCGATGGGGAAGAGTGTGGCGGCGATTAATGCCCCAATCACTTCGAAAGCCCTGCGCCACCCGAAGGTTTCGATCAGCCAGTGAACCAGCAGCGGCGAAACCGCGCCACCAAAGCCGAGGCCCAAATAGGCGTATCCCATGGCGCGGCCGCGCATCACTCGAAACCAATTGGCGATGAGCACCTGATTGGGGATTGGTCCTGCCAAGACGTACCCAACAACCTCGGTAAGGCAGAGCAAATAGTATTGCCGGAGGGAGTTGATGCTCCCCATTAAGAAGAGTGACGCGCCCACAAACCCCGTTCCCAGCAGGATTGCCAACCTGGCGCCCAAGCGGTCAATCAAGGCGCCCACTAACAACCCCAAGAGCGGGGCCACCGCCGCAAAGCCTAAGAACATTCCGGTGGTGGCTTGCTGGCGCGAGAAATGAAGCGAGTCGACGAGGGAGGGGTAAAAGACCGGGAATCCGTAGAATACAATTCCCACGGCAAAAAAAAGATTGAGAAAGGCGGCGAGAACAATCCACCAACCATAGAACACACGCGGAGAATGAGAATCCGTCATCTGCGTCGCTTAGCCAAACTCCGGACCGAGTATCGCGCAGAGAAAATGGGGACGGCCCGGATGTGCATTCTCTCCGCGGTACATCCTTGTCAGATTCCGGGAAAACTGAAATCCCTTCGCAGCCAGGAGCGCAGGCGCCCAATGATTGTCGGTCACCGCGTCCACAAAGACAAGCTGGCGTTGGGAGCGGAGGAGAAAGCCCTCCAAAACTTCGCGCGCTGCGAAACCGTCACATGCGGCCCAGGGTCCCAAGTGGTCTGCGAGAGAGCCTTTGCGGCCCAGAGCAAATCCCTTCACGGCGCCCCCAGCGTGAGTGACGGTGACCAGTTCGGGAGCGCAGCCTGCGAGCGAGCGTAGAAGGGCGCTTCGGTCAGCCCCAAAAACCTCGCGGTCCATTTCCAGAAGCGCCCCGATCTGTTCGCTGGCATCACGGGTGGCGCATAAATTGGTTCCCGTGGATGCGCCGTCAGCTTCAGCAATGGTGTTAGGGCGCATAGCTTCCCTGGTTAAACTGTGCCGCTCGATCTCGTATTCGGCGCGGAAGCCCAGGCGCGCGTAAATCGGTTTGCCCTGGGGCGTAGCATCCAACTTCACGCACGGGACTTTCCTTGAATCCAGATGCTCAATGGCTTTCAGGAGGAGAGCCGTCCCGATGCCCTTGCCGCGCAGCTGTGGGTCCACGAGGACCATGCCGATCCACGCGAAACGGTTCTCATAGGTAATGCTGGTCACCGTACCCGCGACTTGTCCGTTCCATTCCGCGACGAAACAGCCTTCAGGGTCGGCCTGAAGGAATCGTTCCCAATCTTCCTTTGTTTGGTTCCAACCGGCAATCTCCTTTAAGCGCATTCCGGCAGAAATATCGGCCGCGGTCATCGTCCGTAGCTGAGGAGTGGTCTGATTAAGCAACTCGTTTTGTACCTTCCGAAAATTCAGATCTTATCGGGTCAGAATACTCCTCTTCCGCAAGCCGGCCAAGTTCTTATGCGGAAACCGACCAGCTCAAGTCGAACGGTAACGGACACGTTTTGGGACCCCCTCACCTGTCCCGCGACGGCTGGTGAAAGCGCCGTCGCGGGCCACCCTCTCCCCCAAGGGGGAGAGGGCTTGCGCACCATATGGAGCGCTACCAATCCTTTCCTTGACTTGCCAAGTACGCATGTTCTAGATTTCAGCACATGCCAGATTTGATTCAATCGGACGAAGAGTTGGAGGATCTTCTCAGCTCCCCAAGCCCGGAGGACGTCTCGTTCTTTCACAAAATGGAGGGGGACCTTATCATCCTGGGCGTGGGTGGCAAGATTGGCCCGTGCCTGGCTCGGCGGGCCGGGCGCGCGGCCCAAGCCGCGGGCGCGAAGATACGGATCTACGGGACGGACGTCCATTGCGAGGATTTGGACGCCGATCTCCTCGAGGAGGCCGGGGTCGAGATTCTGTGCGTGAATCTACTGGAGCCCTCGGACTTTGCCACCTTGCCCGACGCGCCGAATGTGATTTTCATGGCGGGGCGGAAATTCGGCTCGACCGGGAGCGAGAGCCTGACTTGGGCGCTGAACGTTCACGTGCCCGCGCTGGTCGCCGAACGCTACCGTCACTCCCGAATCGTCGCCTTCTCGAGCGGCAACATCTATCCCTTCCTGCCTGTGATTACGGGCGGAGCCACGGAGGAAACAGCTCCCGCACCCCTCGGCGAGTATGCCCAATCGGTGCTGGGGCGCGAGCGGATGTTCGAGTATTTCTCCGCGCGGTATGAGACGCCGGTCACGCTGCTGCGCTTAAATTATGCCATCGATCTTCGTTACGGCGTGCTGGTTGATATCGGCAGCAAGGTTTTCGAGGGCCAGCCCGTTGACATCACCGCGGGCGCCGCAAACGTAATATGGCAGGGCGACGTCAATTCCGTCGCCCTACGATGCCTCGCCTACTGCCAGTCGCCACCCTTCATCTTGAACCTCACCGGGCCGGAGACGCTTTCAACTCGAGCGGTGGCCAAACGCTTCGGGGAGATCTTCGGCAAAGAGCCAATTTTGGAAGGTCAGGAGAGGTCTACGGCTCTGCTCAGCAACGCTGCGCGCTGTTTCCGCCTGTTCGGTTATCCCTCCGTAACGGTAGAGCAAATGATTGAGTGGACGGCGCATTGGATCAAGAGGGGAGGTACGAACCTCGGCAAGCCCACGCATTTCGAAACGCGGGACGGAAAGTTCTGAAGCTAACAACCACCTCCTGCCCATTCCTTACTGGGGAGGGGTTTGGGGTGGTGGCGTGTCTACTCCGTGTTCTCCATGCTTCAAATCTCAACACAGAGATCACGGAGGGTCTCAGTCACCTCTGTGTTTCAAACCCGTTCCGGCCACAGAGGACACGGAGGAATATTCGCGGTAGATCGCACTGGCACAAAGTAGTGCCACAGGAGAGTAATGGCTCAACATCAGCAACTGTCCGTGGGGATTCTGGGCCTGAGCCATCTTCATCCGCGTGCCTACATGACCTTGTTCCAAGCCATTCCGGAGGCGGCGGTAGCGGCCGCCGCGGAGGCCAACCTGGCCGTGCTGGAAGGCTTCGTCAAAGACTTTCGCGTGCGTGGGTACGCCGACTGGCAAGAATTGCTCGAGAAGGAGCGGCTGGATTTGGCGCTGATCTTCCTTCCCCACGCCGATTGCCCCGACGCCGCAGTGGCCTGCGCGGCGCGTGGCGTGCACGTGGTCGTGGAAAAGCCCATGGCCGCATGCGCCGCGGGCGCGCGGCGCATGATTGCTGCCGCTGAGAAGGCGGGCGTGATCCTCTCCACGCCTTATGTTTGGCGATACCACCCCGTCGCCTTGGAGATGAAGAGGCTGGTCGAGGAAGGGGTCACGGGCCGCATCGTGGGCTGCGAAGGGCGCTGCGCCGCAGGGCGCCTCTCACGCTACATCGAGGGCCACGCCGGCTGGATGCTCGAGAAAGCGCGCAGCGGCGGCGGCCCCATGTGCAACCTGGGAGTTCACTGGATTGACCTCTACCGCTGGATGCTGGCCGACGAGGTCGTGGAAGCAATGGGCAAGACCGTGCGTGTCAACCTCGAGTACGACATCGAGGACAACTGCTTCGCGCTTTTGACCTTCTCTCGCGGTACGGTCCTGGCCCTCGACATCAGCTACACTGTGCCGGATTCCTATCCTTATGGACGTGATCTCTACCTTGCCCTGCGCGGCGCCAAGGGTATGCTCTCTTGGAGCCCGTCGTTCGAGGGATCCAAAGAACGCTTGTTCGTTTGCAGCGATTCGGGCGAGTACTCGCAGCCAGCTCGCCAGCATCTCGACTTCGAGCTTCCGTTGCAGCGCGGATACGGAGGCATCATGGGCCTTCGCTTCCTGTCTGATTTGGTGGAATCGATTCGTGCAGGCAAGCCGCCAGCCATCACGGGACAGGACGGCCTGAAAGCCCTCGAAGTTGTCGAGGCCATCTATCGATCAGCGGAAAGCGGGGTGAGCATAAAAGTCTGACCGCTGCCCCCCCGCCCATTATTCCCCTCCCCAGTTGGGGAGGGGAATGGAGTTTCTGCATTCTTGCTCACCAAACCCGCGTCACAAGCCCTCTCCCCAAGGGAGACGGCAGTCTATTGACCGAAAATGTAGAAACTCCACGGAAAGGCGAAGCCTATCCGCAAGTCAGGCGGCGGAGCCGCATAACCGCGGTGGTTCGGAACGGATCCCAGCCCAAATGGCGCGGCCTAAACCAGAAGGTTTTTGCGGAGCGGCCGGTGATTACTATATAATGCACTTTATCGTGGGGTCCGGGGGGCTTGCTGATTATCGGTCTGGATCGACGCGAAGGGAGATCTATGGGGTCTGAGCTCAAAACGCTTTTCTTGAATCCTCCGAGTTTCGAGAATTTCGACGGAGGAGCCGGTTCGCGGTGGCCGGCGACGCGCGAGATCGACTCTTATTGGTATCCGGTGTGGCTCAGTTATCCGGCGGGAATACTGCCCGGCAGCAGGCTTCTTGATGCCCCTCCGCACAAGATCACGGCGGCTGAGACCGTCCAGATCGCCGGCGGCTATGACTTTGTCGTCCTTTTTACCTCCACGGTGGGGTTCGATAGTGATCTGCGCCTTGTTCGTCGAATGAAAGAGGCCAAGCCCGGCCTCAAGGTGGCTGTCGTGGGCCCTCCCGTCCAGGTGCAACCCAAGGAAAGCCTCATGGCCGGCGCGGACATCGATTTCGTTGTCCGTGGCGAGTTCGATCACGCGGTGGTGGAGTTTGCCCAAGGAAAGCCCCTGCACGAGATCAGCGGGATCAGCTATCGGAACAACGGCCACGTCATCCACAACCCTGCGCGGCCGGCGCTGGCCACAGAGGAACTGGACCGGCTCCCTTTCGCTACGGAAGTTTACAGGCGGGATTTGGTGATTGAAAACTATAACGTACCCTTCCTGCTCCACCCCTTCGTCGCTCTTTACACCAGCCGCGGGTGTCCGGCCCTATGCACGTTTTGCCTCTGGCCGCAGACGCTTTCCGGGCACACCTGGCGCGTCCGCTCCGCCGAAAATGTTGCCCGGGAGATGCGTCAGGCGGTGAAGATGTTTCCCCAGGTGAAAGAGTTTTTCTTCGACGATGACACCTTTAACATTCGCAAGGAGCGGGTGCTGGAGCTTTGCGCGAAGTTCAAACCCTTGGGGTTCCGCTGGTCCTGCACCGCGCGTGTACACAGCGATTATGAGACCCTGAAGGCCATGGCCGACGCGGGCGCTCGCTTGTTGATTGTGGGATTCGAGTCCGGCGATCCCGAGATCCTGAAGAACATCAAGAAAGGTGCGACCGTGGAGATGGCCCGGAGGTTCGTGAAGAACTGCAAGGAGCTTGGCATCGCCATACACGGCGACTACATCATCGGCCTTCCGGGAGAAACGAAGGAGTCCATCGAGCGTACCATCGACTTTGCTAAGGAGCTCGATACGGAAACTATTCAGGTTTCAATCGCTCACGCTTACCCTGGAACCGAGTTCTACGATTACGCTGCGCGGCACAACTTCCTGGCTGCCGAAGCGAGGACGGACGCCGCGGGGCATCAGCTTCCGCACCTCGAATATCCCGGGCTGGGTCTGGAAGAGATGATGGCGTCGGTCAACCGTTTTTACGACACTTATTATTTCCGGCGTCGGGTAGCGTGGCGCATCGTGAAGAAGGCGCTGTGGGATAGAAGTGAGCGCAAGCGGCTTTATCACGAGGCGGTGGAGTTTCTTCGCTTGCGCGCGGAACGTTGGAGATACGCGCGGAGTTCTGGGGGCAAAGGGCCTGGCGCAGGCTCAAGACCCTCACCCGCCTGCGGGCCGTAGCGGGTTGTGCGCCCAGAGCGGGCATAACCCTTCGGCGGGCGAAGGCCCGGCCCGCCCCGCCTGAAGAAAACGCCGGCTGCGGGCCACCCTCTCCCCCAAGGGGGAGAGGAGTTAAGTCTGGATGGGGCGCAACCGATGGAGCACAAATGTAGAAACTGCAGTTTCGGGGCTAGCGTACCCGCATGACCCCACCGAGAAACCTGCTGGCAAAAACCATTCCGTTTCTGATCATGGTGCCGATTCTCGGCTCGCTGGGCAACGTGCTGCTCGGCAAAGGGATGAGGGGCATGGGCGAGATTCGGCACCCTTCAGTCTCCACCCTGGCGATTTATCTCCTTAAGGTTCTATCTAATGTCTGGGTCTGGTTGGGCATGGGCTCGCTTTTGCTTTTTCTCGTCATCTATCTGCTCGTACTCTCCTGGGCTGATTATAGCTATGTCCTGCCCGTCACCGCGGTAGGGTACGTGCTGGCGCCATTGCTCGCCCACCTTCTGCTCGGTGAGATAGTCCCCAGTTCGCGGTGGGTGGGAGCGGTGTTCATCTTTCTGGGCGTTGCCGTGGTCGGTCGTACACCACCCAGCACGACGGGGCGAGGTTGAGCATGCGCACCTTTTTATTTCTCGCCATTGTTGTCCTCTCCGGGACGGGTGGAGATATAGCGATGACCCACGCTATGAAGCGCAACGGGGAAGTGAAAAACTTTTCCCCTCGAGCCCTGCTCGGGGTCTTCCGGCAAGTCTCGCGATCGGGATGGGCGTGGCTAGGCTTCGGGTTGATGATACTGGCTTTTGTCGCCTTGCTGGCTTTGCTTTCTTGGGCGCAGGTCAGCTTTGTGGTTCCCGCGACAGCCGCGAATTACATCGTCGGCGGTGTCGGCGCGAAGTTCCTGCTTAAGGAGCGGGTAAGCAGAGCTCGTTGGGCCGGCATGCTGCTGGTCGCAGCCGGGGTGGCGATGGTCTGCGCGGTGCGGTGAGGGCAGGGTCCTTCGCCCAGGGAAGGGCAGGCCCGCTTGGTGATGCGTTCCGCTTTCCCGGACGACGTTCGATTTTCGGATTTCGTTTTTGATTTTCCAGTTTCCAATTTCGGTTTTCGAATTTCCAGTTTCGATGTAGGATTTGACTACATGTGCGGCATTGCCGGATTCACACACGAAGACCGCCCGGTCCAGCCTGACCTCATTCGAGGGGCCACTACCTGTCTCGTTCATCGCGGGCCTGACCAGCAGGGTGTTTATGAGTCCCCGCATGTTTCTTTGGGTGCGGTGAGGCTTACGATCATCGATCTCGTGTCGGGCGAGCAGCCCATGCGCAGCGAGGATGGCGATACGGTCCTGGCTTACAACGGAGAGGTGTACAACCATGCTGAGCTGCGCGCCGAACTCGAGGCGCTAGGACATCGCTTCTTCACCCGCAGTGATACGGAAGTAGTGCTGCACGCCTTCCTGGAGTGGGACACGGAGTGTTTCCGCCGGCTGCGAGGCATGTTCGGCTTGGCGCTCTGGTGCGAGTCGCGCCGACGCCTGGTTTTGGCGCGAGATCGCATCGGCATCAAGCCACTGTACTTTTACCGCAAAGGACACGACATCTACTTCAGTTCGGAGCTGAAGGGAATTCTGTACCATGCGGACATCGAGCGCACGCTGGACTTGGAGGGGCTGAATTGCTACTTGCGCGTGAATTACGTTCCCGCGCCATTTACCCTAGTGCGGGGAATCGAGAAACTGCTTCCGGGACACATCCTCACCTGGCAGCGCGGCGTCACGAAGGTAGAGCCCTACTGGCGCCTCCCGAGCGCGTTTCCGGCGCAGAAGGCTTGGAGTCTCGGCGCCGCCAAAGAGCAACTGGATTATCTGCTCCAGCAATCCGTCAAGGAGCACATGATTGCCGATGTGCCGGTGGGACTCTGGGCCAGTGGAGGTTTGGACTCTTCAACCATTCTTCACTATGCCTCGGGGGTATCGAGCAAGCCGCTGAGGACGTTTTCGATCACTTTTAAGGGGCGCAGCTTCGATGAAGGCGCTTATATCCGCAAGGTGGCCGAGCGCTACGGAACGGACCACACTGAGGCTGACCTGAACACCGATGCCGACCTCCCGGGCGCCCTTCAGGAATTCGCTTATTATTCCGACGAGCCCTGCGCTGACGCCGGCTGCCTGCCGGTGTGGTTTTTGGCCAAGATGAGCGCTCAGCAAGTAACGGTGGCTCTCAGCGGCGAAGGGGCTGACGAACTGCTGGGCGGCTATGTGACCTACATCGCCAACCGTTATGCGCGAAGAGCACGGCTGTTGCCTCAGGCGTTAAGAAAAATGGCGATCGCCGCGCTTCGCTATTGGCCGGTGTCGGACGAGAAGATCAGCTTTGAATACAAGCTCAAGCGCTTCTTGCGAGGGTCTTTGCTGCCCGCGGACGAAGCACACGTTTTCTGGAATGGCACGTTTTCTGAAGAGGAAAAGGCTGAATTGCTGGACGGAGCGGATCCTGGCCCCATGTTCAGGATTCTCGCTCATATGCCGCCTGGAGACGGGCTCAACCGCTTTCTCTCTTTCGATCAGAAGTACTATTTGCCGGACGATATTCTTTACAAGTCGGACCGCATGGGGATGGCACACTCGCTCGAGGTGCGGCCGCCCTTTCTCGATCACCGTTTGGTGGAGTTTGCCGCCTCGCTCCCGGAAAACCTCAAGCTGCGGGGATCACGAATGAAGTTTCTGCTCAAAGAACTGATGAAGGATAAACTGCCAGCGGCGATTCTGCGCCGGAAAAAGGAAGGATTCGACATTCCCGCTCACGACTGGTTTCGCGGCGTGCTGAAACCCCTGTTGCTGGACACGTTGACCAAACAGGCCGTGAAGGAGGCGCGGATTTTTCGCTGGCCCGCAGTGCAGTCGGTGCTCCAGAGGCACCTGGAACGGCGCGACAATCTCGGATATCACCTGTGGGGCTTGCTGATTCTATTCTTATGGATCAAACGGTGGAACGTTCAGACGCTGCCAGAACCAGAGCCGGCGGGAAGGCAAGTCGTCAGCTTCTCGGCGGCGGCCTGAGCTTCCGAAGCCAATTCATTGTCATCCTATTCGCAGCCGCGATCTTCTTCGGCTGCATCGTTTCTCCTCCCTCGCTCGTGGACGACGTGGATGCTGTGCAGGCGCAAATCGCTCGCAACATGCTGCAATCCGGCGACTGGGTGACCGCCCGTCTCGATGGCGTTCCTTATCTGTAGAAAGCGCCGCTCATCTACTGGTCGATCGTGCTCTCTTACAAAGTCTTCGGCGTTCATGACTGGGCGGCGCGCATTCCCATTGCGCTCGCGGCGGTGGCTCTTTCCTGGCTTACGGCGGCCATGGGCGCTTGGGCGTTCGGCGCGCGCGCGGGATTCTACGCGGGCCTGAGCATGGCCACCTGTGTTGGCCTGTTTCTCTTCACCCGAGTCTTGTTTCCTGATGTGATGCTCACTTTCACCGTGGCCTTGGCGATGTGGGCGTTCCTCCGCGTCCTGGATGAAGAGGAGCCTCATCCCCGCCTATGGGCAGCGGTGCTGGCGATCAACCTTGGTCTGGGACTGCTGCTCAAGAGCCTCATCGGCATTGTCTTCCCCATTGCCGCCGGCCTGATTTACATGTTATTGACTCGGCAACTGTTTTCCGCTGCCGCCTGGAAGCGGCTCCGGCCCTTCAGCGGGGCGATCATCGTACTTCTGGTTGCCGCGCCTTGGCATGTACTGGCCACCTTGCGCAATCCGCCCTACTTCGAATTCACGCTTCACAGCGGCCCCGGTCAGTATCATGGTTTTTTTTGGTTTTTCTTCATCAATGAACAGCTTTTGCGGTTCCTGAATCTTCGTTACCCCCGAGATTACGATACTGTACCGCGCCTCTACTTTTGGTTTTTTCACCTGTGCTGGCTTTTTCCTTGGAGTGTCTACTTTCCAGCCATCGCCCAGCTCTCCTTCAAGCCTGCAGACCGCGCCGGCCGCACCCGCTTGCTCGCTTTGTGCTGGGTGGGCTTTATTCTCATTTTCTTCACCTTCTCGACCACCCAGGAATACTACTCGATGCCTTGCTATCCCGCGCTGGCGCTGCTGCTGGGTTCGGCGATAGCGGCGGGCGGCAGGTGGATACGCCGGGGCACAACCGTGCTCGCGCTTATCGCGGGGTGCGCTGCGGTAGCAACGATCATTATCCTGGCCATAAGCCGAGGCATGGCCACACCCGGCGACATCTCTTCCGCTTTGAGCCAGCACCCCAATGCCTACAAACTATCGTTGGGACACATCGAAGACTTGACACTCGCGTCCTTCGCCTACCTGCGCCTGCCGCTCGCCCTCGCGGCAGTTGCTTTCCTGGTGGGCAGCATCGGCGCTTTCAAAGCCAACACGCAGCGCGCTGTCCTGGCGGCTGCCCTCATGATGGTCCTCTTCTTCCACGCGGCACGCCTGGCTATGGTGGCCTTCGATCCTTATTTGTCTTCCCGGCCGCTGGCCGAGGCGCTCATGAAGTCGCCGAAAGGGGCTCTGATCGTCGATCATCATTACTATTGGTTCTCGTCGGTTTTTTTCTATACCAATCGTTCCGCGCTATTGCTGAATGGCCGCTTCATGAACCTGGAGTACGGCTCTTACGCTCCCGGAGCACCAAACGTCTTTATCGACGACTCACAATTCAAGGATCTGTGGCTCAGGCCGGAGCGATCTTATATTGTTGCCAGGGAGTCGGCTGTGCCCCGGCTGCAAGGTCTCGTGGGAAGCGCGCAACTGAATGTGGTGGCGACGAGCGGAGGGAAGGTCCTTCTGACCAATCATGAGCCTGTGATAAAGTAATGTGGGCGAGGTTAGATCGTAACGAGGCTTGGAGGCTCTAGCCAACGGGCATTTTCGGTGTTCTCTGTGCCCAAAAGCTGGAACACAGAGCGTACGGAGCCACTCTGTGATCTCTGTGTTGGTCTTTTCTGGTCACTGAGAGCACAGAGAACATTCCTCGCGTCATGCGAGGGGAGCCACCAAGGGGTCTACAGGTGAGGAAGGGGTAATGGGTTCGCTGCGCATTCCATTCCTCACCAATGCAACTGGGGCCGATTGTATCCCCAGCCGAGGGATCGGAGTCGAGAGGCGCATATGCGAGTTGCGGTGCTGGGAGGGGACGGGTACTGCGGATGGGCCACTGCTCTTTATCTGTCGAAGCAGGGGCATTCTATCGCTATTGTCGACAGCTTCATCCGCCGGCAATGGGACTACGAACTCGGGGTGCAAACCCTGACCCCGATTCGCACGCTTTCCGATCGTCTTAAGGTTTGGCAGGAGCTCACCGGGAATCAGATCGAGCTTTTCGTTGGGGACGTGACGGATTACGACTTTCTCTCTTCTACCATCAAGGCTTTTGGGCCGGAGGGGGTCGTACACTTTGCCGAACAACGCGCCGCTCCCTACTCCATGATCGACCGCAAGCATGCCGTCTTCACTCAGGTGAACAACGTGGTCGGCACGCTGAATCTCTTATACGCATTGCGCGAGTTCCAACCCGATTGTCACCTGGTTAAGTTGGGGACCATGGGTGAGTACGGCACACCCAATATCGACATCGAGGAAGGCTACATCACTATCGAGCACAACGGGCGCAGGGACGTCCTGCCTTACCCCAAGCAGGCGGGTTCCTTTTACCACCTCTCCAAGGTGCACGACAGCCACAACATCATGTTCTGCTGCAAGATTTGGGGGCTGCGCGCGACCGACCTGAACCAGGGCGTGGTTTACGGCACGATGACGGACGAGACCGCCCTGGATGAAGCCTTGATCAACCGCTTCGACTACGATGAGGTGTTCGGCACGGTCCTGAACCGTTATTGCGTGGAGGCTGCCGTGGGCATCCCGCTCACGGTGTATGGAAAGGGCGGACAAACACGCGGCTTCCTGGATCTCCGAGATACCGTCCGCTGTGTTGAGATTGCCTTACTGAATCCAGCGGCGCGCGGGGAATTCCGCGTGTTCAACCAGTTCACAGAGCAGTTTTCGGTTCTGGAGCTGGCGCGCACGGTGCAAACGGCTGGGAAAAAGCTGGGCCTTGAAGTCCGGGTGGATCACATCCCTGACCCGCGGGTGGAAGCCGAAGAACATTATTACAACGCCAAACATTCCAAGCTGATTGAGCTGGGACTAAGGCCCCATTTGCTTTCCGATTCTCTGCTCGACTCGCTGATGAACATCGCGCTCCGCTATCGCGATCGCATCGATACAACCAAAATGATGCCGCAGGTGAATTGGCGTGAGGCGCGTAATGCCCGCCGTCAACAGGCGAGTACGACTGCCTGTGCCGCTCCCGCGGCGCCGCAATTGGCGGCGGTTGGCGTGGGCCTCAAAGGGAACGACGGAGATCCTGTATGAGGGCCTGCCCCCCTCTTCCCCCGCGTGGGAGGAGGAACAAAAGGGGCTGGGGGCCATTCTTCGCAGGGCTTTGGCGGGCAAGACTCCCCGTTCGGGCGCTCGTGTCATGCAAATACCTCCACAAACGCAGGGTGCGGGAGGTTCCGCGCCGCGCTAGTTTATGAGATAATATAGTGACAATTTGTCGCGTGGCTGCAATCCTCCGCGACGATGCTCGGGCGGTTTCTATGGGGGTTAGGCATGAGCAACAAGCTGCTGATCATCCAGCCTTCACATTACCACTCAAAAAACCACCGCACGGTGTTCAAGTCGCGCCGTCGATCTTTAGTACCGCTCGCGCTTCCCTATCTGGCAGCCCTTACTCCCCCGGAATGGGATGTCACGCTGGTTGACGAGCAAATCCAGGACATCGACTTCGATTGCCGGCCCGATTTGGTGGCCATCACGAGCTGGACGGTTCACTCGATCCGCGGCTATGACGTGGCACGCGAGTTTCGCCAGCGACGTATCCCCGTAATCATGGGTGGTCCGCACGTTTGGTTTCACCCTGAGGAGGCTTCCGAACACTGCGAGGCGATTGGCATCGGAGAGGCCGAGCCGATCTGGGCGCAGATGCAACAGGATGCGGCCGGCGGGCGGTTGCAAAAAGTGTACCGCGCCCCGCAAATGCCGAGCATTGCTGGGTTGCCGGTACCTCGATGGGACTTGCTGGATCTCAAGAAATACGGGCCTTTCAAAACATTCACTTTGATGTCCTCGCGCGGCTGCCCGATGCAATGCGAGTTTTGCTCCGAGCGGCTCTACCTGGGCGGCGGGTTTCGCATCCGGCCCGTCGAAGACGTAATCGAGGAAATCAAGCGCTGCGGGTCAAAAAACATTTTCTTTGGCGACAGCGATTTTGGCGGCAAGCGGGCCAGTGCCATGAAATTGATGGAAGCGATGATTCCCTTGAAATTGCGCTGGTCGGCCCTGTGGACTTCTTTCCTATGTCTCGACGACGAATACATGGACCTGGCCAAGCGCAGCGGCTTGCTCCACGTTAACATGGGCCTCGAGAGCATCAATACGGACACACTCAAGGGAATGAACAAGCGCTTCAACAAGGTGGATAAATACGGCCTGATGCTGGAGAACCTGCGCAAGCGGGGCATCAGCTATTCGCTCAACTTCATTTTCGGCTGGGACAACGAAACTCCGGGGGTGTTCCGCGCTACATTGGATTTCCTCGAGCAAGAAAAAGTACCAGTGGCTTACTTCAACATCCTGTGCCCTGAGATAGGGACTATGTTTTACGAGAAGATGAAAATTGAGGACCGTATCCTGAGGATCGAGGATATCGGCCGTTTTCCCGGGGAATTCTGCCACCTCAAGCCAAAGAACTTTACCGCAGGAGAGTTGGAGAAAAACGTCCAGGAAATGTATCTCAAGTTTTACAGTTGGAAGTCCATGTTCCAGCGGTTGCCCATGCCGGTCACGCAAGCGAACATTGCTTCATGGATCGTAAACCTGTCCCAACGAAAACTGGCGCAGCGCTCTCTGGGGAACCACAACAACAATTTCGATGCGTATTGATTGGTACTGAAATGGTTCCCTCTTACTTCTTCGCTCGAGGGGCAGTTGCCGGCACAAGCTGGCCACGGCGGAGGCGATAGATGCCGCCACGCCAGCGGAAGCTGTTCTTTCCGAAGCTGACGAGCCAGATAAGGAACGCCATGGCGTCCCACACCGGGATCAGCCACATCTTCCCGCGTAGCGTCTCATCTCGCAGTCCTTTGGCGCCGACGAACCACGTCATCGCCAACCTCAGTCCAAGATAGGCCCCGAGATAGCCGAGAGCTACACCCAGGGTGGGATGAACCGCGAGGGCGGCCAAGGACCAGGGCAGTCCCTGCGTGAACATAAGTCCCACGTGTCCCCAGGGGCGCATGTGGCGCATGACAGCGAGCCAGCGCAGGCGCTTGTGAATCAACTCCTGCATCGACCCGTAGTCCGGGACGGTCTTGATGGTGTAGGGCAGCAGGCGCACTTCGTATCCGCGCTCCGCGATCATACGGCCCACCAGAAGATCGTCTGCCGGCAGGTTCTCGAGCGCTCGATAACCGCCGAAGCCTGAAAGCTGGGTGCGGGTGGTGGCGATGGTCGGTCCGAGAGCGAACTTCACTCCGTCCAGTTGCCAGCCAACCAGGATTCCGGCATAAAAATCGGACACCATGCCGATCGTCTGTAGGCTTTGCGCCGGTGTTTTCGCTTCGATCGGGATATAGAAGCAGGTGACCGCCCCCACCTTGGGATCGGCCAAAGGCCCGACCAAGGTGCGCAGGTAGTCGGGCCGCACTCGCACGTCGCTATCGCTAATCACTAGGGTATCATGTTGGGCCTCGCTTACCAGGCGGGTGAGTTTTCCCACCTTGTCGTTGATGGCGTGACCATCGCCGCCAAATAGAATGCGAATCCGCCTCTCGGGAAAATCACGCGCTAGCTTCTCGAGTACGGGAACGACCGGGACATCCTTATCTTCCACGCAAAAAAGCAGCTCGTAATCGGGATAGTCCTGGCGGCAGAAGCTGGCAAAGTTTTCGTAAGCCTCCGGATCGAGCCCGCGAACCGGTTTCAGGTTACTGACGGGAGGGGTGAATTTGCCCGGCGTGCGACCGGACGGCGTGATGGGCCGGCGGAAAAACCGCCAGGAACTGTAGAGGACGAGCAAATAATAGATGAAGGGAAAGGTAGCTATCGCAAGCACAGCATACCGCAGGATGGTGGTAAGCATCATATGGAGGCGCCGATCATACTTTTAGCCGTGATTCCTCATCAGTGCAGGGAAGCCGGTGCTAAATAGGTTGCAGAAAAACCCTGCACGCTGTCATTCCGAGCACCCAGAGCGAGATCCTGCGCTGCGCTCAGGATGACAGCGAAGGGCTCGGAATGACAGCGTTCACATACATTTCTCCGTAACCCCGCGCCGCTTGATTTCGCGCAGCGTATAAATGGGCTTCTTTTGGGATTCATAATACGTGCGTGAAAGCATCTCTCCGATGAGGCCTACCGAAAGAAACTGAATGCCCGTCAGAAAAAGAAGCATTCCGACAAATAGCAGAGGTCCGTGCTCGAGCATGATCGACCGGTGGAGCAACAGCTTTTCATACAAAAGGAAGAACCCTATGCCGGTGCCGGTGCCCACGCCGAGCAGGCTCCAAAGCCCGAAAAAGTGCAGGGGCCGGGTGGAATAGTCGAGCAGAAACTTAATACCGATAAGGTCGAGCAAGACTCGAATGGTTCTGGAAAGGCCGTAGTGCGATCTGCCCTTTTCGCGAACCGTATTTTTGATCGGGATTTCTGCGGTCGCTGCCCCTGACCAGCTCGCCAGGACCGGAATGAAGCGATGCAGTTCGCCGTAGAGATGAATATTCTGCAGGACCTCACGACGGTACGCCTTGAAGGTTGTGCCGAAGTCGTGCAGTGGCATGCCGGACAGTTTCGCCATCAACCAGTTAGCGACGCGGCTGGGCAGACGCCGGGTGAGCCACGCATCCTTCCTTGCCACGCGCCAGCCGCTGACGACGTCGTACCCTTTTGCCATTTGGTCGAGGAACTCCGGAATGTCTTCCGGATCATGTTGAAGATCCCCGTCCATGGAGATGACGATGTCGCCTTGGACAGAGTCAAATCCAGCCTGGAGAGCTGCCGCTTGGCCGAAATTCCTCCTCAGCCTAACGACGCACACGTGGCGGCTGTCATTCTCGAAGATCTCATCCAGGATTTCGGGTGTTTGATCCCGGCTCCCGTCATCTACAAAGACGAGTTCGTAAGGCTGCTTTAGGCGATTTAAAACCTCTGTGAGCCGCGCGTAGAGTGGTCGAACATTCTCCTGCTCGTTGTATAGCGGCACGACAATAGAGATGGTTGGACGCGACTCGGGATCTTTCATAAATGATCTGCCACGATATAACGTAGGGAGAGGCCCTTGCGGCCGTCCCGCTGCGGCGGGAGCAACCACAAGGGTTGCCCCTACAACTCCCCATAATTCACAAGCTCGATGCCGAGGTCCGTGGCCAGGAGTTTGATGCCTGGCTGGCTCAGGGCTTGGTATTCAACCTCCCGTTGCTCGAGCAGGCGCGTGGGTGTTTGCCTTAGCGCCTCATCTACGAAACCAGGGTGACACATCAATTCGCTTACTCCGTCCGGGAGATGCCGGAGGATTTCGCGCAGAAGCTCCTCGTCCAGGAAGCCGGTGGGGGTGACGCCATAAAAGTGCTCAGCGCATACGACACCCGCACGCCGGAGTTGGCGGCGCCATCCGCGGGAAAGAGCAGCAAGGGCAAAACTGTTAAGACGCTGCCGCAAGATAGTCCGCTTGGCGCGAGGAAAACGTCCCAACAAGTAACCCAACGCAGACCAGCCCTCCGCAACACGTCGAATCGCCCGAATACCATATCGGCTGGCAAGCCTGATGCTCATGCTTCCGAGCACTGGCAGAGCGTGCACGTGCTTGTGGCTGTCCAGATGCGTCGGCACAATGCCTGCGGCCAGAACCTTCTCGATCTGGGCGCGCAACTCTCTCTCGATATGGACCGTGCTCACTCGCCCCAAGGTCATCGCACGCCAAAGACTCGCGGGCTTCCTCGCGAAATCGCCCTGGCCGTTTATAAGGCTGGGAATGCTGGAAGCTGGGACGACTGGTTTGCCTTCCGTAAGATTCAAATGGACGCCCACTCCTAAGCGTGGGGCCTGCCGTGACAAGGCCACCGCGGAGTCGAAGGCTTGGCCGTTGGCCAACAGGCTTGTACTGCTGATCAAACCACCATCATGCGCCTCCATGATGGCTTGGTTGATCTTTTCCGTCAAGCCGAAGTCATCCGCATTAACGATCAGGCGCTTCACGTTGGCCGTCCGAATCGTGCCGGACCCCCCACCCCCGGCTCCCAAGGGGGAGAGAGGAGATGAGGTCTGGAAGAATAAGTGGGTACGGACGATTCTCCCCTTGCCCGTGGGGGGCCGGGCGTGAGGGGGTTGCTGTGTCCATTGCAACTCACTCAATCCTGACCACACCCACATCATACCAGCCATCGGGTTGGCGGCCCTCGATCGCGAGGCGGACTGCCGGCTGTTGGGTTCTTGGGTCGAGCAGTGCCACACGAAGCCGGTAGTCGCCGGATTTCAGCCTGGCCGGAACGTAGATAGTGCCATCGTAAACAGCGTCACCGGGGAGCCATTTGCGCACGTCCACGGGCAGCTTGATGATCGCCGTTCCACTGAGTGACTGTATCTGGAGTGCAAGCTCGTAGGGCCGGTATACAGGCGCTACGCCGGCGTTGAGCCACCACATGTGTAGTGGCGCCATGGCGCCGGCTTTCGCGCGGCGAGCGTACTCCAGCCGCCGGAGAATGAAGCGGTAGCCCATTTTTTTCTGAAAATCGTCGAACCGGGCTTCCCACTCGGGCGGGATCGCCGACGATTTGATATTCACCGAGGAGACGTGCCAGCGTAGCGCCTGCGCGAGAATGTAATCCACATCCCACCCCTTCTGCTTCCAGTACCCGGGGACCCAGCATGTCTCCAGGGAGACGGGACTTCGCTGCCAAGCGTCTTGAACACCCGCCCGAACAATCTGTTCCGGGTAGAGGTCGAACATGTGGCACCAGTTGCCACCCGTCGTGTCCCGCATGTCGCCCCAGCAGTCCAGCCGCCAGCCGGCGCCGTGCTGCGTGCCATAAGCGAGCGCTTGTTCCTGATCGAAGTTCATCAGGAGGGGGGTGCGCTTGAAGGCCTCGAGCCAGATATCGATAAGGGCCTTCTGATAAGGAAAAGCCGGCATGTAATCGCTCCAGCCTTCGCCCCAGTAACCGACTGAAGAGATATCGACGCTGTCGAGATCGGGGTGCCCGTCGTAACGCGCTCCAGCAGCCGCCACAACCTCGGCCCAGTATTTCAGGTAGAGTGGGTCAGAGAAGTCCGGCTGCCAGATGTCGCCGTCTTTGTCCGTGGGCCGGTTGGCGCGCCGCGCGCCGGAGTTCTGATACCACTCAGGCAACGGGTGCTTCTGGTCGTATGGCATCAGCCGGATGGCCAGCGCCTGCCCGTGCGTGCGCGCCTCCTCGAGTGCCTGATCGATGATCTCCCACCGGATCTTGCCGTGTTCCGGCTCCAGGTCTTTCCAGAACCAGCGGCAGTAGGCGATGGAGGAGCCAGGGAAGCCCGGTGGAGGAGTTTCCTGACTGAGCTTTGCGGTAGGGCCTTCCTCTGACCACCTTAAGCCGGCATTCAGGGCTTGGCCGTTGAAACGTTGGAAGGTCTCAACGCCCATGCCGGGATTCACCAGGACGTCGTCAATGGCCTTTGGACGCACGATTGTCGTTTCCTGCGCCGCGACCGGGGCGGCCATCAGCCAGAATGAAAGAATGAAGATTAGGTTGCGAATCATTGTTTGACCTCGATCCAGAGGAAAAGAAATTCAAATGGCAAAAGGCAAATGACAAAATTCAAATGGTTTAACATTTGCAATTTGTCATTTGAATTCGCTCTTCCGTGGGACCTACCCTACCAGTCGAAGCCCTTCGGGTAAAGACTCCCCGAAGATGCGCAAAGCGTCAGCTTGCGCGGGTGGAACGTATTGCTGGAGACCTCGGCTCAATTCGTCCGCGGTTCCCGCCGCCGCAAGCCGAGCGATCGCTTTTTGCCGCAAATCATCGTCGATGTCACGCAGGTGATCACTGGTCCGCGATCCGAGCTGGACAATTGCCGATGCCGTCTCCGTCGTGAATTCGGGCAGATCAAGCAGCGCCATGAGCCATTTAGACGCAGTTTCAACCGCCACAATACAGTTGAGCGGGCCGTACAGAGGGATGCGCGCGCCCACCCGTCCGAGCGACCATAGCCAAGCCTTGTCGGTAGGCTCCTTCCTGATTCTGGCCAGCAACTCTTCGCCCAACGATTGGCGCAGGGAGGCGGGAAGGTGTTCCAGACTGGCCAGCAAGCGCCAGCCCTCGTGCTCGACCTGGCTGTTCAGCCGACCACTCGTTTTCTTTCCGCTGATGCCCAACACAGCCCCGTATTTCTGATACAGCTCATGTTGCTGCCCGGCATTAAGCCCTCCCGCCACTCGGCGCCACAGCACCAGCCACTCGACCTGGCATTGAGGATCTTTTGGAAATGACGGCCCCGCCAGGTAGACTCTGCGGGCCTGATTAATTCGCCAATCGTCCAGCAGGGCGCCAAAGCCGGGTCGCAGGCAGAATCCAAACAGATTGAGCCAGCGAGCTTCGTGTCGCCGGCTCTTCGCGCGTCCGTCGGCGACCTCCGCCAGCACGTCGCAGAGGTTACGGATCGCGCTCATGGGCCAAGCGTCTTTGTTGTGGCCGAGGGTGGCCTCGAGTTTGTTCACGATCGCCTCAGGCTGTAGCGCGGGCGTCCCGCCCGCTAGGATGCGAGCATCCTGGCCGCGCGCCTCGCGCTTTGACGCGTCGTGCACCGAGCCAAAAACTTCCCGAATCAGTTTACCGGCGGCTTCCAGCGACTCCTCAGCAATGGGGGCAGGCGCGTGCGCCGGCAGTGGCCCGGCTTCCTGGAGTTGCCCCTCGTCGCCTCGAAGTTCAAACTGCAAGCGCCAGCGATGCTGGGTCTTGAGCGACTCGCACCAGAGTTCGAGCGTCCCTACCTCCGTGAAGCTGGCCTTTAGCTGCACCCCCAATTCGATCTGGCGCGACTTCTTACCGTAGCGCAACAAGGTGACTAGCGGGGCGTGCCGGTGGATCTGCTCCTCCTCAAGAACCGCGACTTCGCCGTGCTCGTTGTGACGTGTCGTCGAGCTATAGAGAGTGAAGGAGACAGGCCGATTCGTGAGGACCGCGAATTCACGATTGGCGAGTGGCAGCGTCGTGCCCTCTTCAATTCCTGCGGGCAGGACGCAGACAGCTTGGGGCGCATGGCCTTGCCCTCCTTCTGACTGAACCCCGATATAGTAGGTTCGTGCGCTACCGGCCCTGATCCGGAGACCGCCCCCGCGCCGCACCCGGCCATAGTACGCAGCCCCGATGGCCACCGCGCTTTCCGGAGCTTCGTTGTTAAGGATCTTAGGGCGCCAATCATTACTCTCGCCGCGAAACCAGCCCGCCACTGCTTCGACAATCTTCTCCCGTGTGACGGCCGGAGCAAAGAAACCACCATTAAAGAGAATTGCATCAGGGCGTATCATCGCTGCGGGCACACCATGGCGTGCCCCACCGCGCTCGATGGCCAGCGCTGCTTGGGTGAGAAACGCGGCCAGGTGTTTCGTGATAGCCGGCTCGCTTGCGAACGGTAAACCCAGTTCACGTAGACCAACCCGCCGGTCATGGGCGGGCAGGTCGTCCGCGGCCGTAAGGGGCAGGAACCCAGCGGTCAGGATTTCCACCACCTCGTCTCGCGTCACTTCGGCGCTGAGCGCCCCACCGACCACTGCTCGTCCGCTGCCCAGGATGCTGATCGGGAGGCGTTCCAGGCCCGGGTTGCCGAGCAATCGCTCTTTCGCGGCGCAACAGGCTCGTCGCAAGGCGTGGCGCTGGCGCAGGCTGAGCCTGGGAGCATTGAGCTTTTCTTCAATGCGCCGCGCCAATGCCAGGTCGAGGTTGTCGCCTCCCAGCAGTAAGTGCTCGCCGATCGCGATGCGCTCGAAGCGCACTTGATGGCCGGCCAGGCGAGCCCGAATCAAACTGAAGTCGGTGGTGCCGCCGCCCACATCACAAATCAAAACCAGGTCGCCGTCCTGTAGGGGGACGGGAGCCCCCAGCCGCGTTTCCCCTTCCCGCCCGGGGAGGGAAACAACCGCTGCTGATTCCCCTCCCCGTCCAGGGCGAGGAGCAAGGGGTGGGGGAGAACCGCGAGGGCGTCGCCCCGCCCTGCGAGGCTTAGGCGCAATATTCAGCAGATCTTCATGAGCGGCGATCCAGGCATAAAAAGCGGCCAGCGGCTCTTCCAGCAAAGTCAGCGCCTCCAGACCTGCTTGATGCGCCGCCTCCACCGTCAACTCGCGCGCCTCTTCATCGAAAGAGGCCGGAACAGTCAAAACGATTTCCTGGTTCTCGAATCGCAGCTCGGCGCCGCCGGAGGCTGCGACGGAATGATTCCACGCATTGCGTAGATGAGTGAGATAGCGGGCCGAGGCGTCCACGGGTGAAATCCTCGGTTCCAGCGGTTCGGCTTCCCAAGGCAGAAGCTTAGCTCGACGATCGACTGCGCCATGACAGAGCCAGGACTTTGCCGATGTAACCTGACGCCCCGGTACCAGTGCTCCCTGCTCGCGTGCCAAAACCCCCGCCACGGACTCCGGCCGTTCCTCCCATGGGAGCCTCATCCCTCCCGAGGACAAATCATGTTCGCTTGGGAAATAAAGAAATGAGGGCAGCGTGGGGATCGCTCGGACCTCACCTTCCGCCACCAGTTGGGGCACCTGAAACACCTGTATTTCCGGCGTCTCCTGGTTAGTACCTGCCTGCCGATCGCAATAGGCCACAACTGAATTCGTCGTGCCCAGATCAATGCCGATCATGTAACGGCTGGGGTGTTCCATTACTTATCATGCGAAGCTTTGGAGTGCGGCAGCTTGCTGCCGCTTTCCTCCCGGCCAGCCTGCTGGCCGTCACCACTTGGCGTTCGGTCTACGGCGGCGCGAGCAAGCTCGCTCGAGAAAAGCGGCAGCAAGCTGCCGCACTCCAGAGCGCCTGCGGCGCCCGTCATCTCCCTGGCCGAGTTATCACACACACTCCCCAGGGGAGAGGGCAGTCTATTCATTCCGACCTCTCGGTGTCTAGCCCAGAACCTGGCTAAGGATCACAGCAGGCTGCCTCACTCGAAAACGCTACGCGCCTTTTTCGCGGATATTCAGTTCGAGCTTCCAGCGCTGCGCACCGTCGCGCGAGACACACCAGACCTCGAGTGTCCCAACCTCGGTGACGCGGGTTTCGAGTCGCACGGGCAAAACTGTCCCCTCCTGGCCATCAAGCCTGAGCGTGACCTCGAGTGGGCTTAACTCTTCAATCTCGTCGCCCCAATCCTCGAGCAAGCTGCCGATCTGATCCTGCTTGCGCACGCTCGAGCTCAGAAAGCGAAACTCGGCCGCTTCACCCACAACGAGGCCGAACTCCCGCTCGGGAATTCTTGCCTCCGTTCCCTCCTCCATGCCGAACGGAACGACACAAAGGGCCTTGAGCGGGGCCTCCATCCCTGGCACCGCGGGTAGTGCGCTTTCAATCCCGATATAATACGTGCGCGAGGCGCCGCTGCGGATGCGCACGCCCTTTCCGCGCCGGGCCTTTCCGTAGTAGGCCGCGCCACGGGCCACGGCGTGCTCGAGATCGGGGGCATCCAGGATCTCACGCGATCCCAGCGGATCAAAACCCTCTTCACGCAGCCAACCGTTGAGCACCTCGATGAGCTGCTCGCGCAGCACCGCCGCCTTCATCACCCCGCCGTTGAAAAGAACGTGCGTGGGACACGCCAAACCGCTCCGGCCGCGGCGGATCTTATCGAGTTCCGGACTGTCTTGAACTTGCCGCGAAAGGAAACGCCCCAGATGCTTTGTGATGGCGGCATCCGCCGCGTAAGGTAAGCCCAGTTCCTGAAATCCAATCCGTCGTTGCCGCGCCGGCACCTCGCTGCTCGCCACTTTGGGAAAGAATCCCTCTACCAAGACCTGTTTCAGATCGTCTCGCGTTAGCTCGACTTTGATTGTCCCACCCACCAGCTTGGAGCCTTTGCCGAGCAAAGCAACCGGATGCGTGCGGCTCCTCGGTTCCGCAAACAGCCTTTCCTTGCCCAGCCGGCACTGGTGCCATAAGCTGTGCAACTGCCAGGTATCAATGCGATGTCCGTTAGCTTCCAGCCTCTGCTGAAGCAGCCGGGCGAGGGCTAAATCCATATTGTCTCCACCCAACAGGATGTGCTCGCCCACGGCCACTCTCTTGAGCGTCAGTTCCCCGTTTTCCTCCGACACGCTGATCAAACTGTAGTCTGTCGTCCCCCCGCCAACGTCGCAAACCAAAACCAGGTCGCCGACCTTGATGCGTTTGCGCCAGCCATCGCCCTGGCTCTCGAGCCAAGCATAAAAGGCAGCCTGGGGTTCCTCGAGCAAGGTGACGTTTTTCAAACCTGCCTGCTCCGCGGCGCGCCGCGTCAACTCCCGGGCCTCTTCATCAAAGGAGGCGGGTACAGTGAGCAGGACCTCCTGTTCGCTTAGAGCCAGTTCCGGCTTTGCCTTCGCATGATGGTTGTCCCATACCTGGCGTAGGTAATCGAGGAAGTGCGCCGAGGCCTCCACCGGTGAGAGCTTGGGGACATCTTCGGGAGCCTGCCAAGGCAAGATCGGCGCAGTCCGATTCACTGCCGCGTAACAAAGCCAGGATTTGGCTGAAGAGACCAGCCGCGCCGGGCTCTCGGCGCCCCGCTTGCGCGCCAGTTCCCCCACCACGAACCGGGGTTCCCGCTCCCAAGGCAATGCCAGGCTGCCTTTGGGGAAATCCAATTCACCAGGGAGATAAAGAAAAGAAGGAAGCAGGGTTCGCTCCGCAACCTCGTTTGGATTCACGAGCTGTGGGATTCCCTGGACAACTGTCTGCCCCACTTTATCTTCGAGGGGGGTTTCACAGTGCGCCAGCGCCGAATTGGTGGTTCCCAAGTCGATGCCAACGATGTATTTTGCACTCAAATACGCCTCCGCCTTGTGAAGGAATCAAATTCTGACGATTGGTTGTATGGGTCCCGCAGGCGCGGGCACCCATCCCGCGCCACGCTGCCCGAAGGCTTTGGGCCGCAGGGCGGGCGGCCACAAGGGCCGCCCCTACAACGTGACTCTTTGACACCTTCAGAGGGCCCGCCCTGTTACGGAATTTCAACCTCAGCCGGGGCCACGACCGTCCGACCCGCACCCTCTGGTAAGGAGGGCAAATTCACTTGCGCGGCGCGCCATCCCCGATGCCGTAATAGACCGCGAAGCGGTGGTTTTCCCGTCACGTTCCCAATCACTTTAATGGATGCCGGGTCAAACCCCGCCTGCACCGTGACTGGGCCATCTTCCTCCAAGGCGATGATCGGCTCCAGCTTGACATAGCGTTCCAGTGCCTGCCGGCAACTTTCGTGGACGCTCCGCACGGCGGCGCCAAGTTGCGCATCTGGGTACGGAGCCACATCCTCAGCTAAGAAGTCGATGAGTCGCCCCTCCCGTTGCAGCAGGGCAAGCATCTGGACCGCTCGATCGTACTCCAACGGTGTTTTCTCGGCTTCTTCCGCCCTCGCATCGGCCATACGGGGGCTGGCAGCAATAGCCGCTGACATCTTGCCCAACTCAAGGGCAATATTCTGCGGTATCTGACCATGCAAAAGAATTGAGAAAAAACAACGCAAGGCGTAAGAGATTCGTTTTCCCAGTCCCATCTACCGACTCCGATCCCCGACGGCGAATCTTAGGAATGGTCCGCCGTTGGAGAAACTCACCAGAATGTGCTCTTTCGGCGACTCTACGAGTGTTGGTTCTGCCTATCTCTGAAGCACAGTCACGCTTGTGGATCAAGATTTATTATACCTTAGCTCTCGATGCATGCGGGTTAACGTGCGCCTGCACGGGGCCGAGCACCACGTCCGCAGCGATTTCACCAGTTAGGACATGGCCAGGTATAGATTCCGCGTTGTGCGGGTGCACGAAACATCGTAGAATCCAGGCATGAAATTTCCCCGTAGTAGCGGCATCTTGCTCCATCCAACGTCGCTGCCCGGGAGATTCGGCATCGGCGACCTAGGTCCCGAAGCTTATCGCTTCGCGGATTTCCTGGCTGGCGCCGGACAGCGGATTTGGCAAGTGCTCCCTCTGGGTCCCACGGGTTACGGGGATTCGCCCTATCAGTGTTTCTCGGCGTTTGCCGGGAATCCGCTGTTGGTGAGCCTCGAGAAATTGGCTGCGGAGGGCGACCTCTCGCCGAGCGACCTGGCAAACGATCTCCCAGAGTTTCCGAATCACCAAGTGGACTTCGGCCAGGTCGTCCATCACAGACTCCCGCTTCTTGAACGCGCGGCAAGAAACTTCCTTGCCCGCGCCTCCGCGATGCGGCGCCAGGACTTCCAGACGTTCTGCCGGCAAAACGCCCACTGGCTCGACAACTTCGCTTTGTTCATGGCCTTGAAGGAAGCGCACGGCGGGGAAGCGGTGTGGAACAAGTGGGAGCGTCAGGTCGTTGCCCGCCAACCGGACGCGCTGGCGCGCTGGGAAGCCGTTCTGTCAGAACCGATTAACACCCAGAAATTGGTTCAGTATCAGTTTTTCAAGCAGTGGTCGGAGCTCAAGGCCTACTGTCACGATCGGGGAATTCAGATGATGGGCGACATCCCCATCTTCGTCGCCCACGACAGTGCGGACGTCTGGGCCCATCCGGAACTCTTCCGCCTCGATGCTGAGGGTAGCCCGTCCGTGCAGGCCGGAGTTCCGCCCGACTATTTCAGCGCCACCGGACAACTGTGGGGCAACCCGCTCTATTGCTGGGAAATGATGGCCGAGACGGGCTACGCCTGGTGGATAGAGCGTTTTCGAGCCACCTTGAAGCTGGTGGACATCGTCCGCCTAGACCACTTCCGTGGATTCGAAGCCTATTGGGAAGTCCCGGGCGGGGAGAAGACCGCCGTCAAGGGGCGCTGGGTGAAGGCCCCGGGTGGCGAGTTGCTTGAAACCGTGCAGAAAACTCTCGGCGACCTGCCCATCGTGGCCGAGACCTTGGGCGTGATCACGCCCGAGGTCGAGGCGCTGCGCGACCGGTTCGGATTTCCCGGCATGGGGATCCTTCAGTTCGCCTTCGGTACGGACCCGCAGGCGCCCGAATTTATGCCTCACAACTACAGGCGTCACTTTGTGGTTTATACCGGGACGCACGATAATGATACGACGATTGGCTGGTGGACCTCGAGCGGCGTCGGAGACAGCACGCGCACAGCAGAGAACATCCGAGCCGAAAGAGATTTCGCGCTCCAATACCTGGGCACGGACGGCCGCGAAATGAACTGGGTGTTCATCCGCACAATCTTGGCCTCGGTGGCCGATACGGCGATCATCCCACTCCAGGACGTTCTCGGCTTGGACAGTAAAGCGCGCATGAACTTGCCCGGCACATCCAGCGGCAACTGGCGGTGGCGGTTTACAGCGGACCAACTGACACCGGAGGTCAGCCAGCGCTTGCGCCAGTTGACCGTGATCTATGAACGTTCTGCCTCACTGCACTTTGACATTCGGTTCCACTGACATCCCCGGTCTTAACAGGTGTTCAGGGTCCTGACCCTTTTCGAATACGATCTTGACGGGGATTCGCTGCACCACCTTGACGTAATTCCCCGTGGCGTTCTCAGGCGGCAACAAGCTGTAGAGCGCCCCGGTCGCAGCGGCGATGTTCAGAATATGTCCGTCGTAAGTACGGCCATAAGTATCCACGGAAATCTTGGCAGGCTGGCCGGCCCGCATATGCTTCAATTGCGTTTCTTTGAAGTTGGCGGTCACCCATATGTTTTGACTATCCAGGGGCACGATGGTCATTAGTTGTTGGCCAGGAGAGACGTTCTGGCCCGGCTGCACCGAGCGTTGTCCGACCACCCCGCTGACCGGCGCCACGATGGTGGTGTACTCCAGGTTCAGTTGCGCCTGGAGGAAGATCGCGGTGGCGCGTTCAGTCTCGGCCTCTGCGGCTCGAGCTCGGGATCGCTGCACCGATATTTGCTGAGGCCGAGTTTCAGCGTATTGCAATTGAGCCTGAGCTTCGGCAAGTTTTGCGTGAGCCTGGTCCACCACTTGTTCTGCCGCCGCGGCAGACGCGCGGGCCGCCTCAACCGCTGCCGCGGTAGCCTTTTGGCTGTCGACGGCTTGAGTGTACTGTTGCTGCGGGATCTCGTCTTTCGCGGCCAGCGGTTTGTACCGGGTAACGTCGTCCTGAGCCTTCAAGTCGTTCGCCTCGGCTTGCTGCAGCGAGGCCTGGGCCGCCTCAAACTGGCGTTGGGCGGCTGCCAGCCCGGCCTGGGCATTATTCACATCCGCTTGCGCGCTGGAGAGCTGGCTTGATGTGTTTACGGAAGTGAGTGGGACATTGGTCACCAGGGCGGCGGCGCTGGCTTCATCATTGACCAGGTTTGCCCTGGCATTCGCCAGGGCGACTTTATAGTCCTCGGGGTCAAGCTCTACCAGCACAGTGCCCGCCTCGACGTACTGGTTGTCATCCACGGTGACGCGCGTCACATAGCCCGTAATACGTGAACTGACGGGATAAATGTAGCCGTCAATCTCGGCATCGTCCGTTGACTCCCAGGCAGCGAGATAGCGATAAAGCAGAACCGATGCCACAATGGCAGCCAGGCCAAGAACCGCAAACAGGATTCGCTTGCCCAGTTTCGCGCGACGCGCTGGGGGCCCACCAGGGCCCACTCCTGTGCCACTCGATCCCACATCGCCCGGCCCTGCAGTTTGTACTGTTGGTGTTATGGTGTTTCCCATAATTAGTTACCTCATTCCCAGATATTGCAAAGCAGATCGTTCAGCAACGCCCATTGCCTGCGCGAGGGAGATCTTCGCCAGATTAAAGGCGTAAAGGCTGGCAATGTAGGATTGATTCGCCGCGGCAACCGATTCCTGGGCCTGCACCACCTCGAGATTATCTGCCACGCCCGCTTTGAACCGATCCTGCGCCTGCGTCTGGGTCTGGTTGGCAAGATCGATGTTGCTCTTGCTCACCGCGACTAGGTCGGAGGAGGATTTGAGGTTAAGGAATGCCGCGCGCACTTGATCGTCGATTTTGCCCTCAAGGTCCGCGAGTTCCGCTTTGCGTTGCCGCAAGGCAGCGTCAGCTTGCAGTTTATCGGCCCGCACACGGCTGCCTTGAAACACCGGTATGTTCAGCGTGAAGGCAAAAGTGAATGTTTCGTGCGAGGTTCCGAAATTAGGACTGCCGATGTCCCCAAAGTCCGCGATAGTGGACAACGAGGGATAGTTTTCAGCGGCGGCAGCCTGGCAGGTGAGCTCCGCGGCCCGAACCTGCGCTTGTGCGCTGATGTAGTCCGGGCGCGTCAAGCGCGCCTGCTGTAGGGCCTGATCGAGGGTGATGTTTTCGAGGGGCGCGTAAGGAACCGAGTCGGTTAGGCGGAACTCCTGGCCGTTGGGCAGGCCAATCACCCGCGCCAGGGCGAGCTTGTCGATGGCCAGTTGGTTCTGGGCGGCGATGAGCCGCTGTTGCTGTGTCTGGAACTCCACATGGGCGCGCAGCAAGTCGATGCTTGCAATCACGCCTTGTTTGTTTTGGTCCACGCTATTCTGATAGAGCGTCTGGGCCGTCTGCACTTGAGCGCGAGTCGAATCTACAGTGGCCATATCTGAAATGACCAGAAGATAAGCAGAACCCGTTGTGAATACCACCAGATCGCGGTCGCTCTTGTAGGTTGACCGCGACGCCCTTTCGGATTCCGATGCCGACTTCAAGTTCTTGATGTCGGACCAGTTGAAAAGCTCCTGGGAGAAATAAGCGCGCGCGTCTCCAACACTGAAGGGCCCCACGATCGCGGGGATATGGAAGCCAGGGATGGGGACGTTGATGTTAAACCCCAGCGCCCTGAGGTTGAGCTGCTCTACAGAGCCGCCCACGCGCGCTGTAAGGTTCGGCAGCAGTGCGTTCAAACTGCGGAGACGCATGGCGTGCGCCGCACGCTCGTTCTCTCCGCTTTCAATCCCGCCCAGGTTATATTGCAAGGCGCGCGCGAACGCGTCTCTCAGGGAAAGTTCCAGTGTTGTTCCCGTGGCTTGGCCGCTGGGGACACTTCCGAGAAAAGGACTTTGCGCCTGCGCTCTGCTCAATCTCGCGCCTCCGTAAAGCATAATTGGGAGTACATAGAGGGAAAATCCCAAGTGCCGGGCCCGCTGACCACGAAGCATCAAATCTCCCCACCGCAGCGACGATTATCAATCAACTCCGCTGCTTCGCATGCCGCGCAACCGCATCTAGAATGATGTCGACCGCCACGTCGTCGCCCGCGCCGGAATTGACCATCAAATGGAAACGATGCCTTCCGGGCCAGTCCACATCGAAATATCTCTTGATGAAGGCGGCGCGATCATTGTCCACCGTCTCCGCTAACTCGCTTGCTTCCTTCTCGCTTTTGCCTCCAGCCTTGAGCCGGCGGACCTTTTCCTGAAACGGTGCATAAATGAAAACGTGAAAAGCATCGGGGCGGTTGCCGAGATAATATGCCGACCCTCGCCCCACGATCACACAACTGCCGGCTTCGGCAATATCGGGCAGGATCTTCTGCACCACGTCGCGGACGCAATCGGTGTCCACCATCTTCAGCCGCGGGGCGTTCAAGCTTCCTTCGAAGCTGCCGCGCATAAAAGCCTTGAGCAGCCGGCTATACGCCGGGTCTCTTTTCTCTTCAAATTCCTCCACGTCGCGGCATTGGCATTTCATGCGCCGCGCGATTTCCTCGGTCAGCAACTGGTCCCAGAGCTTCCATCCCAAGCGTGCCGCCACCTTCGCCGCAATCTCGCCTCCGCCGCTCCCGTATTCACGCTCGACGGTAATGACCCGGATCATCGTTCCCCCTGACATATCCGCAGATTACGCAGATTTCTCAGATTAAGAACCTCCATGGCTCAACTAATGGCAGTCGCTCATGCCGCTAGCGGCACCAGGAAACCACGAAACAGCCCTGTCATTCCGAGCGAAGCGAGGAATCTCGCTCTGTGCTGCAGTACGCCGGAGTCCAAAGAATCAGAGCGAGATTCCTCGCTTCGCTCGGAATGACAGCGCATTTTCAATGCAGAGAGCCCGTGATTTAACCGGCCAGCCTCAGATTCTTTGCCCTTCGCTTGAAATTCGGAGCGACCACAGCCTGCTCATCCGTTCGTGCAGTTTCTGGAATCTGTGAAACCTGCGTAATCTTTGGATCAGGCCTACCCGGCGGCAATCTCTCCCCCGCCGCCCGGTTCATTTCTTCTCAACGCAAAGGACAGCAGAAACATGATTCCCGCCCCGATGCATAAAACCCAGAACGTGTCGATATAAGCCAACGTGGTTGCCTGGCCAATTAGCGCTTGATAAACCCGCCCGTAGGCCTGACTCAGGGCTCGAGTGGCATCCAAGCCCGATACAGCCAGATGCGCCGCCAGAGCCTTGACCGCCTGCGTGAAGGTCGGATGCCCCGGGGCAACGTGCCGCACCAGGTACACTTGGTGAAATTGCGCCCGGCGGGCAATCAGCGTTGTCACCATCGAAGTTCCGATGCTGCTCCCGATGTTGCGCATCAAATTCACCATGCCGGCCACATGGTTGCTCTTCTCCTTCGGCATTCCCACGTAGGAGGCTAAGTTGATGGGAACGAACAGAAAGCCTAAGCCGGCCACTTGCACCACTCGTAACAGGCTGGCGAAGCGGAAGCTGATGTCGAGATCGAGGCGCTGAGTGGAGTAGTACATGGCAAGGGAAAGCATCAGCCAGCCAAAGGCGATCATGTAGCGCGCCTGGACTTTGGAGGCGAGCATTCCCGCAAGCGGCATCTCGAACAGCAGCAGCAGGCCGCCGCCGGAAAGCACGAGGCCCGCCGACTCCGCCGTGTAGCCCATGAGCGTCTGAAGGAACAGGGGCATCATGACCAGGCTTGAGAACAGCATGATTCCCAGCATAAACATCATGCCGTTGGCGCCGAGGAAGTTCAGGTTTTTGAAGAGGCGAACTTCAATGATCGGGATCTTGTAAAACCATTCCCAGATAACCAGTGAAACGAGCCCGACGCCGGCGATTACCGCGAGGGTCAGAATGAAATGCGAGCCAAACCAGTCGTCCTCCTGCCCTTTATCGAGCAAGACTTGGAGCGCGCCTACGCCAAGGGTGAGCAGGGCTACGCCGATGTAGTCAATCTTCACCCCCGCCCCCGCGGCGCGCTTTGCCCAGGGCGGGTCTTCGACGAGACGAAAGACGAGGAATAATGCCAGGATCCCCACCGGCAGGTTGATGAAGAAGATCCAGCGCCAGGAGTAATTATCCGTGATCCATCCGCCCAGCGTGGGGCCAATCGTCGGCGCGATGATCGTTGTGATGCCATACAGCGCAAAGGCCTGGCCGCGTAGCTTGGGCGGAAAAACGTCCGCGAGGATAGCTTGCGACATCGGTTGCAGCCCGCCACCCCCAGCGCCTTGCAAGACTCGAAAGAATATGATCGCTGCCAGACTGGGTGCGAACCCGCAGAGCAGCGAACTGAGTGTGAAAACCGTGAGGCAGATCATGAAGAATCGCTTGCGCCCGAGCCTGGCCGCGAACCATCCGCTGATGGGCAGCACGATGGCGTTAGAAACCAGGTAGGAAGTGAGCACCCATGTGCTCTCATCGTTGCTTGCTCCCAGGCTGCCCGCCATGTAAGGCAGCGCGACATTGGCGATGCTGGTATCGAGCACCTCCATGAAAGCCGCCATGGCGACCACGACGCCAATAAGCCAAGGGTTGAATTTGGGACGCCAAGGTTCAGAGAGCAGGGGGGACGCCGCTCCCCTAACGGAGGTGCTCTCAGATCGCAAGTTGGTAAGGCCCTCAGAGTTGTTCGCCATATTCCCTGTCTGTTCTTACAGGAATGGGCAACCTTTGTACCAAAGGCCGAGCCTGGTCGCCGGTCAAAGCTATCCCCTTATAGGACAACCGCAAGATAGCGCGTGGAGGCGCCACGAAGACAGCCGAAGCGGGCCGAGTGGGGTTGCCGAATGACGAGTTATCGACAAGAGTCGGAATTCCGACACCTTGGCACCCGACGAGTAATAGGGTGTCCTAAGTACTGAATAGCGGGGACTCACAGGCCAAACGACTGGAAGGGTATCAAGCGGAAGGACTGTTCTTTCCTCTCGCACGAGCGGGCGAACTTGCACCCGATTTCGACAGTATGCCCTCCGTCCCGGGCATCATATCGCGCACGGAAGCGGGGATGGAATTCTCCTCGTGGACGCCGAAGGCAGGGATCGTGAAGTGCTTCAGACGACCAAATTGTGCAGATAGGTGTAGCTGATCCTCGCGCTCTCGAGTGTGTCCCGATCACACTCGTCTTGCTCGACGTAGAAGTGCTTCAGGCCTCCTTCCTTGGCGGCGCCGAAAATCTTTTTCCAGTCGATGACTCCCTGGCCGACTTCCGTAAATGCTCCCGGACGAAAGTCTTCTCCCGTGGTGGGAGGATAGCCGGGCTTCAGGTCCTTGATGTGAAGCTGCGGGAACCGCCCTGGGAAGCGGTGGAAATAGTCCACCGGGTCTTTGCCCGCACGAACGCACCAGAAGCAGTCGAGCTGGAAATTCACGGTCTTGGGGTCCGTGCGTCGAATCAGTTCGTCGTAAATGACCGCGCCGCTATCTATGGTTGCATAGTCGAAATTGTGGCCGTGATACTGGAAGCGGCAGCCGGCACGGTCGATGGTCTCTCCCATTTCGTTGAACCATTCAGCGTCGCGCTTGATAGCGTCCAGCGACTTGCGGTCCTTGTCGTCCAGGCTGGCCAACCCGACGTAGGTGATCCCGCACTCCTTGGCGTCCGCAATGTGTTTCTGGATATTA
>Ga0187808_10000010_pt1 | contig 33513 bp, 29 predicted proteins | sample NC_wetland_sal_i_5_FD_132427 | JGI IMG/M metagenome (GOLD analysis project Ga0187808, IMG submission 132427) | Wetland sediment microbial communities from Neuse River Estuary, North Carolina, USA - ASW_3 | ecosystem: Environmental > Aquatic > Freshwater > Wetlands > Sediment | place: USA: North...
AATGCCCGGGCACGTGGTGTCCGAAATCCGAACTACACATCTACATTCGTTTTTGACAATGATTTCGCCGCCCTTCAGCCGGGTACCCCTGAAGGGAGCCTGGACGAAGGCGGACTCCTCGTTGCCCAGGCTGAGAGAGGAGTTTGTCGTGTCGTCTGCTTTTCACCTGACCATAGCCTGACCATTTCACAAATGAGGTTAAGCGACCTCACAGCGGTCGTCGCGACATGGGCATCTCAATACGAAGAGTTGTCCGCGTTGTCTTTCATCAGCTTTGTGCAGATTTTTGAGAATCGTGGGGAAATGATGGGCGCCAGCAATCCCCATCCCCATTGCCAAATTTGGGCTACCGAACGGCTGCCCAACGAGGTATTAAAAGAACAACTCGCACAGTCGGAGTACCTGAATGCTCATGGCTCGTGCCTATTGTGCGACTACCTGAAAATCGAGATAGACCGCCGACAGCGGTTCGTCTGCGACAACCGGACATTTGTGGCACTGGTCCCCTTTTGGGCGGTTTGGCCATTTGAAATCCTGGTCGCACCGAAAGCGCACATCGCCGCCCTTGATAAAATGGGCGAGCAGGAACAACGAGATCTGGCTGACATTTTGAAACGTGTCACGACACGCGGTGATAATTTATTCGCAACACTTTTTCCCTATACGATGGGGTTTCATCAGCGGCCGGCCGACCAGGTGCCCCATCCTGAATGGCATCTCCATGCTCACTTCTATCCCCCACTTCTTCGCTCGGCCACTATAAGGAAGTTCATGGTGGGTTTCGAAATGTTGGGGATGCCGCAACGCGATATAACGGCGGAGGCTGCGGCGGCGCGTCTTCGGGACGTGTCCGAGTCGCACTTTCTCGTGCGGGAGTGAGTCGCCGACCGTTTTCAGGGTGGATCCTCCCAAGTATTTAGTAGTCGCTGACTCGTCCCGGGGGTCCGAGTATCACGTGCTGTTTGAAGGTGACTTCAACATCCTGCAATTGGAAGTGAGCGAACCGAACCTATGAAGATTGTCATTGTCTCTGACATCCACGGCAACTTTGACGCCCTGTCAGCCTTACGGGAAAGCTATGATGAGATGTGGGTATTAGGCGACCTGGTGAATTATGGTCCCGAGCCGGCGCAGGTGGTTGACGATATAAAATCCAAAGCTACCCTCGTCGTACGCGGCAACCACGACAATTCCATTGGTTTCAACCAGGACCCGCGTTGTTCGGCTCCGTACATAGAGATGGCAGAAGCAACGCGACGCTTCACAGATTCGGTGTTGAATTCTGGCCAGAAGGATTTCCTACGTAGCCTGCCGCTTTACGAACAAACAACGCGCCGAGATACCCGCTTTCACCTTTGCCACGCCGTGCCGTCCGACCCTCTCTTTGGCTACTGCGAAGCGGAGTCTAACCGCTGGGCAACAGAGGTTGAGAACCTGTCAGCCGACATCTTGCTGGTAGGCCACACTCACGTCCCGTTTGTGCGCTCTGTTGGCCGATGCGTTGTGGTGAACCCCGGCAGCTTGGGGCAGCCAAAGACCGGCAGTCCGCAAGCCCGGTATGCCATTTGGAACGATGGGAAGGTTGAGTTGAAATCTTATCCCTACCCAGTCGAGTTAGTCGTAGCCAAAGTTCAAGCGATGCCCATTGCAAGCTCGCTACGCGACGATCTTAGCAGAATCCTTAGAACAGGGAGCAACCCACCAACTAAACGGGAGAAGGAGAACATACGAACTTGAATTCAACAGCGCATTATGCGGGGCAGTGCTTATGCGCGCTGGAAGACCTAAGAAACCTAATGGCCAAAGCGCCGCGGCTATGACAAGGCCGAGCACGCGTCTTTCCTAGGTGATCTGATTGGGCCAGCGAAGCTGTTGAGACCGCCATTCAGGAGGTTATTTAACTATACAGAGCGACATAAATGATTGCGAATTCGGCTGTAGCGGCGGTCTCCGACCGCCGTCGTCGATCAGAGATCGACGCTACAATTTATGTCGCTCAGTATAGAAAGGACTCTATGAAACTAACAGACAGGCGCGAGCATCTTACAAAGTGAAGCTCTTGGCGATGGGGTTCGCCCACCTAACCGTCTCATAATTTTGGGACTGATAACCCCTATCATGACTCCGGTCGTGGTAGGGGTTTTTGCTTTGACCCCTCCCGACCCTAAATTATGAGGTGCGAGTGAATATCTGGCTGACTGCTTCTCTGTGGGTTGGTTTGGCGCTGATCGCGGCCACGATCTCGATTCGGGTTGGCATCTCCGTCGCCCTGGTCGAGATCGGCGTGGGCGTCCTGGCCGGCAATTTCTTTCATCTCACTCCCAACGACTGGGTGAATTTCCTGGCCGGCGTTGGAAGTGTACTGTTGACGTTTCTGGCGGGCGCGGAGATCGACCCGGCGGCCCTTCGGGCCAATCTGAAAGAAAGCTTAGTGATCGGGTTCTTTTCGTTCGTCGCTCCCGCGCTGGGAGCCTTCGCCGTTGCCTTCTGGATCTTCAAATGGAATCTGCAAGGGGCTGAGATCGCGGGGATTGCCCTTTCAACGACGTCGGTGGCGGTGGTCTATGCAGTGATGATCGAGTCGGGTCTGAATGAAACCGAGCTTGGCAAAGCCATTCTGGCTTCATGCTTCGTCACCGATCTTGGCACGGTTGTGGCTCTTGGCTTGTTCTTTGCCAACTACAACCGCTGGCTTTTGATCTTTGCCGTGATGACGGGCGTAGTCCTCTGGAAGCTCCGGTCATTCACGGCATGGTACTTCCGAAAAGTGGGTAACCGGGTCAGTGAGCCGGAGGTCAAGTTTATATTGTTGCTCCTTTTCTTGCTGGGCGGGCTAGCCGCAGCAGCGAGGAGCGAAGCGGTGCTTCCGGCTTACCTCCTCGGCTTGGTCATGGCTCATCAGTTCCTGCAAAACCGTGTTTTGATGCACCGGATGAGAGCCATCGCATTCTCTCTCCTTACCCCTTTTTACTTCATCAAGGCAGGTTCCTACGTTTCCTTCAAGGCCCTGGTTGCGGGGCTGGGCTTGATTGCGGCGTTTTTCCTCATGAAGATGATGACCAAGATCTGTGGCGTATTGCCGTTCGCCCTGACATTTGGATTTGGGAAACGGCGGGGCATGTACACCACGCTTCTGATGGCTACGGGACTGACCTTCGGATCAATTTCGGCGCTCTTCGGCCTCACCCACGGGTATATCAGCCAGTCGCAGTACACAATCCTGGTAACGGTCGTCATACTAAGCGCGGTGGTGCCCACGCTGGTCGCGGAACGATTCTTTAGTCCGGACCTGGAGTCCGAAGCTGCAAAGGGCCGGCAAACCGCAGTTTCGAGTGCCGCCACATTGGAAAGCGAGGTATGAAGCATGTTCAAGAACATTCTGATCGCGAATGACGGATCGGAGGGCGCAAAGAAAGCCCTTCGAGCCGCCATCGCGCTGGCGAAGACGTTCGGCGCGACCCTGCAATCTATCTCGATTAAAGAAAGGCCCAGCCATTACGCCGAGACCGTGGGCGAGGTGATGGAAGAGCAGGAGGAGGCAAACAAGTTCTTTGCGCGCGTGACTACCGAGGCGAAGGCTTTGGCTGCTCAGGAGGGGCTGAACGAGTTGCAATGCACTGTCTTGCCAGGACATGAAGTGGAAACCATTATCCGCTTCGCGCGCGATGGGGGCTTCGATTTGTTGGTGGTCGGCTTCATGGGGCACAGCCGCGCCTTCGGACGAATCTGGGGAGGAACATCGCAGAACCTTGTTAAGACCTCGCCGTGCTCCGTGCTGGTTGCGAAGTAATCGTTGCCTATTGCAGTCGGAGGACGGGAAACGACAACTGCCGTTTGCAGAGCGGTCGCGCATGCCCGTCGGCTGACGGGCACCCGGGAACCAGGAAATATGGGTTCGTGACTCCCCTCCTTGGATAAGGAGGGGGTAGGGGGTGGTTGGCCGTTTCATAATTCTCGCACCCACCACCCCCTACCCCCTCCTCCCGCTGAGGAGGGGAGTCATTTCCAAAGCAGTTCAATTGAAGAAATTCACGTGTTTGGGGTGACCACATGGAGGATGGCAACAAGAGCGAGTTTGGAAGAACACTCCCCATTTCGCCTGCTCACTTGAATGGGCTTGCGGCGAGGATGCGCACCCTCGAGAAGGATTGCCGGGAGATCGAGCGCAATTTGGATGGATTCAAGGGAATCCTTTACGAATACGCGGGGGAAATTCCAGAACGTAGCAGACGGCAGATGCGGAGAACGTTAGCCGACATTCTAAATGCGATCACGTCCATCCGGCTTGAGTTGCAGCTTCCCGAGCAGGTGATTGATTTAGACAAGATGATCGAATCGCGGCTTTCACATATGTGGGTTACATTGCACGAAAGCAAGTCCGCGAGCCTGCGCGGATACGGCGTGGTCCCCGAGGACTTGAGCCGATATCTGGATCCGCGCATCGATGGCATGCTAGCCCTCCTTGCTCGTCTGCGTGAAGCACTGCGGGAGTCGACAAAGGAAGCCAAGGGGAAAGCGCTTCGAAGGAGGCGTTCCGAATGAAGCTGCACATCCAGCGACAATGAACACGGTGCCAGGAGAGAGCGTAATCATCGGACTCACTGCGACGCATGACATTGATGGCGCGTCCAGACTGCTTCGCCTTGCAGCATTGGCGGAAGAGTTGGGGGCAAATAGCGTGGCTGAGGAGGCCCGCGAACTGTCGGCCCGCGTCTCGGAAGGACGCTTCTACGTCGCATGCATAGGCCAGTTCAAACGGGGCAAGTCAACGCTGATTAATGCGCTGATCGGCGCGCCTGTCCTCCCTGTGGGCTTCATTCCCGTTACCGCCGTGCCCACTGTGATCCGGTTCGGGGAACAATTGAGAGCAAGAGTTCGGGCTCGCGATGCCTCGTGGCGGGAAATTGCCATCCCGGAGCTTGCGGAGTATGTAACAGAGGAGCACAACCCGGAGAATTCCAAGGAAGTTGCGGGCGTGGAAGTGTTTGTGCCCAGCCCGCTGCTCGCCTTAGGCATGTGCCTGGTGGATACGCCCGGATTGGGATCGGTGTTCACGGGAAACACAGCGGCCACTGAGGCTTTCATACCCCACGTCGATGCGGCGCTGGTCGTGATAGGCGCGGACCCACCGCTGGCCGGCGAGGAATTGGCTCTCGTTGAGACGGTGGCGCGACATGTTCAGGATTTGATCCTGGTCATCAATAAGGCGGACCGAACGACGGACGAGGAAAGAGCGGCGGCCGTGAGATTCACCCGAAAGCTGCTCGAAAAGCGATTGCAACGGCCCGCCGGACCCGTCTTCGAGGTGAGCGCCGCGGAAAGGCTGGAGAACCGCGGGCCGGAGCGAGACTGGGGTGGGCTGGTGGAAACGCTGGGCGAACTTGTTGAAGGTTCCGGCCGGAGCTTGATGCGGGCAGCTTGCGAGCGAGGTCTCGAGCGGTTGGGTGAGCAATTGCTCGTGGTCATCAGCGAAGAGCGCGAGGCGCTCGAGCGTCCGGTCGAGGAATCCGAAGCGCGAATTGCGGCGATGAAGGAAAGCCTCACCGGGGCAGAACGCTCGATGCGAGAGCTAGGTTTTCTCTTCACGGCTGAGCAGCATCACCTTTCCGATACGCTCGCGCAACGCCACCGAACCTTTCTTGCTTCCGTGTCGCCCCAAGCGAGCAGCGAACTCGATGAAGCTCTCCACGCCGCCTCACGCGGAATGGGACCGTCCTACCGCCGGCGGGTGATGTGCGAGGCTCAGGAGGTGGCGCGCAGGCACGTCCTCCCGTGGCTGCAGACCGAGCAGATCGAAGTCGAGAAGGAATACCGCGAAGTCGCCCGCCGATTTGTTCAGGCCGGCAACGATTTTCTGAAGAAGCTCGCTGAGGCAGGTGTTCGAGAGATTGCCCGCATGCCGCATGCTCTCGACCCGGAGGCAGGATTTCGGATCAGGTCGCGGTTCACATTTCATGATCTAATCGACATTGCGCAACCCGCGTCCCCGTTGCGGTGGGTGGCCGACTCAATTCTAGGCCTTGTTGGAGCTCATGGGGTGATCGAAAACGACGCGCGCCAGTTTCTTATGCATTTGCTGGAAACCAATTGCACTCGGGTGCAAAGCGACATCCTGAACCGAGTTCAGGAGAGCCGAAGCCGCTTGGAGGTAGAGATCCGCAAACTGCTGCACGAAATCCGCCGCATCGCCGACCAGGCACTGACCCACGCCCGCACGGCGCGGGCCGAGGGAGCGCCAGCCATCCAGGCAGCACGCGCACGGCTGGAACGCCTGGAACATGAGATCCGGATGACGCAAGCCACCTGAAGAACCTGAAGCAGGAGTACCGCTATGGCCTTGGATGAACTGCACGCTCGCCGCTTGGCTACGGTCGCAAACGTATTTGAGGGCGCCCTGGACCGAATGGAGCTAGTGCTCAAATCGCTCGAGTCTGCGGGCGAAGATGAGCGCGGGCAGATTCGCCAGGTGCGGGAGAAGATGGCAACGGTTCGAAGCCGGCTGTCGGATTCTCTCGAGCACTTCGCAATCCGGCTTCGCAAACCTGGGCCAAGACAGGTGTTGGCGGCAGAGCTTTCCAGACTTTGGGTTGTGCTCGAAAATGCGAGACCGGAGAGGATGAAGGGCTACGGAAGGGAGTTCAGCCCCGCTGACAAGGCCGCTTGGGAGAGGCTAATCGAAGGGTTAATGTCGGATGTCAAGGAAATGCGCCGCATGCTCGTCAAAGGGCGAATGAAGGCCTGACCCCACCATTGCAATTATGCATTTCTGGGTAGTACATTTGGGCCGGGTCCGATGACCTAGCCTGGATCTCTCACCGCGCTCCACCATTATGAGTTTGGCGGGCCGGAAGGGCGGGGCTAAAGAGCCTGCGCGAAAACTCAGCCATTGCGGCAAAGTAGAGGCACGCCCAGACTGTGGTAGCCACGTTCCCCGGAGGGGAACAACATCAATAGCCGTAGGTGGAACCTACGGAAAGAGGGCAGAAAAGGGATATTCGACCCCGCAGGGGTCGAACCATTGTGGGCCTATCGTACCCGTGGGTTTCACCCACGGCTAATGACATTCGGCCCCTTCGGGGCCAAGACACGGGGCTGGCGCAAAGCCCTGCGCTGCTCCAGTCGTGCGCGACGTTGAGGCTAGTGGATATGGTGGCGCGCCGGTTCGGCGGTCTGGAAGACGCGGTCAGCCGCTCTCAGGGGAGTTCGTCAGCGTACTCGTACACCGGCGTTTCGATCGTCATGGTTGGGTTCTGGGAGTGGAGAATTACTCTCTGCAGCTGTTCGACAGTGGTGGGCGAGAAGACCTGCTCGCCCGTTTCTTCGTTCACACGTGCTGGCACATTATGCACAATGTAGAACTTTCCCTCGTGCTCCAGGGTGTACGTCACCCGGCGCTCAACCAAGTGCTCTTCTTGCAGGTTCATGACGCCCTCCGTATCCTGAAATCTACCCAGCGTGCCGGATCAGGCTCATATAGTGTGCCTAAGTGGATCGGGCCGTCCTGAAATCCGCCAATGCCCCTTCAACCCGGTAATCCACGACTCATCTCCACCATCCCTATATTAATCCAGAAGCCCGAGTAGTGCTTGAACTACTTCCTCTGACAGCCAAGATTGAACCTCGTCAGCACCAAGGATCTGGCAATCGTCGAACTCCGTGAGATATGAGGCATTTTGCCGAGAACGGGCTATTCGTGCTACTGACGGGCGCTTCCAGTCACGTGCCAACTGATCTGTGTCTCAAAATGTGAGGGTCGACCAACCCGGCCATCTCATCATGGGGCTTCTTAACGTGCCGCAAAGCAGGTGCGCAGAGCGTGTGGCTTTCACGCTCTGCTGCTGTATTATTTGTAGATACGCTTTTCTAGGTAGCACATCTGGGCCGGATCCCATGACCTAGGGAAGAGCCGCAAACCTAGAAAATCTCGCAGAGCGTGTCAACTACCGGTGTTATCATTGGGACGGATGTACCCCGGCTTCGTACCCGAGCGCAAGTTAGGGCTTAAATCCGGCCGATTCATGCCTTGGGTGATGCCGCCTATTGCCGTCTTTTAGGAAAACGATGATTCGTACACACGCTAAACCACCACCTTCTGCCCACTGCCCACCGCTTTCTGGCTTCTGCCTAATGCCTTCTGCCCACTGCCTATGGCTCGATCTCACACAGGAGACCCAATGATCGAAATATTCTTCCACAAGGTTTATGGCACGACTCCGGATGTCGTGGTCCGCGCGCCGGGCCGCGTGAACCTTATCGGCGAGCACACCGATTACAACGAGGGGTTCGTCCTGCCGGCCGCCATTGACCGGAGCATCGACTTTGCCGGCCGCAGGAGGGGCGATCGGATTGTCCGAGTGCATTCCCTCGATTTCGATGGTTCCGTTGAATTCAACCTTGATGATATCCAAAAGGACAGCAAGAATCCCTGGAGCAATTACATTCGCGGCGTGTCGAAATACCTCGAGGAGGATGGCTATCGGCTCTCGGGCGCTGACATGGTTTTTGGCGGCGACGTGCCGCGCGAAGCGGGCCTCAGCTCCTCGGCGGCGGTGGAAGTGGGCACGGCAGCATTCTGGAAGAGCCTACTCCACCTGGAGCCTGATCCGGTTTATCTTGTCAAGCTCTCGCGCAGAGCAGAGAACCAGTTTGTGGGCGTACCGTGCGGCATCATGGATCAATTCATTTCCGCGCTGGGGCGCCAAAACCACGCGCTCTTCCTGGATTGCCGCGACCTTTCCTACCGTCACGTGCCTTTGCGCGGCGATGTGAAGATTGTGGTGTGCAACTCCGGCGTGAAGCGCGCCCTGGCCCAGTCTGAATACGAGGTTCGACTGAAGCAATGCCGGGAGGCGGTGGCGCAGATTGCTTCCACGGGTCGGGCGGTGAAGTCGCTCCGCGACGTCACGCCCGGGGATCTGGAGTCGGCGCGCTTGATGCTCAGCGAGATTCTGTATCGGCGGGCCCGCCACGTCGTGAGCGAGAACCAGCGGGTCTTGGAGGCCGTCGAGGTTTTGGGGGCTGGCGACCTGGAGCGGTTTGGCGAGCTCATGAACGCTTCCCACGAAAGCCTGCGGGACGATTACGAGGTCAGCTCCAAGGAACTGGATGTCCTGGTCGAGGTGGCCCGGAAACAACCGGGGGTTCTGGGCGCCCGCATGACCGGCGCGGGGTTTGGTGGGTGTACCGTCAACCTGGTCAGGCAGGAAGCCGCCGAGGATTTTGCCAAGGCTGTTTGCCGGGGTTACTACGACGCCCTGAGCCTGAAGGCGGAGGCCTATATCTGCAAGGCTTCGCAGGGGGCTTTGAGTATTTGATTTTAGATTTTGGATTTCGGATTTTGGATTAGTGAACCGTGTTTCTTGGGAGTTTGTGAATCTTAGATTTCGGTTCTGAGTAAACCCAAAATATCTCACACCGGTGGGGCATACTTGAACATCACATAAAACAAGACGGCCAAGAGAATGAATAGTACCGCCATTGTTGCAGGTTTGACCCGCGCCTCGATGAACGGGCAGGGTTGCTCGGGGTGACTTCTTCTCGCCAAGTACCAGGGAAAAATGATCGGCCACAGCAGCAAGGTGCCTATTCCCCACCTGAGCGGTCTTGGCAGGCGCTTTTCCAGGGCGTCGAAAAGGACCCACAAAGAACAAAGGATTTGCACGCCTCCCAGCACAAGCTGGGCTTTCAGAGGGGGCATGTAGCGCTGAACCAAAGCCGCCCCGGTCACCCATATCGCAAATACGACCAGAAAGGTTCGCCACGAAAAGCCCACGGGTTGGGGCTCCCGTCGCGCCGGCATTTCAACAGCCGGGCGAACTCCAGGTTTGCGAATCTCGGCGGGATCGATGGCGTGCTTGCAGGCGACGCAGACCCGGCAGGAAGGGGCCAGCAATTGCCCACAGGCCGGGCAGGGGAAAGGTTCGAGCTGTTCGTCAGCGGGACGATTGTCGGTTGCCACACTTTCCAATTCAGGAGGTTTGTCTTTATTGGTCATTCAGGTTCTCAGCTTACGCACGATCACTGCTTCTCATTCCACCCTTCATGGTCCTTCCAGTCCAGAATTTGCCAGTGGACTTCCTGGCGTCGTAATTTGTCGAAAGTCTGGAGGTGCCCCAGCGCGCGGTTGCCACCCTGGGACTGATAGAACCATTGCGCTTCCTGGGCAAGAGCCATCGCGTCGCCGGAAACGCTCAGGACGTTTTTCTGATAGTGATAAGGCGCATGGGCCTGCGGCCCTGGCCCATAAACCTGGTCGGTCAGCAAAGTCAGGTCAGCCCGGACCTCGCCACCGCGGAGCAATTCCTGGAGCGCCTTGACCACAAACCAGTTGTTGGTGCGGTGGTCCACGTGGCGCTCGTCCGGGTGTCCCGTGTAAATGACCTCGGGACGAAACTCGCGGATGAATCGCTTGGCCGCCTCCACCACGGGTTGGCGCGCATAGGAGAGATTAGGCTCAGCGACACCTTCATAAGGCGCATGTTCGCTGGCGAGCAGTACGGAAAGGTAGGGACGCAAGGCCTCCACGTGATCGTACCAAATCTGGCCGGAGCCACCGTCAGGCAGGCCGAGGAAATAAATATCCTCGCGCCGTACGCCGAGGTGTCCCACGGACCGCCGCGCCTCCTCCATGCGCAACGCGCCAAAGTTCAGGGCCTCATCAGGCGCGCAGGAATGCTCGTAGTATCGGTCACACGAGCCGGCATCGCCGCTGGTGAAATAGACGAAGTGAATGGGGATATGGTTCTCCACCGCGGCGCGGATCATTCCCGCGTGCGCGCCCTCATCGTCCTGATGGGCGCAAAAAATCAGGATGGAATGTGGCAACGGATTGGCAGCCAACTCGAGAACACCCATGGCCAGCGTCTCGCCCGACGCGTTGTTCACCTCTACCCGCGCTCGGAAGATCCCACTTTGACCCGCCGGCAGAGCAAATTGGGTTTCCTCGGCAAGCGGCGGACTTTTGGGGTCGAGGTTAACTCCTGCAGCTATTTGCTTGGCGGCGAGCTCTTTGCCTTTGGAGTCGAGCAAGCGAGCTCGAATGGTGACTCCGCGCCAGGGTTGGTCCGTGGGATTGCGCACGGAGAACCGCAACGTCGCCTCGCTCCCCAAAGGAAACATCGTGTGCTCGCGGTCGATTTGAATGGCGTCCGAATCAGAGCCTGGAGGATAGAAGTGCCGATAACTGGTGACGTTGACGGCGTCCAGTTTTGGATACACGTATTGCAAGGGGTATGGTTTCGGTTCAGAAATCCCGGCTGGTTGAATGAAGACCTCGGAACTAAACGCGATGTCATGGATGTTCCGGCGCGCATCGTCCCACACCACCACCGCGTACTGCTGAACCGAGGGTTGTGGTGCCTGCTTGGCCTCCGCAGGCTTGCCGGATTGGGGACTTTGTCCTCCGCCGGCTGGTGCTGATGGCTGTTGTGCCTGCTTTGCAACCGCAGCCTTGGCGGACTGGAGATGCAGTTCTCCGCCGGCTGGCAAAGCAAGCCCTTCCCCGATCGTTGCCACATCAACCCCGGCGCGCTCTGAAGTCTGTGCGGTCCACGGCCAGTAGCGGTCGGAAAACTCGACCCGCAGGTTATTGATCGGGTGCCCGGAAAGGTTTTTGAGATCAACCTCGCAGGCCACGGGGTCGCCTGGAGTGTAAAAGGTCTTGTCCAGGCGGATTCTTTCAATCTTCACTAGTTTTCGATAAACCACAAAAGAGGGCAGGGCAACCGGTTGGGCGTTAAAAAGGGACCTATGAGATTGGGAATCGGCTAAATCCACCAGCACTTCGTAACGCCCGGTTTTTGCGTCCTCAGGAATCCGCCACAAAGTTTGGTAGGCCGTCTCCATTGCCTTCCCTGGGTTTACATGTGCGGCAACGACCACGTTCTTTTCCTCCAAGCGCTTCTCTTCCCCTGCGTAGCGTATGTTGGCGAGGATATCAAAAGGAGCCGAGAGGGATTGTTCGGAAGCGGGAAGAATGACTTTGAGGCGGACGGTCGAGCCGACGTTGTAATTCACGTTGTCAGTGACCGCTCTGAAGGGCGCCTCCTGTGGCCAGGCACCCGTGGCCGTCAGGGCAATTCCCAGTGTCAGGACGAATGCCCGGAATGCTGACTTCGGCGCGTTCGCACCCGCCCCAACCTGCCTCAAGCCAAGTTGCCTGCGCATCACCACCCCCAGGAACGTCCACCGGCGATTATAAATGGTGAATAGTAATTTGTGCTAAATTTACTGCGCGAGCCTGTCATGCTGAGAGTCACAGTATCCTATCCTTGTCGGACGCGTTCGCCGGACAACGCCAGCCGGATCGCATGCATCGCAACCAGCAGGATAGCCATGAGAGCGGTACCAGGGTGTCGAATTGTCGCTGCTTTGGTTCTAACGTTGGCCGCCACACGGGCCGCTCCCGGTCAACTTCCGCCTGCCCCGCCTGTCGAAACGTTTGCCCCGGCGGGTGAAGCGGATCGATTCAAGCTCAAGGCGGATGTGGATCTCGTTCTGGTCGAGGCGACGGTGCGCAATCAGGACGGTGGCATCGTCAATAACTTGAGGCGCGGGGACTTTCGCGTTTACGAAAACGGCGTCGAGCAGCAGATCAGCTATTTTTCTCGCGATGAGCTCCCCTTGGCTGTAGCCCTGGTCTTGGATTGCAGTGGAAGCATGGGCCCGGTTCTGAAACAACTACATCGCGTGGCCTTCGACACACTCTCTTCGCTCAAACTCGATGATCAGGTGGCCTTGTTCGACTTTGCCGCCCGCGCGGAATTGCTGGTTGGCCTGACTCGGAATCGCCAACGCATCGCGGATGCCATTGGCATTATTCGCCCCGGAGGCGGCACAGTTATCCCCGACGCCCTTTACGAAGCCGCCCTTTACCTCTCCCGCGCCGCCCCCAACCGCCGTCACGCCATCATCCTGGTTTCCGACAATGAGAATACCTTAAAGGGCTACTGTGACGAAAAGCGCGTCATTCGCCAAGCGCTCGAGTCCGAAGCGGTGATTTACAGCATCCGGATCGAGGAAGGGTCGCACCCCCATTCGATGTACGTCCTTCTTCCCATCTTTCGCGACGTTTCCGTACCCAAGATAACCCACGAAACCGGAGGAGAAGTCATCGACGCCAGGAATATTGAATCCATCCGCTCCGCGATGGCCACCGCGATCTCGCGCTTGAAACAGCGCTATAGTCTGGGCTACTACAGCACCAACCGTCGCCACGACGGAGCCTTCCGGGAAATTGAAATTCACGTCAAAGACGCTTCGAATGACTCCCAGCAAAAGTACACGGTCTACTCCCGCCGCGGCTACTATGCTGCGAACGAGGACGCTAGCTCACTCCCTTGAGAAACAGTAGGCAGTAGGCAGCACGCAGGTGGGCAGTGGGCGTCGGCAGTTGGCAGGTGGGCAGATGGGCAGGTAGGCAGTTGGCAGCACGCAGGTGGGCAGTGGGCAGTGATCGACACCCACCGGGAATCGCAGGCCTCCCCCCCTTGGAGTCTGTGTGATAAATTACGGGTGGCGCATACGTTGCTTTTTATGTATGCGCCACTTGAGTCCCGGCCCTGCAGCGAAATTGCGGCGCATACATAAAGAACGATGTATGCTCCACCCGTGGCTCCAACTTGTGGGCTGCGTCGGCTATGACCCCGTTGTGAGAACCACTCGAAACCGCGCTTGGCCGCTCATCATGCGCTCGTAGGCCTCGGCCGCACGTTCCAGGGGAAAGACTTCGTTCATGGACCGCACACCTGCCATCGCGCTGAAGCGCATGGTATCCTCGGAATCGCTCGCCGTCCCCGACGGCCAGCCGACAATTGACCTGCGCCCGCCGAGAAGTTGCAGCGCAGACACCGCGAGGAGGTCGGAGGCAGCACCGAGGATGACGAGCTTTCCGTCCACGCCGAGACCCCCAAGGGTCGCACTCATGGCTTTGCCACTCGTCACCGTTGCCAGGATCACCTTGGCGCCACCCAGTTTGGTGAGTTCGTCCGCCGGATTCTGAGCCTGACTGTCAATGTAATGCCGTGCGCCCAGCTCACGAGCCAGCGGCTCTTTGTCCTTTCCACGCGCGATGGCCACGGTGTTGAAGCCCATCTTGGCAGCGAACTGGACACCCAGGTGTCCAAGTCCGCCCACTCCCAGGATAGCCACCAAGTCGCCTACGCGCGCGCCGCTGTTACGCAGGGAGTTGAAAGTCGTGATCCCGGCGCAGAGGAGTGGCGCTGCTGCAACTGCGTCGAGGTCTTGAGGAACCAACGCCACCGCCTGGGCCGGAACAATCATGTAGTCCGCGTAACCACCATCGTATGAGATGCCGGCAATAAGACCCCTCCGGCAGGTCATGAAATCCCCGCGCCGGCAAGACTCACAGTAGCCGCAATGCCCACCGTACCATCCCACGCCCACTCGCTGCCCGGGTTTCCAGCCCGGCGCCTGAGCGCCAACCGCATCTAAGATTCCAGCGACTTCGTGCCCTGGTACTCGTGGATACGCGATGCCCGGCCAATGGCCCTCCTTTACCAATGAGTCGCTGTGGCAGATCCCACAGGCTTGAACCTTGATTCGCACCCATTCCGCGCCGGGCTCGGGAATCTCTCGCTCGACCAACTCGAAAGGTCGGCCCGCCGCCGGGACTTGAACCGCACGCATCTTCGGCATAGTCCCTCCAATTTGAGTTTGTGGTTCCATGATACTAACTTCGTGTCTCAGCCCACGTACCGCAGCGCCTCCGCGATGCGCATTCTCGAGGCTCGAAGCGCGGGCAGCAAGGCGCTAGCGAGGCCCACCGCAGCTGAGATTCCCAGCCCCAATGCCACGGTCCGGTAGTTCACGCCGAAATCCGAGAGGAATCCACCTTGATTCATAACATAACCCGTGGCGATGTAAAACCCAAAACCGGCGGCCAAACCGGCGAGTCCTCCCAGCAGAGTCACCACCATGCGCGTCGCCTTCATCCACGCGCGCGACGCGGAAACGCCGGCGAAGAGCATCCAGGTCCCGTACGCCGCCAGCAGCGCGACGCCCACCGCATAGAGCATGCCGAATGCTCTGCCCTTGGTCGAAGTAATGTGGATGAACCCGTAAGTTGTCTTTGCGCCCAGGGCGCCAAGTATCCCTCCCAGAAGCGCGATGGCTATCGACTCGCCTACCAGCAGATAAAGGATGGCGTTTTGGCGGAAACCCAGGGTCTTCAAGACAGCCACTTCTCCGGTGCGCTCACGAATCGCCATGGCCATAGTATTTCCTGCCACGAGCAGGATGGTGAAAACCACGGCCAGGCAGATGACGTTCAGCAACAGTTTAATATTACCCAGCATGGAAACGAAACTGAGATTGAAGGCCTTCTCCGTTTCAGTTTTGGTCTCGGCGTCGCTATTCCTGAACATCCCGTCAATCCTTTGGGCCAGTCGAGGAATGTCCTCCGCTGTGGCGGCCTTCACATAGAACGACCCGGTACGCCCCGGGCGGCCCAGTGATTCATCGAAGTAATCCCAGTGGAAATACATCGCGCGCTCGATCGCGACATCTTCAGCATCGGTGTAGACGGCGCGAATGATGAACTCCAAATCCACGGGGTAAATCGTTCCCTTCAGGGTTACACGGTCGCCCAATTTCCAATGGTAGGTTTCCATCAGCTTGTGGCCCACCAGAGCCGCCGTGCGCTCTTTTTTCCAGGCCGCGAGCTGATCGGGCGGGATCACGATTTCGTCGGAGATCTTTTCAAAGTCGTCAACATCTGTAGCGAAGTTGGCGAAGAAGTTGCTCGGATCGGCGTAGTACCCCCCGAACCAATCCATCGACTCGACGTATTTCACGCCTGGCAAGGCGGCGATGCGCTGCTTGTAGGAAACGGGCATCGACTCCGTCATGCTCGTCGCGCGATGGACCACCACCCTCAGGTTTGAGCTGTTGGACGTGCCCAATGCTTCAAGGTTGTGCAGGACGGCCTGGAGCGTGCTAACCAGAAAGATGGAGACGGTGATGCTCAGGATGGTGAGCACCGTCCGGCGGGGGTTGCGCGCGGCGTTCTTCAAGATGAGCCGAATAATCTTCATCGCAGTTCTCCAACAAGGCGAATTCCACCTCGGGGCCCCAGGAACATTGGCAATCCTCAGCGGGGCCCGACGGGCATGCAGAAGAAAGTTGAAGCGATTCAACCCTACAAGACAATTCTATCATGGAAACCGAGCCTGCGAATCGGGTTGGGGAGTGTAGGACTATCAAGTGACCGCCGGGACTTCGAGGGTAGGGCAAGCCCTAGGCCTGACCAAATAACGCTCAATTCTGTCAACGATGACCTGCGGCTCTGCCGCCTGACTTGCGGAAAGGCTTCGCCTTTCCGAAGGACCTCCCCGCTGGATAAGGTCCTCCGCGCAGGCTGGAAGGCTGAGCCTTCCAGCCTGCGCGGAGGAAGGGGAATGGGGCAGCATTGGCCGGAAAGCCGGAGGCTTTCCGCAAGAAGGGGCGGCGGAGCCGCGCTGAGGACCGGGGTGGTGTGAGATAATTAAAGGGGAAGAAGAGGAGTGCGAACCATGCCGATCGCAATCAAAAGAGCTTACGAGGCGGCCGGCGCCGAGGACGGTTACCGTGTTCTCGTGGATGGCCTCTGGCCGAGGGGCATAACCAAGGCGGGACTGAAGATCGACGCTTGGATGAGGGAGATTGCTCCTTCGGCCGCACTGCGGAAATGGTACGGCCACATACCGGAAAAATGGGAAGAGTTCAGGAAGAAGTACCGGCAGGAACTGTCGAGGCCCCCACGCAAAGCTCTCCTCGACGAGTTAGTGGGGCGCGCCCGCAAGGAGCAAGTCACACTGGTTTTCGGCGCCCGCGACGCCGAGCGCTCCAACGCGGCCGCCCTTGCCGAAGTGATCCGCGCTCAACTTTAGGGCTGTTTGGCAGCAGTCGCAGGCGCGGAGTAGGAATGGGAACCCTGGGGCAACCGAGATGAGCCAATCTGCGAAAGCTAACCCAGAGTCGGATGCCTGTGGTCTCGTTAAGCCGCGAGTTTGGCGTGCTTGCGCTTAGCCGAGTTATTCCTTTTCCTTCCCGAGCCTGTCCTTCCACGTGCGAGGTTCCCGATGAAGGTGCATGACCGCAACAATGAGCAGAATATCGCCCCGCACCTGACAAATAACTCCGTAGGGGAACCTGTTGGTTCGGCAGCGGCGTGTACGCCTCGAGATCGGCGCCCAAGCTTCGGGGAATTGAAGGATCCGTTGGATGGTGCGTTTTATCTCTTCGGCGAACTGGGAGCCGAGTCCTTGATTTCGGGACTCGTAATAGGCAACGGCCTCAACGAGCTCGGCCTGGGCGGGGGGGAGAAACTTGACTACCATTACGGCTTGGACCCGCCGGCGGCATCGAAGGCATCGTCTGCGGAGACAGCCTCGATTTCACCACGCTCAAACGCCTCGATACGATCTTCGGCCTCTGCTGCCCACATCCCGTCGATTCGGCCACCAGGTGATGCATCAAGGCTTGTAAGCAGGCGTTCAGCTAGTTCCGCCCGGTCCTCAGGTGGAAGCGACAAGGCTTCTTCAAGAACCTCTGCCCCTCTCTTTGACATGAGCCATCCTCCCTTAGGGAATTGTAGCACCAGTTTGCAGAACCCGAACAAACACCTTCAGCCTCCCAACGGCGTCACCACCCGGTGGTGGTATCATTTGCGAGAGAGGGGTGTTCCGAGGGGGGCACAATAAATGAGTTATAGAGTGATGATCGCAATTGTGCTTTGTGCGCAGGGAATGTTCTCCCTTCAGGGGGCGCAAGTGGAAAAGAAGGAAGTATTAGGTAGGTATTTCGCCAAGAAGGCTTATAGCCCGGCGCCGCTGCCCAAGTTTGAAGAGCTCAAAGATGAACTGCCGTCGCCAATATATGATGACAACCCTCTCTGGGTAAAGACTTACTGGAAGGCCTGGGAGTTAGCCTTCCACAACTTTCGTGAGCCGGCCCGGCAGAGTGGCTTCGTCTCGCAGTTCATCGACGCGGCGTTTAACCAGAACATTTTCCTTTGGGACAGTTGCTTCATGACCATGTTCTGCAACTACGCTTATCCTCTCGTGCCGGGCATCTCGACACTCGACAATTTCTACGCGAAGCAGCATGAGGACGGAGAGATATGTCGCGAAATCGCCAGGGCTACGGGCGTTGATTTCGGGGCCTGGGTAAATCATGAAGATTTGCCTCTCTTCAGCCGCTGGGGATGGCCGAACTTCAACGCGAGCCTCATTCAGAATCGCAAATCACCCGTGACCTATAAAGGCCGGACTCCACCCACACCCAACCCGAAGTTAACCCTGGACGCGCTCGACCACCCAATCCTGGCATGGGCTGAAATGGAACATTACCGAATAACCGGGGACAACAGCCGCCTGCCGGAAGTGTGGGAACCGCTGACTCACTATTACGACTCACTCCAGAAGTACCTGAAACAAGGGAATGAACTCTACATGACGGACTGGGCAAGCATGGACAATTCCCCGCGCAACGTCTATTTGGAAAGCGGTGGAATGGGTATTGATATTTCTTCCGAAATGGTGCTCTTCGCAAGGCAGCTCGCCACACTCGCGCAATTTCTTGGCAAGAGTGACGAAGCGCGGCAGTACTCGACGCAAGGGGACGAACTGGCCCGGATCATTAACAAGAGAATGTGGGATAAGAAGCGAAAGTTTTACTTTGACCTTACGGTTGACGGCAAGCTCGCCCCTGTCATGACAATCGCCGCCTACTGGACTTTGCTGGCGAGTGTCGCTTCACCCGCGCAAGCCGCCGCCTTGGTTGAAGAGCTGAAGAACCCGAATACTTTTGGGCGGACCAACCCCGTTCCAACGCTGGCTGCAAATCAGCCAGGGTACGTGCCGGCAGGTGGATACTGGCGAGGTTCGGTCTGGGCGCCCACGGAAACTATGGTCATTCGAGGTCTCGAGAACTTCGGCTATGACGATCTCGCTCGTGAAATTGCGCTGAAGCATTTGGATCTGGTGGCCAGGGTTTATGAGAAGACAGGAACGATATGGGAAAACTATTCTCCCGACGCCACACAACAAGGCATGCCGGCGAAGGCGGACTTCGTGGGTTGGAGCGGAATCGCGCCCATCATGTACCTTCTCGAGTACGCCATCGGACTCAAAGCGGATGCCCCCCACAATCGATTGAATTGGCAGTTGCAGCCCGGAGGCCGCCGCGGCTGCGAGCGCTTTCGATTCAACGGACATGTCGTGTCGCTGGTCGCTGAGCCTCAACCCGGCGTGGTGAACGGGGAGAGAATCAGCGTTCAATCGGACGGGCCGTTCGAGCTTCGCGTACGATTTGCAGAAGTGGAGAAACAATTCTCTGTCTCGAGTGGCAAGCAGGAGTTTGAGATCGGCTCTGAACAACGGACCCTACCAAATTGACCAAACTCATCGATCGCTGATATACTCATGCACATAGGCATGAGCATATAGGCGTGAGATATGGCGGCAACTCGGCGCACTCAGCTTTTGATGGACCCGGAAGAGTTTAGAAAACTGCGCGCTCTAGCGCGGCGGAAGAAGACGTCCGTCGCTGAGTTGATTCGCTGCGCGGTCCGAGAGTCCTATCTCAAGGCGCCAGAGGACCGAAAACTCCTTGTCGACTCCATCCTCGCACTCAAGTTGCCGGTTATCGATTGGAGGAAAGCTAAGAAAGAAATAGAGGCAGCCCATGCAGGTCTTCCTTGATACAAACGTCTTTCTGCACGCTGCGGGGGCCGCTCGTCCTTTGCGCGACGCTTGCGCCAAAGTGCTGCGGCGCGTCGCGGATGGCAGCCTGGATGCTACTATCAATTCGGAAGTGATCCAGGAAATCCTCTACGTGCTTATCCGACGTGGGCGGCGGGCTGATGCTCTGAAGCTCGCGAATGATTTGGCTTCGCTTTTCCCCGATCTCCTGGCGGTAACCCGCGATGATCTGCTGAGCGCTTGCGAGCTTCTCCAACAGTACCCGCGTCTGTCCGTGCGAGATGCCGTCCACGTGGGCACGATGTTACAGAATGGGATAAAGACCGTGGTCAGCGTGGATTCAGATTTTGACCAGGTCTCCGAAATCCGGCGCGTCGATCCCGCCGAAGTTTAGGGGACATAGAGATGGGTGCGGTAAGGCATTGTTTGACGTCGTCTTCGGCTGCGTTGGCCTGCTTGAGCCTGTTTCCCACCGGAGTGGCAGCAGAGGAAAGACCATCTGGGTTTTTCGAAAGGGCCGCCAATCTTTCCGACATCTATTCCGTTGGCACGCCCTTCCGTCTTCACGCGGCAATCCTGTTTCGCCCCCAAGCCTCCGGATCCTGGTTCAGTGTACGGGCGCAGTCGGGGTCGCGCGGAGCTGGATTTTCTTCATGAGAAACATGAAGGGGATCATGGCGAGGAAGGTGAGACCGAGAAGCCAGAACGTGTCGGTGTAGGCCAGCATGCTGGCTTGCCGGATCAGGTTGCCATAGAGCAAGCCATGCGCCTGGTTGAGCGCCTGCACGGGGTTTGAACCTTGCGACATGAGGAAGTGGCTGGCGCCGGAAAGGGAGGCGGAATAAGCAGGATCAAGGGGTGTAAGGTGGCTGACCAGGACGGTCTGGTGCACCTGGGCGCGGCGGGCAAGCAAGGTGGTAACGTTGGCAATGCCCACGCTGCCGCCGATGTTCCGCGCCAGATTGATGAGGCCCGTAGCGTTGTTCATCTTTTCTTTGGGAATGAAGTAGAACGCCATGACGTTGATAGGGGTAAACAGAAACGCCATGCCCAAGCGAGAATAGGCCCAGGCGCTGACGGCGGTGGTGAAACTAATCTGGAGGTTGAAATGGGCCATGTGCAAGAGCGAGAGACCGGTGATGGCAAGCCCGATGGCCACCAGCCATCGAGCCTCCACGATTTGGGTCAAACGGCCCACGATGGGCAGGGCAATGAGGACCAGCAAGCTGCCCGGGGATAGCACCAGCCCGCTCAGCAAGGCCGTATAACCCATAAGCGTCTGCAAAAGCAAGGGCAGCAGCACGGTACTACCGTAGAGCACGAATCCCAGCATGAACATTGTGAAGGTGGCGAGAGCAAAGTTTCGGTCCTTGAGCATGCGCAAATCCACCACGGGATCGTCGCTGTATAACTCCCAAAGGAGCGTTCCCACCAGGCCGACAAAGGCCACGGCCGAGCAGCCGATGATGAAATTCGAGCCAAACCAATCCTCCCGCTCGCCCTTGTCCAAAACCACCTGCAAAAACCCAAGACCCACGCTGAGCAGACCCAACCCGATATAATCGATCTTCGCCTCGCGCCAGTTCTTTCTTTCCAAATACGGAGGATCGAAGATCAGCAGATAGGTGAAAAGCAGCGAAAGCACGCCGACCGGGATGTTGATAAAGAAAATCCACCGCCAACTGTAATCGTCCGTGATCCAGCCGCCGAGCGTGGGGCCAAGGATGGGCGCCACAACGACGCCCATGCCGTAGATCGCCATCGCCATCCCCTGCTTGTGCTTCGGAAAACTCTCCACCAGGATGGCTTGGGATATGGGTTGAAGAGCGCCACCGCCTGCCCCTTGCAGAATGCGGAAGAAGACCAGCAAAGGCAGCGTGGGAGCCAACCCGCAAAGGAACGAGCTGACGGTGAAAAGGGCAACGCACGTCATATAAAAACGCTTGCGCCCGAACAGCGAGGAGAGCCAGCCGGTAAGGGGCAGCACGATGGCGTTCGAGACAAGGTAGGAGGTCAGGACCCAGGTGCTCTCGTCCACACCTGCGGAAAGGTTGCCTGCGATGTGAGGCAAGGCCACATTGGCGACACTGGTGTCCAGCACCTCCATGAAGGTGGCCAGCATCACCGTCAGGGCAATCACCCAGGGGTTTGTTACGCCATTTTGGCGTGCGCGGGCGAATAAACTTCTCATAAGTTAAAACTTACGCTAGCACTGTCATTCGAGGGCCCTCGTTCTTCGAGGGTCGAAGAATCCCTGTAGTCTGTTTGGATGATCGTGCGGCGAGAGTGGTCCGCGAATTGTCGAAACCGCGCTCTCCGGGCCTATTCTGTCCTTTCGGCTCTTTATCCCCGAAGGGGATCAAGATAGTAGCCGGGGGCAGCGCCCGCGGAGATGTGCGTCCCCGCCAGGGCCGACCCTGAAAGGGTCGAACGCGGACACCCTCACACCGATCCTGCTTCCCGCGTGGCTGGGATAGTGCGACCCTTTCAGGGTCGGGAAGCGAGCCTTGTCCCTTCCGGGGGCGTTGCCCCCGGCTACTATCTCTCACCCTTACAGGGCGAAAATTCAGTCCTCAAAGCTGCCGCTTGTGCCCTGGAAGCCTCGAGATGCCTGCTTGAACACCCATTTGAGCGCCCGAGCGGCGTCGTAGCAGTAGCCGAGGTTGTGGTTGAGGGTCGAAAAGCAATGCGTCTGACACTCTTTCTTCATCTCGTTCAATTGCGGCACTTCGAAATTATGGTTGCCAACCACTCCCCAATCGTGCCGGGCGGAGTACATGGGGAAGCAGGGCGCGAGCGTGCCGTCGACGCGGATGATGAGCGAGTTCTGGCCCGCGCGGCAGTTCCACGGTTCGACTATTCCGCGCATGAATGCCTTCATATCATTGAGCCGTCGCACGGAGTTCACCATCTTATAGCCGGAGCGATTCTTCTCGATCAGCCAGTCCACCAAGGCGTCGACACGTGGCCAATCCTCTTTCTCGATGAAGGTGATGTTGTCCTGCATGTGCTGGAAGTGCTCCTGCTCGAGCATAGGAGATTCGTTGATGTGATAGTCGGTGGCAATCCCGTGGTCGTGAGCGATCTCGGTCAACTGCTGCACGTCCTGCAGGTTGTTCTTGCAAATGTTGATGTTGAAGAAAACAGAATATCCGTAGCGAAACTGCCTCTTGATCAGGTAGTCGAAGTATTTCCGAACAGGGGCAAGCGCCTTCGGCAACCCCGGCTTCTCCTCGACCGCGTCCACAGCGAAGTTGACGATGGCCACGCCCGCATCGGCCACCCGGTCAATGACCTCCGGCCGCATCAGGCGGGCATTGGTGGGGAGGTAAACCCAAAAGCCTTTCTTGGCAGCGTAATAGATCACCTTGTGGACGAATTGGGGCCGCAAAAGCGGCTCGCCACCCATGAGCGCCAGAACCCGGCAGGTGGTGGAATGCAGCCAGTCGATTGAGCGCCGCGCGGTATCCTCAGTCATGCCCTTCACTCGATTATCAAAGGCCCAGCAGTAATGGCAATCCAGGTTGCACTTCCACTCCGTGAACAGGTAGGCGATGATGGGATGAAAATCCCCAGGCAGCACGCGTGACTTGAGGTAAGGAAACAACCAGCCGCGCATGGCACGATAGACGAGGGGAACGGTCCAATGACGTTGGTACGGATCGGCAGGCGAGCCGTGCTTGTCGGCTTCCAACTCTTCCTCCGTGAGCAGTTCCGGGTGCTGCGGGAACACCGGCTCGGGCAGCCTGAGCGGTTTTGCGGAAGGCGGAGGCGGCAAAAGCGGCCTCTGCGTCGGCTTTTTCAGCAGATCGTGCAATTGAACATCTACCCGGAAAGGCGGGATACAACCGCTCGGTTCCGGGAATTGCTGAAACACGGACATAAGAATCTCCTCTCAAGAGCAGTCTGGGGTTCATTGAGTTTCTCGGCCCCCGTAGATTTTGATGCAAGAACGCCCAGAATCGGACAATATGTCGTGTTGCCCCCACCTCCCTTGCTCAGCGTACTGATGTACCGCGGCAGTTCCGATTCGAACCACTACAGTATTCCTTCGCTGCGCCCCGTCGAAAGTCACGTCATTCCCGAGAAAGCGGGAATCCGTTTTGCCCAGGTGGACCCCCGCTTTCGCGGGGGTGACGACGTTTATGACTTTCATTTCAATGCGTGGGCCGCGAGTTCATGTGCGCCCAGAATGCCACCGGCTTTCATTTCGGTAAGTGGCCCCAAGGTCCATGGCACTTTGAATGCTCGAAAGCACAACTTCCTCCCCTAACTTGGAGGAGATCATCAGGTCGTAGAGGTGGCGGTTGGCCCAGTCCTGGTTGAAATACCGGCGGATGAGTGCCGCTCGTTCCTGGTCCCGCGCCTCGAGGGCCGCTTCAGCTTCCGCCCGGCTGGCGTGCCGGCTTCTAATGCGCCGCAATCGCTCAGAACGGGGGGCGTAAATGAAGATGTGGAAGGCGTCACTTCGCTCCTGGAGGATGCATTGGCTGGCCCGCCCAACGATCACACAGTTTCCAATATCTGCTGCTTCTTCGATCACGCGCTGGGACAGCGAAGCCATCGTTTCTGCATCGAACAATTCGGGGATAGGACCGGCCATGGTGCCCCGCATTAATCCCCCTTGCCAAAGCGCCCGGACAATGCGATTGACCCAAGGATCGGGTCGCTCGTCGTATTGCTCCGCCAATTTGGGTTCGATTCGAGCGATCTGGGCAATCTTCTCGACCAAGCACCGGTCCAGCAACTTCCAATCCAGTCGCTCCGCCAGCAGTTGAGCGATGCGCCCACCCCCACTGCCGTATTCCCGTGCGACCGTGACTACGCGGAACATAACACCCCAGGAGCCAGAAGTCAGAAGTCAGGAGTCAGAATGAAGTACCGCTGTCATTCCGAGCGGAGCGAGGAATCTCGCCTGGGTTTTGGGAGTGAATTAGAACGAGATCGCTCACTCCGCTCGGAATGACAGCATCAGCGCGATAAACAGCCGTGTTAGACGTGCGGTCGCGGACAGCGACTCAATTCCCAAACCTCCTTCACGGCGGCAGGAAGATTCTGACTCCTGACTTCTGACTCCTAACTTCTTCACTTCGTGATGATCGTCGCATCCACATTCATGCCGGGGCGCAACATGGCTTTGTCCGGGGGAATGGGATCAACAAGTATCTTCACCGGAATCCTCTCCACGACCTTGACAAAATTCCCCGTGGCGTTTTCCGGGGGCAGGAGGCTGAGTCTGGCCCCCGTGGCTCCGGCAATCGAATCGACGTGGCCAGGGAACGTCTCCCCGTACATATCCACGTGGATTTCTGCTTTCTGTCCTGGCCGGACTTTGGCCAACTGAGTCTCCTTGAAGTTGGCGGTCACCCAAATGTCCTGAAGCGGAATCAGGACCAGAAGACTTTGACCGGGCTGAACGATCTGGCCGACTTCCACTGACTTCTTGGTTACCACGCTATCCACCGGGGCCAGCACCGTGGTGTGGCTCAATTCCAACTCGGCGGCCTCGAGGTTGGCTTTGGCCTGCGCCACGGCGGCGACCGCGGCCGCAGCATCAGCCTGCTTGATAGGAACCTGTTTGTGGTTGGCTCGCGCCTGCTCGATCCCGGCGCGCGCCTGGTCCACTTTGGCCTTGGCCGCCAACATTGCGGCCTTGGAGATTTCAGCTCCTCGCTCCGCGGCTGCCAGTTGGTCCCCGGCCGCTGCCAGTTCGCTTTCCGCCACGCGCGCCGCCGCCAAGTAGGCATCGAATTGTTGCTGCGATATTTCCGCCTTCTGCACCAGGGGCTTCATTCGCGCCAAGTCAGCCTGGGCGCGGTCGTTATCGGCCTGCCGCGCGTCCACATTGGCATGGGCGAGAGCCAGCTCAGCGGTGGAATCTTTCTCATAAGCTGTCTTGGCTCGATCGTATTCCGCCTCTGCGTTGGCCAACTGCGCGTCGGCGGAGGAGGTGTAGCTTTGCGTGGTTTCCTGAGTCAGCGGCACGGCCACCTGGGCTGCCTGAGCCTGGCTTTCGGCAAGTGCCAGCGCAGCCTTGGCTTGGTCCGCTCGAGCCTGGTAGTCGCGCGGATCAATGCGGACCAGAACCTGGCCGGCCTTGACTGCTTGGTTGTCATCCACCCGTACTTCGGCGATTTCACCGTAGATCTTGGAAGCTATCGGGACGATGTGCCCGTCCACCTGGGCATCGTCGGTGCTCACGCGGTTGTAATAGTACAGAATTAGAGTGATGGTCAGAACGGCCAACACGGCCAGTGCCCCCACGAAGGCCCGTCGAAACTTCGGTTCAGCCCACCGCCTCGTCGTGCCTTGCCGTTCCGGCTCCTGCTGCGGCGAAGCAGTCGGCTCCTGGTTCATTTCTTTCTCGAGTTCAGCGACGTTCGATTCCATGGTTCTTCCACCTCATTTTGCGTAAAGGCCTTCGGTTTGGCCGATGGCGTGAGCCAAATCGGCGCGGGATTGATTATAACCATAAAGGGCAGCGATCTGATTGTCGTTGGCGCGCGCCAAGGCGTCCTGCGCGGTGATTACTTCGATGTTGTTGGCGACCCCGGCCTGAAAACGGTCACGGGCCTGAGTCACTTCTTCCTGCGCCAGCTTGACACCCAAGTTGGCCACATCGACTTCGTGCCTCGCAGACTGGAGTTGGGCGACGCCGGTTTTCACTTCCAAGGCGATCTGGTCGCGCAGGTCCGCTCTTTCCTGCACAATTTTCTTCAGCTCGAGGTCGGACCGTGCCATCTGCGCGCGGATCCTGCCGCCGGTTAAGATCGGCACGTCGAAGGAAACTTGCAGATTATAGGAGGGAATTGAACTCGGCAGCGAAAGGCCTTGGTAAGCCCAGTTTCCCCCGAAGCTGACACTGGGAAGACGGGATTCGCTGGCACTCCTCTTTTCAAGCAAGGCAATCCTCTCGCGCGCCTCGAGTGCTCGTATCTCCGGGCGAACCAGGAAGGCTTGGTCGATGCTCTGGCTGGCCTCGAATTCCGGCGTCTGGAAAAAGCTCGGTTGGTCAGCCAACTCTATTTTCTGGTGCGGATCGAGGTTGAGGAGTCGGACCAATCCATAGAGGGCTACCTCATCCTGCGTTTGTGCCTCGATGAGGCGCTGCTTTTCGTTTTGGAGTTCGACATTGGCGCGCAGCGCGTCCAAACCGGTGCCCACACCGTTTTTCTGCAAGTCGGCCGCCTGATCGTAAAGGGCCTGGGCCAAATCGACCCGTGATTGCGCTGCCACTACCGCTGCACCTGCCCTCATGCCCCCAAGATACTGTGAAACCACTAACAGCACGATCTGCTCCCGGGTGGTCGTTTCCTGGGCCTCGCTTGCATGAATGCCCTCATGGCCAGATTGCCAACGGCGCCAGAGAGTCAGATCGAATATCGGCATCGAGAAGTTCGGGCCCGCCTGGAAAAACTGAAAGGGCCCGCTATGCTGGGAGACGCCAGGGAACGGCTTGCCAAACAGCGCATAGATGTTATAGCGCTGAGCTCTGTCCAGAGTCTGGAAATCAGCCTGCGGAAGGAGTAAGGAACGCGCTATGTCCCGGTCCTGTACACTCTGCGCCAGGTTCAGGTTGGCAATCTGCACTTGGGGGTTCTGTTTCAAGGCAAGCTGAACCGCCTCTTTCAGCGTCAGCCTCAGTGAGTTGCCTTCCTGCGCTCGCCCGCTTCCAAAGGAGAGGAACAAGGGTATGAGCAACATTACCAGCATCCTGACGACGGTGTGCTTGGGTACGTGCACTCCTCTAGCGTCTGCCTTCTGTTCCTCGTCACAGCCGGAGATTTCTTCGATAATGGATCTGGTCATTAGTCCCGTACCGACCAACTTTGCCCCCTGGCCGTGAATCCTGGCCAGAAGACATTTGCCTTTGGAATCGATGAACGTGACACCCGCCAGTTCGACAACAACGTTCTTCCACTTCTCGAACGTTAAGCTCCAGCAGCGCTCGAACTCGTCCACCCACGGGCCCGCCAGCTTGCCTTCGAGCTTTAGAGTAACTCTGCCTTGTTCTTCTTCAACCTTAGTAGTGACTCGGAGCATAATTGCTATTCACCTCGCCGTGGGTAGCGCGGACCTCCGTTTCTGAAGTCCACGGCGATAAGTGTAGGGCAAGCATATGACCAAATCGTTCTGCCTTTTGTCCAAGTTAACTATTTATGGGCAAAGGCTTTAGTAGAAGTGAGGAGAGACGGTGGTTGGATGCTTAACCTATACTTGCCGATATTTCGGCACAAGCCGAAGCTTCGGCACTTAAAGGTAGCACGGGTCCGTTTTCCTTGAGCGAGCTTGCTCGCGCCGCCGTAGACCGAATCGGCGAGTCATGACTGCCAGCAAGCTGGTCCTGCCGGGCGAGAAAAGCGGCAGTGAGCTGCCGGGGTGGGGCCCCGCAAGAGGGATGGACGCGGGCCGGCCGAGTTAACACGCAGACTGCTTCGGGGAGCAAACCCAGGGTCGAATTTCGAGTTTCGATTTTCGAGTTTCGGTTTTCGATTTTCAAATTTCGATTTTCCCGCCGCACGAGCAATAATGGATCTATGCGCCTCCATCGGTTGGTCCTTCGCAACGTCGTCCGCAATCGGCGCAGATCGCTTCTGACGGCGGCAAGTATGGCTGTCTCATTCGCTCTTCTGGTCTTTTTCTTCGCCGCCTATCGTTTCTTGGAAGCGCCTCCAGCCTCCGACACCGAGCGCTCCCACCTTGTTCTGATCGTGGCGGCAAGCACTTCGGTCATTCAACCTATGCCGGTCAGCTACCGAAGCCGCATAGAACGGCTGGAAGGTGTGCGCGCCGTGACCCAGGTCTTTTGGTTCGACGCTCGATACAAAAACGAAGATACGGTGATCCCCTCGCTCAGCCTCGATCCCGAGAAGCTGTTTATCTTCTTTCCCAATTGGCAATTGCCGGAGGAAGCGAAGAAGCAGTTCAGGCGCGAGAAGGTGGCTGCGATCGTGGCGCGTAACACGGCGCGTAAATACGGCTGGAAGGTCGGCGACCAGATCCATGTAAGCAGCCCGAACTATTTCGGCCTTGGGGTCGATTTGAATCTCCGTGGAATCTACGATTCTGAAGAAGAGCAAGAGCAGTCTTACCTGGTCTTTCACTGGGATTACCTGAACGACGTCCTGAGAAGCCCTAACGTGACCGGCCAGTTTTGGGTCCTGGCCGACTCAACCGAGGTGATGCCGTCGTTAACGAAAGCGATCGATGAGGAGTTTCGAGACGAACCGGTGCAGACGCGCACCCAAACCGTCAAGCAATTCGTCGTGAACTTTATATCCTGGCTGGGCAATGTGAAGCTGATATTAGTCAGCATCTCGGGGGCGGTGGTATTTGCAGTTTTGCTCATCATGGCGAACACGATGGCCATGTCCATCCGCGAGCGCACTACGGAGCTTGCCGTCCTCCGCGCTTTGGGTTTCCCTACCAGTACCCTATTGACATTGCTCACCGCTGAGTCTCTTATCATCTCCCTGCTTGGAGTTTCCGCGGGTTGCGTGGCTGCCTGGGCGATCTGCCGAGCAGTGGGCGGATACGCGATTGGCGGCGGCCTGCTCGTTACCCTCGAAATAGGCCTTCCCGGCACGCTCTTGGCGTTAGGCACTGCAACCCTCACCAGCCTTGCCAGCACCCTGATCTCGGCTTACCAAGCTTCCCGGATGAGCATTGCGCAGGCGCTCCGCTACACGGGGTAAGGGCAGGATCAGGGATGTCCAATGGCAGGTCCCCCAGTACTCAGGGCGGCTCTGCCGCCCTGTCTTGCGGAAAGGCTCTGCCTTTCCGCGCGCAGCCTTAGATAAAGTTTTAGGCTGAGGCTGCGCCTCAGCCGGCGAGGCGCAGCCTCGCCGAAAAAACCGATTGAATGGCGCGGGCCGGAAAGGCAGAGCCTTTCCGCAAGACAGAGCGGCACAGCCGCTGCCATACAAGTCCAGCCACGACGCTGCACAAAATGTCCTCTGTTTCAATTCCCACTGAACTTTCTACTCGCTTTGGGCGTACAATGAACCGGAAAACATGACGCGCCGCCAGTTAGTCATCAAGAACCTGCTTCGCAATCGTCGCCGGACGATTCTGACGTTCCTGAGCATTGCCACATCGATCACTCTGTTGACAGCCTTCTGCGCCGTTTATCGTTTTTTTGACAATCCCCCCATGCCCGCCGAGTGGCGCCTGGTCCTCACCGTTGCCGCGCGCACCTCGTTGTTGCTTCGCCTGCCGCTCAGCTACGGCGAGCGCATCGCGCGGCTCCCCGGAGTCACGGCCGTGTCACCCGTGAACATGGTGGACAGCCTCTACGGCGCCCACGACGATTACATGTTCGCGCTGGCCAGCGACCCCGCCACTTTCTTCAAAATCTACCCGGATTGGCATCTGCCTGAAGAGCAGCTCGCAGCATACACACGCGAGAAAACGGCGGCCTTGGCAGGACGCGTAAACGCACTCAAATACGGTTGGAAACTGGGCGACCGGATCCACCTGCGAAGCCCCGGATACAACGTCGAGCTGGACTTGACTCTGCGCGGCATCTATACGGGTCAGGACGAATCCTTGCTGGCTGTCCATTGGGACTACCTCAACGACCTTGAGGGCCGCCCTGATAAACCGGGAGCGTTTATGGTGCGCGCCCGGACGGAGGAAGACGTCCCACGCCTGATGCAGGCCATCGACAATCAGTTTCGCAACGGCGAGATAGAAACCAGCACCCAACCCATGGGCCAGTGGGTGCTCAACTTTCTGTCCATGCTCGGGAACGTCAAGCTGATTGTGCTGAGTATTTCGGCGGCGATGGTCTTCGCCGTCCTGCTGGTGGTGGCCAACACCATGGGGATGTCGATCCGCGAGCGCACCGCCGAACTGGCAATCCTGCGAGTTCTGGGATTCCGGCCGAAGCAATTGCTGGGGCTACTGGCTGCGGAGGCTCTGACAGTCTCCCTAGCCGGCGCCCTCCTCGGCTGCCTGCTGGCGGGAGGCGCCTTCGCGCTCGTCAAGGGATATCGAATTGGTGGAGCCTTTGACGTTAACATTCAGGTGGACGCCATCTCGGCGGGAGTCATCCTTGTTGTGGCGATCGGAATCGGCCTCTCCAGCACCTTGCTTCCCGCCTACCGCGCCTCCCGCATGAGCATCGCGGACGCGCTCCGGTTTGTGGGGTAACCTTGACATGTGGCGACTCGTACTGAAAAACCTGCTGCGCAACAAGCGCCGGACTTTTCTCACCGCCTCGAGTGTGGCCATTTCCCTTTTCCTCTTATCGTCTCTGGCCATGGTCTACACGGCGCTGGGAAAACCCTTCGAGGGCGAGGAAAGGAGCCCGCGAATGATGGTGCGGCGGCTAAGTGGCATTACCTACATGATGGCGCTAAGTTTCAGGCAGAGAATCAGTGCGGTGCCGGGAGTGGTGGCGGTTACTCCCATGAACTGGTTTGGTGGATATTGGAAGGAACCCGAAAATAGCTTCGGCAATTTCGCTATCGACGCCAACACGGTGTTCGATGTGCTGGATATGGCTCGCATCGCTCCCGAACAACTTGAAGCCTTCAAACGCGAGCGGACTGCAGCCGTGGCCGGCCGTCAGTTGATGGAGAGGTTCCACTGGAAGATTGGGGACCGGATCACTTTGATGGGGAGTCCCTACGGCATCGCTCCTGACCTTGTCTTGCGTGGTACCTTCACGGGCGGACCCGACGACCAGTTCTATTTTCACTACGACTACCTGAACGAAGCCATGAGAGAATTCAATCAGGTGAATCTCTACTGGATTCGGGTCGAGCGCCCCGAAATCGCAGCGCGGGTGGCCCAGGCCATTGACCAAACCTTCCGGGATACGGATTCAGAAACCAAGACCGAGGCGGAGGGAACCTTTCTTCTCTCGTTCATCTCGATGCTGGGAAACGTGCGCGGCATCATTCTCATGATCGGTTCGGCCGTCACTTTCGCGGTTCTGTTGATTGTGGCCAATTCCGTGGCCATGTCGATCCGTGAACGAGTGACGGAGGCAGCCATAATGCGCAGCCTAGGATTCACTTCTCGTTATATTTTGGCTCTTTTCGTGGGAGAGTCGTTGGTGCTGACGGTAGGCGGGGCGCTGATAGGGGTGGGCGGAGCCAAATTGCTTTATGGCGCACTGGCTCTCAGGAAGATCGGGACTTATGTCTGGGCCGACATGAGGATGAGGCCGGAGACTATTCTGTTCTGCATGGCGCTTTCCATCATCCTGGCCCTCCTCTCCGCGGGTTGGCCCGCCTACCGCGCGGCGAGAATCAACATCGCTGAGGCGCTACGCTCCACGGGATGAAGGTGTATCCTGATTAGAACGTAGCGCCGACCCCGCGCATGCGGTGCCGGCAAAGGCCGGCCTAAACAGGCTGCGGAAAAACCCTTGAACGCTGTCATTCTGAGCGAAGCGAAGAATCTCGGCAGTTGTAGTTTCAACGAACTACGGAGATCCTTCGTCGCCTGCGGCTCCTCAGGATGACAGTTAAAAGAGTTTTTCCGCAACCTGAAAGGCCAGCGCTACGATGAAGGAACAGTAATCCATGGCTATACCTTTGAAGTACAACTTTCGTAACCTCTTAGTTCGGCGTGCGACTACGCTCATGACGGCTTTCAGCATCACCCTCACGGTCGCGGTGTTTGTGGTGCTCATGGCGCTCGCCCAAGGGCTTCAGATTTCCCTGTCAGCTACCGGACAACCCTTGAACATCCTGATCATGCGCGAAGGGGCGCAATCGGAAGCCACCAGTTCCGTGACCCGGGACTCCCTCCAGGTGATCAAATACCTCCACGGGATCGCCAAAACGGATAAGGGAGAGCCATGGGTTTCCCCGGAGGTCATTGTCCTGATCAACCTTCCGCGCCGCGGTGAGACGCAAGGGTCGAACGTGACGATTCGCGGTATGGGCCCCGATGGTCCCGCGCTTCGTCCGGAGTTTAAGATCGTGGAGGGCCGCTTCTTCAGGTCGGGCCTCAGGGAAGTCATTGCCAGCAAGAAGATTGCCGGCCGATTTCAGAACTGCGGCCTTGGGGACAAAGTGAAATTTGCCAAGGGCTATTGGACCGTGGTAGGCATTTTCGATGCGGGCAGCACCGCCTACGACTCAGAAATCTGGACGGATGTGAATGACCTTGCCACAGACTTTGACCGTGAAGCGTACTCCAGCGTGATGGTTCGTGCCGCCGATTCGAGCAGCCTCGCCAGCCTGCGCGACCAAATCGCGAACGACCGGCGCCTGCATCTGAAGCCTCAGACCGAGCGCGAGTATTACGACAGCCAGACCCGCTTTGCCGCTCCCATCAAAGCCCTGGGACTGTTCATTGCCGTTTTGATGGCGGTGGGCGCCTCTTTCGCCGCAATGAATACCATGTACGCGGCCGTGGCGCGGCGGACTAAGGAAATTGGCACTCTGCGGGTACTGGGGTATTCACGGGGAAGCATTCTCTTCTCGTTCGTCCTCGAATCGGTGCTCATCGCGTTGCTGGGCGGCGCGCTGGGTTGCGTGCTGGCCCTGCCGGTCAACGGCTTGACCACCGGGACCACCAATTTCGCTACCTTCAGTGAGGTGGCGTTCAACTTTCGCGTCACCCCGGCATTGTTGCTGAGCGGCATGATCTTTGCAGCCTTTATGGGCTTTTTGGGCGGCCTTTTCCCCGCCTGGAGGGCCGCGCATGAAAACATTGTGACCGCGTTGCGGTCGGTGTGACCTGCACGGGCAGTTGGCAGTAGGCAGTCGGCAGTAGGCAGTGAGAAGAAACCAGCCCTCTCCCCCTTGGGGGAGAGGGTGGACCGCAGCCGGCGTCTTCACCAGCCGGGGCG
>Ga0187808_10000011_pt1 | contig 33265 bp, 29 predicted proteins | sample NC_wetland_sal_i_5_FD_132427 | JGI IMG/M metagenome (GOLD analysis project Ga0187808, IMG submission 132427) | Wetland sediment microbial communities from Neuse River Estuary, North Carolina, USA - ASW_3 | ecosystem: Environmental > Aquatic > Freshwater > Wetlands > Sediment | place: USA: North...
ATCCGCCTATTTTGCGGCGCCGATTCTGGGTGTTCCGCTGGCAGCGCAAATTGCCGACCGCTACGGTTGGCGGCGCGCGTTCCTGGCGTTCGCCGTTTTGGCTCTCGTCATCGCGGCTTTCTCTCTCGCCTTGCCGAAAGACAAGTTAAATCCTGTACCCTCTTCCGATAAATTGAGGGCGGCCAGCCGTTCTTTCCATTCCTTCCTTGTTCGACGCGACACGGCCGCCGCCATGGGCATAGCGCTATTGGTGTCTGGTGGACTGGTCGGATTCCTCACCTATGTAGGCCAATGGTTGAACGGTGAATTTGGCATTTCCACTCGAACTATAGGATGGGTTTTTATGTTGGGAGGGGTAGTGGCGCTTGGTAGCGCGCCGGCAGGCGGCATCATTTCCGATCGGCTCGGAAAGCGCGCCGTGGCGATTGTCAGCAACATTATCCTTGCGCTGGCGGTAGCGCTAATCCCGCTCTTTTCATGGGGGCCTTGGCTGCTGGTCGTATTTTCGGTGGCCAGCATGGGCGCGGCCTTTCGGCAGGGTCCCTTAACGGCGCTTATCACCGAACTCGTCCCTTCGACCCAGCGCGGCGCCTTCATTGCCCTCAGGAACATATTTTCTCAAACGGGCATCGGATTAGCCGCCGTCCTGGGTGGATTGCTCTACGAACGGCACGGCTACGGCGCGGTGACAACGCTTTGTGCGATCATGACAGGAGTAGTTGCTGTGCTGTTGATTACCCACATCGTGGAACCGCAGCCGGTCCAGGAGCAGGTGTAATGGTTACGAAGCGAAGAATCTTGCAAATTATTCGAAACGTGATACTGATACTCGCTGCGCTGGTCGCCGGTTTCCTCTTTCTTTTCGTTCCGTGGTTCTTCACGAATCTTGGGACTGAGGGCCGCTTTCACTACCCCGACCCGAACGATGGGAAGACGCCGATATCGTACGGCATGCAGTTCAAATGGGTTGAATTTCGCGCGACTGACGGCGTACTACTCAAAGGCTGGTATATTCCCGCGTCGAGCGAGGCGCGCGGCACGATTGTTTACTGCCACGGGTTGAACCGCACACGCATCGAGATGCTGCCCATGGCGGCCTTCGGCCACCAACTGGGCTACGATGGCCTTCTATTCGACTTCCGGCACCAGGGTACAAGCGGTGGGGACATGACGACGCTGGGGTACCGAGAACGCTTCGACGTCATCCGCGCCGTTCACTTTGCCCTTGAACAACAACAGGCGGCGCGCCCCGTCGTTGTGTGGGGTGTTTCGATGGGCGCCGCAGCCGCTCTCATGGCTGCGGCAGAGTCGCCTGACATCGTCGCCGTCATCTCCGACAGTTCATTCTTGTCCTTAAAGCACACCGTGGAACACCACTGGAAGCTATTCTTTCATCTTCCGAGCTTTCCCATCGCCGATGAAGTGCTCTACTTGATTGCATGGCGAGGAGATTTTCACGCCTCGGACTTTGACCTCGTCAAGGCGGTGACCCGCATTGATAATCGGCCCATCCTCTTCGTGGCTCTCCAAGGTGACCGCAGGATGCCGCCTTCCATTGCCCGAACCCTTTATGACCACGCTGCCAGCCCGCAGAAAGCTTTAATCGTTCTGCCCGGTCAACGCCACGGCGAGGGTTTTAATCAGGCCAGGGAACAATACGAGGCCGCGGTCAGACAGTTCCTGTCCGCCTTAGCCACGCCCCGACCGTAGCGACCCCAGAGGGAGTTGGCCCTAGGTAATCTCAGAACCACCTTGCCAGGCGCCTGGGCAACCCGACCGAGCAATCGCCGAACTTCTTTCCGTTGTCGCTGAACGCGAGGTAACAGCCCAGCCTTTCCAAGCGCCCGGACCGCGTCCCGCCAAAGCGCAGCATCTTCGGGTGATTCTTTTCGGTCACGCTCGAAGGCCTGCCTGCTGAGCTTCCTGATTTTCTCTTCGTACTGCTCAGCGTCGCAGGTAGCCTCGAATCTCTCGTTTACTTCCATCATGTCCGGGAGCGTTGAGTATCCCTCCGAAAAAAAGAGTATCTTTCGCTCCAACTCGGAGAGGCCAACCTGTTGCCGGCTTGCTTCCTCAGCAATCCTGGAAACGATGAATTCCTTGGCGGCCATCGAACTCGTAAAGTTCATAAGATGCAGCCTCTCATTCCGCGCAAGGTGGCACAACACAAGGGCTTGCCAGTTTTTCTCGCCAGACCGCGTGCCACAACTGCTCACTGCCGTGAAAATAGCGAACGGTTTCCTTGAAAACAATGGACTTAGTTCGAAGTTACTGTTTTCATCCGTGGTGGCGCGCCCGAGGCGCATGAAATCTGCTTTGCAAATACCCCTCACCCTTTCACCCCTTCCCCCCTTCGCTCTCCCCTGGGGAGAGGGAAGGGGGGGAGGGGAGTTGGGTAGAGGGGCCACTTCAGGCATTTTCATGCTTTCAGGGCGCCCGTCAGCGGACGGTCATAAGCGACTGCTTTGAAGGGCGGCCGCGGGCGGGATTAGCGCAAGCGCGCGAGCAACGCTTCAAACTGCTCGAGCGCCAACTGTTCGGCGCGAATGGTGGGAGGCAGTCCGAGCGCCCTCAGCTCTGTTTCCGCACGCGGGCGCGAGTGCACTGGCGCCAGGTTGTTCAGCAGGTTCTTCCGCTTGTGTGCGAAGCACAGTTTCACGAAGTCCAGCAGCGCCTTCCGCTCCTCCTTCGGCAGGCGCAAGCTTTCAGGTTTCATTTGAAAAGTGACAAGAGCAGAATCGACTTTTGGGGGAGGTGAAAATGCGCCCGGCGGAACCCCAAACTCGATGCGGGGGCTTGTATAGAGATGCGTCAGAACTGTGAGGTACCCATAGTGCCGCGAGCCGGGCAGGGCAACAAGCCGATCCGCAACCTCCTGCTGCACCACGAGTCCCATACCGTGGATCCACCCGGCATAATCCAGGACATGGTGGAGGATGGGTGAAGTAATGTAATAAGGCAGATTCCCGAAAACATAACACTCCTCCCGCTGGTAGCGTCGGCACAGGCTGGCAAAGTCGCAGTGGAGAATGTTGGCTTCCAGAATCTCAATACCGGGGTTGTTGGCGAACTTCTGTTGAAGCCTTCGGGCGAGCTCATGGTCGATTTCGAGGGCGACGACGTGCTGGGCTCGAGTTGCCAGGAGCTCGGTCATCGCCCCTCGCCCCGCGCCGATCTCACAGACCAGATCACGGGAATGGATTGCCAAGCTCGCGACGATGCGCTGCTGGAACCGTCGGTCGCGGAGGAAATGTTGAGCAAGCTTGGGGCGAGCGGGCTGGGGCACGAAATAGATTGTACCGCAGTGTCTACGCTGGTGTGGGAACGAAACAGCGCAGCGGCCCCTCACTCGCGGGTAGCGCAGACGTGCCGTCCTTTGGCATGTCTGCGCTCTCAGCCAGGAGGAGCCAGCCGGAAGGCGCATACATCCCGACAAAAAGCGTCGGGACGTATGCGCCACCCGTGTTCATCCCGTTCGCCCACAGGTGCCGAATGACTTATTTTAGCGCCTATGCCCCTCTCCCTTGGGGAGAGGGGGGAGGGGCAGGGGTGAGAGGGTGAGGGGTTTTAGAAGGAGTTTTCGGACTAGACTCGTGTGGAGAAGGCAGTCCATTCAATTCCGCACGGTGAAAGGGGCGAGAGAAGGTCGAGGTGGGACGTGACGCCTGGGTGAGCGTTGTGGCATCCAGGGGGGACCACGAGGGTCGGCGCCTGAGACATCGCGACGCCCGACTTGGATTTTGCCACTTGCAAAGGCTATGCTATAATACTTTTGGCGAGCGCACCCAGTGGGCGAAAGCCCACTTTTTTGTTAGTCGCGAATTTTGTCGGGGTTTCCCCCCATTGGATTCGCAGCAGGAGAAGACTGTAAAAACTACGGCGATGCGTGAGGGTGACCTGGACAAGATCACGGAGATGGCGCAACGAGTCGCGGTCTCTGAAGGGCTGACGCTGGTTGATGTCGAGCTCAAAGGGGGTGGGGGAAGCCGGCTCCTGAGAGTATACATCGACAAGCCGGATGGAGTTTCCCACGCCGATTGCGAACTGGTGAGCGAGCAGTTGAGCGCCATGCTGGATGTGGAAGACCTAATTCCGGGAAGCTACACTTTGGAAGTGTCTTCCCCGGGTCTTGACCGAAAGTTGGTCAAAGCCAGTGACTTTGCGCATTTTGCGGGGCGGAAGGCTCGGGTGGTGGTGCGCGAGCCGGTGGACGATCAGAAGGTTCTGGAAGGACGCCTGGCGGGTTTCGAAGCGGGTCGTGTTCGGATTGACTTGGGAGACGCAGGCCTCAGGGAACTTGAACTCTCCAACATTCAAAAAGCTCGACTCGTGGTAGAAATCTAAGTTAACCGGTAGCGGCCCGACAGGTCGGGGCAGATGCCGGCGCCCCAGGCGCGAGGTCGGCGCTACACGAAGCCGGCACGTGCCGGCCCAAGGGCCGTCGCAACGATATAAAGGGATTGGACCTCGACACATAGCTGCTTGCCCCCGTTTCATGTTAGGGGCAGGCGGGAGGACACCGGTGACGACAAGTCTCTTGTTCCAAACCATTGACCAGTTGAGCCGCGAGAAAGGTATAGATTCGCAGATTATCGTTGCGGCTGTCGAGGATGCGGTACTGGTGGCCACGCGAAAGTACTACAAGTCTACGGAGGAACTGCAGTCGCATTTTAACAAGACAACCGGGCAGGTAGAGGTCTATGCGGTCAAGAAAGTCGTAGCCCAGGTGCAGGATGCTGACCATGAGATTAGTTTGGAGGAGGCGCTGAAGATTGATCCCCTGGCGGTCGTAGACGGTGAGGTGCGAATTCCCAAAGCCACGGATGTGCTGGGGAGGATTGCGGCGCAGGCTGCGAAACAGGTGATTTTTCAGAAAGTGCGGGAAGCGGAGCGCGATACGGTTTACGCGGAGTACAACCAGCGCGTTGGGGAACTGGTGAATTGCACTGTAAAGCGGGTGGAGGGACCGGACGTTATCGTTGACTTGGGGCGGACGGAGGCGCGCATGCCGCGCAAAGAGCAATCGCGCCTCGAAACCTATCAGATTGGCGACCGCATTCGAGCGGTCATCACCCAAGTGGATCGCGCCGCCCGGGGACCACAGGTGGTGGTCTCGCGCGCCGACGCGATGCTGGTACAAAAGCTTTTCGAAATGGAAGTCCCCGAAATCTACGACGGCACAGTGGTGATCAAAGCCATCGCGCGCGAGGCGGGTGACCGGACCAAAGTCGCTGTGTATTCCAAGGATCCGGACGTGGATTGCGTGGGCGCATGTGTGGGTATGAAAGGGATGCGCGTACAGTCCATCATCCGCGAGCTTCGCGGAGAGAAGATCGACATCATTGAATACAACGAGGATCCGTTGGTTTTTGCGGCGAATGCGCTCAGCCCTGCCAAGATCAACCACGTCTCCATTTTGGAATTGGAGCAGAAGCATCTGGAAGTAATCGTGGATGACACGCAATTGTCCCTGGCCATCGGTAAGAAGGGTCAGAACGTGCGATTGGCCGCCAAGCTCCTTGACTGGCATATCGATATTAAGAGCGAGGAGGAAAAACGCCAGGAGATCGAATCCCAGATGGCGGCTATGGCCTTGCGCGGCGCTTCCATTTCGGAGCTTCACGGTCTGGGCGAGAAGACCTTGCAGAGACTGCGGGAAAAAGGTGTTGAGACGGTCGAGCAACTGGCGCAGATGACTCCCGATGACCTGACGCAGATCCCAGGCATTGGGGAAAAGACCGTGGAGAAAATCCGGCGCGTGGTGACGGATTATTTCGAGCAGGACCGTGAATCCCCTACGGCTGAGGCCGCCCCTGCTGAAGCGGAAGCCGTGAAAGCTGAAGAAGCACCGGGCGAGCACCCCGCACCCCGTGATGAGGCAGCGGAAGAGGAGGCAAGTGCGCCGGGGGAGGAATCAAGCGCCCCCGAGGTTTCGGTTCAGGCGGAAGGCGCGGCACCCGCGGCGGCGCAAGCTGGATCCAGTGCAGATGAGGCCTCCGGTGAAGAAGAAGGAGAGGCAGAGGGAAAGGAAGGAGGGAAGGAGTGATGAGATAAGACTGTCGGGGCGCTGGCCCTCGTCGAGGCGGCACCTTTGCAGGCTCCGCTGCCGCACTCCAGGGGATGCCAACCCACAGACTTCACCCTGTCCTTCAACGGAGGGGCGGGAATTAAGGGAGAGTAATCAAGAAGACTGAATGGGCAACATACGAATCAACGTTTTAGCGCGTGAACTGGAGATCAAGAGCCACCTCATCCTCGAGTATCTTACCGTACTGGGGATGGAGAAGAAGTCTCATTCCAGTGCGCTTGACGACGAACTTGCCGACAAAGTTCGAGAACATTTCCGCGCCTTGAGTGAAGCGGGAGAAACCTCCGCGCAAGCTCCTGCTCTGCCTTCGCCGGTTCCAGTCCCGATTAAAGAACCTCCCCCGGTGGTCGCAGAACCGAAGAAGCTCCCCGACATTATTAAGGCCGAGTTGCACAATCCTCTGACGCGTTCCCTGGAAGAAATCAAGAGCGCAGCACGAAGGGCCGTGGCGCCACCGCCACCTCCCAGAGTAGTTCACGTTCCCGAGCCGGGGGTGCAGCCGGCACCGTCCGCGTTGAAGCCGCCGCCGTCGGTAGCAAGGCCCCTGGCCGGTCCCTCGCTGCCCCTCCGCCCTACTGGCGCAGCCGCTCCTCCCGTTCCAGCCATAGGTGGGCAGATCGCGCCTGCCCCACCGCAGGAGCCTTCCGCACGGCCGGTTGTCAGTCCCTTTGTTTCTCCCGCGGCAGGACCGGCGGCGAAAATCGGAGCGGAAATTTCTGCGGCACCTGCCGCGCGTGCAGGCGCGGTGACGGAGGTTCCACCGGCCCCGCCCAAGGCGCCCGAAATACCGGCCTTGGTGGCCCGTGCGATCGCGGAGGGCAAGCCGGCGCGAGCCACGCGCGTGGTGCGCCGTGACCCCTCGGCCAGCCAGCCGATCTACCCCCATGCGGTTAGACCTAAGGTTGCGCCCGTGCGCCCTGTTGTTCCTCGGCGGCCCGGCGAGCCACGACCGATGCATCCCACTTCAGCCCGGTCGATGCCGAGCGCGGCGGCCGGTGCAGTGGCCACGGGTGGCGTTCCGTCCACGCGACCGCCGGTGGCACGACCCGTGGTGCTCCCTCAACGCCCGCTGGGAGTTCCCGCACCGCTTCCACCCAAGCCGCTGCCTGCGGAAGAAGCCCCCCCCACGCGCAAGATCACTATTACCGAGGGCATAGCCATCAAGGAGCTTTCCGAGAAGCTGCAAGTGCGCGCCAAAGACGTGATCAAGCGCCTTTTGGACAAAGGTATCTTCGCGACGATCAACCAAACCCTCGATGGCCAGACGGCGTCCGAGGTGGCGCGGGGATTTGGAGCGGAAGCGAATGTGGTGAGCTACGAGGAGGAAATCCTCCATGAAGAGGAGGAGACGGATCGGAGGGAAGACCTGGAGGCTCGGGCTCCAGTGGTCACCGTCATGGGGCACGTCGATCACGGCAAGACCTCCTTGCTCGATGCCATCCGTCAAACTAACGTTGCGGCGCACGAAGCGGGTGGGATCACCCAGAGCATTGGCGCCTATCAGGTGGAAGCGCAAGGGCGGAAGCTGACTTTCATCGATACGCCGGGCCATGAGGCCTTCACTATGATGCGCGCGCGCGGGGCGAGAGTGACGGACGTGGTGGTGCTGGTAGTCGCCGCCGACGACGGGGTAATGCCGCAGACCCTTGAAGCCATCAACCACGCCCGCGCGGCCAACGTTCCCATCGTGGCGGCCATCAACAAGATTGATAAAGCTGATGCTCAGCCGGAACGCGTCAAGCGGCAACTGACGGAGCACGGTTTAATGCCGGAAGAGTGGGGCGGGCAGACCGTAACTGTGGAGGTCTCTGCCAAGCAAAGGAAGAATCTGGAGCTGCTTCTGGAGATGATTCTCCTGGTCGCGGATCTCCAGCAACTGAAGGCCAATCCAAAACGACTAGCCACCGGAACTGTGCTGGAAGCAAAACTGGATCGAGGTCGCGGGCCGGTGGCCACGCTCCTGGTGCAGAACGGGACTCTGCAGGTGGGCGATTCGTTCATTATTGGGCCGATCTATGGCAAGGTGCGCGCGATGTTCGATTATCGTGGGCGGCCGGTGATTGAAGCTCCCCCTTCCACCCCGGTGGAGGTCCTGGGTCTGGAGGACGTCCCGCAGGCCGGTGACAGGTTGCAGGTGATCGAGGACACTCTCAAGGCGCGGCAAATTGCCCTGCATCGCCAAGCCAAACAGCGTGAAGCCGCCCTGGCCAAGAGTGCTCGCCTGACACTAGAGCAATTGCACGAGCAACTGGCCGCTGGCGACGTAAAGGAATTACCGCTGATCATCAAGGCGGATGTGCAGGGCTCGGTCGAGGTCTTGTCGGACACCCTGAACAGATTGAGCACGGACAAAGTTAAAGTGAAGGTGATCCATGCCGGCGTGGGCGCCATCACCGAAACCGACGTGTTGCTGGCTTCGGCTTCGAATGCGGTGATCATTGGTTTCAATGTGCGGCCGGAGCGGAAGGCCTCGGAACTCGCCCAACTCGAGCGGGTGGACATCCGTTTGCACACAATCATTTACAATGTCACCGACGAAATCAAGAAAGCGATGGCGGGCCTCCTTGCGGTGGTTTTCAAGGAGACCACCTTGGGCCGGGCGGAAGTGCGGGAGACTTTCCGGATCTCCAACGTTGGGACGGTAGCGGGCTGTTACCTGCAGGATGGCAAGATAACTCGGGAGGCGCTCATCCGCCTTCTCCGCGATAGCGTGGTGGTCTACCAGGGTCGTATAAGGTCCTTGCGGCGGTTTAAGGATGATGTGACCGAGGTGAGGTCCGGGATGGAATGTGGGGTCGCTCTGGAGAATTTCAACGACCTCAAGATCGGCGACGTGATTGAGGCATTTGTGAAGGAACGCGTCGCCGAACCCGCCATGGCCTGAGCATATTCGCGCTGTCATTCTGAGCGAAGCGAAGAATCTCTCTAGTTCCAAAACGAGGTCACCGCAGAGATTCTTCGCTTCGCTCAGAATGACAGCGCGCTTTTCCGTTTGCGACTGAAGCGTAGGGGTGAATGCGATGCCCGTTGGTTTACTGACCCTGGAGATCCAGCTTCCTTACGCCCACTCCCTCAAGGAAAAGCGAGCCGTCCTGCGCAAGATGCACGATAGGCTTCGATCACGTTTCAACGTGGCCGTGGCTGAGTTGAATCACGAGGATGTTTGGCAACGCGCCACCTTGGGCGTGGCATCCATCTCGGATAGCCAGACGTTGCTCGAATCCGTCTTCCGCCAGGTGTTGGCTGAGTCGGAAAAAGTCCTGGGCGAGGACGTGGCGAATCACTTCGTGGAATTCTTCTGACAGTTGAGAAGTCGAGGAGTCAAGAAGTTGAGAAGTAGACCCCTCGACTCCTCAACTTCTCGACTTCTCGACTGGTACTTCGATGACCGTTCCCGGACATCGGGCAGAGCGATGGGCAGACCGGATTCGGGCCGAAGTGGCGGAGATAATTTCGGGGGAGTTGAAAGATCCGCGCATCGGGTTCGCGACGGTCACGGGCGTGGATTTGAGCGCAGACTTCCACCACGCGCGCGTGTCCGTCTCGGTGCTGGGAAACGCCGACGCTCAGCAGAAGTCCTTGGAAGGACTTGTTTCCGCTACAGGCTTCATACGCCACGAACTCGGTTTCCGGCTGAGATTGCGGCGGGTTCCCGAGTTAGCCTTTGTGCTCGACCGGGCAGAAGAGGAAGACGCCAGGCTGGAGAAGCTGCTGGCGAAATTGAAGAAGGAGTCGTAGCCACTACTTGTCCGTGGTCCGTTGTCAGTTCTCAGTCGTCAGTGATCAGTTAACACCAAGCCCAAGGTTCGAAAATTGAAACTCGTCGCGATTTTCGAATTTCGGTTTTTGTCCTTAACTGATAACTGACGACTGAGAACTGGCAACTAACCACGGACAACTCACAACGGACTACGGACGTCATGCTTCACTAGCGCAACTAACCTATGGTCGAAAGCCATCCTGAAATCTCCGGAGTCCTTATTATCGACAAGCCGGCAGGGCTCACCTCGCACGATATTGTCGCGCGAGTGCGCCGGGTTCTGGGCTTTCGCCAGGTTGGACACTTCGGCACGCTGGACCCCTTTGCAACAGGCGTTTTGCCAGTTTCGGTCGGAAAGGCGACGCGCTTTGCACAATTCTACTTGAAGTCGCGGAAATCTTACTCAGGGACCATCCGGTTCGGGTTTTCGACCGATACGTACGATTCCACCGGTCAGCCGACCTCAGAAGGCCTGCCCGCGGCCCTTGATGCGGGAGTTCTGGAGAGAATCTTCCGGGAATTTACAGGTCGTTTGATGCAAACGCCACCGCCATTTTCCGCTAAGCACGTGGGTGGCGTACGAGCCTATGAATTGGCTCGCCAGCACAAGCCCGTTTCGCTGGCCCCGGTTGAAGTGGAAATCTATGCGCTCGAGCTGCTTGCGATTGAGGGGCAGGATGTTCGATTTGCAGTGGAATGTTCCGGCGGAACCTATGTGCGCTCATTGGCGCACGATTTGGGACAGAGGGTTCGCTGTGGAGCGTACCTGGCCGACTTGCGGCGCACGGGCGTGGCGGAGTTCAAGGAGAGCCAAGCCGTTACCTTGCAGCGGCTCGCCGAAGCGATCGAGGAGAAGAGGGTGGAAAACCACTTGGTGCCGCTTGAAGCCCTCCTGCCGGAATTCCCGGAACTGGTGGTGCGCGGACGCCAGGAGGTGGGGGTGCGGCACGGACACGCCTTCGAACTGGCACAATCCACGCGGGGCGGTCGAGGCGCTGGCAGCTCGCCGGTGGCTGCTTTATTGAAAATCCTGAATCCCGAGCGGCGGCTCATCGCCGTCGCCCGTCACGTGGAAGGCAGCGTTTACCATCCCCACCTTGTTCTGGTCTAAAAACAGTTCAAATGGCAAAGGTCAAAGGGCAAATGGTTTGCCACTTGAAAACTGACAAATTGCAAACCATTTGAATTTTGCCGTTTGCCATTTGCCATTTGAACTCGCTCTTTCTGCGACACCTACTGGCGACTGCCTAATGTCGACTGCCTACTGTAGTTTAAGGATCTCTTCCGCCGCGTCGTACGCTGCGCGGGGCCTGGCCAGTGAGCGGGCCCGCGCGCGAAGGCCTTCCAATTCTTCCGGGTGAGCCAGGAGTCGCGCGATAGCAGGCGCGAGGTCCGCTGGCGTCTTTATCCACAGCCCGCATCCCCACTTCTCGATCCATCGGCAAGTGCGTTGTTCATTCCCCGGCAAGGGGTCGATGGCCAGCATGGGCAGGCCACAGGCAAATCCCTCGTTCAACGTGGCGCCCCCCGGTTTGCTGACCAAAAGGTCTGCTGCCAGCATCCACTCGTGCATGTTATCCACCCAGCCAAGCACCTTCGAGCGTGGCATATCCTCGCACAGCGTCCGAGCGTCCTTTTCCATACGGGCGTTCCTGCCCGTAATGACCACCACCTTCAGCGTGTTTTGCAGCTTCCTGATCTCATTCAGAATCAAACGAGGGTTTCCGAAGCCCGCGCCGCCGAAGAGGATCAGAAGTACGGGGCTGTCGCTCGCGAGGCCGAGGCGAGCGCGCACGCCTTCTCGCTCGGGCAAGCGGGAGAAAATCGGGTCGATGGGCTGGCCCGTGGTCACAATTTTAGCAGAGGGCGCGCCAGCGGTGGCGAGTTCGGCTGCGAGATCCGGGTGAGTGCAAAGGAAGAGATCGACCTCGGGCTGCAGCCAAGCCCGGTTAAAATCCATCAGCTCCAAAGCTGCAAGTCGATACCGTGCCGGTTGGATGCGCTTGTGCATGCAGGTGAGTTCGCATAGGCCCACTTCCGTGGCGACGACGACGTCAGGATTGTAATTACTGATGAAGCTGAAAAGTGGCTTGGCCCCCAAACGGTAAAGCCAGCCAGGACCCGTCGATTGAGATTGGTGCTGGAGGCTCTCGATCCATCCCCAAAGGCTGGGCCAATATCGCAAAGGGATTTCATAGGAATTGTAGTAGGTGCGGAACCAGGGCGCACAGCGGCTAAGGGCGTCGATCACTTCGACGACAATCCCCGGTCGAGTTTCCAGCAGTGCCGTGCGCAGTGCCTTCGACGCCCTTTGGTGCGCGGCGCCGTGGGGCAACGTGAGGATGAGTATCTTCATAGTTGCTCAACGTTGATGATACAATTTCCATTCGAAGCTGGCGAGGCCCTAGACATGAACGCTATCTGGATAGTTTCAATCTGTGTAATATGCGTGGGCGGCCTGCTTGGCCTGTATGTCTACGCGTGGAGTATCCCCACTCTGCAGTTGTTGGCGCCGGCTATTTTGCGCGGGCCCGCTGACAGGAAGCGAATCGCCCTTACCTTCGATGATGGTCCCTGCGCAGGCTGCACGGAGCAGATTCTCGACATTCTACGCCAGCAGAATGTAAAAGCCACCTTCTTCGTGTGCGGCCAGAACGTTGAGCGGAGCCCGGAGCTTCTGCGACGCATGCGGGCCGAAGGTCACACCATCGGAAACCATAGCTACTCCCATCCATTTCCTTTTTTCCGTAGCCGCGCTTTTTTCGCGCGCGAGATTGACCTAACCCAAGAGGTCATTGAGAGAGTTACGAGCAAGCGGCCCAAATTCTTTCGACCGCCGTTCGGCGCGCGCTGGCTGGGGCTTCAGGCCGTGTTGAAGACGCGGGGCCTGACCTTGGTGAACTGGTCAGATACCGGATATGACTGGAAGTTGGGCACGGAAGGAATCGTTCGGGAAACACTCAAGACTCTGGGCCCCGGATCCATCATCTTGCTCCACGACGGCCAGAGAGCCTACCCCCCCCAAAGAGTGGACCGATCGCCCACCGTGAAGGCGCTCCCCGCCATCCTCGAAGGGGCCTTGAAAGCCGGCTTTAGTTTTGTCAGCTTGGAGGAGTTGCTGGCTTAGAAGGTCACTTGCGCTTTGCCTTGGCCTCAATATAGGTCGCGAAAGCGTCCGCTTTTCCTGGAGGCGCAATTTCGAATTTGAGGGCCACGCGATCGCTGCCCGTTTTGACGTACGTAAAACGGTATCTCGGGCTGGAAGGCAGGACGTCACTGACAAACTCGATGGTCTTCTGGTCGGATGAGACTACCACGGAATAGTGGATTACGTGCCCTTCACTATCAAAGTAGACGGCCTTGAGCGGCGAATTCTCCGATTCTCTATACACCACCATAAGGTCGTCGTGCCTGAAGGCAGGGCGGCCATTGGCGGGCGGGTAAGCTGCGTAATTCTTTCGCACCAGAATGTGGTTCTGAAGATCAAGGTGAAATGAGAATTCTCCTGTGCCTTGGCCCGGTTGGCCTCCGCCTTCGCCAACCCAGTCGCCCAATAGGTACTCGAAGGGAGCCCAGCCGCTCGGCGTTTCTTGAGCGCTGCCCCTGATGCACACAGCCAGTAATCCGGCTACGGTTACAAGAAGTAAAACGCGACCCGTTCGATTCATTCTTGCACCCCCAGATTCGAGAGCTTATCATAATTCGCGATTACCAGAGCCCAAGACTGCAAGAGGCCGGCAGCGACGGAGGGGCCCGTCGAAAGTCACGTCATTCCCGCGTAGGCGGGAATCCAGTTCGTTCAGGTGTAGTGGACCCCCGCCTACGCGGGGGCGACAAAGGTCTGACTTTCCTTTTGATGGATGGGCCGCGGGCCCGTGGCCACCCGGATTGAAACGGGAGAGGCGGTGAGTATGAATGAAAATATCTGGATAGGCATAGATGTGGGTGGAACCAAGACAGCCATCGTTATATCTGCGGACCCCCCAACGGTCCTTGACCGAACGGAATTTGCGACGCTTCCGGCGAAAGGCGCGGACCGGGCCCTCAGGCTGGCCAAGGAAGGGATTCGACGCCTGCTAGCTCAGCAGGGGCTCGATCTTGCCGCCATCAAGCGGATTGGCATCAGTTGCGGCGGCCCCCTGGATCGAATCCAGGGCATCATCCAGTCTCCCCCCAATCTTCCCACCTGGGACAACGTTCCGATCAAGGGAATTATGGAGGAAGAATTTGGTGTGGAGTGCCAGGTGGAGAATGACGCCAATGCGGGAGCTGTGGCAGAGCATCGCTTTGGCGCCGGCAAGGGAACACAAAACATGGTCTTCCTAACCATGGGAACGGGCCTTGGCGCGGGCATCGTCACGGATGGCCGCCTTTATCACGGTGCGAACGACTTGGCGGGCGAAGTCGGCCACATACGGTTGACGCGCACTGGACCGGTCGGACATAACAAAGCAGGCTCCGCCGAAGGATGGGCGAGCGGCGGAGGCATGGCGCAGGTGGCCACCCAAGCGGCTGCAAGAGCCGCAAAGAACAAGCAAAAGACCGTGCTCACTAAGATTCTCCTGTCTCGTAAGGCGCTTACTGCGAGGGACGTGGGCGTGGCTGCGCAGCAAGGTGATCGCGTTGCCCTCGGGATTCTGCAAGCGACGGGCCGGCGGCTGGGCGCAGTCCTTGCCATTCTCGTTGACCTGCTGAACCCCGAACGAATCGTGATTGGGGGCTTGGCGATGCGGCTCGGCGACCTGCTGCTCGAGCCGGCTCGTTCCGTGATGCGACGCGAAGCGTTAGCCCCGGCTCTGGCAAGCTGTGAAGTCGTCCCAGCGGCGCTCGATGAACGGATCGGCGATGTGGCGGCCCTTTGTGTCGCCATGGGCTTCTAGCAGGTGTCGGGTTCCATGTTTTGGGCGTCAGGTAAACTGTCATATTCTCCTGTTCTCTTGGCAATCTGCCGGGCAAGGTGTTTGGTAATGCCTCTCGTAATATTGAAGGTCATAATGTCTCATCCTTGGGATGCTTGAATCCATCGACCTATAGACCAGAGCCCATAGACTTATGGCCGTGCCCGAAATTGGCCAATGGTAAGCTAAAAATGGCCACAAAGCGTCACCCTCCTTCGTGCACCCATGCTACTCCACACAAACAACGGGAAATAAAACTCCGTTTGAGAGCCCAGATTGGCAAACCAATTGCCTCATGTGGTAGTAACTCGAGGTGCATTAGACATGGAGCGACGTTGCTTCTGTCGATATACTCCTTTTCACCAACCGGCCCTTCTTCTCGCCGGGCTCTTGTGGGCTGTTCCTGTTGCCTGCGGTATCCCAGACCAGGTTCAAACTGTCCCTAAACCGGACACTGCCAAGCCTCAACAGAGGGACGCTCCGGCAGCGCCAAAAAGCCCAAAGAAAAAAACCTCTAGACCACCTGTCCGCCAACACCTTGGCGAGAAGGCTAACGTTGCTAGGGCAAGCCAAGCTCGATTGCGTGTACGGCAGCCTGCTGGTTCAACCTATGCCACGCCGAAGCTCAGTCCGGGCGCAACGGCGCAGAACTTCGGCGGGGAGCGCATGAGAGATTTGGAAAGGCAGATGTGGACCCTCATCAACCGAGACCGCTCGAATCCCGAGACCTTTGCCGAGACTGGTGGGCGAGCGCAGCCCCTCAATTGGAACGAGAGGCTGGCTGAGGTGGCGCGAGCGCATTCCCGCAATATGCTTGAACAGGGATTCTTCGCGCATGTTGACCCGGAGGGCAAGACCCTTGAGATGCGTATAGACAAAGCCGGGATTCCCTGGTGGGCCGCAGGAGAGAATATCGCCATCAACGGTACTGTCGTTCGTGCGGAAGCCAGACTGATGAATGAGGCCCGTTTCCAACCCAATCATCGATACAACATCTTGAGCACTTTCTTCACCGACGTGGGAATTGGGATCGTGCAAGATTCCGATGGTAGCCTTTACATCACACAAGTCTTCATCCAAACGCCCCCTCACCGAAGCGCTTTCAAGGGTGCTCCCTGATCTGCTCTGAAACTCCCAGCACTTTACAATCGGGGAGGCTGTAGAGATCCTCGCTCTTGGCCCCGGCGAGAAATACCTGCGAGTGCCTGGCCTCTCCGAAATCGTGCCTGAAATCGGCCAATGTATGGCTGAGATCGGCCACCGGCTCTTCTTGTCCTCTGGCTGATGCCCTCTACCCGCCCTAACGCCAACAAAAAACGGGTGATAGAGATCAGGCCAAGAGCCCGGATTGGCAACCTACTTGCCATCACTAACTTGGGTTACTGGAGGTGCTCGAATCGCCGGGCTCGCGTTTTGGAAATGCACTGCCGAAAGGTTGTCTGGTGGTTTCAGAGTGCCTCTGGCGCTTGAGCGATTGACATGAAAAGACGAGGTTTGTTGAAAGCCACATCTCGCTGCAAGTCGGCCGTTCTATGGGCAGGGCTCGTGGGGGCTACAGGTATAGCCTGTGCGATTGCAGACCAGACTCAAACTGCCACCAACCCGGGCGCTAGCAGGCCTCCGCAGAGTGAAGCGGCAACGCCCAACCCGCATAAGAAGACATTCCCAACAGGGGGCGTGTGGCACCACTTCGGCGAGAAGGCTAACGCCGCCGTGGCGGGGCAAAGCCAACCAGGCGTTTGGCATTCGATTGGTCCGAATCAAAGCTTGTCGAAGGAAAGTGCCAATACAGCGGGTCCCCATCAAAGCCCGGACGCGCCCCGCAGGGCGGATCTGGAAAAGCAGATGTGGGTGCTCGTCAACCAGGACCGTTTGAAACCTGAGACCTTCGCCGAGACGTATGGGCGAACGCAGCCTCTCAAATGGAACGAGAGTCTGGCGGCGGTGGCGCGCGCGCATTCCCGCAACATGCTCGAGCAACGATTTTTCGCCCATGTTGACCCGAATGGCGAGAGTTTTATAACGCGAATAAACGAGGCGGGAGTTCCCTGGCAGGCGGCGGGGGAAAATATCGCCATCTACGATACGGTTTCAGGTGCGGAAGCTGCGTTTATGAATGAGCCCCGGTTCCAACACAATCATCGGGCCAACATCTTGAACAACAGTTATACTGATGTGGGAATTGGGATCGTGCAAGGGCCGGACGGTAGCCATTACATCACACAAGATTTCGTTGAAACTCCGCCTCAGCGAGGGGGTATCAGAGGCGCGCCATGACCCGCTGACAAACTTGAATCACGCAACTTAAAAAGGAGGAATTGAAAAATGCTGACCAGAAGCACAAGAAAAACAAAAATCAGGATTCGTTTGATTGCCGCCTCTTTGACGGTCTTTTTCGCAACAAGCTTATTTACTGCCGGGTCGTTCGCGCAGGCGCCGCTGCCGGAGGCGCCGCCGCCCCAAGCCCCGCCACCCCAAGCTCCGCCATACTATCCGCCACAGGAGCTACAGAGATTGGTGTCACCCATTGCCCTGTATCCCGATCCATTACTGGCGCAGATTCTCACCGCGTCGACGTTTTCCAACGATATTCCCGCAGCGGCTCAGTGGGCGGACGAGCACCATTACCTTGCCGGCGACGCCCTCGCCCAGGCCATCACGGCCGACCAAGTACCCTGGGACCCAAGCGTGCAAGCGCTCCTACCGTTTCCTTCTGTCCTCGATATGATGGCGTCCGACATGCCCTGGACGCAGGAGTTGGGCGATGCCGTTCTGGCGCAGCGCCCCGACGTGATGGACGCAGTCCAAGTGATGCGCAGGCGAGCCTATGACTATGGCTATTTGAGGTCGAATCCATCGATTGTGGTGGGTATGGGGCCGTACATTACGATTATGCCGGCGAACCCGGCGTTCATTGTGGTGCCCGCCTACAGTCCCGCGGTGGTGTTTGCAGCTCCCCGGATCGGTTTCGCCGTGGGCGCTGCCATCCGCTTCGGTTTTGGCGCGGCTATTGGCCTTGCGTTTCGTCCATGGGGATGGGGCTTTGGCTGGACTCACTTCGACTGGGGCCATCACGTCGTCATAGTTAACAACCATCCATGGGGCAGGACTTGGGTAAACCGCACTACCTACGTGCACCCGTACACGGTCCGGCGCTTCGCGGCATCGGCGCCTCGTCCGCCGGAACGGCATGAACTGGAAACACGGTCGCCGCGCGAACGGGAAGATGCCAGGGCAGGGCGCGCGGTAAAGGAAGAACACGCCAGGGCGCCCGAGCACGAGCACGAACGCAGCGAGCGGCGCTAAGAGGTTGCTTATCGGGTTCTTGCCATCACTCGCCGGAGTCAAAGTCCCCGGGCTCTTCGTCGAACTCCTCCGTCCTTTCAGGGTCGAGCGAGGGGGGACCATAAGAACTCATGAAGATTCCGGCCTCACGCAGCTTTTTCACCAGCGCCGCTTGAGCACTTCGATCGCGAAGCTCAAGAATCGTATCTGTCACCGGAATGACGTTGCTTCCGGCAACAGCTTGGACGCGAGCTGCTGTTTCGGAGTCCGGGCAGTGTATCAGAACGGCTGTGCGAAGGCTGACCTGGCGGCACTGCGCGAACCATCCTGAAATTTCCCGCCGGACGTTGGGCGGGAGTTCTCCTGGACAGCACTGGCGAAGCGTTTCAAAGGTCTGCTCCGCCGTCATTCCTGCAGACGCGGCGGCTAGGATAGAGCGCTTGGTTATTCTGAACAAGGTACCCATGTGGTGTCCCTTGCGCTCGGCGAAGCAGCCGATCTCTGATTCTGCTCGAGGTGCGGGAGCCAAGAACACTACATCGAAATTTGGCTGGACTACAATGCGCCCGGGGGCCGGCTCGAGGCGAAAATCGGGCTGGGCGCCTATCAAGTACCTGCCGGCCTCGGTGAGGGCAAAGCACACGGCGCCATCATTAGCCACTCCGACCTTCGCCGCCCCCAGGGGGAAAAGTCGCAGGCGTAGAAAATCCTGGAGCAGGTTGATCCAGCCGTCTTCGAGTTCCTCCGGGGTTGGCTGCGATACATAAGTGTTGCTGAGCCGCAATGTCGCATACGGTTGTTTTTGGGCCACTGACGCCAGAGGATTGTTTTTGAGACTGTGGTAGGCAAGAAACTCTTGTAAGCGCATAAAGGGGCCGGCGGCAGCGTCAGCGTAAGTTGCCAACACAGCGGACCGTACGGCATCGTCTTGCTTCGAGGCCTCGATACCCACCGGGTAAGGCAGCAGGGAAGCCTTATCGTATTCGTACACGTAGGCGTACTCGTACTCGTCTTCGTAGTCGGCTTCGCCTACGCGGTGGAACAGCTCCCTTCGCTTCTTGGGCTTTTCTAACAGGCCATCCAGTATGGTCTTGAGACGTTCTTTCGCCGAGAGGCCTAGCCATCTCCTCCCAGCCTCCGAGACTTCCAGGCGGAGGTCTTGGCCCCGCTCTCCTAGTTGTTCGAGAAACCTGTAGCGCTTCAAGAAGCTAATTGCCCAATCAACTCGCTCAGAGGTATTAATATTCAATTTACTTCCGACCCACTCCGGTAGCGTGACCAAAGCAGAATTGATCGCATTTTCAGCGCGGACGAAGAGCCCGGAATCTTCGGTGCGAAGACGGAAGGGCTCAACGGCACAAAGAGCCAGGATCAAGGCCATATCGTCCATAAGAAGGGGTGCCTCAAAGACTTGCTGAGGCGTAACGGTCTCGGGCGGTTTGGAAGTTGGACGGAACAGTGACTTGGTGATGCTGGGCCAGATGCCCAACACGGGCTCCAGGTTATCACCTCGGAGGGCAGGGAAGACCAACAAAGAGCGCAACCCGGCCACCAGCGAAGGCGAAAGCAGGCCCGAGCCGGCTTCCGGCCAGAAGTGTCGCAATTCTGTTAACGGTACGGGAGAAGGCCGCCCCATTAGACGTCGGACCAGTTCCTGCGTGGCCCGCAGAACCTCAGGGGACAAGGGCCGGCGCTCTCCCCAGAAGGAATCCTGGAGCCCTCGCGTCTTTTCCGGCTCCGTCAGAAACTTTTTCAGCCACTCGATGGAGGAAACTTGAGCGTAGAGGTTCCCCTCAGCATAGTAGTAGCTGTGATAGCCATACAATGCCTGTCTCTCGTTTCTTGTAAAGTGGCGGTTCAGATATGCATCGAAAAAGTTGCGCGACGGGAAATCGAAGATCCGATGCCGGTGAAGCACCCCCATGATACGCCAGAAGGTGCGGTACCTCGGCGATACGCCGGCATCCTGGCCCTTTAGCCCCGAAACCAGGAAGCCGGAAGCACACAAGACCTCGAAATGCTTCCCGAGCTCGAAAGGGTGAACCGGCTGGCTGGGATGTGCTATCTCCAGAAACAGGCGCCGCGTCTCGCGCTCCAAGCGCTGGAAGAGCGGCAAGTCATCGAGAAAGCGCTGCCAGTCGATTTCCAGAATTTGCATGCTAGCGTTGCTGATCGACAATCGAATAGGCGTATCCCTGCTCGCAAAGGAACAACTGGCGCCTGAGGGCAAAATCCTGCTCGACCGTATCGCGGGTGACGATGGTGTAGAAATGGGCCTGGTTGCGGCCGTCCTTGGGGCGCAGAATTCGCCCTAATCTTTGCGCCTCCTCCTGACGCGAGCCGAAGGTTCCTGAGACCTGGATGGCGACCGAGGCTTCCGGCAGATCGACGGCGAAATTGGCAACTTTGGAAACCGCCAGGACACGGATTCGCCCCGCCCGGAAATCCGCATATAACTGGTCTCGCTTACGCTGTGGAGTGCTCCCCGTCAGCACCGGCAAGCTGAGGGGCTCAGCTAACGCGCGGAGCTGATCGAGGTACATGCCGATCACCAGGGCCGGCTCGTCGGGGTGATGATCGAGAAGCTGCCGCACCACGTCGAGCTTATGCGGGTTCTCGGAGGCGAGGCGGAATTTGTCGCGCGGCTCAGCCACGGCGTAGGGCATGCGCAAGCCCTCCGGCAGGGGCAGCCGCACTTCTGTGCAGGAGGCCGTGGCAATCCACCCTTGGTTTTCGAGCACCTTCCACGGCACGTCCGCCTTCTTTGGGCCAATGAGCGCGAAGACGTCGTCCTCCCTTCTGTCCTCGCGCACCAGTGTGGCGGTCAGGCCCAGTCGCCGGCGCGCCTGCAGGCCGGCGGTCACACGAAAAACCGGCGCCGGCAACAGGTGGACCTCGTCGTAAATAATCAGACCCCAATTTCGCTGGTCGAAGAGGGCCAGGTGGACGAAATCCGATTCTCGATTGGCACGCCAGGTCATGATTTGATAGGTCGCCACGGTTACCGGGCTTACACTTTTCTCCTCTCCACTATATTCGGAGATCTGCTCTTCACCCAGAGTGGTTTTATCCAACAACTCACTGATCCACTGCCGGGCGGCGGTCACGCTTGTGGAGAGGATCAAAGTGGATGACTGGAGCCGTTCCATGCAGGCCATTCCCACGATGGTCTTGCCCGCCCCGCAAGGCAGCGTGATCACTCCGGAGCCGCCGCGGGCGCTGCCGGCGGCGTGGAAGGCCTCGACGGCGCTCGCCTGATAAGGGCGCAGCGCGAACGGCTGGCCGCTCCGGGTCGTGCCCTGCAAGGCGAATTGAAGGGTCTCGCCATCGGTGTAGCCTGCCAGATCCTCCGCGGGGAACCCGACTTTCACCAGCGCTTGCTTGATCTCGCCGCGCGCCACCGGTTCGATCCGAAACTCGAGCGCGCTCAGCCTTTCTTTAAGAAAGGGGGCAACGTGCTTATTGCGAGCGACCTCCTCCGCTAGCGGTTCATCGAGGGCTGAGAGGACCAAGCCGCGCGGGTCGCGCGCCAGCCGGAGGCGCCCGTAGCGCGACGCGTAATCGCGAATCCCCACCATCACGTGCTCGGGGACGGGATATTTGGAGAATTCCTGTAAAGTCTTGACGATTTCTTCCGCGCTGACCCCCGCCGCGCAGGCATTCCAGATTGACAGCGGCGTCACCCGATAGGTGTGCACGTGCTCGGGCGCCTTGATCAGCTCCGCGAACCCGGTCAACCGGTCGCGGGCCTCCAAGTAGCGCGGGCTCGCCACCTCCACCAAAATGGTATGGTCGCCCTGAACAATCAGCGGATTCTCAGCTTGGGAACCGGCCATCGGGATTTCTCGTGCACGTAGCGGACCAGCTTAACAGTCAGTTCCGGGAAGGGGTGTACCGAAACACCAAGGAGGCCAAGGCCAGGTTTGCCCAGACTCCTACTCGCGCGACTGCACTCTGTCACGCCCCTCGTCCTTGGCGCGGAAGAGCGCGTTATCAGAAGCGCGCAATAAATCTTTAAGAGTTCTGCCATTTGCCGGGAAGGTGGCGATGCCGAACGACAGAGTCATTGGCTCCAGCAACCGGCCCTGGTATTGCACGTTCATATGTGCGACAGCGCTGCGCAACTCCCCCGCTCGCTGCGCAGCGAGCTCCGCGGAAGTGTCGGGAAGGACGAGCACAAATTCATCCCCTCCCAAACGGCAGGCTACGTCTTCATTGCGCACATGGCTCTTCAGCGTTTCGCACAGATTCTGCAAGGCCTGATCACCTGCTTCGTGCCCATAGGCGTCATTGAACTGCTTGAAGTTGTCCACGTCGAGCATGATTACCGCCAGGGGCCGCCTGTTTCGAGCTGCGCGTGAAATCTCACGCTCCAGCGTTTCTTCCATGTATCGGCGGTTGAACCAACCTGTCAGCGGGTCACGGATGGACTGGGAGCGCAAAGCCTCCCGCAAATTCATATTAGCCACAGCCAGCGCCAACTGCTCCGCGATGGAAGTGGCCGGCCACGGGAATTCCACCGGGTCCACAGGCGTTTTTCCGCCTGAGATTTGTTGGGGGCGGGACAACCGCAAGTGAAGCAGGCCAAAAGTCTCACCGTGGGCCATCATGGGGACACAAAGGTAGCAGGCCGGGGGCGGATCCGGCAAATGACGGCAGAGCAAACTGGCATGGGCATCTTCAACGAAATGCACGCGTCCGGTTCGCAGACCCCAGCAATCATCGGGGAACATGAATTCCTGCTCGGCCGATTGCAATTCTCCCCATCGGCTGACCATCTCCAAGTCCTTTGTGGATCCTGAATATACATACAGGGCGCCTGAATTATCCGGAAAGAGCATTTGCACGAAGCGGGCCGCGACTGCGTAAGCATCCACTGGGATAGAACTTGCTTGCAGCAGGTGGCCCATTTCCGTCAGAAGCCTGAGTTGATGCGTTCGGCGCTCCAGTTTCTCGAGGGATTCTCGTAAGGCTTCTTCTGACTGCTTGCGCTGAGTGATGTCACGGGCGATGGTGGACATGGCAACGATTTTTCCACCGCGATCCCGAACGGGTGATATCGTTAAGGCGACGTCGACTCGGGTTCCGTTCTTTCTGACTCGCACGGTTTCGTGATTCTCGACCGAGCTCCCTAGGAGCACGCGCTCGGTGAGCCGGTGTTTTTCCTCCTTGCAATCGGGCGGAACAATTAGCGAGAGTGGCTGGCCGATCGCCTCTGCGGCCGTGTAACCATAGGCACGCTCGGCAGCTTTATTCCAGCTCAGGATCGTATTGTCCAAGCTTGCCCGGATGATACTGTCTGCCGAGGACTCTATCACCGCTGCCTCGGCGCGGGCCTCCTCTTCTGAGCGGTGTAAGCGGTGGGTCACCCATGTGATGACAACGCCGACGCCGCAGAATGCAATCAACGGGACCAGAATTTCAGGACTAGCTATTGCAAACAAATGCTCGGGCTCGAATAAGAATAAGACGGCCACAGCCACACTGAGCAGCGTCGCGAAAACGCCCGGCCAGAAGCCCCCCGCCGCGCTGACGAAGACTGCCAGGATGAACAGGAGAAATCTGAATTGCTGTCGTATCGGAGCTATCACGAGCGTCAGGAGGAGAGCTATCGTGACGCTTAGGACTGCGAGTGCGTAGGCTTTGATGACTCTTATCACGTTGTCTTGGCCTCTCCTGAGGCTGATCTACTGCAACTTGGCCTTATCTAAACTTACCCCAAAAAGGAAAGTGGAATCAACGACTACGCGCGAGCCTCAGGATCCCATGGAGTTCGTCTTGGGCACAGCATTTCTCGGGATAATTGCTCCTGTCCTTGTCATTCCGAGCGAAGCGAGCAATCTCGCCCTGCCCCGAAAACAATGCGAGATTCCTCACTTCGCTCGGAACGACACGGTCATTTCAAGGTTTCTCGGTCCCGCCGGCGGCATAGGTAACTTCCAACTGCCCTCCGCCGACTGCCTATAGCCTCCTTCCCACTGCCTTCTGCCTACCTCCGAAAATGGTCCCTCAGCGCGGCCTGGGCGGCGAAATAGCCGCACATGCCATGGACTCCCGCTCCTGGTGGCGTGGAGGAAGAGCAGAGATACAGCTCCGGCGATGAAGTTCGATAAAGCCGACGTGTGGGCCTGGTGAATAGTTGGCCCAACTCATTCGCACCGCCGCTGATATCCCCGCCCACCAGATTGGGATTATGGCGCTCCAATTCAGCGGGGGCCAGGACGTGCCTCGCGAGCACCAGATCCCGAAACCCTGGTGCATACCTTTCAACCTGGTCTTCGATCCGCTTGGCCATATCGACCGTAGAGCCATTTGGTACATGGCAGTATGCCCACGCCGTGTGCTTTTCAGACGGCGCTCTCGACGCATCGAAGAGACTCGGTTGTGCCAGCAGGACAAACGGACGTTCCGCATGACAGCCTTGCCAGACGCCCCGCTCGGAAAGAGCGATTTCTTCAAGCGTGCCTCCCAGGTGTAAAGTGCCGGCGCGGCGGCACTCCGGGGCTTTCCAAGGAATGGGGCCGTTCAAAGCCCAGTCGAGCTTGTAGACAGCGGGGCCGTATCGGTAGCGTTGCAGACTGAGACGAAAGCGCGTCGTCAACCGATCGCCTGCGATGCGAAGGAATTGACGGGGAGTCACATCAAAAAGAACCACGCGGGTTGAGGGAAGTTGATCGAGTGAGGCCACTTCGAACCCTGTCACGACCTCGCCGCCTGCGGAGCGCAAGCAGCTTACAAGACTATCGGCGATCTTCTGCGACCCGCCTTGAGGGATGGGCCAGCCAACCGCATGAGCCGTAATTCCAAGAACAAGTCCGAAGGCCGCGCTCCCCGGGCGGTCGAGCGGCAGCAGGGAATGCGCTGCCATCCCCGCAAAAAGAGCGCGAGCGAATTCCTGCCTAAAATGGCTTCGCGCCAGCCCGCGAGCGGAACGGAGAGCGTAAAAACCGAAGCGAGCAAGCTTCAAGGGATGCCTGGGAAGACTCAAGGGGGCTAGCAGCGATTCCCTCAGTTCATTCCAATTCGCCACCAGCGGTCCCATGAGCTGCCGATAGGAATCACCGTCCTCGCCGAGGGCTTTCGCCGTCTCCTGAACGGAGCGTTCGGCCACGACTACCCGGCCATCATCGAGTGGGTGGGCAAGAGGGGCCGGCGGCTGCACCCAGCTAAGACCATGCTCCGCAAGCGGTAGAGTGGCAAAGAACGGCGACGCAATCGCGAGAGGGTGAACCGCTGAGCAGACATCGTGGACAAACCCGGGCAATGTTAGGGCCGCTGATCGTGTTCCTCCGCCCACCTTCTCCTTAGCCTCGAGCACGGCGACGGAGCACCCAGCCTGGGCGAAAACGATTGCTGCGGCCAGCCCGTTGGGCCCTGATCCTACGACTATTGCGTCATAAGTTTTCTGCAAGGCTTCACCTTTCCTGTGGGACTCGGTTCTGAAGAAACTCCGCCACGCAGGCTGGAAGGCTGAGCCGTGCAGCCTGCGCAGGAGAGAAAGAAAGATGCGGCACAGGCCGGAAAACCGCAGGCTTTCCGCAAGTCGGGGTTCCCGCTTCCCCCTCTCCCCGGAACTGTTCTATTCTCCGTCGCGCCTCGTCGCGCGGCGCGGGCTCGCCTACGACAATGCGTCCACTACAGGACCATGCTAGTAGGCTACAATGGGTCCGTGAGTTTGTCAAGAGAAAGATGCGAGAAATGTAATCCCTCAGTCTCGGGCGCCTCGGCCTGGGAGCGCGGCCATCTTGGCCGCCGTCCCTGCGGGCTGGAAGCCCGCGCTCCTGAGGAGGGGGTCCGAGACCCAGTCATTACAAAAACGTGGGCTGGCGCAGACTCCGCAGTTTGGAGTCTGCGACGTCCTGAAGGGACAGGGAAGTCGCCGGGTCATCTCATCACAACTGTTGGCGGTGCCTTTGACACAACGGTATTCAGAGCAGTGGATTGTGGAATTCTACTTTAACGTGACGGAGTGCTCTTTGACGTAGGTATCGACTCGAGGATCCCGATCCGCGCCGGAAGCGCCGGGCGCGATGTAGTGAAACGCTTCGGCGTATCCGACCCCGTATTGCTTGCCCAGTTCGCGGCTGCTGGCCATGACGAACTCCCTGATGTAGTTCCGATCTGCGGCGAGGTCGTCGTCGCCCAACAGAGGCAAGCGCTGATTGCGTCTCGCCAATTCCGCTCGCAAGCGCGATCCGAGGTGCCCAGCCGGACCTTTCGCCACGTTAGCCCGATTTACTTCCACCTTCTTATCGATCTGCTTGCTGACATCCACCACGCGCGTGATCTCCGGCCGCCGCGCGAAATAATACTTGTCCTGTACGGTCTTTGGCTGGAGCCCGGCCGCGAATTGCTCCGGGTAGTCGTGTACTCGGCCGGCCATCCAACAGGCAGCTTCCACCGCCCGCGCCAAAGCGTAATGGTCAGGATTCTCCTCATCGTGAGCCCACGGATCCCAACAAACAACCGTATCCGCTTTGACCAAACGGACCAGAAAGATGAGCCGGCAAATCAGCTCGTTGAGCGATACGTCCGCCATGCGATGGTTATTGTAGTTGAGGTCGAAGTGACCCTTGCAACCCAGGATCTCCGCTATCCGGGCGTTGTCGCGCTCGTTGCCGAGCACGTTCTCGCCAATGGTTCCCATGGTGCCCAGCCCGCGCGCATCGCCCATATCATCGTTGGTGGCGCGGACGAGGTAGCCGGTATACCCTTCTTCGATGAGCTTGGCTACGGTGCCCGATGCCTCCAGAGCGATATCATCGGAATGAGCTTGGACCGCAAGGAGCACTTTTCCAATGTGGGGTTGGCCTGTGGCGGGGCCCTCAAGAAAAACTCCTCTGCCCGGCGCCGGCGGTTGCTGTTGAAATCCTGGCAAGCCTGGCAGGGCTCCGGCAGTTACTAAGCCGCTCAAGAGATTGCGCCGCAACACGAGAGCCATTATACTCCCGTTGGGATCATACCAAGATGAAATCCGTCATCCTAAACGCATCGAAGCGTCTCTGCGGTTGCTTGTAGAGATTTGAAAGCCACGTCATTCCCGCGAAAGCGGGAATCCATTTGCATATGACGGCTTAGGATAACAGGCCAGCGATGTCTTCTATGGGTTCTGAGATCGGACGCGAGCACGAATTGCCGCGAAGCCTGACGGTGCTGGATGCGACTACGATCGTCATCGGTATTGTGATTGGATCCGGTATTTTCCTGCTCCCCAATCTGATCGCCAGGAACCTTCCGTCATCAGTTGCGATCCTTTCAGCCTGGATAATTTCCGGTATGCTCTCTTTTTTTGGGGCGCTGGCTTATGCCGAGCTGGGGGCGATGATGCCCGCCACCGGCGGCCAATACGTGTATCTGCGTGAAGCTTACGGGCCGATGTGCGCATTCGTCTGCGGCTGGACATTCATGCTGGCGGTCTTGTCAGGTGGAAGCGCGTGGCTGGCGGTCACATTTTCGATCTATGCCCGTTATTTCGTCGCGCTGTCGCCCGCGACGAGCAAGGTGTTATCGCTTGCGCTGATTGTGGCCCTTTCGATGGTCAATTATGTGGGCGTCAGAGAGGGCGCCTGGGTTCAGCGCACCTTCACCTATCTGAAAATTGCGGCGCTGCTGGTTCTCATCGGGGCCGCCTTCTTAACCCCGCACAGCACCCCCACGGCGACTCCTTCTGCTATCCCTCCGCTTTCTTTGGCGCATTTCGGGGTGGCAATGGCGGCTTGCCTGATGGCTTACAACGGCTGGAGTTATGTCAGCTTTGTGGCTGGCGAGGTGAGGGATCCGCAAAAAAGCCTGCTCCGTTCGCTGGCCATTGGCATGGGGATAGTTGCGGCTTTGTATGTGTTTGCCAATGTGGCCTACTTGAAAATGATGACCATTCCACAAATCGCCTCGACGGAGCGCGTCGGCGCGGATTTGGCCATTAGGACTATGGGCTCGATTGGCGGAACGTTTGTCGCAGCCACCGTGCTGCTTTCAATAGTCGGCGCAGTGAACGGCTGCATTCTGACGGCCGCCCGTCTCCCTTTCGCCCAGGCCCGGGATGGGCTGTTTTTCGCCCGCTTCGGAGAGGTCCATCCTCGGTTCCAGACGCCCGCCTCCGGCATTCTGTGGGGCGGAGTCTGGACAATCCTTCTCATCCTCACAGGCTCTTACGAAACGCTCTATTCTTACTCAATCGTAGCGGCCTGGATTTTCTATACCCTGAGTGTTGGGGCGGTCTTTGTCTTACGCCGCAAACTGCCGAATGCCGCCCGCCCCTACAGGATGTGGGGCTATCCCGCCACCCCGCTCCTGTTCGTGGTGATGTCCGTGTGGTTCGAGGTGAACGCGTTCGCGACTCAGCCCGGGCCTTCGTTGGCCGCCTGTGGAATCGTCGCTACGGGCGTAGTGGCTTATTGGATCTGGTCCAAACTGAGGTTGTAGGGGCAGCCCTGTGAGTGCCGGATTGACCGGAAAGCCGCAGAATGTGTGAATTAATCCATGAACAGACAGGGCGGTTTCACGCAAAGTACGCAAAGGTCACAAAGCAAAGAAAGGACTTCGCCTTGGCGTTTCTTCGCGCTTTTGCGACTTTGCGTGAACTGCTTTGAGAAGGCTCTTGAGAAGGTCGACGCGGTGTAATAACATGATGTAGAATGTGCGGTAAGTAATACCAGGCAAAGTTAGGGAGGTGTTGGAACGCTCGCCCCGGGACGTCACCGCGATACTCACTGAGCCGCGCGGGGGAAACCGGTCCGCTGAATCCGGGCTGATGTGAGAAACGCCTACTTCCATTTTCGTCACTTCATGACACTCTGTGCGACGCCGGAGGGGGGAAGCAGTGAAGGCATTTCAACGAATGCAGACTAAGCAAGCGGCCAATTGGGGCGAGTGTCAGTTCTGAGAATATTCAAGCATCGAAACGCACTCAGGGGGGTCGGGGCATGTTGCAGGCTCTGCCCCGTCATGACGGCTGATGGATGTCGAGCGCAGGAAGGGTGTCAAGGACCTGTTCGAGGCAGCTTCTACTGCCTTCTTGCCAGACCAGGTTATCTCTGGACGCTTCAAAGTCGTCCGCCTCATCGGCCGTGGCGGCATGGGTGAGGTCTATGAGGCTAGAGACTTGGAGCTTCAGGAGCGCGTGGCTCTGAAAACCATCCGGCCCGAGATCGCCTCAGACCCCAAGACCCTCGCACGTTTCAAGCAGGAAATTCATTTAGCTCGGCGCGTGACCCATCCGAACGTGTGTCGCATGTACGATCTCGAGCGATACCAGCCGTCCGAGGCGAGCGGCAAGGCTCCCATCTCGTTCCTGACCATGGAGCTGCTGGAAGGTGAAACGTTAGCCGCTCGGCTGCACCACCGCGGACGGATGAGCCCTGAGGAAGCGATTTCATTAGTACATCAGATGGCGGAAGGATTGGCTGCCGCTCATCGTGTTGGCGTCATCCACCGGGATTTTAAACCCGGTAACGTGATATTGGTTCCCGAGAAACCAGCCGGCGCCGACCTGCGGAGTCTGTCGGACCGAACAACGCAATCTTTGGGGGAAGCTCCAAACGAGCGTCGCCCCCCGCAACGCGCGCTGCGCGCCGTCATCACCGATTTCGGCCTGGCCAGAGCTGCGGAGGCAGCCGATTCCATTTATGATGGCTCCTCGTCTGCTAGTCCTGCCCGACAGATCATTGGAACCCCTTCCTACATGGCGCCGGAGCAACTGGAAGGCCGGGCTGTGACGCCAGCGACTGACGTCTACGCACTCGGGCTTGTAATTTACGAGATGATCACGGGACAAGAACCCTTCCCGGGCAACCCGTATGACCGTCTCCGAGCGCCGCCGCCTTCACCGCGGGCGCTCGTACCCGCTCTCGACCCTCGCTTGGAACTTATGATCCTGCGCAGCCTGGAGGCTAACCCAGGCCAAAGGTTCCAGACCGCAGTGGAAGTGGTCCAAGCGCTTTCCACCGGGTCGTCCGCAGGTGAGATTTCGACCAAGCATGTCCCAGTCGGCGGCGCTACGCCGCTTACATCTTCCAGGGAAGGCGGCACCCCAGTCGGGGCAGGCCATATTGATGCCTCGGAGCGACCAGCGGGCCAGACAGAAGGCCAGCGCCGGCAGGGGCGCAGGTTGGTGAGCCGCCGGTCGGTTGTCATCGCTGCGGTGGGCACGCCCCTACTGTGTGGAGGGGCGACCGTGGTGACGCTCGCTCTAAAGAGTGTCAACACGTCGATCGAGGTGTTCGACATCGAAAACAAGACCAGTCAATCGGAGTTCGATTACTTCTGCCAGGGCACCACGGCCGAAGTGATGCGGCGGCTGACCCATGTCGAGGGGGTACGCGTGGTGCCACTGCACTCCTATCGGTCAAATGCTCCGAAGCGAACGCCCAGCCGGTTTACCCTAGAGGGAATCTTTCAGGCTTACCAGGAGGATCGAGGGAATGCCCGGCTGTTGGTTTCAGTGACCGATAATCATGACAACGGCACCTTGGTCTGGTCGGAGAGCTTCGACCTGCGGACAATTGGGAATCCTCCCAGAATCGACGATCCTTTGGAAGTCCAATCGCAAATTGCTGAGAACACGGTGGCTGCCCTCCAAAAGCGCCTGGTGCTCGGAGGGCTCGGAGTGCCAGAGGGGAGCGGCCGCCTGGTCCCCTTCATCGCACGTGTTCGGCAGACTTTCGGCTTACCGAGGGCTCGGGTTTCAGACGCGCCGACAGCGAGTAACGATGCACTCGATCATTACATGCGAGGGCGGAGCCTGTTGGGTGGGATCTCTGAAGCGAGCACACTCGATGCCATCAGGGAGTTCGAGAAGGCAGTCAGTGCAGACCGCTCGTTTGCCCTGGCCTATGCAGCCTTGGCAGAGGCAAATATTGCCCGGATGAACTACCATTTTGCGACGGAGCCGGAGCTTTTGCGCAACGCGAGAACTTTTGCGGAGCAATCCGTCAATCTCGATCCGGCTTTGCCCGAGGGCTACGCAGTGCTCGGCGTCATCCGGCAAACAAGTTGGGACTGGAAAGGGGCAAATGAATCCTATCTGAAGGCATTGGCTTTGAAACCAAGCCTGGCCCGTGCGCGACGGTGGTACGCTGGGCTGATTCTCCAATTCGGCTCGCCCCGCTTTGACGAAGCCATACAGCAGGCACGCACAGCACTCGAACAGGATCCGTTTGATAGAATGGCTGTCACTTCCTGCAGCGCTGTTTTGTTCTTTGCCGGAAGAGTCCACGATGCGGTAAAGATGCTTGCCCCAGCGGTTTCCGGAGAGATGCCAGGAGCACGGTATAACCTAGGCGAATACTACGCTCGCCTGGGGTACCTCTCCAAAGGTGCCCAGTCCGAGGACTATTACAGCAAAGCGTTCGCCGAGGCAAGGAAAGTGGCGGAAATCGAGCATGGCGGCGCCAAAAATGCGGCGTCTGAAATGCTCCCGTCATTATCGGATGAAATGTTTTCCCTGTTTTACTCAATGAGAGGCGAAGCAGGAAAAGCGGAACCATATTTTCGCCGTTTGTTGTTGAAAATGGCAGCCTCTCGTTGCTCGCCGGTAACCGTCGCATGCGTTTACGCCTTACAATCAAAAACCGGCACAGCGCTCGACCTTCTTGAACGTGCTGCAACCTGGCGAGACCGGGGATTGCTTTACATCAAAGTAATTCCGTACTTCGAGAACTTGCGAAAGGAACCTAGGTTCACGAGGTTAGTCGCTGCTATGGGGTTATAAGCTCTATTCAATTGAACTGGGAGAGAACTGGCGCGATCAGCACTACCCAACTCAGTCTTAACAGGAGGCCGAAAATGACAGAGACTACATACAAGATTACCACGACTACTGACCTCAATTTTGGGACGACGCATGGACTCCCATTGAAGACTAAACTGCTAAAGAAGCTCAGTGTCAAGCAGTGCGTGAGCAAGGTTGAGCTGCACCGGGATGCAGAGGGCAATTACTACCTTGTGCTAAAAGAATAGCATGCCTGGTATGCCCTTATCGGCTGATAGCAAGTCGCTTCTAAGTGAAGCCGCGACGCGTCTTATGGAAGGAGACGCGCAAGGCGCACGTGAGCTGGCAGAAGCAGCGTTGGCGTGTGGGGCTGAGAACGCGGAGGCGCTTCATTTCCTCGCACTGTTGTCTGCTCGTGCCGGGGATCTCGTCGGCGGAGCTGAGCTCCTTAACAGAGCGCTACGAGCGAAACCGACCGTCGCAGGATGGTATCGTGATCTCGCCACTATCTGCGCTGCAGACGGCCGCTGGGGAGATGCTTCGCGTGCCTGCGACGGGGGTCTAGCCGCGGTTCCGGACGATATTGGCCTGCTGGCCTTTCGCGGTCGTGCCCTGCTCAAATGCGGGCAGCCCAATGGGTCTTTGAGCGCATACGAGCGGGCCCACACGTTGGCGCCGCATGACTTGGAAGTGGCGGAAGGCCGTGCTCGTGCGCTTTACTCATTGAAGCGAAATGCGGAAGCAGTCGAGGTGCTCGAGAAATGTCTGGAGGTTGATCGAGGCAGGATCAGCAGCCATAAATTAATAGCAGAGATCTACGATGACCTGGGATTTGTCCACCTCGCCCGGGAACATCGCCGCGCCTGGGTCGATCTTTCCGACAACGATTTCCAGGCAATAGCCTCGCTGGCAATTGACGATTGGGAGACGGGCAACCTGCGTGATTGCATTCGCGGCTGCCGGACAATCATTGAGGCCGGCGCGGCTTCTGCGGAATTGCACTCTTTTTATCTGTACGCTCTTCTCTACGAATCTGAGGCAGGGCCAGGAGAAGTGCGCCGCCACCACGAGGAATGGTTCGCGGCCCACGGCCCATCAACTCGTTTTGAAACCTACGCAAATCTACCGCAACCCGAGCGCCGGCTGCGGATCGGGTACCTGAGCGGGGAGTTTTTTTGCGGAGCCGCCTTCCATTTCTTATTCCCACTCTTGCGAAGCCATGATCGAACGCAATTCGAGGTATTCTGTTATGACTCCCGAGCGAAGTGTGACGCTTGCAGCGAGCTATATCAGCAGGTTGCGGATGTATGGCTGGATGTTGCCGGGTGGACGGAAGCACAACTCGCGCAGCGAATTCGAGACGACACGATCGATATCCTAGTGGATCTTTCCGGACACTTTCCATATAACCGAATGGCCGTGTTCCAAAGTCGCCCCGCCCCTGTGCAAGTGACCATACCCAATTACCCAAGCACGACAGGCGCCTCGGGGATAGATTACATCATCTCGGACCCCTGGCTCTCGCC
>Ga0187808_10000012_pt1 | contig 32658 bp, 23 predicted proteins | sample NC_wetland_sal_i_5_FD_132427 | JGI IMG/M metagenome (GOLD analysis project Ga0187808, IMG submission 132427) | Wetland sediment microbial communities from Neuse River Estuary, North Carolina, USA - ASW_3 | ecosystem: Environmental > Aquatic > Freshwater > Wetlands > Sediment | place: USA: North...
AAGCATGCGGGGGAATTGCGGTCCCAGTCTTGAGCGGGAGGGTCGGAGACTAAGGCGCCTCGAACGACCGTGTCATTCCGAGCGAAGCGAGGAATCTCGCCCGGGTCTGTATCGGAAGAACTCAGAGCGAGGTTCCTCGCTTCGCTCGGAATGACAGTGATGGGCGCGTAATGACAGTGGAGTGCGCGTAATGACAGCAAAGGGCTCGAAATGACGCCGAGCGGATGAATCCGCCAGCTTACTGATGGTTGCCCAGGACGGCCACAAGGGCCGCCCCTACAACCCTAATGCATAGGAGGAAGAAAAATGGATTGGCAAAAATGGTCTGACCGTTTGAAGAAAGAGCTGAGACTCGATACGAATCCTGTTGCTGTGACCTTCGCGGGCGCACCGGCGCCCGGGACTCCGCCTCCGCAAGGGAAAGTCTCCGTGTGCCAGGCCTTAAAGAAGGCCAGCGATGGCGAAGCTGTCACGATCACCGCAGAGACCTGCGGCTGCCCCGGAGGCCTCACCAGCCTGGGCCTCGGGCAGATGCCGGCGCAAGGGAGAGAAAGGCTTGTGGACTTCCTCGTCAAGAAGGAGAAGGTCTACTGCTCCCGTGTGGCGATATATCGCGGCCAGCAGAGTGTCCCCGCACCGCTGGGGATGGCGAGCCATGTCTTCTTCACACCCTTATCAAGGGCTGCCACATTACCGGACATCGTGGTATTCATTGGTAAGCCGAGCGCTCTCCAACGTCTCGTCAGCTTCGCGGGATACTGGGAAGGCGGCTCAATGAAGGTGGAGCTTTCTGGACCTGCGTGCAGGACCGGGATAGCGTATCCAGTGGTCACAGGCGAAATAGGACTGTCGCTCCTCGACTTCGGAGCGAGGAGATTGGCTGGCTTTGCCGAGGATCATCTCCTCCTCGCCGTCCCGCTTCATCGCATGCTGGGGATCCTCGAGGCCCTCGATCAGGGGGTGGGTGGTGAAGACGAGCAGAAGAGCGAGACCCTCGAGCGACAGATCGATGAGCTTGGCAAGGTCGAAGCGGTAAGAGATCGGCTGAATGGGTGATCTGGAGATCGGAAGATCGGGTGATCGGAAACATCGCATGCTCTCGCGTTCGGGTACGCAAGAAACGGACTCGACCCGGCTCGTTTTTTGTTCACCCGATCTCCCGATCTTCCGATCACCCGATCCTTCAAGCCTGCGCCAATAGAGGCGGTATCTCAGCCGCCACCGCGCGCCAAGCGGCGAGGTCCTCACCCACGCCCAGCGCCGCCAGTTCCTCCTGGCTGGGCTCGTTGTCATTTCCCAAAGTGCTCTCGGGGGAGGAGGGATCGAATTCATGAGCCAAGAAATTGGCGATGTGGACAGCCGAGACTGCGTCGAAGTATTCATGCCGCACCCGGTTCGGGCCGTGGTGAAGAGCGACCGCCTCCGCATAAGGCTTACAGCATGTATGGGGTATAATGGGTGTTCCTTTTTAAACAGGAGATGAGCGATGCGCAAACTTCCCAGGGATCGAATGACGGCGCGGCAGCGCATTGAATGCACCCTGCGGGGTGAACTGCCTGACCGCGTACCCGTCTTTGATCTCATCCAGCATATCCCGCTCATAGAATATGTTACGGGGGAAAAGGTCACCTTGCAGAACGGGCTGGACTTGGTTTGCAAAACCATTGGCGAGCGGCTGGATATTACGAGGGGGATTGCGCCGCCGGTTGAAGAGAAGCTGATCCGCCACGACGATGGCTTCGTTTACAAACAGGAATGGTGGACCACCTGGCTCATCGAGCGTCCCTTCAACGATGTGGACGGGTTACTCAATTACATTCCGCATAACATCGAGGAACTCCACAATCGCAAGTTTGGCGACATGTTCACTTTTGCCGGCAAGAGTAACGTCTGGGGAGCATCTTCCAAATCGCCGCGCGAGCAGTTCCTGGAGTTGCAGGAAAAGGTGGGCGAGAATACGGTGATTTTTCCCAACGAAAGCCCCGTGGGACTGGACACCGCGCACGTGCGGGCGGGACTGGACTTGCTGGTTTACGCTTACGCGGAGAACCCCCAGCTCGTGTCGGATTGGCTCGAAGCACTGAACTGGGCGGAGATCCAACGCGTCCATGAGACGGCTGACCCCGCCCTGTCGCCTGTCGCTCTGGTCTTTGCTGATATCGCCAGTACGGAGCAGGTTTTCTTTTCGCCTCAGTTTTTACGCAAGGAGTTTTTTCCGCGCCTGGTAAAGTTGGTTGAAGCGTGGCGCGAGCATGGGATCAAAGTGATCTACCACTCGGACGGCAACCTATGGGCGGTGCTGGAGGATTTTCGGCAAGCCGGAATCGATGGAATTAATCCCCTGGAACCGCTCTCCAAAATGTATGCGGGAGCTGTGCGAAAGGCTTATCCGGAGTGGATCCTGATGGGCGGGATTGACGTCTCACAGCTCCTGCCTTTCGGTACTGAAGCCGAGGTTCGGGAGACAGTGCGAAAGACCATCGACGACGCCGGGGCCAACGGGCGCTTCTGGATTGGCTCGACCACCGAGATTCATCCTGCCGCCAAACTCGACAATGTCCTGGCCATGTGGGACGAAATCGAGAAGCACGGGTATTACGAGTGACAAGTGACAGACCCCTACGGCGCAGCATCCGGATCGAGCTTTTGTGGGGTAACCTCCGGGGGTGCAAACAGCCCTCTCGCCGCCTTCTGGCTTGCCTCTTGCCTTTGCAGGCGCTGAAATTCCTTGAGCGCCTTCTGCTGCTCTGGAGCGTTGCCTAACGCTCGTTCCACTTGCAACATCCTATACCAGGCAACCTCATTGTCGGGGTTCAAAGCGATGGCTTTCTGAAGGTGAGGCAGCGCCTGCTCGGGCTTATGTTCGAACATGAGTACGGAGGCCAGCCCCAGGTGGGCTTCTTCAAAGTTCGGATAGTATTTGAGAGCCATTTCAAAGAACTTCTGCGCCTCCTCGACCTCTCCCGCATTGCGCTGGATCTCGGCAAGCTCGTAAGCGGCGTTGGCATTGCGGGGCTCTTGCTCGAGTTCTAGCTTAAATTCCTTCGCGGCCTCTCGAATGTCCTCCGGCGACTTCGTCTTCTCCGAACGCGCCAGCAAGGTACGGCCCAAGCGGTAGTGAATGCCGGGACGGTGAGGGTCGAGGGACAATACTTTCTGGTACTCGGGAATCGCGGACTCGCTTGCGCCTTCGCTCTCAAAAGCTTCCGCCGCTGCCTCGTGCCTCCAAACCGAGTCCGGCGCCACCTGAGCCAGCTTATGCATGGTGAGATAGGCGAAGTTTCCGTATATTTTGCCTGTTTGGAAGAGGACCTCAGGATCGTCCGGATACAGGCGGTTCAATTGCAGGGCTGCTTCCACCGCTTTGTTGTCGCGCTGCAAGCCGGTGTAGGCCCTGACAAGCTCAAGGCCACACCGGCGCCGCACAGCGGTGTCAGCGGCTTGCTGGAACCCTTTCTCCAGGCCGGGCAGGGCTTCTGTGTAGCGGCCAAGCTCTGACAAGGACATAGCCAATAGAGTGTCCAGCTTGGGCAAACCGGGTTTCAACTTAAGGGCTTGGCGCAAGCTCGCCACCGCCTGCTCGAATTTCCGTTCCTGGAAATAGATGAGACCAAGCCGGGCATGCACCTCGGCGGTGCCGGGCGCCAGGCGGCGCAATTCTTCATAGGACTTTTGCGCGTCGGCGTAGTGGCTCTCCGCCAAGGCCTTTTCACCTGCTTCGTAGTATTGTTCGAGTGAATCACTCTGGGAGGATTGCGCCAGGACATCGCTGCCGAAAACAGTCAGCCACAGGAGAAGTGCTAGTGCAGACGTTTTCCTAAGCTCACCGACCATGGCTCCGAGTATACCGCAGGCTTTTACTCTTCTGTGACCATTTCGCCGAGCCTTGAAAAGCTGTAGGGGTAGGGCTTGCCCTACCCTGTCCATTAGGGGACGGCGAGCCGTCACCCTACAGGCAGGTTAAGGGGGGATCGCTTTCGCGGTTTCGGGTTGTGGATGAAGGAAACACAGGATCCGCCAGGCGCGGAGCGCCTGGCGGATCCCGCAAGGGAGGGAGCTTCAGAAGATGAACTTCGCTCCCAGTTGGATAATGCGACCCGGGGCAGCAATGGTGAGTGCTCCGAACGACACATCCGGCAGACCGCAGTCCGGGTTACAGGCGCCGCCCGCCGCCGGGCCAGTCAAGGGCACGTAGTAGTTGGGATGGTTCCAGGTATTGAAGCTCTCGAACCGCAACTGGAGAGTCTTGCTTTCCGTGAAGTTGAAGTTCTTGAAAAAGCCCAGGTCCCAGTTGTTGATGCCGGGCGAACGCAGGATACCGCGGCCGGTATTTCCGTAGACGCCAATAGCCGGCTGGGAAAACGCCGCCGTATTGATCCACGTGCTGGTAGTCTTGTGAGCCGGGGCTATAGGCACGCCGGGGACTCGATCGCCCCGCGGGTTCTGACTATCCAGGACACCGGATAGGTCTTGGGCGTCAATCGAGTATGGGAATCCGGTTTGAAAGGTTGTGATGCCGGTTAACTCCCAACCGCCGAGGGCCATGTCCAATGCCTTGTTCGCATTGCTGAGGAAGTGCTTGCCGCGGCCGAAGGGCAGGTTGTAGACATAACTGGTGACAAAGCGGTGATCCACGTCGAAATTCGAGGGGCCATAATCACGGTTCATATTGTGGTTGTCCATGAACCCCTGGTACCCGCCGCCATCAGCGGCGAGGCCGGCTGCGGCGGATTTGGCGTCCAGGCTTTTCGCCCAGGTGAAAATCGTGGTGATCGCCATCTGTCCGGTGCGGTGTTCGAGTTTGATGTTGCCCGCGTTGTAGTCGGAGTTACCGTGCCAGTCACTGTTGATATAGAACCCGGTGAAATTCGGATAGGGCAGTCGAGAGGTGTAGCCGGCGCCAAGGCAAGGGTCAGGAATGGCTTGGCAGGCCGCAGGATCCGTGGGTGCATAAGGCTGCGCAATGTTGTGCCGATCCAGCAAATGTGTGCCTTTCAATCCGATGTAGTTCACTTCCAGGGAAGTGTTCTTGGCGAGTTGATGCTCGATGGAAAGCGTCCACTGTTGCATGTAGGGATTCAGTGGCAATTCCGATTGGATTACCGCGATAAAGGTCGCCGATGCGGGGCTCACCTCAGTAAGCGTGCCGAAACCCGGAAACAATTGGTTGGTCAACTTGGGCGCCGTGGTCACCGGCTGAGTAGTCGGACTGAGGCTATCGCGGATGCTGTAGGGGTAGAGGTCCCCGGAATCATCAATCTCGCGGGCTTCGAAGGAGTCGTAGTAAATCCCGTACCCGCCGCGAACCACTGTCTTGTCTCCGCCGAACGGGCGGAAGGCAAAGCCAATGCGAGGCGCATAAGGATCGAGCAACCCCGGATTCTGAGGCGCACGCCGGTGGCAATACTCGAAGAAGCCATTTCCTGCCGGGGCAACGCCGTCGGTCAACAACCTTTTATCCGCAAAGCACATACCCCCATTGGGGTTGTTAACGTCGAGCCAAAAGAATTTGTTCTGTTCCTCGTAGGGCACGGAGCGGTAGTCCCAACGCAGACCAAGGTTCAAGGTCAGCCGCGGGTTCACCTTCCAGTCGTCTTGCACAAAGGGGGCGAAATAATTGTAGACGTGCGACTGGGGATTACCCGCTTGATTGGTGGGGCTTAACGGACCAGGAAAAAACCCGCCGACGCCAGTGTAGTAGCCCAGCAGGAAGTCAGCAACCTGATTGCCGGTGCCGCAAACAATCGTTGTGCAACCGGTGCTGTTCCCCAGAATGGTGTCGTTGGCGTAAGTGTAGTCGCCGAAAAAGTCGTCATCCAGATTGCGGTTCACGACCCAATGTCGGTATTCCGCACCTGTCGTGATCGTGTGCTTCCCCTTGACGATGGTCAGCGAGTCCGAAAACTCCCAATTCGGGATCTCGCTTGCCGTGTAGGAATTGACCGAGCCCCCAAAGCCACTGTAAACACTCCCGAAGCCTATCCCCGACCAGCTCGCCTGAAGCGGGCCAAACTTGGTGAATACATTTTGATAGCCTAAGGCGGCAATCTGGGCCGCGGACGGCGCTGGAGAACCCTCATTCGCGATCGCATCCAGGTACCCCATGCGGAAATTATTCACAATGTTCCCGTGGAAGGTAAGAGTGTGCGAAATTGCCCATTGCTTCTCGGTCTCGTAGAAGGTTGTTAATCCGTAAGGAACCGATTCCGAATTGTACAAGTTTGTATTCTTGTAGCTCGCATAGGTTCCCCGGCCGAAGATTTTTCCAAACCGCCCCAGATCCTGATCCAAGCGGTACGTTTGCTGGTCAGCCCTGTTGGGAAGGTTGAGCGACAAAAGAACGTTGTTTCCCGCGCAATCGGCGGGGTTACAGTTCGGAGTCGGGAAGGTGTTAGCTGCGAGGGTCACTAGGGCTTGGCGAGACCAGAGGGTGTTGGGTATCGTGTCATTTGGGTAAGCCGTTCCCGTCAAAGGATTCTCCGGATTGCAGGGGTTATTGTTAAGTAGCGCGGCGGCGCAGGCTGCGGTTCCGGGCTCGGGGTACCCTGTCGCTGAAAAATTTCCCGCCAGTTGATCCGGAGGCGGGGTGTTTGCGAACCCAGTGAACCCGTTACTGATCCGAGTGCCCTCATAGTTCGCCATGAAGAAGGTCTTGTTCCGCCCGTTATAGATATGGGGCAGGTATACCGGACCGCCCACCACGAACCCAAATTGGTTTTGCCGCAGTTTAGGAATCGTTGGCTGAGCGATAGGACTCCTGGAGTCGAAAGCATCGTTTCTGTCGAACTCAAATAAGGTTCCGTGCAGGTCGTTGGTGCCGGCCTTGCTGATGATGTTGACTTGGTTCGCGCTGAAGCCATATTCGGCGGAATAGGTGTCGGATTGGACCTTGAACTCCTGGATGGCATCAATTGACAAGATGACGGCCGGCGTGCTCAAAGCCACATCGGAGGCGCCGATGCCGTCGATGGTGTAGTTGTTGGACTCCGGCCGGCCGCCGTTAATGCTGATGCCATCTCCTTCACCCTGCCGCATCACCCCCATCTCCGCGCCGACCGTTACTGCGCCTGGGGTGATGAAAAGCAACTGGGTCCAGTTTCGTCCGTTCAGCGGAAGATCCTCCACCTGCTTGTTGCTCACAAGCTGTGAAACGGCCGCGTTGTCGGTATCGAGTTCGACCGGATTAGCCCGGACCTCAACCACCTCGGTAACGGTGCCGGGTTTGAGAACCGCGTCGACGCGGGCCTGTTGGTCAACGACCAGGGAAATATTATCCACCACCGCCTTTTGGAACCCGGGGGCCTCGACGCTGACTGAGTAGGTCCCTGGGTTCAGGTAAGGTACGGTGTAATTTCCCGTGTCACTCGTCTGGGTATGACTAGCAATGCTGGTGCCTGTGTTCGTAACGGTAACACTGGCTTTGGGTACGACCGCGCCGGAGTTGTCCGTCACGGTTCCCAGGATTGTTCCCGTGGCGCCTCCTTGGGCATAGAGGAATCCTGCCGAAACAAGGAGCGCAAAAAAGGTTGAAACAGCTCGAGCTCTTTTAACCATATTTCCGTTCTCCTTTGAATTTGGGGTGATGACCCATAGACCCAGCACTTGGGCGCTGAGCTGCACGCGCGCTCGTAAGAAGTCACTTTCTCCCGACGCGAAGGTCGCAAGCAAATCCCGTGAGGGAAAGTCGTCCCTGCCGTTGGTGGAATGGACACCCATCCCGACCAATGCGGCCAGTTTAGCCGCTAGAGGGGATGGGTCAAGAATTTTTCATCAGTTACAATTCATTTCGCAGCACGAAACAGTGACCTCTTGCCCGGCGCACACTTAATTCCTTACGAAGATGCGACTTAAGCTTGCCACTGGATCTGGCGCGGAACGGAATGTCTGGACACGCAGCGAAACTCGTGTTATGAATAGCGAAACGTGACTCTGGGCGTCGCATACCATACGCACCGGTCCTTCTGATGCGCGCGCAGGGGGCGAATTGAAATGATCGGGAACCGACACAATCACAGTCGCTATTTGGTCAAGTCCCTGGTCCACGCGGCGCAAATTCTCAACGCGTTCGCCTCCAAGGGCGAAGTGCTCGCGCTGAGAGACGTTGTGGCTCGCAGTGGCTTGAACAAAGTGATGTGCTTCCGCCTGCTCTACAGTCTTCACGTGTGCGGCTTTATCGAAAAGGTGGGTAAAAACCAGTACAGGCGTATCTTCGAAGCGCGCCCGGAGCGGCGTTACCGTATCGGCTACGCGGCCCAGGGGCAGGATTCGTCTTTCCCGTTCGAAGTGCAGAACGGCCTGATGAGAGCTGCCGAAAGCGCCCAGGTTGAATTGATCATCGTGGACAACCGTTACGAAGCGAAGGTGTCGCTTCGGAACGCTGATCACCTGATTCGTGAGGAGGTTGATCTGGTGATCGAGTTTCAGACCGACGAGGCCGTGGCCTCTGAGATTTCTAGAAAGTTCCTGGAGGCCAAGATTCCGATCATAGCCATCGATATCCCTCACCCAGGCGCCACGTATTTTGGCGCCAACAACTATGAAGCCGGGTTAATTGGAGGACGCTACCTGGGGCGATGGGCCGCGAAGAATTGCCGTAGCGCGATTGACGAAATCCTGATGATTCAGATCGGTCGCGCCGGGCCGATTCCACAAACGAGAATCCGGGGCATGCTTGCCGGCATCGACGAGGCGCTGCCGGCGGCTGTCGAGTGCCGCAGAATTCATATCGATGGCGACGGGCAGTTTGGCACGACGCTGGAACGCGTGCGAAAGTATCTGCGCACGGCGAATGCGGGGTTTAAACTGGTGGGTGCGGCGAATGACCCGACTGCACTCGGCGCCTTGCGCGCCTTCCAGGAAGCGGGGCGCGCCCCTGAGTGTGCCATCGTCGGCCAGAACGCGGAACCTGAAGCCAGGGTGGAATTGCGCCGGCCTCACTCGCCCTTGATTGCCTCAGTCGCCTTCTTCCCGGAAAAATATGGCACTCAGTTGCTCCGCCTAGCCGTCGATATGATCGAGCGCAAGCCTACCCCCCCCGCCGTCCTCATCAAGCACCAGTTGATTACGCCTGACAACGTCGACCACTTCTACCCGAATGATAAACTCCTGGCCTTGACCGAATCGCTGCCCGCCTGACGGTGCTAAACCCCGCCCTCCCTGGAAACACAGTTATGTGGAGGTGAACAAGCAGCCCTTCCCATTGGGTAGCAAACAGAGTGAAGAACCCTCCCTTTGGGCAGAGAAGCAAGTGAACAACCCTCTCCCTGGGGAAGAGAAACAGGTGGACGGGCGGGGGATCAATCAATACGTCCCAACCCCCACATTCGAGTCGCGCACTCGCCACACCCCCACGATTTGACAATTTGCGGGCGTCCGAGGCATGATGGCAGACCATCCAAGGGGAATTCCTCCATCGAGGTGCGTCATGTTCAATAGTGACGGACGCTTGCAGGTGATTCGAGCGGTTGCGGGTTTGTTTCTGTTTTTGAGCTTGCTGAGCCATTCCTACGGAGCCGAGGGGCCGGCGGCGCCCACTGATTTGCGCTGCGAATATCTTTCAAACCCTCTCGGCATAGATGTGCGCGAGCCGCGGTTTTCCTGGGTGCTTCATCACGCCGCGCGCGCCCAGGGGCAGACGGCGTACCAGGTTCTTGTCGCCAGCCGCGCAGAGGGATTGGAGCGGGATGCGGGCGATATTTGGGACTCCGGAAAAGTAGCCTCGAGCGACTCGATTCAAGTGGTGTATGCCGGCAAACGCCTCGCCAATGGTGAGACCTACTACTGGAAGGTCAGGTACTGGGACACGGCGGGCAATGCCAGCCCTTACAGCGCGGCCGCTCAATTTGAGATGGGGCTCCTCTCTCGAGACGAATGGAAAGGGCAGTGGATTGAGGGAGACATGCTCCGGAAGGAAGTGACCCTCGATGGCAAGGTCGTCCGTGCCCGTGCTTATGTCACCGCGCTGGGTTACTACGAATTGAGAATCAACGGAGAGAAAGTGGGGAGAAATGTGCTGGACCCGGCGTGGACGACTTACCCCAAGCGAGTTCTGTACACGACCTATGACGTCACCCGTCGGCTGCGCAGCGGGAAGAATGCTTTCGGAGCGATGTTAGGTGGCGGTTGGGCGACGCTGGGCGCGCGCTTTTTCGATCCCGAGGTCGGACCGTACTACAAAGCTCCGGCACTTCTGCTCCAGGTCAATATCGAACTCGAAGGTGGGAAAACAGTCAGCGTAGCCAGCGATGGCTCCTGGAAAGCCTCGAAGGGACCTATCGTCAGCGACAGTGTTTATGACGGAGAAGTCTATGACGGGCGGCGAGAAATACCGGGGTGGGACCAGCCGGAATTTGATGACTCGCAGTGGAGCACCGCGCAGACCGCGGAGGGCTCGCAGGGAGTTCTATCCGCTCAGATGATGCCGACTATTCGCGTTATCGACTCGATGGTCCCTGTCAGCCTCTCAAATCCCAAGCCAGGTGTCTATGTGTTCGATATGGGTCAGAACATGAGCGGCTGGGTGCAGCTCCGAGTGGAAGGGCCTGCGGGAACCCAGGTGACGCTGCGTTTTGCTGAATTAGTTTATTCGGACGGGATGATTGATCGCCAAAATCTCGGGGCCGCGAAGGCCCGCGATATTTACACGTTAAAGGGGGAGGGAAGGGAAACCTACGAGCCGCATTTTACCTACCACGGTTTCCGCTACGTCGAGGTAACAGGGTATCCGGGGGCGCCCAACTTGGACTCGTTGCGGGGGCGAGTGGTGCATACGGCGGTGGGGACAGTGGGAAGTTTTGTGGCTTCGAAGCAAATCTTGAACGATATTCAAAGACTCATTCACTGGTCACAACTCACCAACCTGTTCAGCATCCCGACAGATTGCGACCAGCGGAACGAACGACAGGGATGGATGGGGGATGCGCAGGCAACGGCGCAAGAGGCCATGATGAATTTTGACATGGCCGCCTTTTACACCAATTTCATTCGCGACATTCGCGACGCGCAATTTCCCGACGGCTCGGTACCTGACACTGTTCCTCGCAAGTACGGCGGGGTCCCCGGCGATCTGGGCTGGCAGACTGCCTATCCGCTGCTCTGCTGGTACATGTGGGAACAGTATGGAGACCGCCGCATCCTGGAAGAGAATTATGACGGGCTTAAGAAATATGTCGCGTTTCTACGCAGTCATGCGCAGGACAACATTTATCGGCTTCATTGGGAGGGCGATTGGGTAGAACTGGCGCATACGCCCGGGGATTACATCGCCGACGTCTGGTATTACTACGACGTATCGCTGTTCTCCAGGATGGCCCAGATCTTGGGAAAATCCGCGGAGGCGGCGTCCTATGGGCAAGTGGCAGCCCAGATCAAAGACGCTTTGAACCGAACGTTCTTTGATGCTAAAAGCGGCAATTTCGCGAACGGGACCCAAACGGCAAATGCCATGGCACTCTTCTTGGACTTGGTTCCGAAAGAGCATCGCAACGCCGTGGAGCGCAACCTGACGGACGATATCGTTTACGCTCACAACACGCACGTGACCACAGGCTTCATCGGCGTCAAGTTCTTGATGCCGCTGCTAACCTCCATGGGGCGCTCGGACCTCGCCTACGAATTGGCCACGCAGACCACTTATCCCAGTTGGGGTTACATGGTTAAGCGTGGCGCCACCACCCTGTGGGAGTTGTGGCAGGAGAAGACCGGCCCCGCTATGAACTCTCAAGATCACATTATGTTCGGCAGTGTGGGAGCGTGGTTCTACAACGCCTTGGGCGGAATCAACCTCAGCCCCGAAAGCGTGGGCTACCAGCACATTCGAATTGCTCCACAGGTCGTCGAGGATCTCACTTGGGCCAGCGCTTCCGTCGACACCATCCGGGGAACCGTCTCTTCGTCCTGGACACACTCTCCCGAGTTCATCACGCTGGAGGTGGCGATTCCGGTCAACAGCGACGGCCAGGTTGTCATACCCACGGAAGAACAGATGACGGATGTGGTGATTCGCGAGGGTGACCGCGTGGTCTGGGAGAATGGCCACTACGTGAGCGGCGACCCCGGCCTGACGGGCGCCACCAGGGAGGGGAGAAACATCATCTTCCAGGTCGGATCAGGGACCTACTCGTTCCGGTTGACGGCAGGAGAGTGAACGAACGGAGGGGGATTGTGAGCGTCTGCTCCGTTCCTCGGAATGTTAGGGGGTTTCGAGACCGTCCCGGGCGTGCAGGAAAGCCCCGTAAACGTGCTGGTCGACCATCTGGCGAATTTCTTCTTGAATCTTTGGTCCCTCCATTTTGCCGTTCCAAAACCAGAACGGCATAGCTGAGTATTCTCGAGGTGGATTCAGGAACTCGCTGTAGAGTTGGCCACCTTGCGCTTGCTCCTCCTCCGCGCGGACCTGCTGGGCAGTGTCGACCTCCGGTTTCGAGGTTCGCGGTTCTGACGCCGTGAAGGGATTGGCGATGAGTAGGAAAGATAATAAAACTAGAATCAAGAAAAAGCCGACGCCTCGAAACATGAGCACCCTCCTGACAAGCTTAGGGGCAGGGCTTGCCCTACCCTCTACTAAGAAGCGCCCAGCGACGAAGGAGACGGCAAGCCGCCACCCTACAGATCAGGCGCCTGTTACCGGAGTTCCATCCTCCGTGGCCCATGAAGCATATTCCATGCCCGGCGCCTCTTCAAGTCTTGCCATATGCCTCAAGGCTTGACTCTTTACGCCAGCCCTAGGTGACCTAAGATAGTTGGCTCCTGGGCGGCATTGCGAGGGCTCATTACGATATGAGCAACACGGCGGTAGCCACCAAAAATCTGACCAAGACTTTCTCTGTCGGGAACGTCCTTCGGGCAATTCAAAAGAATCCACCCGAGAAGGGGGGAACGGAAGTGTTGAGAGGGGTCAGCCTCGAGGTTTATCGAGGCGAGGCGCTGGGATTGGTGGGGCCGAATGGGGCGGGCAAGACTACGTTGCTGGAGATTCTTTCCACTCTGTTGCTTCCTACCGGCGGACAGGCTACCGTGTGCGGTTTCGATGTGGTAAGAGAAGCCAGGCAGGTTAGGAAGGTGGTTAGTTACTGTCCTTCAGCGCCCGAGAATTTCTATCCGCGTCTGACGGGAGTCGGAAACCTGGAGTTCTTTGCGATACTGAATGACCTGTCACCGCAAGAAGCCACGGAGAAAATCCAGACGGTATTCGAGCTGGCGGAATTGGATGGCAGTAGTGACATTCCTTTTCAGCGTTACTCGGAAGGAATGAAACAAAGGCTGGCTCTGGCGAGAGCGCTTTTGACTGACCCGGAATTGTTGCTACTTGACGAGCCCACTCGAACTCCTTTCAAGTGGTAGATATCCTTGTAGGGCATGTTCCCGCTCCAGGTGAGATCCGAGAAGTTAGTTACCCCAGTGATGTAGTCCCCTGTTGTCCCCGCGGCTCTTAGCTACCTCTATAATACCAAGCCGTTGCTTACCGGAAGTTTAAAAAACCCGGTACTCCAGTACCGTTGCAAATCCTTATAAACGCTTCATTATAGGTTTCTAAGAATCGGTGTAGATTCTCAGCTGTTTGAATATCCAGATGCTGAACGGAGTGACTGATGCTCAGGCGGGACGACAATCTTGGGAGGGATGAATCACGGGTGGCACCTCCGTGCCACGTCAGGAAGAGTCACTTCCCGGCGCCACAGTGTGACCTTCCCGCTGATCAATTGCGGACCTGGGGTTTTGTCAAAATGGGCTGTTGCCCCACCATTCAGGCACTTATCTGCCATAGTGCATACGTCGAGTTACCTAGAGTGAATCACTTTCCTGCGGCAATGCAATTGCCACCTTCCGGCGACCGTCCAGAAACAGGTGGATGGGGTCCCCCAGGTATGGGGAACCAGCTTTTTAGGGTGAATGATCGTGATGCATAAGTTCGGCACAGGGATTTTCGCATGCGGTTTGAGCGCCCTGCTTATAGCCCCGCTGAATGGCCGGGCTCAAACGACGCTCGGAACGCAGACGCTGAGCCTCACCCTCAACGCCGCAGGAGATCTCTACGGTTTTCCCAGCTCCGTCACACTCTCCAAGGTCGGGACGGTCTTCACCAGCTATACAGGCTCGCTGACGGTGGAATACAAGGTCCGCACTTCGTCCACGGGGTCCGGCAGCATTACCGTGTACGCCTCTACGGACTTCCCGTGCGCCTCCGGAGGGCCGTGCATCGGCACTCCGCCCTCGGCGGGCGATGCGCTCACGTACACTTGCAGCGGCGCCACCTTGGGCAGCAACTGCTCGGGAACTCAAACGGTGACCACCTCGGCGGCCGGGGCCACGAGCGTAGTGACCGCGGTTCCAACGTTGGCATGCACGGGCAGTGGCAGCCCTTGCAGCTCCGCCAACCCCAACACGGTCGCTGTCAATTTCACTCTGACGGATGATCCCAAGTACAAGACCGGATCTTATTCGGCAACTTTGACTTTTACGATTAGTGCAACCTGAGGTTGCACCCGAAGGAGAATGGTTATGAAGAGAGCTTTGTTAGCGCCACTCATCGCCTTACTTTTCACAGCATCTTTTGCATACGGGCAAGCGGGTACGGGCACGACGACGGTGAGTGTGACGGTAGCCGCCGAGGCGGCGCTGACCGTCACGACTGGCACCACGACGCTTACCACCGCCGGGTTCTTCGCCAACTATACCGGAACCACCAACTTGACGTACTACCTCCGCACGACGCAGGGCACCGGGGGCGGCAACCTACAACTAGAAGTTACCACGGACTTTCCCTGCGCCTCCGGCGGCCCCTGCGTGGGTACGCCGCCCACAGCCGGCGACACGCTCAGCTACACGTGTACTGTGGCCAACCCGGGCAACAGCGGTTCGGCCACGGCTTGTTCCGGCTCGGTGAACGCCTCAACAACTGCTCTATCGAACGTAGGCACTTTTACCGCGGGCAGCAGCTCCCTCAAGGCGGGTAACGCCGCTTCGGTTACTTGGGCTTTGACGGACGACCCAAAGTACAAGACTGGAACGTATACGGCAACTGTGACTTTTTCGATTAGTGCAACTTAAGGGTTAGGAACGCAGCGTAAGCTGCGAATTTCAAAATAGGGAGAATAAGGAGAAACCACCATGAAGAAACTTATACCTCTTGTAGCAGTGCTACTGCTGGCGGGCTCTTCGGCCTTCGCGGCGACCGCCACCACCACGGGTACTCTGAGCGTGACGGTTGGGGTCGAAATGAGCATCTCGGTAACGGCCAACACCATTCTCACTGAGGGCGGTACCCCCTTCAGCCCGTTCACCGGCAACACGACGGTGACCTACTCCGTTCGGACGGCGAACTCAGGAGGGGACGGCAACATTCAGTTGGAGGTGTCCGCCGACTTTGGCACGGCCCCCAAGGCTCCGTCCGCCGCGGCCAGCAACCTTACTTACACGTGCTCGGGTGGCACGCCGGGAACGCCTTGCTCGGGCTCGCAAACGGCTTCCACCACGGCCCAAACCAACGTAGTAACTTCGTTTGGCGCGGATGCGCATGGCAACGCCAGCACGGCTACCCTGGCCTGGACGCTCGCCAACAATGTGGCTTATCAGACGGGCCCCTACCAGGCGACGGTCACTTACACCATCAGCGCGACATAGGTCGGGGCGCGTTGACGGGAAGGAGATTGGGATGCGCAAGTTCCTGCTACTGGCCACCGTAAGTGCTTTCGGACTCACCGGGGGGTTGGTGTGGGCGCAAAAAGCCGCAAGCGCACGCCGACCCACCCCGGTTCTTCCCCCCGCACAGATGCAGCAAGAGTCGGCGGTTGTGCCCATGGCAGTAAGCAACTATAGCGTCACTCCTGCCACTGTTACCTTCACCTCCTCTAACCCGAGCACCAGCGCGGCCGGCTCTGCGACGACGACGGTCAGATTCCGGACAAGCGGTTTGGTCGCCCCCAACAACACTTGGAGGCTCTGGATCCAGGCATCGGCTGCCAGCTTCACCGGCTGCAACGCTCCACCTGCGGGCGGTGTGACGGTAACTTGCGCAAGCGTATCTACGGGGATGGCGTGCGTGGCGTCCGGGGCCACCCTCAGTACCTCCGCTCCACCCGCCGCTACGGAGGTGGCTTCCGGCACCGGCAACCACAACCCCAATACCGTAACCGTGACTTACACTTTCCAGGATGGCTGGAATTATCAGGTAGGTACAGGATGCTCATTAGGCGTTTCATATATCTATACATCACCGTAACCACGCTCCTGGGACTGCTAATCCTCGGAGGAGCGGTGCCCGCCCGCGCCCAAGTGGGCTTGGGGCTTGTGCCCATGCGTGTCGAGTTGAAGATGGCGCCCGGGCAGCAATACTCGGGCACCCTCAAGCTGAGCAGTCAGTCCGGGGCGAAGTTCCGCGTTCGTTCCGAGCTCGACGACTTCTATATAGACGACAATTCCACTCCGCAATTTGCGCGCGACCTGCCCAAAGAAGCGGCGAATTCCTGCAAGTCCTGGCTGAGCCTGAATCCGATGGAGATGGAACTGGAAAAGGACGGCTTCCTGAATGTGCGCTACACGCTGCGTCTTCCGGCAGGCGTGCAGGAAGGCAGTTACAACTGCGCGGCGAGTTTCACGACCCTGCCCGCAGCCGAACAGGCAACGGCCGGCATTGGCATGCAGATGGCAGTGCGGATTGTGGCGGCGCTCTATGTGCAGGTCGGGTCTCCCCCGGTGGTGGGAAGGCTGAAGGAGATGAAGCTGGAGCCCGTTCCGGCTTCCCCACCGGCGGCCTCCGGGCATCAAGAGGGCGCGGCGCCGGAGCCATCCCCGTCCGGGGGCTGGCAAGCCGTGCTGGTGATGGAGAACACCGGCAAGATGTATTACCGGCCCAGCGGCAAGCTGGAAGTTCTGGACGGGGCGGGGCAAGTTGTGGAGACCGCCGATCTCCCCTCTCTGCCCGTCTTGCGCGAGCGCGACCAGCGCTTAGTTCTCCCGCTTAAAATCAAGCTCGAACCCGGGCACTACAAGCTGCGCGCCCGAGTAGATCTTGGCACGGGGGAGATCCAGGAGGGTTCGGTCACGGTGACCGTGGAACCCTCGGCACCCGCGGCCCACTAAATGCACCACTCGGGAACGATCTTGCGCCAAGCCGTCAAAGCGCCACGCCGAGGTGAAGTATCTCCCTTCGGCTGCGGTCACGGGCGGAGGTAGGAAGATGTCCAAAACCCTCCTCAATCCGGCCCTCCTTGTCGTAACCGCATTGACTTGTTTCCAAGCTGCTCCCCTCGCGCTGGCCCAATCCGCCGGACAAGCGGACGTCGCCCTCCAGGGTTACTATCTGGGGGGAAGCGGGCAGCCACTGTTGCAGACCACGGGGGCGGCGGTGAACTTCAGCGAGGTCATTCCGGGGGTCGGAATGCTCACTGGCGACACGGAGGCCTACGGCTCCGACGGCCTCCGGACCGGCAATATGTTCGTGGGACTCAAGGGAGTGCCCCTGGGGGGTTGGCATTGGGATTTCATGGGTGGCGACTTCCAATTCGCTTACAACCAAGTGCCGAGTCCTTTCCTGAACATTTATACCCCGGATATCTCCGGGCGCGGCTTCCGAGTGGTAATGCAGCGAAAAGACCGCAATTACCAGTTCTTTGTGGGTGAAGATACTCTGCTGGCCGGACCACGCATCCCCTACCGCCTGATGCTGCCGCAGCAGGTGATGGGGGCTTCGATGTGGCAAAAAGTCGGCGACCACTGGGAATTCGGAGTGCGTTACCTGCACCTGTCCACCAGCCCGAGCGCGCTCGTCAACTATTCGAACTATTTCTTCCCCGGCAGCGACTACCATTCGGCCGACGCCCTCACCTTTCAATCGTCTTACCACTTTACCCGGCACCTGAAGTTCTACTCGGAAGTCGGTTACCACCGGGCCTCGACATTCACGGGAAGCACCAGCACGTCGCCGGACGGCTCGCAAGTACCGGTTTCGCTGCTGGTGGGGCCGGACTGGGAAACCGACAAGTTCACCCTGAAGGCCAATTACGTTCGCGAGAGCACCAGCTATCTGCCCCTGCTCGGTTACTTTGTGGGCGACCGCCAAGGGCCTTACCTCGAGGGCCGCTATCGTCCCATCAAGAAATTGGAGTTCTATGGCTCCGCCGATCAATACTCCAACAACCTCGAAAACAACCCGCAGGTACCCACTTTCCACAGTTACGGATACACCGCAGGCAGCACTTTGCAGCTGCCCTGGAGAGTCAGTGGCAGCGCCACGTTATCGATCATCAACATCACGGAGCGCCAACCCTCGGTGCCGGGCGAGACCACTTCCAACAATCGCCAATTGAACCTCAACCTCATCCGCCCCATCAAACACCACAGCCTGCGGCTGACTTGCATCGACATGAGCCTTAACTCCAACAACCTTCCGCAGGCGCAACGCTTTGTGGAGATGGAAGACGATTTCACCTGGAAGCGATTGGTGATCGGCGGCGCGGTGCGGGAGCAAAACACGACCGTCACGCAAAGTGTCAATACGCTCTTCTACCGCGGCTCGCTCCAGACCAACCTTAAGCGCGTTTCTATCTACGGTTATTTCGAGAAAGGGAATGACCTGGTAAACCGGAGCGTCTTCAGCACCAACGCCTATAGCAGTGATGTAGCCGGGGTAAGTGCGCCGCTTCTCAAGGGATGGAACGTGCAGGTGGAAGCTTACCGGAACAGCCTGCTGACCGCCTTGAATCCGGAGAACATTTTCCTTTTCGGCAATACGGGCTTGGGCCTGAACTCCCAGCTCGCGGCTTCCAATCAGTGGAATGTTTATGTGCGGATCAGCAAGCATTTCCATTGGGGCAAACCGATACCGGGCGGGGTGGGCCTCGACGAGTATGCGGCGAAAGCCGCCCCGCTGGTGGGGAACGTGCAGGGCCTGGTTACGGAGCAGGCGCTGGCCGGGCCGCGCCCGGCGTCGAACGTCGCCGTCAGTCTCGACCAAAATCGCAGCGCCTTTACCGACGCCTCAGGCCACTACACCTTTGCCGATGTCCCCGAGGGCATGCATGAGGTGGGCCTCAACATGGAGCAACTGCCCACCGATTACGAGCCCCGCTCCTCCACGAAGGGCAAGGTGCAGGTGCTGCCGCGCTCGGTGGCTCGGGCGGACTTCAATGTGGTGCGCCTGACCATGTTCTCAGGAAAAGTCGTGGCGCCGGCCGGCGCTCACGTCGAGAACGTCGTCATTCGCCTGAACGGCACGGATCGTTATACCACTCCCTACCAGGACGGAAGCTTCTACTTTTACAACCTGCGCGAGGGTGATTACGCAGTGACGATTGATACGCAGACCATTCCCGAAGGGTATCTGCTGGCTTCGCCGGCCAGCAGCGTGCAGGTGTCACCCCGGAGCTCCGGGGCACCACCCCATGTTGAATTCGAGCTAAAACCCAAGCCCGAACCGGCGAAGCCCGTGCGGGAGATCTTACATCAGGAGATTCATGTGGGCGGGGAAGGCGGGGCGAACCAGGAGGGTAGTTCACAAAAAGGCGGCTCGGGAGGCCCAGGGACAGGCGGCACACAGCATGGCAATCGCGGGGGCTCCAGCAAGGGGAGCGGCGGAGCCACTGGGCGCGGTGGGCGCGGCGCCACCGGCAACGGCGCGGGACGTGGCGATATGCACTCCGGCAGCCGAGCTGCCAACGCCAGGAGCACCCAGAAAACTACTTAGGGGCGGTACGCGCACCACCCCGGCGACTGAAGGGGGGTGACTAGGGATTAGACCACGTGGTCATATCTGCTTGAGTTGTCACCACCCATCCGGTGGGTGAACCGAAGGAAGTTCCGAAGGCCGCGACCTGAGGCGTGGCAGCGTGCACCGGGGCGGCGTAGCCTGTCCCGGAGAACTCCGCCGGCACGGAATCCTCGAGCGCGCCATCCGAGGACGCCAGACAAACTCGCACCGCGCTGGGGCTGGGATTGCTGATCGCCAATGCGAACGAGCTTAAAGGAATGCTATATACACCGGAAAGGCTAAAGACCTGCGACGTCTGTGCGGGGGACGTGCACGAATCCGCTGCCCAAAGGCGTGCCGTCGTTCCGGGAGCAAGCCGGATCTTCAGCTTCACGCCGCCTTCTTGGTTTTGCAGCAGCTCCTCCGGTCGGATTTGCAAGACCAGGGAACCACTTGCCGTCCGGCGCTGCGCAAAAAGCTGAAGCGCGCCGCTGAGCAGGAGAAGGATGCAAATTAGCGTCTTTCTTGCGCGCGCGGAGGCAGGGAGGGGGTGTAAGTGTGTCGGCTGGGCCGCCAGAAGTGACGAACCGGCTCGAAACGCAAGCACGGTCTTCCTCCTACCGCGTTCCCGGAGTTCGAGTGTGCGCCAAAGAGCAGTTCCCTGCATACCGGCTCTATCGGCACAATTGCTTTCGACTTAATTTTGAGTTGACCCCGCCCCCGACCGTACCCCAAAAGACCCTTTACGCGACAATTTCCATTATACCTGATTCGCGACTGCGACAAAAGAATCATCTATCACGTGTTGTGGAGCTTTTGGGCAAGGTTTCTGATTGACGTGAAGATCCTGGAAATGCAGGCAAGGCAAGGAACCGCCGCCTCCGGCGTGGTCGCCCAGGAGCATGCGACGGCCGAGGTTGCCGATTCACCGGAAAAATTCCAATAGCGTCCTGAGTCAGAAGCTCGCTTACAAAGTCGTCCTCATATGGGCGGCCTCTTTGCAGCCCCGTTAGGGGCGGAATAATTTGGCCCAGGGCGAAAGAAGGTGTGAAAAATTTAAGTCGTGATGAACTGCTGTAGGGGCAACCCTTGTGGTTGCCCGCGGCCCGCCGCTCGAAGGCTTTGGGCCGCAGGGCGGGCAGCCACAAGGGCCGCCCCTACAACGCGATTTTTTCACACCTTCAAAGCCCTGGGAAGAATGGCCCCCACCCCTTTTATTCCCTCTCCCCCGCCTGGCGGGGGGAGGGGGCAGGGGGAGAGGGGCTCACACAGGACCCACGGCTTGCGCCGTGGGCCAAACTCTGCCGCCCCTGACGGGGCTTCAGGGTCGCTATCGCGATACGGCGCCAGTGCTGATTCATGGTGGCAATGACAGCTAACGAGGTCCGGACGCTCTTCAACCACAAGGCCGCTTGCTGGCAAAGCAAGTATGGTCAGACCGGGAGCCTTAATTCCCGCCTGGAAAGGTTTAGGGTGCGCCTTTCGGAACTGTGCCCTCCCCCCGATAGAGTCCTTGACTTCGGCTGCGGAACCGGCGAGATGGCCACGGCCATCGAGGGGATAGGGTACCGGGTAGCTGCCTGCGACATTGCGGAAAGAATGATTGAAGTGGCCCGCCGCGCTCGATATCAAGGATTCCGGCACCCCAAAGCAAGTCCTTATGAAGATGATCGAGCGACATTGCGGGTAGTGATAAACTGAAACAGTAGAGTACATCGCGAAGACAGCGGCCCGGAGACGGTGTGAAGAGTGCTACGTCTTTTGACCAGGCGGCGTGACCTATTGAGGCGCCAGACCCGCGAAGGCGCAATAAATCTCAAGGCCGGGCTGGAAAAAGTGAGTTCACGGAGACGACGGAAGAAAAGTGGACCGGGGCGCCCCAGAGCGGCGACTTCGGATCGCCTCAGCGGGAGCACGTCGATCTCCGCGGGCGCCGGACCTCGCCGGGATTTAATCTTATTCGGATTCCTGGTGCTTTTTCCGTTCCTCATTTACAATGCCAACTTCCGGACCATTACAACGGACGACACTCTCCCGAATCGGTTCCTGCCCTTTGGCCTTCTTCTGGACCACAGTTTCTACTTGGATGAATGGATGAAACTCCGCCTTAAGGAGCCGGTGGGACCCAATGGATTGTACTTCGCAGCCAAGTCCCACGACCACTGGATGTCGGCGTACCCGATCATCACTCCCGTGCTCGTGACGCCGCTTTACGTCTTGCCAGCTTGGTGGCTCTCCCGCCAGTCACCTTCCTTGTATCCGGTTTCAGCCAGCTTTTTCATTCTTGTAAGCACGATAGAGAAAATCAGCGCCTCCCTGATCGCCGCCCTGTCGGTGGCACTTCTCTTTCTCGCTTTTCGCAAAATCGCCTCGCGCAACGTCAGCCTTGTGGTGGCTTTGATCTATGGTTTGACTGGCAACACGTGGGCGATATCGAGCCAGGCGCTTTGGCGACATGGGCTGACGGAGCTAAGTTTCGCTTTATTGCTGTGGGCGTTATTCCGTGTCTCCGACTTGCGCAGCGCTCCTTTTTGGGCGGGCCTCGCCCTGTCCGCGGCCACCACCAACAAGCCGCTCGAGGCATTACTTATTATCCCCTTCCTGTTCTATTTCGGCCGCCGAGGGTGGAAGAACTTTCTTCTGTTCATGACGCCGCTGGTTTTATTGGGTTCGCTGGTGTTTGCTTACAACGAGTATTTCTTCGCAAGGCTCCTGGGTGGCTACCCATCGCCGACGCTTGGAGGGGAAGGCGGCACTCATTTTTCTTTCTTGGCCCGCCTTGGTTTCGGCCTCCTCGGATTGTTAATAAGTCCAAGCCGTGGCTTGCTCGTTTACACGCCGTGGACGGCCTTCGCACTCTGGGGTGCAGTCAGAGCCTGGAGGGAAAACAGCTTTGGCTGGAGCCGCCCGCTCATTGTGGCATTGGCTGCCATCATAATGGTTCAAGCGTGCGCGGGCGACTGGTGGGGCGGGTGGTGCTTCGGTCCCCGTTACCTTACGGACCTGTTGCCCTTCTTCGCATGGTTTGTGGTCCTGGTATGGAACAACATTCGAGCTCGCCGCGTGCTGCGGTGGACGTTCGCTACGACGGTGGCTGTTGCCTTGTGGGTGCAAGTGGTGGGCGCCTTTTATTACCCGGGAGGGTATTGGGATCGATTGCCCGTTAGCGTTGATTATGAACCTGAGCGAGCCTGGGATTGGTCTGATACCCAGGTGATGCGAAGCTGGCGGGCAGGACCCGCCCGGCCCGCTTTGCTCGAGGCGTGGGAGAACTTGTTGCGGGCCCGATCTGGCGCGTCCCACCCCTAGAACGATGTATCCTTTGAAGATGCTATCGCGACGAGGATAGCCGGTCTGTGTCATTCTTCGCTTTGCTCGAACGCCAGGCGTGTCCATTCCGGTCACGCCCCGCACTGGTAAATGGCGGCTTGCGGTAGATGCGCCGATGCGACGAGAGTGTGATCTGCTGCACAGAATGTCACTTACGCCTCATGGAAAGGCCGCCCCTCCGACCAGTAGATTCAGCCCAAAAGTAACTCTCTAAGTGGATCAATGATCGTGGCGCCGGCCACTCCCAGGTACCATTCCCGAAGTGAATGCTCGAAGTGAACGGGCGCTACAAGTACCAAACAGTTTGGCCGCAGTCTAACACGAAGCTGAATGGGCAAGTAACCACGCGTCGAGGCGTCGGGCACAAAGCGAGGTGTTGTTTCGAGTCAACGTCGGCTATAATGCTTACCTTTCGTACCGGGCAGCCTAGCCTGTGCTGGCGGTCGCAGGGCCATGTTGCAGCCGGTTTCGAAAACACACAGGAGGAGCATCTAAATTGCGGGTCAGGAAGGCGGTCATCACAGCGGCGGGAGCGAATCAGCGCGCGCTTCCATTGCAAACTCTAATCCACGACGGAGTTGAGAAATCCGTTCTCGGCATCCTCATCGAACAGGCCCTCACGGCGGATATTGGAGAGGTTTGCGTCGTCGTGTGGCCAGGTGATGAGACCCGGTACGCGCAGGCCGCCGGTAACCTCGCGCATGCGGTACGTTTTGTTCCGCAGGAGCGCCCGGGGGGGTACGGTCACGCCATTCATTGCGCGCGGGAGTTTGTTGGCAACGAGCCCTTCCTGCACTTGGTCGGCGACCACCTGTACGTCAGCGCCGCGAAGCTCGGTGTGCAGCGCCTGGTGGAGCTCGCCGAGGCCGAGTCGTGCTCGGCGTCCGGTGTGCAGGCTACGCGGGAGAGCTTGCTGCCACGGTTTGGGGCTGTGGCGGGGCGCCGGGTGCCCGGCCGCCAGGGTCTCTATCGCGTGGAGACGGTGATTGAAAAGCCGACGCCGACGGAAGCCGAGCAACGGCTCATGGTGCCGGGAATCCGGGCCGGGTACTACCTTTGTTTCTTCGGCATCCACGTTCTTACTCCGACTGTAATGGACTTGCTTGGGCACTTGCTGGCTCAAAACCCGACCGGCTCCATCACGCTTTCGGCCGCTCTCGCCGAACTCGCCCGGCGCGAGCAGTATCTGGCGCTTGAAGATACTGGCAAGCGGTATGATCTCGGGGCCCGCTACGGCTTGCTGATCGCGCAACTGGCCCTGGCACTGAACGGCCAGGAGCGCGACGAGGTGTTGCGGCATCTGCTGGAACTGCTCGCCGAGCGCGAGATGGCTACAAGCCGCGGACCCAATGCGCCACCTAGGTGAAAGAGTGGAGCCAAGTTGGGGCGCATACATCAAAAACCGATGTATGCGCCACCCGTGAAGCGGTACAAAAAAGTCACAAACTCTCAGCATGACAGATTCCAAGTTTTTTCCACACGTTTAGAGGAGTGAGCGGTGGGCCCCCTTATGAGCCGGTTGATCGCCGTCATTACCGCCAGCGATCCGGATACCCGTAATTCCTCGCTGGATACGCTTTGCCGCGGCGCGCCCCTGGAAGAGCTGCTGGCGGAATGCGAGGCGCTCGACCGATTTCGACGCGCCAGCGACAATCTTTACGAACGCGTGCGGGCTTTGTTTTTTCTCTATGCGATCCACCGCTTTCACATTCTTGTCCGCGAAGACGCTGGCGCCCGCTCGCTGATCCCTTTCGCCGGCTATACCAACCTTCTGAAGCGCCGCTTTGAGGAGGCGATTGACATCTTCCTCGCGGCCCAGGCTGCAAACGGCCCCAGCGCCCCTGTCTCCAGCGCGCTGGCCGCGGGCTACCGCGCCCTGGGCTTTCAAACTCTTGCCGACCAGGTGCGCCGCAGTGTGCGCTCGGTGCGCGGCAACCAATGGATGTTCCGCGCCGCTCACCCGGAGGACGCGCCGCTTCGTATTCGCCCCGAATTGCTGAGGCACGAATCTTCCACTCCGCTCTTCCCCATCCTGCGTGAGACCACGCCTGTCCGCATGGACCTTAGCCACAGTGGTTGGAGCGACATCTTCTTTCTCGGGATGGATTTTCCGGAAGGCGCACGCGTGCTCAACGTTTCGATTGACCTGAGCGTGCGAGGCTCCAGTACGCCCAGGCCACCGGTTGAGGCCTGGTTTCGCGTCATTGATCAACCGGTGCTGCGCTTGGTCAGCGCCGATCTCAAGAGCAGCGCCGAAATCAGCTCGATTGCTGAAGTTTTCGATTTCGCGCGCGACTATCTAGGCCTGCTCAAGGCGGCGGTAATCGCTTCGGGCATCGTGCCGCCGGGAATGGAGGGCGCCACTCAGCCCCTTGGGGACCTTCTGATGCATTTGACCGGAAGGCCCGGCCTTGGCATCGAAATCGTAAGCAAGGTGAACGATATCCCGCGAGGATCGCGGCTGGCCGTCTCCACCAGTCTTCTGGCTTCACTCATCTCCGCGTGCATGCGCGCTACGAACCAGATTCACGCCCTCACCGGTGGTCTGGACGAGCACAACCGCCGCCTCGTGGCCGCGCGCGCCATCCTGGGCGAATGGCTAGGCGGGTCGGGAGGGGGCTGGCAGGATTCCGGCGGTGTATGGCCCGGAATCAAGCTTATCCACGGCGTCTTGGCCCAGCAAGGCGACCCGGAATTCGGCGTCAGCCGTGGGCGTCTACTGCCCGATCATTACATCTTCGACGATAAGGAGGTTTCGCCGGAAATACGCGACAAACTCCAACAAAGCCTCGTGCTTGTCCATGGCGGCATGGCGCAGGATGTCGGTCCGATTCTGGAAATGGTCACGGAGAAATACCTGCTCCGTTCGGAGAGCGAATGGCACGCGCGGGAGGAGGCCATTCATATCCTGGATGATATCATTGGGCACTTGAAGGACGGCGATGTCAGGGCTATTGGCGCCTCGACCGAGCGTAATTTCACGCGCCCCATTCAGACCATCATTCCATGGGCCGGCAATCTCTACACCGACAGGCTTATTCACCGCGTGCGCGCGGAAATGGGCGCTGACTTCTGGGGTTTCTGGATGCTCGGCGGAATGTCGGGCGGTGGCATGGGCTTTCTCTTCAACCCGGACCGGAAAGCGGTCGCCCAGGAGCGTTTGCAGGCCATCATGAGCGAGACGCGGCGCCAGATGGAGCACTCTGTGCCCTTTGCTATGGAGCCCGTGGTCTACGATTTTGAAATCAACGAACGTGGAACTGAGGCCGTGCTCCTGCGCGGCGACTCCGCCTTAATGCCGGCAGCTTACTACCAGCTTGTCGTGCCCCCGCTCCTTCGCCTCGAGTCGCGCCTGCTTTCGCCAGTGCGCCGTGCCGAACTCGAGCGCTTTACGGCCGCTTGCCACGAACTCCCGGAATTCCAGGGCATGGTGCAGCACGTCTTCGAACACCTGATTCCGCACGGTACGCAGAACGTGGAACGCACGCAAAGCCTCGAAGCCCTCCTCGAAGCGTACGGGTTCGACCGTATGGAGCACGAGCAGATTCAGGCCGACTTGCGGGGTGGCCGGGTCGGCCTCGCTCAGAACCGGCTTCCGGCGAGCAGCCGGATTACAGATGTCAGTTCGGATGACCTCTTGGATGCTACTCGTGGCTTGCCCCCGCACTACCACGAGATCGGCAGGGATGCGCTGGCGGAGGGAATGGCGGCCGTGGTTTCGCTAGCCGGCGGCGTGGGAAGTCGATGGACGAAGGGCGCGGGCGTGGTTAAAGCCCTCAATCCCTTCTGCAAATTCGGATGTGGCCACCGCAGTTTCATTGAGGTGCACCTTGCCAAGAGTCGCCGGACGAATCGCCTCTCCGGTACGGCGCTCCCCCATGTCATCACCACAAGTTACCTGACGCACGAGGCAATCGAGTCTCACCTGCGCGCGGAGCGAAATCACGGTTATGCCGGCCCCTTACTCCTTTCGCCTGGTCGCGCCATTGGCCTGCGACTGGTGCCTATGGAGCGCGACCTCCGATTTACCTGGGAAGAGATGCCGCAGCAGTTGCTTGACGAGCAGGCCCAAAAGGTTCGCGACAGCTTGCGAGCTTCTTTGATCGCTTGGGCGCGGCAAATGGGCGAAGGCACAAGCTATATCGATAATGTGCCGATGCAGTGCCTGCATCCGGTCGGCCACTGGTACGAAGTGCCCAATTTGATTCGCAATGGCACCCTGGTTCGACTGTTCGAAGAAAGGCCCCGTTTGAAGTACCTGATGGTTCACAACATCGATACCGCAGGAGCCGATCTGGACGCCGGGTTGCTCGGGTACCACATCGAACAGGGCGCGGCACTCACTGCCGAGGTAATCTCCCGGCACATCGAGGATCGAGGCGGCGGCTTGGCCTATGTCGACGGCCGCCTTCGTTTGATCGAAGGTCTCGCTCTCCCGAGTGAAGAGGTTGAATCGCGCCTGTCGTGGTATAACAGCGCGACCTATTGGCTTGACATCGACCAGCTCCTCGACGTGTTCGGACTCGCTCGCAGCGACTTGAAAAACCCGGAACTTCTCAACACTGCAATCCGCAATCTGGCCACCCGCATGCCCACTTACATCACCCTCAAGGATGTGAAGAAGCGCTGGGGGAAAGGTCAGGAAGACGTATTCCCAGTGGCACAGTTCGAAAAGCTCTGGGGAGATATGACGGCTTTGCCCGAATTGAAGTGCCGGTTTGTAGCCGTGCCACGGACGCGCGGGCAGCAACTCAAGGAACCGGCACAGCTTGATGGCTGGCTTCGCGACGGCTCGGCGGCCTACGTCGAGTCGTTGTGTGACTATTGAGGAGTCGAAAGCTTGACATCGGCGCACGCCTCCCTGATGCTTGCCCGCTTGCCAAGTTATATTCTGCGCGTAGGAGGAAACATGCGCTCGAAACTCCTCGTCATGGTGGCGATTCTGGCTGGCGTGCTGGCGCTGAACGCTCAAACCAGGCCAAACGATCTGAAACCGATTCTGGAGCGGGAGATCCAGCCTGTCCCGGTGGTGGCCTTCCAGTTAAGTCAATACCTGGCGGCGCGAATTCCCAAGCTGCCTTCTCCCACGTCGGCTCAAGCGTGGACTTCCGAGGAAAAACGCTGGCGCGAGCATATTCTGAATGAAATCGCCTTCCATGGCTGGCCTCGCGAATGGGTTGATGCGGCGCCGAATTTTGAGGATCTCGGGGCGGTTGAGACCGGGCAGGGCTACCGGTGCCGCAAGCTCCGATACGAAATCTTGCCGGGGTTCGAGTCGACGGCGATCCTTTACGAGCCGGAACATACGACGGGAAAGGCGCCGGCGATCGTGAACGTCAATGGACACGACCCGCTGGGGAATGTCGCTGAGTATAAACAGAAGCGTTGCATCAATTTCGCCAAGCGCGGCATCGTGGCCCTCAGCTTGGAATGGATGGGTTGCGGCGAGCTCTACCTGCCTGAGAATGCGCACGACTTCGGCGCCCACTTGGATCTGGTGGGTGCGAACGAATTGGGGCTGTTTTACCTGGCGATGCGTCGAGGGGTGGATTATCTCGCTGCGCTCCCACAAGTTGACCCCACGCGGCTCGGCGTTACGGGTCTCTCCGGGGGCGGCTGGCAGACCATCGTTCTTAGCGCGCTCGACGAGAGGATTAAAGTGGCGGTCGAGGTGGCTGGCTTCGGCTCTCTCGAATCGAACATCACACATCCGGTGGATACGGATGAAATTGAGGAAGACCCCACCGACTTTGACGCGGGATTCGACTACACGATCCTCACTGCCTTGCGCGCCCCGCGCCCCACGCTCCTCATCCACAACGCCGAGGATAATTGCTGTTTCCGCGCCGACCTGGTCAAACCGTATATCTATGACGGTATCCGGCCCTTCTTCAGATTGTACGGAGCTGACGCGGCCTTCGGGTGGCACGAGAATCGTGACCCGGGAACTCACAACTATCAGATCGATAATCGCGAGGCGGCCTACACATTCTTCACCACCCACTTCAATCTGCCCGTCGCTACAAAGGAAATTCCCAGCGATGGAGAAATCAAAAGCCACGATGAATTGGTGGTCGGGCTGCCCAAAGACAATCTGACGGTCCTTGGCTTGGCCCGAAAAATAGCAGCAGCGATTCATCGTGAATCTGTTCCCGCAGACTCCACCGCGAGATCCAGTTGGGCAGCGGCAGAACGTTCCAAGCTCGAGTCGGAGATCCGTTACAAACCTGCCAAGGTCGCGAGTGCCTGGAGAATGTGGAACACCAAGAACAAAGGACTCGAAACCATCTCCTATCGCTTTGATTTCGAAAACCGGCTCAGCGCGTCGGGTGTCTGGTTGAAAGCCCTCGCGGCGTCAGCGGATGCGCCGGCCACTCTCGTGCTGAACGATAAGGGGAGAAAGGAGGCCGCCGAGGTGGTCTCCGACCGTGTCAATCGGGGCGAACAGGTCCTTGCCCTGGACCCGTTATTCGTGGGTGAAACGATTCCTCAGAAGCCCGATCCGACCGATTGGGAATTGTTGACGGCGACGACGGGTGACCGGCCGCTCGGCATCGAGGCGGCTCAGGTGATTGCCGCCGCAAAATGGCTGCAAGGGATCTCGGGACAACCCCACGTGCGCCTGGAAACCACCGGAATTCGGAGTCAAGTCATCGGCTTGGTCGCCGCCGCAGTCGAGCCCACGCTTTTTTCCGAGCAGGTCAGCCGGCAGGCAATGAGCACCCTCGGCTTCTTGTTGGATACCCCCGTGATTTTCCGCGCCGCGCCGGAGCTTTTCTGCCTGGACCTGTACAAGGACTTCGACATCGATCTCCTCATCGCCCTCGCGGCACCCACCAAGGTAAATTTGCACGACTACGCCCAGCCGACAGCATTCAAGGCGCCCGAGCACGAACCCTAGGCGTTCAGGATTCCTATCGATCGAAGATACGGGTGTGACCCTTATTTCCTCTCCAACCCCACACCTACGATTTCTCCCTGCCTTGGCTGGTCCTTGGCAGGGTGGTAGGCGACGCGGGCGCGTAAGCCTTTGATATCCGTGCAGGGATTGAGGATGCCTTGGGGCGTGAAGTTGACTGCGCTGAAGGAAATCTCACGGTAGTTGTGGGTATAGAGTTGCGTCAGTCCGGCGGAGGAACGGAGCGTGATTTCGAGCGTGGATGCCCCGGAGCACTTTACATCTTGGATGGTCCCTGCAACCTCCTTGAGCGTTTCCACGACTTCCGGCCGCGGCGCCGGGCCGCCCAACGAACTGGTAGAGGAGGGCGTGGGCGGCTCTCCTTCAACCTGGTGGGAGTCTGAACCCTCTTGATTCGCTGCTCCTGTTTCGACCCTGGTAGGTGTCTGACATGTTTCGGCAGCTTCGGCTTCCGATAGCTGCTTCTTGAGCGCTTCCACCTGATCTTTCACTTTGCCTTGGGATTCCACAAAACGCTCAGCGTTTGAGAGGGCGGCGAGCGCCTCTGTCTGCTCTTCAGGCGTCTTGGCCATCGAGGCGGCAAGCTTGGCGACTCGCACCGCGTCTTCACCGCGGCCCAGCATCTCGAGGAGGTTCACCGTGTTGATCCGGTAGCTCATGTTGCCCGGCTCGAGGGTGACGGCGGTAATCATCATCATGTGCGCCTCGTCAAGTCTTTCGCGGCGCGACGCCAGCAGCCAGGCAAGCGAGGCATAGGCCGGGGCGAAGTCCGGCGCGATCTTGATGGCGGTGCGCAGGCTAGCCTCCGCTTTGGCTGCAGTCTCGGCATCCGGCCTGAGCAGGCCCTTAAACAGGCTCATCGCGTAATAGTAGTTGGCCAGGTAGCTTTGGGAATTAAGGGCCACAGCTTGGGAGTACCATCTCGTAGCTTCGTCGAATTTTCTCTGCTGGCTCAAGACAAACCCCATGCTCTCGTCAGCGGCCGCCAACTTGGGATCGAGCTTCAGCGCCGCCTCCAACATCTCTTGCGCCTCCTGGAAATGACGATCGTGGGCCAGAAAGTCGGCGCGGATGGCCAGTGACTCGGCCTCCGAGGCGGGCTGAGCCGGGAAGTCGTTCGCATCCATCTTCGCGGGAACCGGTAGGCGCGCGGCCGTGAAAGCGAACCTGTTAATGTACTGAGTGAGCTCGTTCTGAAGGCGAACGGGCTCACCGATCGCCTTTCGCGCTGCTTCGTCGGGAGCAGTGCCCTTGCCGAGGAGTTCGAGAAACTCACCGAAGTAATGGGTTTTCTCACGCCAGTCGCGGGTAATCAGGTAATGCGTCAGCGCCCAGGACTCCGCGTAGAAAATGGAGGCCTTGTTTTCCTCGTGGTAATAAGGTGAGGAAGCAGTCACGGCAAAGAGCGTGCTGAGCGGAAGCGGCGGGGTTGCGTGCAAGACGCGCAGGTTCGACGCGCTCGGGGTGCCCACATACACCCTGTCACTCTCGATTCGGGTATTGCCGTAGAACTCTGCCAGTCCCTCCACCATCCAGAGCGGTATTTGCGCGATCATGCGGCGGGTGAGGAAATGAACATACTCGTGGTAGATGGATTCGAACGGTTCTTCAGTCTCCGCGTTCAGGGTCACATCGAGCCGTAGCGCCACGTAGTTCTTTTCCGGACCGCCTAGGTATATGCCGGCAGGGTGCATTGACCCCTTCTTCGCCCAGAACTCGGGCAGGAGTGGCTTCAGAGAGGTCTCGTCCTTGGCGGCGATGATCGTGATGGGCGGGTCCTTCGCCGCACTGGAGATGTTGAAGAGCTGGCGGAAGACCGCGCGGATCATCTCGAATTGGAAGGCGACGCGGCAACCTTGCTTCTCACCCGCATTAGTCAGAACAACGAAGTCGGGACTTCGTACCTCGATCCACGTCTCCGGCTTCGCGGCCACGGAACCGCGCTGTGCCCCCAGGAACAGAAAGAGAAATGCGAGGCAGGTGCGAACCGGAGGGCGTAACATAGCGTTGGTATATACCCGCGCAGGGCGCGAGTCAATAAGGATGAATTCCGTGATGCCTCGTTCTCCTGGAGCGGGAGAAGGGGGCGGCACCGGCGCCTCGCGGCCGCGGAAATGTAGCCTAGATTATAGGGCCTATAAACTGAGGCGCGGGCTCGTCTGGGAAGAGACTGCGCCAGGGGCCGATCCGTGCTGGCGCTACCGCTTCTGATGGCGCAGGTAGTTCTCGATCAATTGCGACTCGGCGGGAGAGAGCGGGGGCGCAACTCTCCTGAGCATGTTCATGAAGTGGTCGACTTCTTCCGGCTCCATGGGATGGCCGATGTTGGCGACCTCGGGTTTGCCGGGAACGGGCCGATTGGAATTGGCAATCAGTTCGCCGTGTTCATCGAGAAAGGCGAAGAAGGGCAAGCTTGCGCCTTGGGCGCCCAGTTGGCCTGCGAGCTCTGCGCCGCCGGGTGTCTCGAGGCTGGCCTTCTCGGCGTGTTCCTGCACGTCGAGCCTTGCGATCACGAAATGCTTTCCGAAGATTGGCTGGACTGAGGGAGCCTCGATAAACCTATCGAGGCGCTTGCACCACCCTCACCAGGAAGCCTCGAAGAGCAGGAAGATGTCTTTGTGCCGCGCGGCGGCTTGCGCCTTGGCGCGATCGAGCACCTGTTGCGCGGTAGGCGGCCCCGCCGCCGGCATTCCCAGAGTGGTGGCGAGCAAGACCAGCGCTGTCG
>Ga0187808_10000013_pt1 | contig 32523 bp, 23 predicted proteins | sample NC_wetland_sal_i_5_FD_132427 | JGI IMG/M metagenome (GOLD analysis project Ga0187808, IMG submission 132427) | Wetland sediment microbial communities from Neuse River Estuary, North Carolina, USA - ASW_3 | ecosystem: Environmental > Aquatic > Freshwater > Wetlands > Sediment | place: USA: North...
GCCATGCAATCCGCCGCTCCCGGCCCGACACCGCTGCCAGACAGCGCGACGGCCAGCGGTGACAAGGTGACGCTCACGTTCGGGGCACCTGAGTTCGCGAACCTGTTCCTGATCGGCTCCACGTACATCCTGCCCGAGCACCTGTGGTCCTCGGTTCACGACCCGGCCGCCTACACCGACCCGGACCCAGTCGGCACCGGGCCGTACGTGATGTCCTCGTTCTCCACGCAGCAGGTGACGTTCACGGCCAACCCGAAGTACTGGCAGGCCAGCTTGGTACACGTGCCCGAGGTCGTCTTCCCGAACTACCAGAGCAACACAACCTCGAACCCGGCGCTCCAGGACGGGCAGATCGACTACGCGGGGAACTTCGTCACCAACGTCCCATCGAGCTACCTGGACGTCAGCAGCACCAACCACACCTGGACGACCAGCCCGCCGTACTTCGCCGACACTAACGTGGTGGGCCTGTACCTGAACGTGACGGTACCGCCGCTGAACGACCCGAAAGTCCGCCAGGCGATCAGCTACGGCATCAACCGCCAGGCACTGTCAACCGATGGTGAGGCCGGCTACGAGCCCCCGGCCAGCTCTTCCGGCGGCCTGAACCTGCCTACCGACACTTCGCTGCTCGACCGGGCCTACGCCAACGACCTGCCGCCCAACGGCAACGCCACCAAGGTCAGCCAGATCCTGGACGGCGACGGCTACACCCGGACCGCCGGCCACTGGATGAAGAACGGGCAGCCGATCAAGTTCAGCATCGAAGACCCCAATGATTACACGGACTACGCGACCGACGGGCAGCTCATCGCCAACGAGCTGAACGACCTGGGCTTCGAAGTCAGCTTCGAGGGCGTGCAGGACGCGCAGTGGTACGCCGACTACCCGGTGGGGCACTTCGACTCGATGATCCACTGGGGGACACAGGGGCCCAGCCCGATCTACTACTTCGAGAACTGGCTAGATTACAGCCAGTCCGGACCGGTCGGAAAGAGCGCGGGCGGCGACTGGGAGCGATTCGACAGCCAGGCCGCGCAGGCCGCGCTGACCCGGTTCGAGGGCACCGATGACCCCGCGGTGCAGCAGCAGGCCCTCGACACCCTGCAGGGAATCATGTCGGCTCAAGCGCCGGTGATTCCGCTGGTGTACGGCGCGGCCTGGTACGAGTACAGCACGAAGAAGTACACCGGCTGGCCGACCCAGTCCGATCAGTACACGAACCCGGCGCCGAACGCGCCGTACCTGGAGTACACACTCCTGCACCTGACCCCTGCTTCCTGACCCCGGCGTGCGGTCCAGGTGCGCGCGGAGACGCGCCAGTCCGGCGTAACCGCGCGTTCGCCCGTTACGCTCTGTTCCAGCCTGGTGGGAAGAGTGTTACCGCATCGCGTCGCACAGAAAAGAACGTTTCGAGTTCTTTTCAGAAATATCCGTATTCGTCCCGTGAGCGGATTACTGTGACTTTAACGCGCAGTAGCCGTGGGGATGGCTACGGCGTCGCACGAGCAGGGGCGCGCGCATGAGACTCCACGTGAAAAGGCTGGCAGGCGGCCATGCCATGCCACGCACCAACCGGTCCGGTGTATCGGCATTCTTCAATTTGCGCGTGACCTTGCGGCTGATCGCGCTGATCGCGATACCGACCGCGATGGGCCTGACCTTCGGTGCGATACGAGTGGCGACGGCGGACAGCGCATCGAACCAGTTCGGCCAGATTGAGACGCTGGCGACGCTGGGCCAGCAGGTCACTGGTCTGGCGGGAAGCCTGGACGACGAGCGCGACCTCGCCGCCGGATACGTCGCCGCTGGCCAGCCAGCGGCGGTTCACGGGCAGCTAGAGCGCCAGTATGCCGTTACGGACGCATGGGTCACCCGGGTCAGCGCATCGCTGGCCGGGCTCGGTACCGGCTACCCGGCGCAGGCGCAGGCGAGAATCCAGGGCATCCAGGCGATGCTCAAGGAGCTGCCGCTGGCGCGCGCCGCGACGACGGACGGTACCAACGTCACCGCTATCGGCACGATCAACCTCTACACCGGCATGGCCGGCGACCTGCTGTCCTACACCGACGACATCGCGCCTGGCAGCGCCGACCCCACACTGGTCGACACCGCGCGCACGCTCGGCTGGCTGTCCCGGATGGAGGACGCCATCTCCCAAGAGCGCGCCATCATCTACTCCGCCCTGATCGAGGGGCGGTTCGAGGCCGGCGCGACGACGCTGCTCGAGGCCGAGCAAGCGCAGCAAGCCATCGGCATGTCTCAGTTCGAGTCGTCCGCGGCGGTCGCCCAGCAGCAGCTTTTCCTTACCCAGGTGGCCAACGCCAACGGCGCCCTGTCCGAGGACGAGACGCTGGTCACGGTCGCGATCGCCGTTGGTTCCCCGGCCCGGCTCGGTGTCACAGCGAGCCAGTGGTACGCATCCACGTCCAGCACGATCGACCGGCTGCGCGGCGTCGAGCAGCAAGTGGCCGCCTCGGTGGTCGCTCGTGCGCAGCAGTTGCACCAGGGCGCGGCGGACTCCGCCACGCTCAGCATTATCTTGTCGGTCATCTTGCTGCTCGCGGCGCTGGTCGCCACGTTCACCGTCGCCCGGTCCATCGTCCGTCCGCTGCGGACATTGCGCAGCGATGCGCTGCAGATCGCGAGCGTACGGCTGCCGGAGAAGATGCTGGCGATCGCCGAGGCCGAAGACCCGACCGCCGAACCGGACGTGGTACCGGTCAGCGTGGGTTCCACCGACGAGATCGGGCAGGTGGCGCGCGCCTTTGACCAGGTGCACCGCCAGGCGGTGAAGCTGGCCGCCAACGAGGCGGTACTCCGCAGAAGCATGAACGCGATCTTCGTCAACCTGTCTCGCCGCAGCCAGTCGCTGCTGCTGCGGCTGGTCAAGCAGATCGACTCGCTGGAGCAGAGCGAGGACGACCCCAACCGGCTGGCCAGCCTGTTCACGATGGATCACCTGGTCACGCGCATGCGCAGGCATTCGGAAAACCTGCTGGTGTTCGCGGGGCACGAGTCGGCCCGCAAACAAGCCGAGCCTGTCGCGCTACCCGACCTCGTGCGCGCGGCGGTATCGGAGATCCTCGAATTTGGCCGGGTAGCGGTGAACGTCCAGCCGGACATATCGGTAGCGGGCCAGTCGGTAAGCGACATCGTGCACCTGCTCGCTGAGATCCTGGAGAACGCGACCACGTTCTCCGCCATGCACACCATGGTGCATGTCACCGGCGAGGCTCTGCCCAACGGCGGAGTGCTGATCAATGTGATCGACGGCGGTGTGGGTCTTCCCGCGGACCGCCTGGCCGACCTCAACTACCGCCTCGATAACCCGCCCGTGGCGGACGTGTCGGTGTCCAGGCACATGGGACTGTTCGTCGTCTCGCACCTGGCGGCGCGGCACGGGGTCCGGGTGCGGTTGCGTCCGGGCGAGCCGCGCGGGATGACCGCGCTGGTCTGGATACCCGAACGGCTCATCACGAGGCAATGGCCTGACAGTTGGCAGCCCGCCGTCGGTACCGCAGAGCAGTCGCCTGTATATGAAACCGCGGGAGCGGAGTGGTTCGGGAACAGGACTAGGGCGCACCTGGCGAGGCCTGTCCCGGCTTCGCCTGTCGATGTCGGCTGGCGGGCGGCCCCAACGGCCCCCGCACCCGCGCACGACGGCTTCACCCCCTCGGGGCTGCCGCAGCGGACGCCGCGCGCCAACCTGTTCCCGGGAGCGGCGGGAGAACCCCAGACCAGCGAGGGCGCGGGCGGCGCTCCGGCGCGATCGGCGGACAGGGCTCGTGCCCGGCTTGGCGCATTCCAGCGCGGGTCGCTGCGGGCAGAACGCGGTCAGGCCGACTGACAAGCAGCGGAGGACGACATGGACGACCCGGACGAGGGTCTGAGCTGGCTGATTTCTGATTTCAAGACGCGGGTCGTCGATGTCGCGCACGCGATCGTGGTGTCCGCGGACGGGATACCGCTGGCGGTGTCTGACACGATCCGCCCCGATAACATCACCAAGCTGTGTGCGATCACTTCCGGGCTCGTGGGGCTCGCCGACGGAGCGGCGCGGATGTTCGACGGCGGCATGGTGGCGCAGTCGCTGGTCGAGATGGACCGAGGCACCATGCTGGTACGCGCGATCGGCGGTGGTTCCCACCTGGCGGTGCTGGCCAACCTGGATTGCGACATGGAGGTCGTCGTCTACGAGATGCGACTGCTGGCGGAGGCTGTCGGCCATGTGCTGACCCCGGCGCCGCGCCGCGCCTGACCCTCCCTATTCCATTACCTAGGTCGCCGCCAAGCCGGCTCCAACCCACTGACCAGTCGCTGTCAAGTCCCGAAGCTGATGCTGGGTGCACGCTGCTTCGAGAAGAGGACGTCATGACCGGTGCCGATGGGACTCGCCAGAAGTCAGTCAATAAGCGCGGCCTTTATCTCGGCATTCTGCCGGAAACAGCCGCGGCCAGGGACAGTTCGACGCTGCTCACCCTTGATCACGATCTCGGCACCTTCCCAGGAGGAGGACGGCGGCTGACGGTAGCCGAACTCTCCCTGCACGTAGATGACTTGGCGGGCCGGCTCTCTGCGGCCGGGGTCCGGCCGACGGAACGCATCGTGATCTACAAGACGGCCAACTTCGATGTCTGGGCGCTGGCGACCGCGGTGGCGCGCATCGGGGCGATTCCGGTGATGCTGTCGCCCGCGCTAGACGCCCCGACCGTCGCTGCCCTGCTCGCACGGCTCGACAAGCCGCACCTGCTCACTGACGGCCACAAGCTCGACGCGTTGGCCGACGTGCCGGTGGTGGACCTCACCAGGCTTGTGATCGCCGCGACCGGGGCTAGGCCGGGCACGCGATCGCTCACCGAGCTTGCCGGATCGCCGCGGGTCCAGCCGGTGTTCACGGGGCTGGATGACCCCGCGATGATTACTCACACGTCCGGCACCACCGGGCTGCCCAAGCTCGTCGTACACACGCCTCGGACCATGCGTTCCCGGCTCAGGCCACAATTGTTCCTCCTGTCGCTGATGAGGAAACGAGAGACAGTCGCGATCCACGTCTCTTTCGTGCATTCGCGGATGTTCGCCGCGATGGCCTTGTGTCTGGCCAAGGCGCTGCCGGTCCTGCTCATGAACGAGTCCGATCCGGACAAGGTCGCTGAGTTCTTCGTCAGGAACCGCCCAGGACTCATCGAGGCACTTCCCGGCTCGTTCATGGCCTGGGAGGGCCTTACCGGCGACCCGCGGAAACCATTCGCCTCAGTAAAGTACTTCAGCAGCACGTTCGACGCGATCCACCCCAGGACGATCCGGCGGCTCCTCGACTCCTCGGAGCGGCGCGCGCCGCTGTTCTTCCAGATCTACGGGCAAAGCGAGGTCGGCCCGGCAGTCGGCCGGCCCTACTTCAAGAGATCGGTCCGCCGGATGGACGGGCGCTGCGTCGGCTACGCGTTGCCTGGCAGCGCGAGAATCCGGGTGGTAAGCCAGAACGGCAAGCGGCCCTCCACGAGCAATCCCGGCTTCATCGAAGCCCGGTGGGATGGCATAGCGAAAACCTACTTCGGCGAGCAGAAGCGGTTCGACGCCAACCTGCACGATAACTGGTGGCGAACCGGGGACCTCGGTTACCGCACCAGGCATGGCTGTCTGCACATGCTTGACCGGGAGGCGGACGCGATACCGGGGGTGAGCAGCAACCTCGAAATCGAGGACCTCGTGCTGAACAGGCTGTACGAGTTGACCGAGCTCGTCGTGGTGCAAGGCCCTAGGTCCGAACCGGTCCCGGTCATCTGCACCAACAAAGATCAACCGCTAGACCTGAACCGCTGGCACGCGGCCGTCGCCGAGTTTCCCCAGCTAGCCAACCCGATCCAGATCCCGCTGGCCGAGCTGCCCCGGACCGCCACGCTGAAAACACGCCGCATCGAGCTGTCCCGCATGCTCAACCAACAGACAACGGAGCAAGGGTAAATACAAGGGGTAAATAGTCATGTCGCGATATCAGTGGGCCGGGACAAGTCCTGCCATGGAGAAACTCAAAGCCTCCGTCGAGCCCACCCGCCAGGAGGTACTCAGCCATCCGCTGTACCGGGAACTGAAGACCAAGGAAGCGGTGGTGACGTTCATGGAGCACCACGCGTTCGCGGTTTGGGACTTCATGTCCTTGCTCAAGACTTTGCAGCGCGGCCTGACCTGCGTCCAGGTGCCGTGGGTACCGACTGGACCGAGCGTCAGCAGGCGGCTTATAAACGACATCACTCTGGTTGAGGAGAGCGACGAACTTGACGGCGGCTTCATTAGCCACTTCGAGCTGTACCTGGCTGGTATGCGGCAAGCTGGCGCTGATACGAGGCGGGTCGACGCTTTCATAGGCCTGCTGCGCGCCGGCGAACCTGTTCTCCCGGCACTGCGCGAGGCGTGCGTTCCGGACGTGGCAGCAGAATTCGTCGCCGTGACGTGGGAGTTCATCTCCGATGCGCCGGTACACGGTCAGGCCGCGGCGTTCGCCTTCGGCCGCGAGGACCTGATTCCTGACATGTTCGACCAGGTGGCGGCCCTGAACGCGGACTCGGGGAATTTGTCCATCTTCGTTGACTATCTCAAGCGCCACATTCAGGTGGACAGCGAAGAACACACTCCCATGGCGATGCAGATGCTCATCGACCTGTGCGCTGACGACCATGCGAAGTGGGCGGAATGCGAGCAGACCATCAACCTCGCCTTCGCGGCGCGGCTCAAGCTATGGGAGGGCATTCTCAGGAAGATCCGCGAGCGCTGAATGCCCTGGGCCAGAGAACTCCGGCTTGCGGGGAGCCTTGGTCTGCTACTTCGCGAGGACGGTCGCGGCGATCCGGCCGACGCGCTGGGGATCGACGATGATGGTGATCTCGGTGATCGTGCCGTCCGCGACTGTGAAGCTCATCACGGAGAACGGCTCTCCGCGCACGGTGACGATTGCCCCGGCCGATCCGTTTATCAGCACCGGGTGCACCTTTGCTTCCGGCGGCAAGGCGGCGTTCACCATGAGTGCCTGCCGGGCGACCGCCTCGGCGCCCTGGGTCACCATAGAGGCGATGCCCGCGTCGGATCTCGCCACGACACCGGGGTGGAGCAGGGCGACAAGGCCCTCGAAGTCGCCTCGGCGGGCGGCGGCGTAGAAGGCGTCGACGACCTCCCGTTGCCGGGCGGGATCGAGTTCCGGAGCCGGCAGGCCGCCCTTGACCCGGTGGCGTGCTCTGCTGGCGAGTTGCCTTGCTGCCGCGGGGCTGCGCCCGACCATCGGGCCGATCTCCTTGAACGGCAATTCGAACATATCATGGAGGACGAATGCCAGCCGTTCTTCCGGAGTCAGAGAATCGAGCACGACCAGCAGGGCAAGGCCGACCGAGTCGGCCATTTGCGCCGCATCCTCCGGCTGCGACTCCCCGTCCAGACTTATGACAGGGTCAGGTACGTGCAGCTCGAGGGGCTCCTCGCGCCGACGGTGGCGCGAACGCAGCATGTTCAGGCAAACCCGGGCTACCATCGTGGTGAGCAATCCCCCGAGGTTTTCGATCTCGTCGACGCTCGCCCTGGTCAGCCGCAGCCAGGTGTCCTGGACCGCATCATCTGCTTCAGCCGGCGAGCCCAGCATCCGGTAGGCCACCGCTCGCAGATGGGGCCGATATCGCTCGAAGTGACCTGCCAGCCACTCCTTGTCGTCCATCCGTTACCTCCATGCTGCCACGCGTCAATGTACGTGACCTCCCGCGCACGCGGAGCGGCAGGGGGCGTACTACCGAGCCTGACCGGTGCAGCCGGCCTCGAGGACTTCCAATAGCACATTCCCTTCAGGAGGCGCACGATGATCGCCGACCGCAAGGACGACCACGCCCGTCTTGCCGCCGAGCAGCAACGAGAGCACAGCGGATACAACCAGTTCGACGAGGTGTCCTTCGTCCACCACGCACTGGCGGGTATCGACCGGTCCGACGTCTCGCTGGCCACGCAGTTCGCGGGCATTCAATGGCAGGTCCCGGTGTACATAAACGCCATGACCGGCGGGAGTGTCAAGACGGGTGCCATCAACCGGGATCTGGCCATTGCCGCCCGCGAGGCCGGCGTTCCCATCGCGACCGGCTCCATGAGCGCGTACTTCGCCGACGAATCCGTGGCTGACACATTCAGTGTGATGCGCCGCGAGTACCCGGATGGATTCATAATGGCGAACATCAACGCGACGACCTCGGTGGAGAAGGCACAGCGAGCCCTCGACCTGTTGCGGGCAGACGCTCTGCAGATCCATCTAAACACAATTCAAGAAACGGTGATGCCAGAAGGCGATCGGTCGTTTTCGTGCTGGATTACGCGGATCGAGGAAATCGTGGCAAAAGTGGATGTCCCGGTGATCGTAAAGGAGGTTGGATTCGGGCTGAGCCGCGAAACTCTATTGACGCTGCAGAAAATCGGGGTGAGCGCGGCCGATGTCGCCGGCCGCGGCGGCACGAATTTCGCCCGGATCGAAAATGACCGGCGCGATCGCGGTGACTACTCCTGGCTTGACGACTGGGGACAATCCACCCCCGCTTGCCTGCTGGACGCCCAAGGCGTCGGCATCCCGGTGCTGGCTTCCGGCGGGGTCCGCCATCCGCTTGACGTGGCACGCGGATTGGCACTCGGCGCAGTCGCCGTTGGGGCGTCCGGGGGCTTTCTCCTGACCCTTCTCGACGGCGGCGTGCAGGCGCTGACCGCGCAGATCTCGGCGTGGCTTGATCAGTTGGCGGCGCTGATGACGGCACTGGGCGCACGAACCCCAGCCCAGCTCGCCGGAAGCGACGTGCTGATCCACGGCGGGCTGCGCGCGTTCTGCGCGGACCGGGGAATCGAAACGCGCCGACTAGCCAGCGGCCGAGCACAAGCGGACGCCAAATCAACACCAAGCTGATGGCAGGCGCAGTGATCAATGATAAGGCGTATGCCCGAACCGAATCCGGGGATTCGTCTCGTTCTGCCCACCGCCACGCCGGCCCAGGCCCGCGACGCGCTGCTGAGCCGGGTCGAAGACCGGCTGCGTGACCTGCTCGCCGCCGAGACCGCCCGGTGGTCCGCGGTGGACCCCCGCGCCCCGGTACCGGTCGAGGCTGTCGCTGCCCTGGTGGGCGCCGGCGGCAAACGGTTGCGTCCGGTGTTCTGCCTGACCGGCTTCCTGGCCGCGGGCGGCTGCGATCCGGCGCAGCAGCAGGTCGCCGTGGACGCCGCCGCCGCGCTGGAGGTACTGCACACTTTCGCCCTGCTGCACGACGACGTGCTGGACGACTCGCCACTACGGCGTGGCGAGCCGACCGCGCACGAGGTGCACTCGGCGGCGCACCGCGCCGCCGAGTGGGCTGGCGAGCCGCGCCGCTTCGGCGAGGGCGTGGCGGTCCTGGCCGGGGACCTCGCCCACATCTACGCGGACCGGCTGGCGAGCGGGCTGTCTCCGGCCGCCCGCGAGATCTGGAACGAGCTGCGTACAGAAATCATCATCGGCCAGTACCTGGATATCCGAGTGGCGGCCGAACGGATAGCGGATCCCAAGCTGTCCCGCTGGATCGCGATATGCAAGTCCGGGCGCTACACGGTCCACCGGCCGCTGACCCTCGGCGCGGCCATCGCCGACCGACTGGACCTCACTCCCGCGTTCCAGCACTACGGGGCCGCGCTCGGCGAGGCGTTTCAGCTGCGCGACGACCTGATTGACGCGTTCGGCGATAGCACCCTCTCCGGCAAGCCGACAGGGCTGGACTTCGCTCAGCAGAAGATGACCTTGCTGGTCGCCCTGGCAATGCCGCGCGATCACCGGATTCCAGAGCTGCTTGCCGGACACAGCGCCGACGGCGCCACCCTCTCACAGATCATCACCGACCTGGACGTGCGCGGTGAAGTCGAGCGGCACATCGACCACCTGGTGGAGGAGGCGCAAGCCGCGATCGCGGCGGCGCCGCTCGAGTCCGGGTGGCGGGATGAGCTGGCCCGGGTCGCCGTCCAGGTCGCGTACCGACAGAAGTAAGGCGCCGAGGCGGCGCGATTGTCACATTCACCGCCGCGGCGGGGACAAGCGAGTGACGCCCCAAATCTGTTCGATCTGACAAGGAGATGTGCATGGCTGGACGGAGTGCAGCGCCCGCGGCGGGGCATGGCCCGGAGTCAGCCGGGGTGACGGCCGTGGACCCAAGGCGATGGCTAATCCTCGCCGTCATCTGCGTCGCATACCTCATGATCAGCCTTGACGCCACCGTGATGAACCTCGCGCTCCCGTCGGCGCAGCATACGCTCAATTTCACGAACACCGATAGGCAGTGGATCGTGACCGCGTATTCGCTGTCGTTCGGGAGCCTGCTGCTGTTTTGCGGACGGCTGGCCGACCTGATCGGTCGCAAGGTGACCTTCCTCACCGGGCTGGTGGGCTTCGCGGCCGCCTCCGCCGCCGGCGGCGCTTCGGTCAGCTTCGCGATGCTGGTGACGGCGCGCGCCTGTCAGGGGGTCTTCGCCGCGCTGCTGGCCCCCTCCGCCCTGTCGCTGCTGGTCACGACGTTCCACGACCCCGAAGAACGGGGCAAGGCGTTTGGCGTCTTCGGCGCGGTCGCGGCCAGCGGCACGGCCTTGGGGCTGCTGATCGGCGGTGCGCTGACCTCCTACCTGTCCTGGCGGTGGTGCTTGTACGTCAACCTGGTCTTCGCCGCAATCGCGATCACCGGGGCCCTGCTGCTGCTGGGGAGGCAGGGCAAGACGCCGGGCGCCCGGTTGGACGTCTCGGGGGTGGTCGAGGTCTCGGGCGGGATGTTCTGCCTGGTCTACGGCTTTTCCAACGCCGCGACGCATGGCTGGGGAACGCCCTCGACGTGGGGCTTCCTCATCGCCGGGGTCGTGCTGCTGACTCTCTTCGCCCTCTGGCAGGCTCGTGCCGCGCACCCGCTGCTGCCGCCCAAGATCATCCTTGACCGTAACCGCGGCGGCGCGTATCTGACCGTGCTGATGACCGGGCCTGGCCTCTACGGCGTCCTGCTGTTCCTCATCTACTACATGCAGGTGACGCTGGGCTATTCGGCCATCATCTCGGGCGTCGCCCTGCTGCCGATGCTGGCGCTCAGCGCCACCATGGCCAACGTGGGCAACATTGTGCTGATGCCGCGGTTCGGCCCGAAGCCGCTAGTCATCGCCGGCATGCTCGTTGATGCGGTCGGCATGGCCTGGCTGACCAGGATCGGCGTACATTCAGGCTACGCGTCGGCCCTTCTCGGGCCGGTGATGGTGATCGGGGCCGGCATTGGCCTCATATTCGGCCTGGTGCCCAACACAGGTACCTACGGCGTGACACCGCGCGACACGGGCGTGGCTTCCGCGTGCATTAGCACCGGGCAGCAGCTTGGCGGTGCGATCGGAATCGCGCTGCTCAACACGGTCGCGGCCACTGCCACCGCGGCTTACCTGGCCAGTCACCTGGGCGAGGGGACACCATCGCAACTCGCCCGCCTCGCGGCAGTCCATGGCTACACCACGGTGTTCTGGTGGTGCGGCGGCATCTTCGCGGCCGGAGCCGTCATCTGCGGTGCGCTGATGCGCCGGGGCCCGCTGAACCGGTCTAGGGACGCCGTCCAAGAGCCGTCCCTGCCGGGCGCGACAGCACGATCCTGACGCGGCCACAGTCCTGTCTACAGCTCATCCTCATCGCCTAAAAGCGACACCTCAAACCCGTTCGATGTGATCTGGAGGCAATCATGCAAACGACGTCAGGACAAATGACAGCACAGCGGCTGCGGGCTCTGCTGGAAGGCGGGACGCTAGCCGGGCAATGGGTCCTGGACCCGCGCAAGTCCAGCATCCGGCTGAAGAGCAAGAGCATGTGGGGCCTGGTTCCGGTGAACGGCGTCTTCCGCGAGGTAAGAGGGGACGGCACGGTCTCCCAGGACGGCAAGGTCAGCGGCATGGTCACGGTGGGCGCGGCGTCCATCGAAACGAAGAACGCCAAACGCGACAAGCACCTGCGCTCGGCTGACTTCTTCGACACCGCCAACAATCCGGACATTACCTTCACCGCGGACGGCATAGGGCCGTCTGATCAGGGCGTCACCGTAACCGGCGCGCTGACCGTGCGCGACCGTACCCGGCCCCTATCCTTCGATGCCGCCGCGTCTCTCCAGGGCGACGACGAGATCTGGCTCGACGCGCAGACCCACATCAACCGGGCCGATTTCGGCCTCGACTGGAACTCGATGGGCATGGCCGCGATGAACAATACCCTCACCATCCACGCCGTATTCACCCGGCGGTGAGCGCCTGTCAGGGCACCGCGCGCTGGCGACGATTCCGGCCCTGCCTCAAACGGACGCCAGGTCGACACCAAGCCGATAGCAAGCGAGATGAGCGATGGTGGGCATATGTCCGAGCCTGCCTTCGAGGTGCGCTGCGGTAATCACGGTACAGCGTGCAATGAGATAGCTGCCACCTGAAAACCAATGACCTAGACCGATTCCTACGGCAATCAGCGACGGCCTTTGCGAGGCGTGAGTTTTGTGGTCAGCGCTGACAGGAAGTATGAAGCGGTTCAAGGTCGGCTCGGCAGGAGTACATCTTTACGACGGTATTTCCTGTGATGAGCATCTTTATTGATCAGAGGTGGCATGTGAGCGAACTCGCCAGTGGTGAACTGATCGTCCTCCTCGATGAGAGTGGCTGTGCTGTCGGCGTGGCGCCGAAGCTTGCTTCGCATCATGAGGACACCCCGCTGCACTTGGCGTTCACCGCGTACGCCTTTGATTCAGATGGGCGCCTGCTGCTCACCCGCAGGTCTGCGGCGAAAAAGACATGGCCTGGAGTTTGGACCAACACCTGTTGTGGTCACCCGGGCCCAGGGGAGCCCCTGGCTGACGCGGTCGCCCGTCGTGTGCGCGCCGAACTCGGTTGCGGCCTCACACGGGCCGATGTGGTTGTGGACCGCATTCGCTACCGCGCCGTGATGGAGAACGGCACGGCGGAGAACGAAATGGGACCCGTTCTCCGGATCCTTCTGGACGGTCCAGTGGCGCCTGACCCAGATGAGACGGACCAGGTTCGCTGGGTCGAATGGGCCGACCTCGTCCGCCAGGTGGAGGCGGGCACAGCCGGACTGTCGCCGTGGAGCGAGATCACCATACGCCAGCTCGCGGGGATCGGGGACGGGCCGTGGGCCTGGCCAGTGGTAGACCCGACGCGGGCAATTCCCGCTCTGGGAGCTCAGCACCCGCATCGCGCCGCTCCCGATCAGGACGGATCCCGTAAACCAGACGACAGCCACGGCACGACCGGCACCCGCGCGCCAGGGGCCAGGGAGATCCTCACCTCAACCCGGGCCCGCATCGATCCCGCTTACCAACAGGCACTCGAGGTCCTTCCCGCTCGTGCCCGGCACGTGCTGGGGTACCACGTCGGATGGTGGGAGCATGACGGGTCCCCGGCGACATCTACTGGAAAGGCGTTCGCCCCCGCGCTCACGTTCCTGTGCGCCCGCATAGCCGGCGGCCCGGACAGTGAGAAACGCGCGCTCGGGGCAGCGGTGGCGGTAGAGATGGTGCACGACGCTTCGCTCATCCACGACGACATCTCCGACGACGATCGCATGCGCCGTCACCGTAGGGCGGCCTGGGATGTCTTCGGGACTGGGGTCGCCCTGTCGGCCGCCACTTGCCTGTTCCCGCTGGCCGCCGACCAGCTCAGGGACCGGGATGACGTGGCCGAGCTGGATCGCGCGATCCGGGAGACGTACGAGGGACAGGTCGACGACTGCTCCTTCGAGCGCCGCGACGACGTCACCTTGGCCGAATACCTGGTCATGGTCGAGAAAAAGGTCGGGGCACTGATGGCAGCGGCCTGTGTGCTGGGAGCCCGGGCCGGCGGCGCGACCGAAACGCGGCAGGAACACTACCGGGCCTTCGGGCGGCACCTCGGGACTGCCTACATGGTCTCCGACGACCTGCTGGGCATCTGGTCCGATTCGAGCGTGAGCGGCAAGCCCCGGTACTCTGACCTGATCACGCGGAAGAAGACCGCCCCAGTGCTTGAAGCAATCACCCGCAGCCGCGAGATTCGCCGCCTCTACGCAGGTGACACTCCTCTGGACGCGGCCGTGGCGGCCCGTATCGCCGTACTGATCGAGGAATGCGGGGCCCGCGCCTGGGCGGAAGGCGAAGCGGAACGCTGGCTGGTCCTCGCCCTTGATTCCCTTGACTCGGCCGCCTCCGGCGCCGCGGACAGGGAAGCGCTCACCGCGCTTCGTACCTTGGCCCATGCCGCCGTGCGGAGAAACCGCTGACAGGCACGTACGACATAAACAAGATCGCCACTTGGAGGACGGATGCCCGGGATCACTAATTTGACAGAGCTTTACTCGGCTATTGAAGAATCAGCTCAGCTGCTGGGTATAGCCTGCTCGCGGGATAAGGTCTGGCCTATCCTGACCGCGTACCGTGAAGCACTCGACGCGCGGGCCGTGATTGCTTTCAGGGTGGCGACTGGCGCGAGTCATGCCGGAGAGCTTGACTTCCGCTTCACGGTTCCAAAGAACATTGATCCATATGCCGTCGCACTGTCGAACGGCCTCGCCGCGAAGACGGACCATCCCGTGGGCGCTCTACTCACGGACATCCGGGGACAATGCCCCGTAGACAGTTACGGCATTGACTTCGGAGTGGTCGGTGGCTTCAAGAAGATCGGCCCGTTCTTCCCCACGGATGAACTCCAGGACCTCTCAAGGCTCGCCGACATCCCATCCATGCCGCGGAGCCTGACCGAGAATATCGGCTTTTTCACCCGCCATGGGCTGGACGACAAAGTGAGCTTGGTCGGGCTCGACTACCGGCATACGACAGTGAATATTTACTTCGGCGAGCTATCCGATAGATGCCGCGAACCGGAGACTATCCAATCGATGCTCTACGAAATCGGGCTCCCGGACCCCAGCGAGAACGTGCTGAAGCTCGGGCGGCAAGCGTTCGGAATCTATGCCACCCTGAGCTGGGATTCTTCAAAAATCGAGCGAATCTCTTTTGCCGTGATGACCCCGCATCCGACGGCACTTTCCGTTCGACTGGAACCGGAAATCGAGCAATTCGTGAACAGCGCTCCGTGCGCCGTCGCCAACCGCAGGTTCGTCTACGCCGTCTCGTTGTCGCCCGACGGAGAATATTATAAGCTCCAGTCATACTATCAATGGCGGCCTGAGATGGGAGACCTAATGCTGCTGTCCGACTCCGCCAAAGATCTCGTATAGAGTCTCGCCTGCCGCGCTCAGCTCAGGCAAACCGTGAAGGCTCGTTCTCGGTCCAGTGCGGGGACCGTGGCAGCGGTTTGTGCCAGTCAAGCGCGGGAGCCTGGTTCAGGATCTCCCTCTCGAGGCGTCGAAGGGCCGGCCTAGGGTCAATTCCCAGCTCCTCAGCCAGTCGCTTCTGATTGGTCCGAAGCGCCGCCAGTGCGTCGGCCTGCCGTCCGGACCGGTACAACGCGAGACTCAGTAGTTCATAGCCGTATTCGCGCAGCGGATGACACTGCGTGAATGCCTCCAGTTCGGCCACTGCCACCTCATGGGCGCCCACGCCCAGCAATGCCGCGCAGCGCCCCTCAACTACCGATACCCGCAACTCCTCTAGTCGGGCTACCCCCGGCACTACACACGTGGCATTGGCCACCTCCGCGTACGCCTCCCCCCGCCACAGGGCCAAACCCGTCTCGAACTCGCTCAGCGCCTGCTGCGGATGACCGCGGTCCAGCGCCCGCAACCCCACGGCGACATGCTCTTCGAAGCGAACGACGTCGACCTCGACAACACGGCCGTCCAGCAGATAGCCCCGGCCGCACGTGCGCAACACCGTCGTCGGCCTGCGTGGCGGCCGATCCGGTTCCAGCACCCTCCGCAAATTGGCCACATACGCCTGCAGCGAGGTTATCGCCGATGGAGGGGGGCGCCCGGTCCACAGCTCTTCCACGATCACGTCGGTCGCTACCGGTTGACCCACCTGGCTGACCAACAGCGCAAGCAACGCACGCTGTTTGGGCGCTCCGAGATCCACTGGCCGGCCGTCGACCACCGCCTCTATCGGACCCAGCGCCCGGAACTCCACCCTGGGCCGCAGCGAACCCGGAAGACCTGGCGACTGGGGCGTGGTCCCTCGGAGAGGGTCCGGCGCAGTGCTGCATGAGGCCGCGGCGACTTCTACATTTACATTATTCTTGTCGTTAGTTATTTCGACACTAACGCCGGGAAGTCCCTGACCGAGCTCTAGCTCCCTTGTTAAGTACATTTTCAATATCTCATTGGCACGCCGGAGCTCCCGCACTTTGTGTTCCAGTTCAGCGATGCGCCGGGCATCCTTGGCGCTGCTCGCCGATGACTGGCCGTCATCAAATTGCGGCGGCCGGCTGCGGCCTATCTCGGCATCCATGATTACCGCTCGGATTCCTTGTTCCCCATCGCGGACTCCCCTGCGTCTCACCGCCTTATCCGCAGCGCCGGCCTGAACAACACCGTACTTTCGCGACCCCGTGCACTAATGGCGCGATACACATGCTCACATTTCAAACTGGCTCCGGGCTAGAATAGGCGAATAACTTACCGTTTTGTGCCGGGCGCTACAATGCGTCGACAAGTTCCGTTCAGTTTCCCCGCGCAACCGTTCCCTACACTGCTAACATCAGCGTAGCTGTCAGCCGTTATCTAGTCAATGTACGGTAAGTGACGGCAGCGGCCGATGTCGTTGCGCCAATTCAATATCTGTGGTCTTGATGGTGGTCAAGTGTAGCGGGAGACCGAGGAGGGCGTGCGATCTGCGGTAGTGAGGGTTCGCCGATCGAATTCACAGCCGCAGGCAATAGCAAGATACTGTCATTCCGCCCGACCAGGGCAATACGTTGTCCCTAGCGATAACTCCGCCTCGACCATGAGCATCGTTGCATGACAATCCTTGATTCGCTCCGAGGCCCGCATGATCTGATGGGCCTTGGGCCGGATGAGCTGACCGCTTTGGCGGCGGAGATTAGAGACCGCTTGATCTCGACCGTGTCGGCGAACAGCGGGCACCTAGGGCCAAACCTCGGAGTGGTGGAGCTCACGATCGCGTTGCATCGTGTGTTCGATTCGCCGGGTGATCCGGTGATCTTCGATACGGGCCACCAGTCGTATGTACATAAGCTGCTGACCAGCCGGCAGGCGGAGTTCGCCACGTTGCGCCAGCCGGGTGGCATGTCCGGGTATCCGAGCCGCGCCGAGTCACCGCATGATCACGTGGAAAATTCGCATGCGTCAACGTCGTTGTCGTATGCGGACGGGCTGGCGAAGGCTTTCCGGCTGCGAGGGGAGCGAGACCGGACCGTGGTGGCGATCATCGGCGATGGCGCACTGACCGGTGGAATGGCGTGGGAGGCGCTGAATAACATCGCGGCGGCCAAGACGGAGCGGGTTGTGATCGTTGTCAACGACAACGGCCGGTCGTACTCGCCGACCCATGGGGCGATCGCGACACATCTCGCCGAGATGCGGACCACGCAGCGATACGAGAACGTTCTTGCTTTCGTCAAGACAGCGCTGCCGCGGGCCCCGCTGGTCGGCGCGCCACTGTACCAGGCACTTCACGGGATCAAGAAGGGGCTAAAGGACATGCTCCACCCGCAGGTCCTGTTTGAGGATCTGGGTCTCAAGTACGTCGGCCCGATCGATGGCCACGACGAGGCCGCGGTGGAGCACGCGCTGAGGCGTGCGCGGAGGTTTGGCGGGCCGGTGATCGTGCACGTGCTGACCCGTAAAGGTTACGGGTACCCGCCGGCGGAGAACAACGACGAGGACTGCCTGCACCAAGTCGCCGCGGGTACGGATCCGCTCACCGGGGCGCCGGTGAAGGCGGCGGCGCGGACCTGGTCGCATGTGTTCGCGGACGAGATCTTGCGGATCGGCGGCCAGCGCCAGGATGTTGTCGCGATTACCGCGGCGATGTTGCACCCGACCGGGCTCGCGCCGTTCGCGCGGGCTTACCCGGATCGGGTTTTTGATGTGGGAATCGCTGAGCAGCACGCGGTGACCAGCGCAGCCGGACTAGCGATGGGTGGCCTGCACCCGGTGGTGGCACTGTATTCGACCTTCCTCAACCGCGCCTTTGACCAGATGCTGACGGACGTGGCCCTGCACAAGCTGCCAGTCACCTTCGTGCTTGACCGTGCCGGGGTGACCGGGCCGGACGGTGCGAGTCACCACGGCATGTGGGACGGCTCGATCAGCCAGCTCGTGCCCGGACTGCGCGTCGCCGCACCGCGCGATCCGGCCAGCCTGGCCGAACTGCTCGCCGAGGCGCTGGACGATTCCACCGGTCCGACCATGCTCCGCTTCCCCAAGGCCCCGGCCGACGACGAGATCCCCGGCTACGGCAGGCTCGGCGGCATGGACATCGTGGCCCAGCCCAACGAGGGCATGGCGACCGAGGTGCTGCTGGTCGGCGCGGGCGTGATGGCCGGCGTATGCGCCGACGCCGCATCCCGGCTAGCCGGTCATGGCATCGGCGCACTCGCCCTCGACCCACGGTGGGTGAAACCGGTAGACCCGGCGCTTGCCCAGGCGGCGCGCGGCGCGCGGCTCGTCGTCACCGTCGAGGACAACGGCATCGCCGGCGGCTTCGGCGACGCCGTCATCCGAATGCTACGCGGAGCCGGAGTCCACACCACCGTGATGCCCTTCGGCCTCCCCCAGGAATTTCTGGCCCACGGCACCAGGGCCGGCATTCTCGAACAGGCCGGCCTCACCGGCCAGCACATCGCCCGGTCGGTCACCGATGCTATTTCTGGCACCCGACGCCAGCTCCGCTCGAATTCTGGCGCCTCTGACTATGTCAGTATTCCCAGTTGATCATAGCAAGTTACTGGGATGCCGGCGAACCGGGAGATAGCAGGAATCAGGAATTCGGCAGTGGGGCAATATATTGTCCCGCCCCCTCCCTTGACTCTGCCCCTTTAATTCGCCAGCCTTTCCACTATGGCGACCGCGCAGGAAAACAGGCGGCAACCGGATGGCAAGAAGGTCATTCTGGCGGAGCCGCGCGGCTTCTGCGCCGGTGTGCGCAGGGCCATCGAGATAGTGGAGCACGCACTTGAGATACATGGCGCACCGGTATATGTGCGCAAGCAGATCGTGCATAACGAGCACGTGGTGCGCGAGCTCGAAGCACGGGGTGTTAGGTTCGTCGACTCTGAGACAGAGATACCGGACGGAGCGGTGTGCATCTTCTCCGCGCACGGAGTCTCCCCACAGGTGCGCGACAACGCCGCCAAGCGGCACCTCATGGTCATGGACGCGACGTGCCCGCTCGTCGCCAAGGTGCATCAGGAGGCCCGCCGGTTCGCCCGCGACCAGCGGACGCTGATCCTCATCGGACACGCCGACCACGAGGAGACCGAGGGCACGTACGGCGAGGCGCCGGACCGGACAGTCATCGTGGAGAACGCGGACGAGGCCAGACAGCTTGACCTGGCGCCGGGGACACCGGCGGCTTATCTCACCCAAACCACCCTCTCCGTTGACGATACGGCCGAGATCGTATCCGCTCTCCGCGAGCGGTTTCCAGGGCTGGTCGGCCCCGGCAGCGAGGACATCTGCTACGCCAGCCAAAACCGCCAGAATGGCGTGAAGGCGCTCGCCGAGCGCTGCGAGCTTGTGCTTGTCGTCGGGTCAGCTAACTCGAGCAACACGGTCCGGATGGTGGAGGTCGCACGGGTCGCCGGAGCCGAGGCCCGGCTGGTGCCCAACGCGGACCAACTACGCCCCGGGTGGCTGGACGGCGTTCGCACGGTAGGGGTAAGCGCTGGCGCGAGCGCACCCGAAGTGCTGGTCGAACAGGTCATTGAGCGGCTCGGGACATTGGGGTTCACGGACATCGAAACCGAGGTGTCCGCCCGTGAAACCGTCGTGTTCTCACCACAGGGAACCGGCCGGCAACGCCTGGAGCCCGACGGCGGCACAGGGATCAGCGGCATGACCGACTGGAGTGGGTGACCGCACATGGTGGATCTCGGCATGCCTGCGGTACCGCAGACGCTCGCCCCCCGGCGGGTGAGCCGGCAACTGAGGCTGGGGCGTGGCGACAGGGCGGTGCTGGTGGGCGGCGGGGCGCCGGTGAGTGTGCAGTCGATGACCACGACGTCAACGGCGGACGTGGACGCGACGCTGCAGCAGATCGCGGAGCTGACGGCGTCCGGTTGTCAGATTGTGCGGGTGGCGGTGCCGTCGGCTGATGACGCGCAGGCCCTGCCGCGGATCTCCCGTCAGTCGCAGATCCCGGTGGTGGCGGATATTCATTTCCAGCCGCGGTACGTGTTCGCGGCGATCGACGCTGGGTGCGCTGCGGTGCGGGTGAACCCGGGGAACATTAAGGCGTTCGACGATAAGGTGGCGCAGATCGCGAAGGCGGCGGCTGGGGCCGGGGTGCCGATCCGGATCGGGGTGAATGCCGGGTCGTTGGATAAGCGACTGCTGCACAAGCACGGCAGCGCGACGGCGGACGCGCTGGTGGAGTCCGCGCTGTGGGAGTGCTCCCTGTTTGAAGAGCACGGTTTCCAGGATTTGAAGATCTCGGTCAAACACCACGACCCGGTGGTGATGATCTCGGCGTACCGGAAGCTGGCGGTGGCGTGCGACTATCCGCTGCATCTGGGCGTGACCGAGGCGGGACCCGAGTTTCAGGGGACGGTGAAGTCGGCGGTGGCATTCGGTGCGCTGCTGGCGGAGGGGATCGGGGACACGATTCGGGTGTCGCTGTCGGCGCCCCCCGCTCAGGAGGTCAAGGTCGGGATCGCGATCTTGGAGGCTTTGGGGATGCGGCAGCGGGGGCTGGATATCGTTTCGTGTCCCTCGTGCGGTCGCGCGCAGGTGGACGTGTACAGGCTAGCGGACGAGGTCACTGCGGGACTGGAGGGGCTGGAGGTGCCGTTGCGGGTCGCTGTGATGGGCTGTGTCGTCAATGGACCCGGTGAGGCCCGCGAGGCCGACCTGGGCGTCGCCTCGGGCAACGGCAAGGGACAGATCTTCGTCAAGGGCAAAGTCATCGCGACCGTCCCCGAAGCCAAGATCGTGGAAACCCTTATCGACGAGGCCATGCGCCTCGCCGCGGAGATCACCGGCGACGGCCAGGACAGCGACGGCAAACCACAGGTGAGCATCGTCTGATCGGACAGCGCAAGCCGCAGAGCGTGCAGCCGGGCCACCTCGCGCGGCCAGGGCGGTTAGCGCATGGCTAGCCGCAGGGTCACGTGGACCCGGGATTGGCACTCGAGCTTGCGCATCACCTTGCGGAGATGATTCACCACGGTCCACTCGGCTATCCCGAGCTTATGCGCGATGACCCGGTTAGTCAGCCCGCCGGCCACCAGCAGCGCGACCTCGAGTTCCCGCTTCGTCAGGAGCTCCGCGATGTCGGCGGGCACGTCCGGCTCCGCGCCGGCCATCGACTCCGCGCCCGGCACCAGGCGCAGCGCGGCCGCCCAGGACAGTTCGCCCCCTGCCCACCAGGCCCCGGCGTACTCCGCGGCCGTGAGTTCCAGACTGGCAGCGGCGAGGATCGGGGTAATCATCTCGTTCAACGGCTTCGGACGCCTACGCTCCAGCCGTCGCCGCAGCCGCTCGGCTAGCCCCAGCGCCGCGGTGAGCTGCTGCCAATCGGTGATCCGGCGCCATTTCCACAGGCTAATCGCCAGCATCTCCAGGCACTCGGACAGCTCGGCCCCGTCCGGCAGCCGACCGACCTCCTCCGCGGCGTCGCCGAATAGCGCTCTCGCTTCCTGCGAATCGTCCTGCAGCCAGCGAATGGTCGCGAGCACATACCTGGCAAGTACGGCGCCGACTGGATCTTCGCGGCCGAGTTCCGCCGCCAGGGCCGCCCGGGCTAGCTCACCGGCCCGCGTCAGGCGGCCTGATTCCCGCAGCACCACCGCGAGTCGGCGGGTGAGATGCCGGCGCGCGGCCGCCGCACGGTCCCCGGCCGCAGTGGCGTCGTCCGCCTCGGCAACGACGGCCAGGCCTTCCTCGAACCGGCGCCGCGCCTGGTCAAGATCCCCGGTCGCGTACGCCTCGTCGCCGAGCAGCCCCAGGCAGCGCGCTACACCATTCTCGTCGTGCCGGGCCCGGTGGGCGGCCAGCGCCCGGCCGAGGAAGCCGCGCGCCTCCGCGAAGCCCAGCCGCATCGCCATCTCACCAGCCGTCTCCAGCGTGCGGGCGTGCAGTTGCGGGTCTTCAACACCGGCCTGCAGGACAGCCTGAGCCAGCCGGAAGCACTGCCGGGCCAGTCCGGCTCCGGCGCACTGCTCCCGCAGCGCATTGACGATCGCCGCCATGGCCTGTCCGTCACCGGCCTCCCGCCAGTAGCTGAAGGCCGCGAGCAGATCTGCCTGTGTGTCCGGCCCTGGCCCGACCCGGCCGCCGATGACGGCAACGGTTGGCTCCCGCTTCGTCCGACCCTCGGCGACCGCACGGAAGTACTCACCGTGTGCCTGCCGGAGGGCTAGGCAACCTGGTAGCTGAGCGTGCGATCTAACCGCGGCGAGCCGTACGATGCTCGGAATGCTCAGGCTCAGCTCACCGTCGTGACGTTGGTCCGGGATCAGCAGGCTCTTGTCAATGAGCCGTTCCATGGTCCGATCGATGCCGCCGTCAAGCCGATCCAGCATATCGGCAGCCGCACGCATCGTAAACGGGCCTTCGAAAATTGCGAGCTCATTCAGCAGCCTTCGTTCGTCGGCGCGAAGGCGCGCAAATACCCAAGACACAATATCATTTATGCTTGAATGCCGGGAATATGGATGGCGACCAATCCTGCGCAGATCATTAAACCCACGTTCGAATCGCTCCAAGATCAGCTCAGGTTCTGCCAGCTTGGCCTGTGAGGCGGCCAATTCAATGGCGAACGGAAGGCCGCCGAGCAGCTTGCACATGGCCAGCACTGGCCGTGAGTTCTCTGCGGTCAGCCTGAATTCAGGCAGCACCGACCGGGCACACTCCACGAATAGCTCAACGGCCGGAATCCGGGCAACAGCCGGCAGTTCGGCGTCCATCATGTTTCCCGTCGGCAGTGGCCGGAGCCGGACGACGCGCTCCCCGTACAAGCCGAGCCGGGTCGTTCCGACGCAGACTATCCGCACCTGCGGGCAGAGCCGCCGAAACTCGGCGAGCACTGGTGCGAGTTCATCGGCGACGTCCTCATAGTGATCGAGCAGCACGGTATGCCTACCCGCCCCGAGCCGCTCGAGAACCGCCCGGGCGGCCCGTGAGCCTTCCTTGCACCGCTCCGTGAGTTGCCGCAGCATGAGACCGCACACCGAGGCGTCCGCTACTTGCCCGAAATCGAGCACCTCGACCGCACTGTCGCGGCCAGGCTGGCCCTGGTGAAAGTACTCCATCACCAGGCGGCTCTTGCCCACCCCCGCGGGGCCGGTCACCGTCACCAGCCGGGCCCCCGGGGCAGCTAGCACGGCGGCGAGCCGCGCCAGATCATGGGCGCGGCCAATGAGCCCCGTTGGCGTTGTGCCGATATACGCCGCCGGACTTATCATCCGGCCGGAAATGAAGTCGGCAAGGTCCGGTGTTTCCTTACGCTCTTTTGCCACCGCTCCAGCAGCGCCGGTCGTTGCGTTGACGCACAGCGGGCCCTGCCATTGGATGTCGGCGAATCGCCTGGCCAGCGGGACGTCAGACCGGTCGGCGTCGGCAAGTCCGGCGTGGTCATCCGTGCGGTCAGCGCTCATCGCGCGCCTCCTGTAGGCACCGCGCCCTCGGCGTGCTAGCGGGCGAAGATCAATGTCGCGGGCGACGGCGTTGGCTGGAACGAGACGTCCGCGAAGCCGGCCTTGGCCAGCCACGCCTGGTAGTCCGCCCGGCGCCAGGTTCCTCCGCGCTTGCTCTTGAGCAGCATCTCCGCGGCGAAGGTCAGCGGGAAGGGCGGGCCGCCGCGGTCGTCGTCGACGACGTAGTCGCAGATGACCAGCGTGCCGCTGGGTTTGAGAGCGCTGCGGACCTTGGCGAAGATCGCTATGTTGTCCTCAGGTCCTTCCTGGTGGGCGAGATGGGAGTACACGGCGATGTCGTGTGCGCAGGCACCGAAGTCGGCGCCGTGCAAGTCTCCGTCGATGCAGGTGAACCGGTCAGCGACGCCTCGCTCGGCAAGAAGTCGGCGGGCGATCGCGTTAATCGGCCCCCAGTCGAGCTGGGTCGAGCGGGCGGCGGGGTTGAGCCCGAGCCAGACGGCCGAGTAGATCCCCGATCCGCCGCCTATGTCGAGGATCGAGATCTCCCCGGCCTCGGCCAGTCGCAGCACGCCGGCGGCGATCTCCGCCACTGGAACCGACTGCGCGGCGATTGCCTGGACCAGTTCCTCCCAGTGCGGGTTGTCGGCAACCTCCACCACCGCGTCCGTCAACGGCCCTCCGGCTCTGACAACCTCGGGCAGCCCGGCCAATGCCAGCATGTGGCGCAGCTTGAGCTGGGCGAAGCCGCTCAGGCAGGTCGGCCGGCCCTCCACTAGGAAGGCGGACGCCTCGGCGGAATTACGGTAACCGCCGTCGCGCAGCTCGACTAGGCCCAGGCTGACGAGCCCGTCAAGAAGGGTCTGCGAACCCCGCGGCGAGATCCCGGCGCGAGCAGCTAGCTGGCCCGCATCGGCCGCGCCGGCCTCAAGGTGAGTGAACAGGGAATGGCTCGCCGCCGCACCTACGATCCCGGTGGCCCAGTATCCGGTGATGAGCCCCATAATGCGGTCCGACGTCGGCTGGCTGCTAGTCACGGCGGCCCTCCAGAATCCTCGCGCTGGTTGGCGACAGGAAGCTTCCCCGCGGGTCGCCACTTCGGACGCGCGTGCCTGCGCAGGGCGCTGCGCAGGGTGTCCGTGACCCGTTGGGTCTGGGTCGTGGTGAGGTCGGCGTGCATTGGAATGGCGAGATGACGCTGAAACAGATCCGCCGAGACCGGGCACGACTGCTTCGCCTCGTATGCCGGCTGCAGGTGGGACGCCCATGTACCGTGCCCGCAGCCGATGCCATGAGCACGCAGGTCGGCGGCGACCGCGGCACGGTCCACACTCGGATCCAACGTCAACAGGAAGGACTGCCAAGCGTGGGTGCGGTCGTCAGGCACGTACGGCACAGTGACGAGTTCTTCGTCCTTGAGCGACTCGGCGTAGTGCGAGGCCACCGTGCGCCGACGGTCCAGTAGCTCGCCGATCCGGCCCAGCTGCACCAGCAAGATCGCGGCGGCGATGTCAGACAGCTTGTAGTTGTAGCCAATCTCAGTGAACTCCGGGATCGGCAGTCCGATGACCCGTGCCTTATCGAAGATGCTTCCGATGCCGAAGGAAGAGCGCAACCTCACGTCGCCCGCGAGCCCAGGGTCGGAGGTAAGCAGAGCCCCGCCCTCACCGCAAGTGATTCCCTTGCGTCCGTGGAAGGACAGGCAGGCGACCGGGGCCAGCGCACCCGCCGGGCGGCCCTGATACGTCGCGCCAACCGCGCACGCGGCGTCCTCGATGAGGAACAATCCATGGCGTTCCGTGATCGACCTCAGCTCGGCGTAGTCGGCGGGCAGGCCGACCGTATCGACCGCGATCACGCCCACCGTTCGCGGACCGACCAAGTCCGCTACCGCTTGCGGATCTATAGTGCCGGTGTCGGGCCGCACGTCGGCGAAAACGGGGACCGCGCCGACGTATCGCGCCGCGTGGGCAGGAGCCGGGAACGTGTAGTCAGCGACGATCACTTCGTCGCCTGGCTCGACGGCGAGAGCGAGCATAATCAGGTGGAGCGCGGCAGCGCAACTGCTAAGCACGACCGCGTCGGCGACCCTATAACGACTGACCAGCTCTAGCTCGAGTGCCTTTCCCCGCGGGCCTTGACCGGCTGTCCAGTCCGAGGAGAACACCTCCTCGACGGCTGCCAGCTCCCGCTTGCCCAGACTTGCGTGAACCAACGGAATCGTATCCATCGTGGTCACCCCTGCTGGGCCTCGTGACTGACGGGCGGTCCGTAGCGAAGCGGCGTGATTTGGTTGACATCGTAGCGGTCGCGAAGCTTCCGCACGGCGTCAGGATCCACTGTCTGACCGTGCGAAAAAATTTCGCAAAGCTCCTCGAAGTAATGCTCATGATCGGGCGGCGGGTAGCTCTGAAACAACATGCGCGTTGGCTTATCGGTTGGGTTCCTGAACGCGTGCGGACATCCAGTCGGAACGAACATGCAGCTTCCCGCGCCCGCGCGGATGAGTCGATCGCCAGCAGGAGATTCCCAGTCTTGCCAAGATTCCTCTATCCGTTTGATTGGCTCAAACGCGCAGAGCTCGAGCTCTCCTGACAAGATGTAAAAGAACTCCTTCGCGTGGTCGTGAGTATGCGCCCCGACATCAAATCCGGGCGGCACAATCACCTCGAAACACGACGCAAAGGAGCCGTGGGCCCCGGTGACCTTGAAGGTAACTTCCTGCGCCTTGGTGATGAGCTTCCGGCCTTGGCCAGGTGGGACGATCAAGCCGTCCATACGATCCTCTCTTCCTCGGCTATGCGAAGTCTCGCGCTAGGCAGGGTGCCGGCGCGGTGGCTCGATCCGCTGTCGGGTTCCGTGGCGTGTCTACGATCCAGCTGCCCACCGCCATCTCGGCAGTGATGCCCGGACCGAAACCGGCGATCACGCCGGGAGCGCCTGGCAGCGTCGTGTCTTCGTCGAACAGCCTGCGCAGCGCGTCGAGCACGACCGCGCTGGCGATGTTTCCGTAGTCGGTCAGAGTCGCCCAGCTATGACGGAACTTATTGCTATCCACGTCGAGGAATTTGCCCAGGTCGTCTAGGATCCGTGGACCGCCGGCGTGGATGATGTAGAAGTCGAGGCTGCCGACGTCCCAGCCGTGGTCCGTGACGAGTTCGCGCAGCACTGGAGAGAGTGGTTCCATCGTCCCCGGCACCCGGCGGTCAAGCTGGAAATGGAAGCCGGTGGCACGGACGGCGTAGGAAATCCAGTCCTCAGTGTTCGGAATGAGATAAGCCCCGTTGCGTTCCAGCGCCATGCCGGTGCCACCGGTGCCGCGCACGACGGCGGCCGCCACCGCGTCACCGAACAACCCGTCAGACAGCAGCGAACCGACGCCGTCATCGTCCGGTTGGTAACACAGCGAGCACAGTTCGCAAGAGACGATCAAAACATTGCTCTCAGGATAGGCCTTACAGAAATCGTGGGCACGATTGATCGCGGCGCAACCCGCCGCGCAGCCTAGCTGTGCGATGGGTATCTGCCGGGTATTAGATCGGAATCCCATATTGTTAATCAGCCACGCGGTAAGTGACGGCATTAGGAATCCAGTACAGGACACGTAGATAATCACGTGGATATCTTTTGCCGTCATACAAGCGTTCGCTAGGGCTTCTTCGATGACTTCTGGACATCGTTTCTTTGATTCCAGCTCGTAGATGCGGTTTCTTTCCTCAAAACCTGGGTGACCGAGCGTCTTTTCGAGAGGCTGCACAACATGCCTCTTTCGCACTCCTGTATTACTGATCAATCGAAGCGCCAAGGGCAGCTGCGGTTTCCCCGCGTGCAATTTTTCGGCAAATGCCAGGGTCTCTTCCATTGTGATGATGTATTCCGGCACTCTCACCGATGGCTTGCATAGAGTTGCCATACGTGGCATCCACCCTCTGTACGTAGAACCAGGGCGGCTGGTGGAGCGCACCCCCGGGGGCCGGCCGGCTCTGGCGCCCGTCCATACGGTCGTTCATCCCGCTTGCCATTGGCTTGGTGCCGAGTTGGCGTCTGGGAGAACGGGCTGACGGCAGAGGCTGTGGCGTGCGCCACCGCCAAGCCGGCGCCAACCCGTCGCATAGTCGCGGTCAAGTCCTCCGGTTGATGCTGGGTGAATGCCGCCGCTCCCGTATAACCACTCCCACCAGTGGAATTCAAAGAACCGCGGACCCGCAGGAGGAACAGGAAGATGAACGTCATCGACAAGCCGTTGACGGAGAATCTTAAGATCCCGCAGCTGGGCGCGCGGCCAGAGGTGGACGTGGCCGCGGACCTAGCCCCCAGGGAGACCGACAGCAACTCCTGGCTCACGATCGGCCACTTCGAGGCTGACGGTCACACTCTGGACTACATGTTCCAACTCCTGGCGGTCGCGATCCCGGGTATCGGGAACCAGTACGCGTCCATCATTTCGGTCACCGACGAGACGACGGGCTTCTATTATTCCCAGGCCGAGATCTATCCCGCCTCCGAGGTGGAGGTCGCCGAGGGCAGACTCGACATCAGCGTGCCCAACGGCTACCTGGGCGGGGACTGGGACAAGATGCAGATCCGCCGCGAAGCACCCGGGATCGTCCTCGACACCGAGGTCGCGGCCCTCGGGTACCCCATCTACTCCAAGACGACTGGCCGCTTCCCCATGCTGGGGACGACCATGCACCATTTCGATGTGCCCTATATGCGGACCACCGGCGCTCTGACGATAGAGGGCAGGCGATATGACGTCACAGGACGGGGCTACACCTGGTTCGACCGCGGCTGGCAGAACGCCAATCCCGATCCCGGGGCGAACATCAAAATATCCTGGATGGGCATCTGCCTCGACAACGGTGAGGCGATCAGCGTATACGACAGCGACGTCCCCGGCTATGAGGAGAGCTGGGCGATGGTCCTCCACCCAGACGGGTCGCAGGCCTTCACCCTGACCGAGCCCCTGGACGCGTCCGACTTCTGGCACAGCGAGCGGTCCGGCCAGTACTACCCGGCGCACTGGGTGACCAGGATCCCCGAGCACGACGCCGTCCTGGACATCACCCCCGTTCCGCGGGAGCAGGAGGTCGTGTCGCCGGTGCCGATGCTGCACCGATACCAGGGCGGTGGCGTGGTCACCGGCGTATGGGGCGGCCAGGAGGTCAAGGGGTACGCCTGCGCCTACCTGCTCGGCCGCTGGCCGAGATAGCCCCGCGGCAGCTCACGGACCAGCCGGGATAGAGGGGACGCCATGAGACATTCGCCAGCCACGGTATTCGCGCGGCTCAGCAACCCGAACCCGCCGACCGACACGTCGGTCGTGATGGACACCGCCGTGGTGCTTGGCGGCAGCATCGCCGGACTCCTGGCCGCACGCGTGCTCTCCGACCACGCCGCCACCGTGATCGTCATCGACAGGGACAATCCTGGCGCCAGCACCGAGCCGCGGCCCGGAGCACCGCAGGCAACCGCGATGCACTCGCTGCTGCCCGGCGGGCTAATTCAGCTTCAGCGGTGGTTTCCCGGGTTCACGGAACAGGCCCTGGCGGCGGGGGCGTGTGCGGCCCCGCAATCTGCGCGCCGGTTTTACTTTGAGGGCATCCCGCGGGCCGGTGGCTCACAAGAGATGATGTTGACCAGCACCCGACCGTTCATGGAGGCGCAGCTCCGGCGGCACACGCTCGGCCTGCCGAACGTCAAGACGACCACGGCACGCGTCACCGGGCTGGAATTCGGCGGGGACGCGGTCACCGGCGTGCGGTACGAGTCCGGCGGCCAGGAGGGCGTGGAGCGCGCCGATTTCGTCATGGACGCGATGGGCCGGTCAAGCAGGCTGAGCGAATGGCTGGCGCAAGCCGGGTGGGAGCGCCCCCCGGTGCGGCGGACACAGATAGACCTCAACTACGCCTCCGCCCTGCTGCGCCGCGGAGACGGCGATCCGGAAGTCAGCGCCGTCCTCGCCCTGCGCGCACCGGGCAACCGCGACAAAGTGGCGGGCGCCGGGTTCATCCGGGTCGAAGGCGACCGCTGGCTGATCGGGATGGCCGGTTACGTGGACAGTCGGCCCGGCCACACCGCGGAGGACCTCGTGCGGAGGTGCACGACGGAGTTCCCACCCGAGTTCGGGCAGGTGGCGGGCAATGAGATCCTCGGCGAAGTCCGCTCGTTCCGGCACTCGGACAGCCTGCGCCGCGACTTCCACGCCCTGACCCGGACGCCGGCCCGCCTTGCCGCTATAGGGGACGCGGTCGTGGCGCCCAATCCCGTCTACGGTCAGGGCATAGCCCTGGCGGCGCTGCAGGCCTCATGCCTGTCCGAGTACCTGCGGTCTGATCCAGACCTGTCTCGGCCGGCCCGCGAGTTCTTCGCCCTCCAGAAGGTCGTGGTGGACGCCGCGTGGGGCATTGCCTACGGCGCCGATCTCGCCCTGCCCCACGTCGACGCGCCATACCCGCGTGGCTATCGGCTGCTGCGGTGGATCAACAACCAGGTTCGCCCCGCATCCTTCCTCGATCCGGAGATCGCGCGTCAACTTGAAGAAGTCACGTGGATGCTCAAGCACCCCAGCTCACTGGCCGCCCCGGCCACGCTGATCCGCGCGATCAGGGCCAACCGGCGCGCGAGGACGCGGCCCCGGCCCGCCCGATGACTCCCGGACGAGCATGCCGACCCAGGCCAGCCGCCGCCACGGCACCGGCCGCGGGGAGTAGACGGGCGTGAGCCGTACGGCGGGAATGCGCCACCGGCCGTTCGGCATGCTGGTCGGCGTGGGCGGCGGGCCTGTCAGCACGCGGTGAGCGGTGAGCACCGTCGGTCGCCGTATGTTGGCAGCGTGGCTGGTCGTAACGGGGATGGTCCCTATCTAGATCTGGATCGCGAGGCGTGGCGCGGCCTGCGCGCCAGTACTCCTATGTCGCTGACGGCGGGAGAACTGGAGCAGGTCCGCGGGCTCGCCGATCCGATTCAGCTCAGCGAGGTGGCGGACATCTACCTGCCGTTGAGCAGGCTGCTGCGCCTTTACTTCGAGGCCAGCGCCGGGCTGCGCGAGACGGTCGGGTCGTTCCTGGGACAGCGGATCCGGCCGGCGCCGTTCATCATCGCCGTGGCCGGCAGTGTCGCCGTCGGCAAGTCAACCACGGCCCGAGTGCTCAGGACGCTGATATCGCAGTGGCCGCAAATCCCGCGCACCGAGCTGGTGACGACCGACAGCTTCCTGTATCCCAACGCGGTCCTGGAACAGCGCGGCCTGGCCAACCGCAAGGGCTTCCCCGAGTCATATGACCGGCGGGCTCTGCTGCGCTTCGTCCAGCAGGTCCGGGCCGGCGCGCCCGAGGTCACCGCGCCCGTCTATTCGCACCTTGCCTACGACGTCCTTCCCGGGCAGCGGCAGCGCGTGCGGCGTCCCGACGTGCTGATCCTTGAGGGGATCAACGTGCTGCAGCCAGCCCCGGCCGGCGGGCTGACGCTGGCCGACTTCTTCGACTTCTCCGTCTACGTCGACGCGCGCGTGGACCACATCCGGCAATGGTTCCTCGCCCGGCTGCACGCGCTGCGGGAGACCGCGTTCACTGACCCGCAGTCCCCGTTCCGCGCGCTGGCCCAGGCCAGCGTCGAGCAGGTCGACGCGTTCGGCATCCAGGTGTGGGAAACCATCAACGAAGTCAACCTCACGGAGAACATCCAGCCCACCCGGGCCAGGGCCACTCTCGTCCTGCACAAGGGAGCCGATCACGCGGTAACACGAGTCCGGCTACGGCGATTCTGAATCGCTAAGGCGGCCGGGGCGGCTGACGGAGCCTCGCGTATCGTGTATGGCTCACCGCCCGCGGGGCTGCGTCAGACGGTGGCGACGCAGTCAACGTGCGGCGCGGGCAGGCGCCGTTTCGCGCTCTTGGCTGCTGACTCCCGCGGCGGTCGCGGTCGTGCGTAACGGGCCGATCCGGGAAGTACTGGCTGCCGTTTTACTCTGGCAGCAGTCGAAGCCGCTGTCCCCTGGGGAGGTGGCGCGGTGCGACGACCTGGAAGTCGCGGCGGTCCAGGGCGGCGACCTCGTGCAGGTCGAGCCGCTCGGCAAGCGCTATCACGCAGGCATCAACGGCCTGCAGCCGCAGTGATGAGTAGGTGGTGAGCAGCTCGGCCATCCTCCGGTAGTCATACGGGGTGACCTCGATGACGCGGAGCTCGTCGTCGGCGATGGCAGCGCAGAATTCGGCGGCCAGCCCGGCGTGCCCGCGCCGTTGCGGGTCAGCGAGCAGGTGGCAGATCTCGGTAACGGCATGAAGGAACCACCAGGCGGGACCAGTTCGCGGCGAGGAATTCCGTGCACCGGGCGTGATCGCTGTCAGCCTGGTTGAAGGCTGCGACCAGCGGCCCGGTGTCGCACAAAATCACGCGGACGCTGCTCCGCTGGCCTCGTCCCGGTCGGGGTAGGCCAGGTACTTGCCATGGTTGCGGCCCAGGTCCGGGGGACCCGTCAGCGCGCCGATAAGCGCGGCAAGGTGCCGCGGGAGCTCCCGGACCTCGTCCTGCCCCGGACGGCATCTGCACCCGGCGCATCATCAGCCATGACCTGAGTCTACCGGTGCATGCCCGGCACGGCTGCGGGCCGAAGAAAGTGACCGCCCAGGTCAGGCCCGCCCGCTCCCAGACCGAGGCGGGGGTCCGGGCCGTGATCGACGCCGGCCCGCGCTGAGCCGACGCCATCGTTTGAAAGCCGGGACAGTGCCGCGGCCCAAGGAATTTCGTGATCGTCAAAACGGAAGAGCTTAC
>Ga0187808_10000014_pt1 | contig 32412 bp, 35 predicted proteins | sample NC_wetland_sal_i_5_FD_132427 | JGI IMG/M metagenome (GOLD analysis project Ga0187808, IMG submission 132427) | Wetland sediment microbial communities from Neuse River Estuary, North Carolina, USA - ASW_3 | ecosystem: Environmental > Aquatic > Freshwater > Wetlands > Sediment | place: USA: North...
CTGCCGAACGAGCCCGCTGGATCACTCGACCTGCCGTTCATGACCGACGTCCCTGACGGCTGGCACGCCGATCCTCACAAACTCGACCTGATCGCGGAGACGATCTGGTGGAGGTTGCTGCACGGCAAGAAGGTCCTCGTCCACTGCATCCACGGCCAGGAGCGATCACCGCTCATGATCGCCTGGTACCTCGCGTGGAGCGGCGAGGCCCCGTCGATCTCCAGCGCCTACGAACTCGTCGCGCGCCTTCATCCTCGGACCGAGCGTCGCGACAAGTGGCTGCGTGGCGCGTCTCCGAAGAAGCGCGCGCCCGAGCTCGCCGGGCTGCTCGACGCGGCTCGTGCACTCGCAGCCGCCGAGCCGCGACTTCACTCCGACGCGCTCGGCGCGCTGGAGGCCGCGGCGATCGCGTGGGCGGCGTCTTCTGCTAGCGACGCACGTCGAATGCGATCGTGATCCGCGGCAGCTCGCCGGGGTAGACCGGCACGCGGTGCCACATCTCCCCGCGACAGATCACGACTCGCCCGGGATGCGGCTCGACCTCCAGCTCGCCGCCCGCGCACTCGAAGATCGTCGGGGTGATCGCGTCCTCGCTGCCCGAGGTGACGTAGTAGACTCCCGTGAGGATCGCGGCCCGATGCTGGTGCCGCGGGTGATGGCTGCCCGCGCGATTCACCATGGCCCAACCGACCGGCCGCGGCCCCACCTCGGCAGCGATCAGGCGCCGCAGCTCCTGCACCGGCGCGTCTGGCCACGAGAAGAAGTCCTCGGCCGACTTCCAGCCTCCGACGTTGAGCGACGCGGTCCTCCGCCGATCGGTCTGCATGCGACTGAGGATGACCTCGGCGAGCGCGGGGCAGAGGTCGGGGCGCACGCCGTCGAGCACGATGGGCTCGACGCGACAACGCCCGGCGATCTCCGCCGTGTGCGCCCTCGCCGCGACCGCCGTGGCGTTCACAGCGTGCCGCCCGAGATCTTGAACTGACGACCCGGCGACACGCGAGACCTGATGCGGTCGAACTCCTTGGAGAGGTCGGTCGGCGAGAGCTTCGGCGACGGGGCCGCGCCGCTGCCACCCGCGAGGGCAGGGGCAGGCGCAGGAGCTGATCCACTTCCACTCCCACCACCGCCGCCGTTCATGAGCTGGTTCCAGACCTCGGCGACGACGCACATGCCGTACTGGAGCGCCAGGTCGACGACCTGCGACTCGATGGACGGCCAGTTGATCGATCCGTCGGGTTGCTGCGCCGACGCGATGAGCTTCTGGACGATGGGCGTGACAACGGAGACCGCGGACGGCAGAGACGAGACGCCCGTGCAGTCGACGACGGAGCCCTCGACGACGCACGCGAAGCTCTGCGCGTTCTTGGGATCGGAGCAGTTGAGGCTGCTCCCACAGGACACCTGGCTGATCCCGACGACCGCGGCGACCGCGACGAGCAACGCGCTGGCGGAGAGCTTCGACATCCGCGAGGCCTGCGACGAGACCCCGGCGCCTGCCGCCGCGACGTACGCGCGCTTGAGCGCGTTCCTCTGCGCCGTGTAGTTCACGGCGGCGAGAGCCGCGACCACGATGCCGACGATCTTCGTGAGCTCCGGCGAGTTGGCGGTGAGGCCGGAGGACGGGATCGCGCCGATGATCATCGTCAGCAGGGTGATCCAGGCCTCCGACGTCTTCCATCCAGGCGTCAGGGGAGCGGGCGCGGGCTCGGGAGCCGGGGCCGGCGGCGCAGGAGCAGGAGCAGGAGCAGGAGGGACGGGATCGACTGGATCAGCCATGTCTGCGTTTATCGCACGCCCTCGCGGACGTCGCCAGAAATGGGCGGTCACGCGGCGCGCCGCGAGATCACGATGACGTCGGCCTTGGGCAAGCTCACCGCGAAGTACAGCGCGCCCTCCACGATGCTCTCGAACTCGGCCTTGCGATCGACCAGCACGCGCTCCTGGTTAGGATCCACGCGGTTGACGTCCTCGATCACGTAGAGTCCGTTGGGACGAAGGCTCGGGTAGAAGTTGCGGAGCGTCTTCATCTGTAGCTCCGGGATGTGGGCGCCGTCGTCGATGATGACGTCGTATCCAGAGGTCCGCGCCAGGTAGGCCTTCGCGGCCTCTGGATCTGTCGAGTCGCAGATCGCCGTGACGATCCGTGGTTCGTCGATGATCATCGTGTCGGCCTGGACGTCGATGCCGTGGATGACGCCGCTCAAGAAGTAGTCGCGCCACGCGCGCAAGGACGCCCCGGGACGATAGCCGGGGAGGTCGTGGCCGTACATCGAGCAGTAGGCGCCGGGGATCACCGTCCCGATGCCGATCTCGAGCAGCGCGATCGGCCTGTCTCGCAGGTGCTTGAGCAGCGCATGGTAGATCGGGGCGTACCCGTTCTGGCTCTGCTTGTCACTGGCGTGGGCGTTCAGGAGATCGTCGATGTCGCGCGTCATGCTCACACCTTCAGTTGTTCGGCCGCGACGGCCCGCATCTTGGTGAGTGCGTAGAGATCGTCGTCGGTGAGGCGACACGCTCCACTCTGGTGCGCGTCCCACAAGATGTCGCATGCGCGCGAGCACACGTCCCAGTCCTTCGCCGCGTAGCTGTTTCGTATCAGCTGCCGGAGAGGCCTCTCGGGGCGCTGGTAGACGCGCGCGTAGTTCGCGATCATCTCCTGGTAGTCGCCGAGGTACCAGTCGAACAGATCGGGCGCGTCGAAGTAGACCAAGTTGATGATCTGCTCGTCGGCGTGACCGTAGCCCTGCTCCAGACACTCCCCAAACTTCTTCTCGACGCGGTCGCAGACGGCGCGCATGTGTGCGCCGTCGCCGGTGAAGAAGCCGCTGCACATCGAGCAGCGTCCCGCGCAGCGCGGACCGAAGTAGTCGGCCAGATTTCGAGTCGTCTTCTTGTCGACGTAGTCGATGTAGCAGGTCGAGAACTTGTCGCGCTGTTGACCGAGCGCCTCTTGCAGGCGCGAGAGATTCGCGGGACCCATCCGCTCGATGCAGACGTTGATCCACGCGAAGTGCGTCGATCCGAAGATGTTCTCCTCGATCACACGCTTCAGCATCGCGTAGCGCGCCATGCAGAACAGGTAGTAGCTCGCCGTGTTGCGAGAGTCACTGGGACACGGACCCCCGCCGCGGTTGGCGATGATCCGATCGCGGTGACGCGCGAGCGGGAAGTCCTCGAACGCCTGCGCGACGACGCGCGTCCGCGCGTGCAGGCGATCGGGACGCATCTCCCAGATCTTGTCCTCGTTCTTGGGCTCGCAGAACACGACGAGGTTCTGCTCGAGCGACAGGGTCGACGACCCGTGGTCGTCGAGGTAGTGCGAGGCGGGGCGCGCCTTGATCTCGGCGGAGGCGTCGGGCTGAGCCGTCAGGTCGAAGTAACCGGTGACGAGCGTCCAGTTCGTCGCGTCGGTGGCGCGGTAGGCGCCCTCGCAGGTGACTTCTTCGCCGAACGCCACGATCCCCGTGCCGGACCAGTGACCCACGTGCGTGACGTCGAGCTTGTGCTGATCCTCGATGCGATACCACAGCCGATCCCGCATCGCCTTGAAGTGCCAGATGTCGTCGAGGACGATGACCCCTTGATACGCGTGAGCTCGAAGCCAGCAGACCAGCTCGTGCTCGCGGGCGCCGTCGTGAGGATCGACGTCGAGGAAGACGAGGGCGCTGCCCAAGATCTCCTGCTTCCACCCCTCGCGCACCATCGGATCGAACAAGTCGGCCAGGTGGTATGCGACGTTCTGGCGCCTCCGCCGATACGCCGGGACTCGGCTCTCGACGTCGAAGGAGAGCACGCGATTGGACTCGTTGTACGAGAGCGCGTGCGCGGAGTCGCCGAAGTGCGTGCCGACGTCGAAGATCGTCCGACCTTCCAACTGCGTCGAGAGATGAGCGAGGAGCCGATGATGCTCGACGCCTGCCTCGGCGTAGAACCACTCCGAGTTTCCGACGAAGGGCCTCATCTTCTCGAGGTCGATGGATCGAAGGCCGGCGCGAGTGATCTTCACGAAGTTGACGTCTTCATATGACAGCAGTACAAGCGAGTGCAATGGCGAAGCGACCCAAGACGGTGATGCTCACGCTGCGCATACCGATCTCGCTTCGAACAGCTCTCCGATCCGCCGCCCGCGACGACCATCGGTCCGTCAACGGCCTGGTCGTCGCGATGCTAAGGCGATCGCTACAGGCCGAGACCTCTGACACCGAGTCTCAGTCGAGGACAGACCAGCCGCCCGTGTCCTCGTTGTAGCAGATCCATCGCCCAGCTCCGGGCGCCAGGACGGGGTTCGCGGCAGGCCCGTACAACCTGTTGCCGAGCGCCGAGGACGCGCTGTTGATCGACAGCGTGATGCTCGCGCCTCCGAGCGTGTTGCCGTTCAGGAGCAAGATCGGTCCGAGCAACGTGACGCCTCGGCTCGTGGCGGCGATGCCCGTGATCGTGGCCGCTCCGCCGCTCGTGAGCGGGAACACGGTCTCGCTCGGATCGGTGGCGTCTCCCAGCACCAGGTCGTTGTTGTTGCCCGTGGCGAGCGCCGTGTCCTCCGCGGGGAAGATCTTCAGGGAGAGGCCGTCCATCTCCAGGAGCTGGATGGGCGGGTTCTCCGCGCCGCTGAAGCCCTGGAAGGTCATGGTTCCCTGAGTAGTGGCAGATCCGGCACCGTCGTTGCTTCCGATCACCACCAAGATCTGAGGCGTGTCGGTCAGGGTGGCGGCGTTGATCTGGATTTCGCCGTTCTGCTCGACCGCGATGAACGTGTTGGGCTCGCCTTGCATGCTGACGACACCACTCGAGACATCCAGCAGTGCAGAGCCGCTGTCGTCCTGCACGATGCTCTCTTGGGACGTCAGCGTCAGCGTCGGCGACAAGACGTCGCCGATGGTGACGGTGCTGCCCGCGCCCATCGTGACGTCGCCGCCGGTCTGGTTGATCGATCCGGCGATGACCGTGTCCGGCAGGTGGTTCGTGCCGAGCGAGAACGTCCGGTAGCGGAGGCCCGTGCCGTCGTAGCGCAGGACGAGCGTCGCGTCCGGCGAGAGCACCCACGGCTCCTGATTCGGCAACCGCAGCCGGTTCGAGGCCGTCGAGCTCGGATCCTCCGGCGTGAACGTGATGTCGAAGCTGCTCGTGTTCGTCAGGATGAGGCAGCGACCGCCGACGTTGCCGCTGGTCAGGTCGATGCCCGTGATGCTCGAGTCGGCCGTCGCGGTGAGCAGCCACACGGACGCCGTGTCGCTGCCCGCCGGAGTGAGGTTGTCGTTCTGTCCTGCCGCGAGCGGGACCGTGATCTGGTTCGGGACGTCGAGCGTCGTCCCGCCGCCGCCGCCGCCGCCCCCCGTCGGGCCCGTCGGGCCCGTCGGGCCTCCGGACGGTCCCGTCCCGCCCGTCGGTCCCGTCGGCCCTCCCGAGGGTCCGGTCGCGCCGGCGCCGCCCGTCGGTCCCGTCGGTCCCGTCGATCCAGATCCCGTCGCGCCCGTCGACCCGGATCCAGTCGGGCCCGTCGGGCCCGTCGATCCGACGCCGGTCGCGCCCGTCGGTCCCGTCCGTCCCGTCGGTCCCGTCGCGCCCGTCGCGCCCGTCGGTCCCGCGGAGGGCCCCGTCGGTCCCGTCACCACCGACGCCGCGCCAGTCGCGCCCGTCGCGCCCGTCGGTCCCGTCGGTCCCGTGAAGCCGGTACCCAGGAGCTCCCAGTCCGTGGTGCCCGGACCGAACTTGATGAAGAAGTCGCCCGTGTCCGTCCGTCGGTAGGTGGTCCCGATGGGGGCCGGCGTGGGCACCACCGTCGGATCGTCGGTGCCCTGTAGGTCCCAGCTCCAATTCGAGTGCGTGGTCGACATGGTGAGGATCCTCTAGAGCGGCCCGACTACCGTCGAGATAGCGATGAATGCACCGGTGTCTCCGGCCGTGCCGTCGGCCGCGTTGTGGCCCAGGCCTCCAGCGCCACCCGACACGTCCACCGTGGGCGCGACCGAGTCGGCCGTCACAATGATGATCGTGCCGCCCACTCCGCCGCCGCCGCCGCCGCCGTTGCCGGAGCCGTCGCCGACCGAGAATCCCGCGCCGCCCGCGCCGCCGCGAGCGCGGATCGCGTTGACGGGAACGACGAGGTGCTGAGCGACGACGACGATCACGCCGCCGCCGCCACCGCCGCCGCCACCGCCGCCGAGGTTGCCGCCCGTCGTGCCCGCGCCCGCGCCGCCGCCGCCGCCCGGACCACCCGCGACGGCGTTGCCGGCCGCCATCTGATCGATCGCGTACGTCCCGAAGCCCTGCTGCGGGAACGTCGTGCCGCCGGCACCTCCCGTCTGCACGCCCGCGTCTCCACCCGTGCCGCCGTTCTTGGTCGGCTCGCGCGACGGGTAGAAGCTCGAGTCCGTGCCGGGATCGCCGTTCGTGTCGTCGAAGCCGCCGATCCCACCGGCTCCGCCGCCGAGGACCGTCCCGATCGGGGCGCCGTTGCCCGGAGTGGTGTTGTTCTGGCCGTCCTGCCCGCTGTTGTCGAGGAAGCCCGTCGCGACGATGGTCAACGTCTGCGCGACGCGCACGACGAAGCCGTTGGTCACGACGACGACGCCCGCGTCGATCGTCATGTTCAGCGCGTAGACGTCCTGCGGCAGCGTGTAGACGCCCGCGTTGGGCGTGATCCCGAGGACGGTGGAGACGCCGTCGAACACGAGGTCGCCGTCGACGCCGGTGCCGAACCAACCGAGGTCGCCGGCAGAACCGGCGCCGGTCGCGCCCGTCAGGCCCGCCGGCCCCGTCGCTCCAGTCGAACCCGTCGGGCCCGTCGCGCCCGTCGCGCCCGTCGCGCCGGTCAGCGACGCGGTGCCTGCCGGCCCGGTCGATCCCGTCGGTCCCGTCGGTCCCGTCAAGGTGCCCGTCGGTCCCGTCGGTCCCGTCGATCCTCCTCCGCCGCCCGACGCGCCCGTCGGTCCCGTCGGTCCCGTGCGCCCACGACGTCCGCGATGATCGTCGTGATCACAGTCTTCGCGACCTGAACTCGAGATCTTGACGTCAGCCATGGATCGCGTCCTCGTTCAAGGCGAGAGCTTCTTCAGAGAGAGCGTTCGGTTCGCGCCCTGCTCACCACCGGGGGCGACGCCGTCCGCGACGACCGTGACGCCGCCCGATCCCGTCCGGTTACGAAGCGTGACGCTGTCCCCAGCAGCGAGGCTGATGATGCCCTGGCCACAAACGACCTGCGTGTCGTCGGAGCTGCTGCTCGTCTGCTGGTTGCTGCGAAACTCGTGAGCTGCTCCCGCGCTGGAGCCGTCGACGAAGATCGCGAACTCCAGAGCCGTCGTGGTCGGCGACGGGTTGAGCGCGGCGACGTAGAAGTTGTACTCGTAGTCGCCGTCCGTGAGGATGGTGAACGTGGTGCCGCCAGGGGCCGGCGGCGTGAGCCCGACGTTCGGGAACGCCGCGCCCCCCAGGTTGAAGGTCACGTCGGTGTTCCCGGCGATCGTGGTGTCCGCGTCTCCGACCGCGTAGCCGTAGGCCACCAGCCCGTAAGACACGCCCGCGCCACCGATCAGGATCAGCATCGTCGTCGACGACAACGCGACGCCGAGCAACTTGTCCACCGTGCCCGCGACACCCGCGGTACTCGGCGGCACCGTGGTCAGCCGTCCGCCCGTCGTCGCGTCCAGGTAGTACGGCACGTTGGGAGTGAGGCCACCCGAGCCACCCGTCGCGACGTCCCACTGCGCGGTGGTCAGCGTCATCTCGTCCCGGAACTGCGCCGCGGTCGCGACGGTGCCGCTGACGCTCGACACGAGACCGACCACGGCCGAGTCGGCGAGAGAGTCGGCGAGCGCCGGGGTGTAGCCTCCGGTGCCGCTCGACCGCACGGCGGCACCGAGATGCGTGGAGAGACCGAAGCCCGCCGTGAACTGGACCTGGTTCGACTCCGAGGGGCCCGTCGGGCCGGTCGCGCCCGTCGAGCTGGCACTGCCCGCAGGTCCGGTAGATCCAGTCGGCCCGGTGGCGCCCGTGTTCGTGGCGCTTCCGGCAGGGCCGGTGAACCCAGTCGAGCCCGTCGGACCCGTCGGCCCGGTGGCTCCCGTGTTCGCCGCGACACCTGCCGGACCCGTCGATCCCGTCGATCCCGTCGGGCCGGTAGAACCCGTCGCGCCCGTGTTCGTCGCGCTGCCAGGAGCGCCAGTCGCGCCAGTCGCGCCAGTCGGACCCGTCAGTCCCGTCGGGCCCGTCACCGTCGAAGAAGCGCCCGTCGATCCCGTGCTCCCCGCGGGCCCGGTCACCCCCGTCGGTCCCGTCAGACCGCCGGAAGTTCCTGCCCCTGTCGGCCCCGTCGGTCCAACGGCACCCCGAGGACCCCTCTCGCCTTTTCCCGAGGCACCAAACTTGACGTCCGACATCGACCTATCGTCCCCCGATCTCTTGGGGAAGGCGAATTTTTGAACGCCTCGCGTTCGAACTACCCGGCCGGCTCATCGCTGCGAATTGTTGAAGCTTGCGGTCGCGCCACACTCACCGGAGCCACCGCATCTCGGATCAAGGTACCGTCGTACCAGTCGCGGTAGTCGCCCGCTGGATCCGGAATGGGGAATGCTCCGCCCCGGGCGAGGTCGTCGCGCATCTTCGTCAAGTCCGGCGTGAACTCGGTGCGCTTGCGCTTCTTGAAGCGATCGAGCGCGGCGTGCGACTTGTCGTTGGGCGACGTCCCCTTGTCGACGCGGACGTACGTGTTGCCGTGAGCGTCCGAACGTTCCAACGAGACGAACAAGGACGTCGTGAAGTCGATCCGATGCCCGTTGTTACCGAGCATGAAGCCGAAGATGTAGTCCTCTCCCGAGAGACCGTCGCAACCCTCCTCGAATCCATTGCACTCGAGGCACCACGCGAGCGGCAGCGCGAGCGTGCAGCCGTACAGCCAGCCGCCGCCGCAGTCGCGCTTGCCGTCAGGGCACAGCTGTCGGCGATGATCGACGGTGAGCCTGCCGTCCTCGAGCCTGTCGTACGTGCCGACGACCACCGAGCGTCGCTTCTTCTCGGCAACTCGTACCGTCTCGAGCCAGCGCGGCCCGAGGTGGCAGCGGTCGTCCAGGAACGCCACGTAGTCGGTCTTGCATAGGACGATGCCGGTGTTGCGCGAGTTCGAGTTCGCCCACCAGTCCACCGACGTCACGCGATGCGGTCCCTGCCAAATGTTCGGCTTGGGCGGCGAGACGACCGCACTTCTGAACCGAAGCGCCGACGCGTCGACGCCGAGTGCGGCAAACGATCGATCGAGCGCGTCGACCACGACGAGGTGGATCTCGTCCTTGTCATTCATCTGGCGCTGGAGATCGTCGACGGCCCAGTCGAGATGAGGCTCCTTGCGCCCGGTGACGTAGACGATGGTCGTCTTCACGATCGGTATGCTCGGGCTGGGCACACGGCGTGTCAACGACCTCGATCGGCTGCTTCCAGCTGCCTGGAGATCTCCTTCTTCACGCTCTTCGCTGCGGCCAGGAATGCCGCGTCCCTGCACTCGTGCTCGCACTCGTGAACAGCCTCTCGAAAAGATCGGGCGCGTACCATGTCTCGAAGGACGAGCCGCGCCGTCGCACCGTGGTTTCCGACGTACATGTGCAGGCGATCATGCGGAGAGACGGCGGTCTCGCGATACCAGGGAAGATGCTTGGCCGAGAAGTCTCCGGCGACGCGCACCTGCGGCCCGCTGCGGTGCGCCTTGTCTAGCAAGTGGAACGTCGTGTCGATGGGAGCGGCGTAGAGCTCGTGGGAGGCGTGCGGCAGTTTCTTCGTCCAGAACTGCGTCTCCCAGCCAGAGATCGATCTCCCCTCGAAGTAGTCGTCGTCCTGGAACATCGCGACAGCGTCACCGAGGTCCAGGGCGAAGCCGACCTGGCTCGCGTCCAGCTCGGAGCGCAGGCTCTCCAAGATCGCAGGGAAGTCGCGCGGGAGGCGCGCGTTCCACTGGAGGTCCGGATCGCTGAGGAAGAAGCGATCGGGCAGCCCGGCGTAGATCGACGGCACCGACCAGCACGTGTGCCCGAGGTTCTCGGGGAGGTAAGTCACCTCGACGGTTTCCTCTGCTCTCTTCAAGTAGCGCCGCGTCGCCGCGTAGGAGCTGGCGTTGTCGAGCACGATCACGTGCAGGCCGAAATTGGCGGCCTGCGAGATCGTGTTGTCCACGTAGTGGTGGTTGTCGTGGCAGATGACGACTAGAGGGATGCCACTCCCATCGGCCACGGTCACCTCCGCGTCAGAACCGTGAGCCCGTTGTTGTGCGTCCACCGCTCGAGGACAGTCCACTCGGAGTGATCTGCCAGGAACTCCGCGACCGCGGGCCAGAGTCCGCGAGTCCCAGGCACCTCGCCCGTCTCGGCGAAGGTCTCGGTGTCGTGGAGCACGACGTACCGCCGCGCCCTGTCGGCGTGGCGCGCCAGCTCCTGGCGCAGCTGGTCGTAGGTGTGGAGGGTGTCGATGAACAAGAGGTCCGTCGAGTCGATCGTCGCGTGCAGGACGTCCTGCTTGTGGAAGGAGAACTTGACGCCGGCCGCGACGGCCGCCTTCTCGAGGGCGTCGACCTCCGCGCAGCGCTGGATGTCGTAGCAGACGAGCGTCTTCGGACGCGCCGCGATCCACGCCGCCGTGGAGACGCCCGTGCGGACTCCGAACTCGGTGACGTGCTTGCACTGCTCGGCTAGCTCGCGCATCCGAGCGACGTGCCCGCAGATGTCGGAGGGCTGCTCCACGGCGCGCCGGAAGATCTCTTCGATGTCGCTCATGCGCGTTGCTCCTCGTGAAGCCTGATCCAGAGCTGCCCTGTCTGCATCTCGTCGAAGATCTCGCGACCCCACTTGTCTATGAACAGCTTCGCGTTGTCGGCGGCGCCCGCCGACCACACCGACGACTTCATCAACGGTCCGAAGGACAAGAACGAGACGTGACCCACGAGAGCACCAGTGCTCTGGAGGTTGCGCTTGCCGCACATCAGGGCGCGCATTCCCCAGTCGCTGTCGTCGAAGTTGAAGCCCGTCATGCTCTCGTCGCATGGGCCGACGGCGTCGAAGAAGCGCGGACCGGCGATGAACATCATGAGGATGTGTCCGTCGTCGGTGGTGCGCGACTTCCTCGGGCAGACGACGTCCTCACCCTCGAAGGTGGCGTCCCAGTCACGGCACAAGGCCCTCATCTCCTCGACCGACTTGGCACTCCCTCGCAGCCTGTCCCAGATCTCAGGCCTGGTCACCGCCTCGGGACGCGGCGAGCCCAGGTGATAGGGCATGTAGTGCGGCGAGACGATCGTGCTCGCGCGTCCGAACTTCTTCTCGGCCGCCCGCCAGTCCTCGACGAGGTGATCCATCGCGCCTCGCGCCAGACGGACGTCGTTGTGCAGGAGCACGAACGCCTCGCAGTCACTCGCGCGCGCGTGCTCCACGACCTTGTTGCGCTTGCTGGGCTGGGTGTCCGGTCGATTCGATCGATCGTTGCGCACGAGCGTCACGTCGCTAGGCACGCGACGGGTCAACTCCTGCTCGTACCGCGCGTCGTCGGTCCAGTAGACGACGTGAATCTTGTATTTCCTTCCATCGAGCTGGTCCCTCATCCGGCACAACTGGTCGACCAGGAGGTCGTTGATCCACTCCAGGTCGGCCGTGACGTGATGAGTGACGTAGACGTGGATCACGCCATCACAGTCCCAGCCACTTGGGATTCGCGAGGTACCAGCGCACCGTCTTCTCCAGCGACTGCTCGAGGTTCATCGGACGCTGCCAGCCCAGCTCGGTGATGAGCTTGTCCTGCATCGCGTAGCGGAGGTCGTGCCCTGGGCGGCTGGAGTGAAAGTCGACGAGCTCGTAGACCAGCGGCTTGCCGACGTAGCCGGCGATCAGCTGCGCGAGATCAAGATTCGAGATCTCGCGCTCGCCACAAACATGGATCTTGAGTTGAGGCTCGATAGGCTTGTTGTTAATCGCATTGCGCCAGTACGGCGCAATGTCTCCGTCACGCGGCGCGCCAGCTTGATCGATTGAGATCAGGAAGCCGAGTGCGTGCGCGTACGTCCGACAGTGCAGATAGAACCTTGTGCCGCTGAACGTGCGCGTCGGATCAGCGTGGATGAGGATCTTCTCGCCATGGAGCACGCGGCGAATCACGAGCGGTACATACTTCTCGGGGAACTGACGCTCTCCCACGAGGTTCATCGTGTTGACGATCGTGATCGGCAACTTGTACGTGTTCGCGTACGCCATCGCCACGCACTCACCACCTGCCTTGGCAGCTGCGTACGGATTCGCCGGCCGAAACGCCGCCTGCTCGTCGAACCCGGCGACGTCCTCGCCGAACTCGGCGGGTCCGTAGACCTCGTCGGTGGACACCAGGAAGGCTCGACGCAACTTCTTGAGCCCGCGCATCCACCAGAGCAGGTTGTGCGTGCCGATCACGTTACTCTTCAGGAACGGCAGTGGATCGACGATCGAGTTGTCGACGTGCGTCTCGGCAGCGGCATGGATGATGTAGTCGACCTCGCCGATCTCACGCGCGACGCCCTCCGGGATCGGCTGACCGAGGTCGCAACCCAGGACGCGAACGCGACGATCGTCGAAGACCGAGATGTCGCGAAGACGATCGAAACCCGCCGACGCGTAGGTCATCTTGTCGAGCACGACGATCTCGGCGTCCGTCGTCTTGAGCAAGCTCTCGACGACGTGATGCCCAAGGAAACCGAGTCCTCCCGTGACGAGCAATCGCATGAAGGCGACGCTATCACGTCTCTCGGGGCACGCTCACCGCGACGCGACGCGCGAGATCTCTCGACGCCGCGCTAAGCCGCGTGCTTCACGGCCCAGACGGACTCGGTGCCGACGAGGTTGGCCCCGTAGGCGATCCGCATGTACCCGCCCTCGCCCCAGGAGGTGCTCCACGTGTTGCGCAGGATCCACGCGCTGACGGAGTCGTCCCAGCCGACCAGCATCACGTCGTGGTCGATCTGGCTCGGGTCCGACTGCGTGCTCTGGAACACGCCGCCGGTGTACGCCTGGAAGGCGTCGTCGGCAGCCACCGCGCAGCCCACCGCGCCGTACTGCATGATCGCGCTCTTGATGTCGGGGGTCGGCGTCACGCCAGATCCGCCGTTGCCGTCGGCGAAGCCCCAGTCGTCGATCTTGTAGAGCGCCATCTTGTGCTTGTAGTGGCACTTCCCGGGCGAAGCCTTGTACGGACCGTAGTCGGCGGTCAGGGGCAGGCCGTGGGCCTTGGCCCAGTCGAGCACCGTCGTGTTGTCATCGCCGTTGCACTGGCCGTTGCGGTAGCACGACAGCGTGTACTCCTCGGAGAGGATGAAGCTGTTCGCGCCGCCGCCGATCCCCGCCTTGTTGTACGCGGACTCGACGCACCCCGTGCCGGAGAAGTCCCAGCACGACCCGCACTGACCCTGGTCCTTGATCGGGCCGATGAGCCCGAGCGTGCGAGAGTCCCAGCTCGGAGGCGCCGGCACGGCGCGCATGCCGCGGAGCCTCTCGCCGTGCTTGGCGTGAGAGAGCTCGATGAGGTGGTCCTTGTCGGGTCGACGTACGTGTCCCTTGGCGTAGCTGGTCATGTTTGTCTCCTATTCGCCCGCGATGTTGGCAGAGGAGCGCACGACGAGCGAATTCTCTGCCATCAACCACCGAGGCTGCGCCGCAGCATCACGACTCCAGCGCCGAGTGGATACTGCTCGACGAACCCCAACTCCAGAGCACGATCGCGCGCCCTCCGCACGTGACCGCCCGGCCACCCGAGGTCGTTGAGGATGAGGAGTCCCCCGACGCGCACCGACGGTGCCCAACGCTCGACGTCGACGACGACCTGAGGACCGTGGTTCGCGTCGTGATGGAGGATGTCGATGGTAAACGGAACAGCTGCCTCGTCGGATCGTTGACGAAGGACCTCGCAGCGGTATGGCTCGATCGCGTGCTTCTCGAGACGCCGCAGGAACGTCTGGTGAGCGAGCTCGTGACCCTCGTCGCCCAGCGATCGCCACCACGTCGCGTTGACGCCCTCCTGGCCGGCGACGGAAGCCTCCACGTCCCACGCGTCGATCGCCACGAGTTGTCCGACCCCTAGGTACCGCAGCGCGATCGCGATCGGGATCGCAGAGCCTCCCCTCCATACACCCAGCTCGACGACGACCTCCGGCCGGTGCTCGAGCACCAGCGACGCGAGTTGGACGGCCTTGTCGACGTCGCACCAGTCCCCGCCCTCGGGCGCAGCATCCTCGATCTCCCTTCGGAGGTCAGGATGTTCGCTCAGGTACATGCCATGCGGACGTCGCTGCCACCACGGACTGTCTGGCTGAGCGTGAGGCCACTCGCGCGGACGGATCCCATGCTTCCTCAAGACCGGCGGCAGGTCGATCTGATCGCGCGGGAGCCCGAACGGCAATTCCTTCCCACCGAGCGGCCACGAGACGATCGCGTCCCACCAGTCGCGCATCGCGCGATCGAGCTTGGAGCTCCGTCTTCGCGCCATCGCCGCACAAGCCCACAGACCCCAGCTCTCGGGATGCCCCTGCGCGTAGTAGCGCGCCGCCTGGCGCAGGAGCACCGGGGCCGCCTCCGGCGGCAGGCCGCGGATGCACGAGATCGCCTGCGCGTAGATGCAGTCGAGATCTGGATTTCGATGGAGCGCGAAGCCGTCGGGTCCGAGGTCAGAGAGCGCCTCGTCGACGAACGTCGACGACGTGAACTCGCAGTTCGCGTCGATCCAGAGCGTCACCTCGTACGCGTCGAGCGGCCGACTCTGCGGGCCGATCACCTTCGGACGCTTGGCGGCGATCCTCGGCGGCAGATCGGACGGCACGACGTGGACGATCCAGTCCCGACGCGCGGCGAGCGCCGGGTCGTCGGTGAAGCAGTGGAAGTCGACTCCGGGGATCTCGGGATGCGCGCGCAACGCGTCGTACTTGCCGTAGATCGCCGTGTAGATCGCGGCGCCCATCTTACGAAGCGCGAACCCGCTGCATCACGCAACCACGATCGAGCGGGTACAGGTCGACGAATCCCAACTCGAGCGCGCGATCGTGCGCCCTCAGGACGTGACCGCCCGGCCAGTCGAGGTCGTCGACGACGAGGAAGCCTCCGACGCGAACCGAGGGCGCCCAGCGATCGACGTCAGCGATCGCCTGCGGGCCGTGGTTGGCGTCGTGATGGAGGAGGTCGATCGAGGGAGGCACGACGGCGTCGTCGGTTCGCTGCCTCCGCACCACGCAGTGCTCCGAGGTGATGCCGTGCTGCCTCAGGCGATCCGTGAACGTCCCGAACGCCCGCTCGTGCCCCTCCTCGCCCATCTTCTCACCCCACCACTTCGCGTGAACTTCTTCCTGCCCCGAGACCGATGCCCGCGCCGACCACGCGTCGACCGCCACGAGCTGGCCCGCACCGAGGTGGCGGAGGACGATCGCCATCGGGATCGCGCTGCCTCCCATCCACACGCCCAGCTCGACGACGACCTTGGGGCGCAGTCCAAGGACGATCGTGGCCAGCGTGACGGCCTTGTCGACGCTGCACCACGTCTCGCCGGCAGCGATGACGGCGTCGATCTCGAGCATCAGATCCTTGAGAGATGTCTTGGCCATCACTACACGGGCCGCAGCATCTCCAGCACCGCCGACAGCTTCGTCTCGCCGACGCGACACTCCATGTCGTCGACTCCGAACGAGACCACGACGCGCTCCCCGTCGATTCCCATCCCGGCAGCGAACTCGATCCCATTGGGCGCCAGCTTCATCGGCGGACTCACGGCGGTCATCTTCCCCCTCGAGTTCACGAGATACCAAGTGTGCCAGTAGAACTTGAGGCCCTTGTCGAACCGCATCTCGTGTCCGATTCCGAGCCAGGCGTCGTCACCGACCCGCGAGAGCTGCGTCCCTCCCCGGAGGCCCTCGTACCTGGGCAGGAGCACCCGTCCTCCCATCAGGCGCGTGTCGCTTCCTCCGCGCACCGTCGCACTGCGTCTGGTCAGCGACGGCCGCGTCACCAGCGTGTCAGCCACGACGCGCTTCCCACGCACCATCTGCACGCTGCCGCTGTTTCGAACGACCGATCGACGATCGACCTTGGAGCGCTCCTCGCGCTCGCGGCGTTCGCGTTGCTCGCGTTCCTCGCGCTCGCGCTGTTCGCGACGCTCGCGCACCTCTCGCTCGTGACGCTCGCGCTCGTCGCGCTCCTGACGCTCGTCGACACTCAGGGGTTCGACGGCCGGCGAAACTGTCGGAGCCGCTCTCACGACAGTCGACGGCCTGGCCACAGCCGCGTCATCGTGAACCGCTCCCTTGTCGTCGAACATCGTCCCGCGGCTGATCGAGTAGAGGAAGCGCGGCTCCGCCGAGTGGTCAAACGGCACCCAGTTCTTCTGGGGCGTGCCGCTCCACCAGTCCCCGCGGATCGGACGCGCGCCGACGATGTTGTACTCGCCATCGAACGAGAGCAGCACCTGCTCGGGCGGCTGGTTGTGAGGGCCGCCGTCAGCCGACTTGCCGCCGCGATCCAGGTGGAGAGACGCGGCGATCCCCTGGAACCCGCCGCTGTCCGTCTTGAAGATCCGCATGTCCTCGTAACCGACGTTCGCGCACGCGACGCGAGGGTAGCCGTCGCGCTCACTCATCTTGTAGATCTGAGCGGGCTTCCACGCTTGCGGGTCGAGGATGACCATCGCGTTCTTGGTCTGGTTGCCAGCCGGACGCGACTTGCTGCTCCGGATCGTTCGCCCACCGGGCATCGCGTAGTCCGTGCAGCGCAGGACGCAGCGCCAGGTCGACCCGTCGAAGTGGATCGACGGATTCATCGACCACATGTCTTCGTAGGGCCGGATCGAGATGTCCGTCACTGCCCAGGGGATGAGTTCCTTCGCTGCTTGCATGACCCGACGACGATCTTAGTCGTCACGCGAGCGCGACGTCCACGCCTTCGGCGGCGGAGATCTCGCCCGGGATCTCAGGTCTGTGGGCGACGCATCTCTCGACGGATCCACGCCGCTCGCGCCAAGAACACCTCCGGCGTCCGGCACAGGTCGACCTCGCCGCCGCGCCTCTCGACGAGCATGGGGCCTGCGGCGCAGGCCCGGATCAGCGCTCCTCCGCCGGCGTATCCGAGGAGCGCCCGCCGCAGGCTGCCGCGCTCGGCGCGGATCCAGCCGGCCAGGTGATCGGCTCCGACCAGGTACCCGACGAGCACGCCCGCGTGCGAGCAGCGCGCGATCGGTGTCGGTGTCATGGGTCCGCAGCTCGCGCGACCGCCGGACTCGGGAGTGACTGCGTCGGTATAGCGGCTCTCGTGCGCGCCGATGGACAAGATCAGGTCCGGATCGAGTCCCTGCGCCGCCGCGGCCAGCCGCGCCGCGAGGACGTGCTCGGCCGCCACCTCCGCGGTGATCGGCTCGGGGGCCGTGCGGCGCAGTCCCTCGACGTCGGATGACGAGGGGCCGAGGCCGAGCGCGATCATGATGTGGAGGAGGAGGTCCATGGGGCCGAGTCCACCACGGGGGGCTGACGCCCGGCGCTCACGCCGTCGAGGATGCCCACGAGTGGCCCACGAGCTCCGCGTTGCGCAGCGTGTCCTCGAGCCGGTTCCTGAGCCCGTGCCGGCTCGGCTCTCGGGCGAGCTGCTGGAGGCCGGGTCCCATCTGCGCGATCGGGAACGCCATCACCTCCTGGTAGAAGGCCGGCCAGTTCGCAGGCGCCGCGCCGTTACGGAGGACGATCTTTGGCAACAGCTCGGTGATCACCGCCGGAGCCGCGTGGATCTGCTTGACCGCCGATCCGAAGTCGAAGCTCGTCTCGGGCCAGGTCACGCCCGTGCGAGCGAACACGCGACGGACCTCGTCGCGCGCCGCGAGGACCTTGCGGATGCCCGATCCCACCTCCATGTCGAGCTCGGCCGGCGAGAGCCACGACAAGTCGTGGGGGTTCCGCCGCGCGTCGCTCTTCCTGCCGATCGCCTTGAGCCCCGCGAGCGTGGCGCCATACTTCTCGTCGGCTGGGAACGCGAGCTGGAAGATGCCGTATTCCGTCGGGTTGCCGGGCTCCGACATGTCGCCGCCGCTCTCGATCTGGATCCACTCGAGGACGGCGTCGACGGGCAGGTCGCCCGCCCGCTTGGCGACCTCGCCCCGCCAGCGCTCGACCAGCGGCCCGAACTTGACGCGCGAAGGTGCGTACGATCGATCGCGCGGAGAGCCACGCGTCGCAGCCGACGCGGTGCGCGAGAAGTACACGATCGCGGCCACGCCTGCGATCGCGCCGACGCCGAGCACCGCGCCGAGCGAGCGATCGTCACGCCCGCGCATGCCGACTACTGGGCGCTGCCGTCGCCGGTCTGCTCCGGCGCGGCCGACGGATCGAGCGCCGCGATGTCCGCGGGCTGTCCCTTCGCGACCGGCTGACCGCCCTGCATCTGCACGTCCACGACCGGCAGCGGCGCGCGCGGGCCGGTGGACGGCGCGGCCGGCCGGGCCACGCGGCGCGGCGTCACTGCCGCGTTGTTCAGCCCCGATCGCGAGCTGACCACGACGCGCGGCGGGCGCATGGCGGTGCCGGGCGTGGCGACCGGAGGCGCCTCGGCGGCCAGGATCGCCTCGGCCTCCGCGGTCGTCCGCGCGACCATCTTCGCGTCGATCGCGATGATCGTCGACTCGGCGAGCTGGACGTTGTCCGCCGCACCCTCGGGCAGCACTTCACCGGGGGTCGCGCGCAGCTCGCCGAGGTACTTGTCGACCGCGTGACGACAGAACAGCAGCTGGTCGTTCGACAGATCCGGCTCCGCGACGACCTGCGCGACCTGCTGCGGGACGGCGCGCGGGGCTGCGCTCGCGGCCCGGCCGACCTGCGGCACTTGGACCTGCGGGCCGGTCTGGCCCATCTTCACCTGGACCATCGGCAGACCCGAGTGCACGACGCGCTTGGCGTCCTTCGCCGGCGTGAGCCTGACCGGGTTGACCGTCTGGCCACCCAGGAGCTGAGGACCGTTGCCGGTCATGTGCACCTTCACGATGGGCATCGGTCCCGGCTGCCCCTCGGCCGGCGTCGCCGGTGCCGACTGGGAAGCAAAGTTGCGGTTGATCGCGGAGTTTCGGAGGATCATGGTCTCGGCCATCGCAGAAGTCCTTTCGTTGTTCAGTGAGAGATTCGAAGATCAGAGCGCCAGCTCGAAGATGACGGAGAGCTTCATCTCGTGGCCGGACTGGTTGAGCACGCTGAAGTATTGACCGCCGTTTGGCACCTCGACGAGCGTCTCGGAGCTCGATACGAAGAAGTCACCCACGCAGTCGCTGCCGTCCGGGCTCTGGAAGAAGCGGATCCAGCCGACCGTGAGCACCGGATTGCGGTGGTGGTGGCTCCTGCATCCGACGAGGTGCGCGATCTTGGCGAACTTCGGCACGTCGAACACGTCGCTCTCGTGGCGGTTGTGCACGTGGCCCAAGAAGACCGTCCGCTGCGCGTGCGTCTCGGCGAATCCCGGCCCGACGTGCGCGGCGAGGTAGTAGGCGGCGCTCGTGCCGGAGATGTCGCCGTCGCGGCGGCTCTGCGTGACCAGAGCGTGCGCGCGCAAGAAGGACGCCTGGAGCGTGAGCGTCACGCCGTTGGTGAAGTCGACGACGACCTGCGAGTTCACGCCGCCCACGCCGAACTCGATCTTCGCCTCGAGCGGCGGCCACCGGATCGGTCGCCGCGTGCCGGGAAAATGGTGGAACGTGACCTCGGAGTTGGTCTGCTCCCCCGTCAGGTTCTGCTGGTTGAGCTGCTCGATGGCAGCCTGGAACGAGATCGGGATGACGCGCGGAGGATGGAGCGTCACGATCAGCTGCTGGGCGTCGAGGTCGTCGCCCGAGATCGAGATCATGTCCACGGGCGACTGCTGGACGCCGTCCTGATCGGCGTCGAAGACCAAGATCGACGACTTGCCGAGCGTCTGCCCCATCGCGAGTCGGCCGAATGGCGAGAGGCCGGGACGATCCTCGCCGGGACGCGGGGGCATGCCGTTGCCCGGGTAGATCGGCTCCACGAGGAGCTGACTCCAGTCCGGGTATGGCAGTCTGCGACCACTCATTCGTCATGCCCCCAGGGCGCGCACCGGGAGACCCGGCGCCACGCGGGCGGCGGAACTGGTCGTCGGAGTGGCCACGATCACCTTCGGCGTGCGCGTGCGCGTTCGGGTGTGCCCTGCTGACGAACCACGCGACGACTTGCGCGTCACCGCGTAGAGGAGGCCGCCGCCCGCGGCGACCGCCGCGACGATCGCGACGATCTTCCCGACGGAGGACTTCGGCTTCTCTTCCGGCGAAGGCGGCGGAGCCTCCGGGGCAGCGCCCTCCGGCGCCGCGGCTTCCGACGGCGCTGCCTCCGACGGAGCACCGCCAGGCGGAGGGGCCGCAGCCTCCGTTGGCGCGAGGGGCTCACCGCGACCGCCGCGACCGTAGTGCCCTCGGTGATCGCCAGATCCTCGACGACCGTGACCCCTCTCGCGCCTGCGTCCTCCCTCGTGATCCGGGGGCGGTCCGAGCGGAGGCACCTCTGCGTGCTCGGCCGCAGCGATGCCCACGCTGTCGACCACGGGCGCGCCGGGGCTCGCCGCGACGTCGAACGCCGCGAGGTACGCGTACTGGTCGTGCAGCTCCGCGATCTTCGCGTACTCCGCCTCCAGCTCGGCGCGCGTGGTGAACGGCCGGAAGTCGAGGGTGCCGTCGGGGCGCTCGATCACGAGCACGTACGGGGCGCCAGTCGCGCGCGCAGCCTGCGCGGCGCGGGAGCGATGCTCCCTGATCTTTTGCGCGGACACGGTGGACCGCGGGCGCCCGTGACGATGGCGGTGCACCTCGGTCGCCCGGCCTGCCGCACCTCGCGCCTGCACCTGCGCGAGTTGGTCGCGTCCTGCCGGAGAAGGATGATGCTCGGCGCTCGCCTTCTTGGAGGCCTCCTTGGCGAGCGTAGGCGAGACCGTCGGCGGCTGAGCCGCCGCTGCCTCGCGAGTCTTCTCCGCCGAGACCTGCGCCGCGGTCGCCGCAGCCGCCGCGTTCTGCTGAGCGGCATGTGGATCGGTCGACGAAGCCGCGGCGTCGAGGTGCATGGCCGCGACCTTGTCCGCGACCTCGGCGTCGGCGAGATTCTGCGCGACGACCGGGTGGTTGTACGTGAGCACGAGCTTGCCGGCGTCGTACTCGTCCTTCACCTTGCGGTAGATGTCGCGCCAGAGGGGAATCATCTTCGCGTCCGTCGGATCCTTCGGATCGAGGCGCTGTCCCGGCTTGTAGTGCGCCTGCGCCCAGAATCGAGCGTCCGTCTCCTTGTCGAGGAGACCGCGCGCCTTGCCCTTGTGCGACGCCTGCGCCTGCACGTTCGCGACGTGCTCGCTCGCGGGCGCGCTCGGAGGCGGAGGAGCCGCCGCTGCTGCGTGCGAGGCCTCGTGCGTGAGCTGCGGCGAGACCGTCGGCGGCTGAGCCGCGGCGGCGTTCTCCACCTTCACCTTGCCGAGCTGGAGCGCGGCGTGAGCGGCGTGCACGTGCTGCTGGGCGGTCGCCTGATCGGGCGTCTTCGTCGCGGCGTCGAGGTGCGCGGTCGCCGCCTGATCGGCGGCGTGCGCCTCGGCGAGGTTCTGCGCGACGACCGGGTGGTCGAACGTGGTGACGAGCTTGCCCGCGTCGTACTCGGCCTGCACCTTCTTCTGGATGTCGAGCCAGACCGGGACCATCTTGGCGTCCTGCGGATCGTGAGGATCGAGTTTCTGGTTCGGCTTGTAGCCGGTCTGCGCCCAGAAGCGCGCGTCTGTTTCTCGATCCACGATGGTCGGCATGAGCTCTCCAGAAAAACGTATCAGCTGCGCGAGGTGGTCGCTGCGCCTCGAGCGCTGACGCGCATGTTATCAGCGCCAGCGCACCGGAGCACGAAAGTGACCCGTGACTGCGAGAAGATCGTCGCACGCGCGACGATGACCAAAAATTTGACTTCGTCTGCGCTACAGGATCAGAGCTTGATCCTCAGCCTGCGCCGACGAGTTTCCTTGCCACTGACGATCCTGATGTCCGCCATGTCTCTTCTTCCTTTCTTACTTCCTACGAAGGTGCCCCGTTCGTCCCAGTCGGCGGTAATGCGCCTCCCGGCTTGGACTCGCTCGGATTCGGCGCGCCCTGGTCGGGCGGCGTCACCATGTTCATGATCTCCATGAACATCATCTTCTGCGCCATGTCGAGCGTGCCCATGAGCACCCCGATCTGTTCCTTGCGCAGCGACTTGCCGAACTCGCTGATGAGCATCGCCAGCGGCGTGGGACCGCCGGCCTGAGCCTCGTCACCGCCGCCGATCTTGGCTGCGACGACCGTGCCGATCTGGAGGAGCTTCTGGAAGCCAGCGTTGGTGCGCGCATTCTTCTCGGCAGCCATCGCGATCTGGAACTCGCGGTCCATCTTGTTCGACCGCGCCTCATCGACCTCGCGACGCAGGAGGATGTTCTCCGCGCGCAGCTCGGCGTTCTCCTGCCGGATGTCCGCGTTCTGCGCGCCGAGCACGCGAATCGTGCTCTCGTACATCTGCATGTTGACGCGCAAGAGTTGGCTGGAGTGACTCTGGAGGATGGCCCCGGCATCGACGCCGCGACCGCCGCCACCGGGAGCGACGAGTGCCGTCTCCTCGCCCCCGCTGTACCGAGGGGCGAGTGCGAACGACATCGTCGCGCGACCGCCGAGGTGTTGGTGCGTCCTGACGACGAAGCGGTGCCGACCGGCGGGCTTGGCATCCGCTTCGCCCTCCGCGATCTCCAGGATCGTCGACACGAACTTCTCGACGTGCACGAAGTTGCCGGGGACGTCGAACAGCTCGGGCTCGTCCGCGCGCACCCACTTGCGGATCTCCTCGTCGCGAAATCCGTTGCCGGGCGCGTAGACGAGGTCGACGCCGACGCACTGACGGCCCTCCTTGCGAGCGAACTCTCCCGCGAGGAAGCCCAAGACCTTGCTGTGAAGCTCGGCGGCGTTTTCGCTCATCGATGATCCTTAACACGAGAGAGCATCATCTCTTCGCGAGCTCCTCGCGCAAGATCTCCCGGATGCTCTCTCGATCGACGGTTTCCCGATCGTCGGGCGCGCGCTTGGGTTTCAGCTCCCGAACCACGGCGTAGAGCCCGGCTGCTCCCATGATTGCCAGGATCGTCAGGGCGCCGATCTTCAGGACGCCGAGGAGCGCCGTCGCCTCGGATCCCTTGCCCTCCGCGCTCTTCTGCCAGATCGTCTTGGGCAGGGGCGTCGGCTCGGCGCTCTGGAGCGTGACGCCGTGCGCCCGAGCTAGAGCGCGCAGCTGCTTGAGCCGGTTCCACCACTCCTCGAACGTCTCCCAACTCGTCGCGAGCTTGGTCCACCACGACCTGCTCTCGTGCTCGACGAAGGTGTTCCACTCGTCGATCGTAGGCGTGACGTCAGCGGCCAGCCACTGCGCGGTCAGTGACGCGTCGGGCTTGTCCTGGTTCGACGTCTGCCACACGGCCAGGTCACTCGCGAGCGCCTTGAACCCCGTCGAGAGCATCGCGATCGCGCGATCGCGGTCGCCGACGGTGTGAAACAGCTCCTGTCCGACGACGGACGGCGGCATCTCGGCCTGGTGACGACCTCCGATCATCCGCGTCCCGGTCCAGAGGCGGCTCGCCGCGCGGCTGGTGCGCGTCGCGAGGTCGACCGCAGGAAGGACCGGACGGAGCGCCGCGCCGATCGTGCGATCGTGCGCGTAGTCGACGGCGCGATCGGCCGTCCAACCGAGCACGAAGTGACGGTCCCGATCGAGCGGGCCGTAGGTGCCGCGCCCTCGCGTCACGAGCAGCTCCAGCGGCTGCCGCCGTACTGACCACGTCCGTTCGCCGCGCCCGACACGCGAGTCCCGCCCTCGATCCAGATCTCGATCCCCGCCTTCTTGACGAGGTCCTTCGCCGACTCTGCCGAACCAGCGCGCACGTTTCCCGAGATCTTCAGGACCACGTCGGATCGACCGCCTGCTCGAACGCGCGCGATCATCTCGTCCAGCGAGTAGTCCTTCGCGTCAGGCCCTCGGAAGCTCATCGGCAGCGACGGAGCAGCGGGCGTCGGCTGCGTCATCACGAACGTGAGGCGCCGCGCGTCGCCGGGCGGCGGAAGCACCCCGGGAGCTGGCGACGCGAGCTTGCTGCGGTCGTCCTTGCCTCGTCCCCCCAGGCCGAGGTTCTTGACGAGGAAGTAGAGGAGGACGCCCGCCGCGCCGAGCGCGCCGACCGTCGCGGCGCCTCGCCATGCCGAGTCGCGCTCCCTCACGATGACGTAATCGGGCATCACGGTCCGACGACCTCCTTCACGGTGGGATCGACCTGCGCCCAGATCGCGGAGCACGGCGCCCACACGGCGCTCGACGTGACGATGAGCTTCAGCACCTGCGCGCCAGGATCCCACACGGCGCGGAGCTTCACGTCGGCCGTGTGCGTGTCGACGTCCCAGGGGTTGTCGCCCGTGACCACCATGCCGGCGCCGTGAAGCTTGGCCAGGAGCGCGTCCTTCTTCTGCGGCGTCACGCCAGAGAAGGCTCGAACTCCGCACTCGCCCACGCCGAGGGACGCCAGGGAGGCCTTGATCTGACTCTCCCTCGCGGCGACGGCCTGCGCGCTCTGCGCAGCCGCGGAGTGCTGCGCGTCCGTCTTCGCCGCCTGCGCCGCGCCGACGGTCTTTTGATCAGCGACCTGGTTCGCCGCACTCGCCTCGGCGACGTGCTGCGCGGCGGTCGCCTGGTCCGGCGCCATGGCCGCGGCTTGAAGATGAGCGTCCGCGACCTGATGTGCGCCGTATGCCTCGTGGATCAGGCGGACGTGCGAGATCTCGCGACCGCGATCCGCGACCACGACCGCGCTCTGCGCCGCGACCTGTCGCTGCGCGTCCGTCTTCGCCGTCTTCGCGGCCTCGGCCGTCTCTCGAGCCGCGTCGCGGTTCGCCGCGTCGGCCGCGCGGGCGTGCTCCGCGGCAGTCGCCGGATCCGGCGCCGCCTTCGCCGCGGCGAGCTGGGCCTCTGCCGCCTGGTGCGCGGCGAGCGCCTCCCGGACCGCGCGAACGTGGTCGTCGACCCACGCGTGCGCCTTGGGCGAGAACTCGTACGTCGCGAGAGCCGCGGAGAGGACGATCGCCAAGAAGATGAGCGGGATCACGGGACGCTCACGATCTCGTCGAGGAAATCCCGCTCGTCGATCTCTGAGATCGCGAGCTGGCCGTCGGGCAACTTGCGCTGGGCTACTTCGCGAAGCTGCGCGACGGCGAGCGCGGCCGTTCGCGCTGCGACGACCGCGTCACCGCCGCGATCGAGCACGATCGCGTAGCTCGCCGCCCACACGAGGCGCTCGCCGTCGGTCATCGACGCCTCCCGCGCTTGGACATTGTCCTCATCTCCACGCGGGCGCGATCCTCAAGGCCCTCGTGCACCTGTCTCTCGTTGAAGCGCTGGACGCAGTCGGAGAGGAAGGTCGTCTTCGAGCATCCGAAAGCTGCGCGAAACTCCTCCGGCGTGAGAGAGCCGCGGCGCGTGCCGTCCGCGCTCTCGATGACGACAAGAAAATCCTTGAACACATCGGTCAAGCAAACTTCTCCGCGACGAGCCCGAGCCCTCCCCACAGCGCCGAGTGCGCGAAGTTGAGGCAGCCCTCCGACGAGCGAGCGAGCGCGTCGCGGTTGCCGTAGTCCCACGACCGCGCCTCGAGCATCTTGCGATCGATCTGACAGCCCGCGTACTCGATCGCGCTGCCGAGGACCGCGTAGGCGAGCCCGCGAGCGAGCACCGGCCACTTGGAGACGTGGGGCGACGCCGCCGTGATCGCGAGGCCGCCGACCGCGTAGACCGGCAGGAACGGGACCTTGTGCCCGCGAAACAGCGCCGAGTACCGGTCCTCGCGACAGAGAGCGTTCTCGGCGACCCAGCCGGCCACTCCGAACAGCGTCACCTTGGCGATGATCTCTCCTGCCGACGACTTCGCCATCACTTCACCTGCTCGATCACGGCCTTGATCCCGTCGCCGAACGTGATCGTCCGCTTCTGCGTGCCGGGCACGGGCGGGAACTGACGCAGGCGCAGGTAGTCGTCGGTCGCGTGCACCTTGGCGCTCTCGAAGCCGTGCTTCTTCGCCCACGTCCTCGCCTTCTTCGACGTCCACTGCGGGCGCGAGAAGAGCAGCGACTGTACCTCCGTCCCGCGCCAACGTCCTGAGTCACGCCGACCGCGAAGGTGATCGGTGATCTCGCGATCGAGCTGGCGCGGCGATTTCTTGCGAGGCATCGCTTCCATCCCCCTTCAGCAGAAGCACCCGGAGACGACGTCGTACCAGGGCCACGCGCCAGTCGTCGCGGGCCCGCGCGGGATCAGCGGCCCCGGCACCGACGCGGGGCGAGCGCCGCCGATCTGCTCGTTCTGTAGGTACGGGACCCCCGAGGCGTCCTTCTCGTAATAGGCCGCGTACGTGAAGCTCGACGGCTCGGCGATCGCGCGACCGAACCAGTCGTCGGCGTCGTCCGAGCTGCGGAACGCCAGCGCGTGCCAGGTGCCGTCCACCGTGTGGATGACGCCGACCGCGTTGCCGCTCTTCTTCGCGGCGATCACCGTGGCCTGCTTGCGGACGTCGTCGATCGCCGAGCCGACGATGTCGAGCCACGGCCACGCCCCGACGAGGTCCACCCACCCGCTGACCGCCGTCGTCGCCGAGCCGAAGTTCTCGACCACCGGCGCCGCGGGGTTGCGCGCGTCGAAGACTGCCGCGTAGCTGTACTGATCGGGGGAGAGCGACCCGTACCAGGCGTGCGCCTCCTCGCCCGAGTTGAACATGTACTCCTTGCCATGCTGACCGACGCGCAGGTAGCCGATCGCGGCCGGGATCCTGCCATACTGCTGCTGGTACTGCTGGAGCGCGCGAGCGACGGCGCGCGACGCGTGGTGTTGGTACGACCCCCGACGATCCTCGACCGCACTGCCGAACGCGTTCGCGACGAGCGGCACCGCGGCATGTGCCATCGGATCGCCGCGCTCCGCGTCCTGCGCGAGTTGGGCGATCTGCCGCTGGGCGACAGGGTGCCCGGCCGCCGCCTTCTGAGCGGTCGCCGTGACGTGGTAGGCCGCGATGGTGTGCGCCGCGGCCTGCTTGGCCGTCTGGAGCGCCGCAGCGGCCTGCGGATCGGTCTTCGCCGCCTGCTCGGCCGCCGCCTTCGCGGGCGTGGGCTTGCCGAAGTTCGCCGCCGTGTCGATGACGGGTCCGACGAGCTTGGCCGCCGCCGCGCCGGCGAGGGGTCCGCCCAGGGAGGTCGCGGCCGTCGTCGCCGCCGCCGTGATCGGCCCCTTCAGCTCCTGGACCGTGTTCGCGACGTCGTGGTAGACGCTGGTCGCCGCCCCCTTGAGCGCGCTGCCGATGTCGTCGAGGAAGCCGCTGCACGCGATCGTCACGTGACGGTCGAGGAGCGACGCGACCATCGCGTCGCCGGCCGCCGCCACCGCGGAGTCGACGGCACCCACCACGACCGTCGACGGCACGTCGTGAAGGGAGTGCTGACTCGCGTGCCACTGCGCCATCTTCTGCATCACCAGGGCGATCGCAGGCGCGAGATCCATCGACGCCTTGTGGCACTTGCCGTCGACGCAGATCTCCACGTGGAGGACCTGCTTGTCGTCGAGCTCCTTGCGGAACGTGATGCCTCCCGTGGCCGGAGCAATCGCCGGGGCGAGTGCGGTGGTGAGGTCTCCACGCTGAGCTTCGGCACCGATGTAGGGTCTCATGGTCGCACTCCTGTTCCAGTCGGCACCGACGAAGGCGCCGTCGAAGAGCTGTCGCTGTCGATCGGCCGGGGCCCCGAGATCCTTGCGCGTGAGCCAGCTCGGGACCTCCCGGTAGAAGGGATGCCCGTAGTAGGCCTCCGGGACGAATCCGGGCTGCATGACGCTCCAAGGATCGGGGCTCCTCATGACGGCGATTTCCTGGGGACTGATGTTACCGCGACGCGCGAGACCACTCCAAAATCTGGAGGTCTCACGCCCACGGGTCCTTGTCCGGGGCCTTGGCCGACGACGGTCCCGACGACAGTCCCTGTCGGATCGCCGTCCCGGCGACCTGCCCCATCAGCGCGAGCTGGTGCTGGTACAGGGACTCGTGATCTTGCGCCGTCGCGATCCGCTGCTGGAGGAGTTGCGCCTGAGGAGACGCCCCGTACCCCGCGCCCTGGAGTCCCACGAGCGCGAAGGTGGCCTCGGTCTCGTCGGCCTTCGCCGCCGCGAGAGCCGCCAAGAGATCGGCGGCTCGGTGAGCTGCGTCGGCGGCCGGATGATCGCCCAGGGCCGTCGCCGCCTTCTTCGCCGCCGCCGCCTTCTGCGCTGCCGTCGCCACGTGCTGCGCGGCTGCGGCGACGTGCGGCGAGGCCGCGCTCGCCGCGGTCGGGAGCGCGGCGGGCGGCGCCTGCGCGATCGTCGCGTGCGCGGCGTCGAGATTGGCAGACGCCGCGTCGTTCGCGTGCAAGGCGTCCCGGACGGCCTGGACGTGAGCGTCGATCCACTCGTGAGCCTTCGACGAAAACTCGTACGTGGCGAGCGCGCCCAGGCCGAGGACGAGGAGCACCAGCGGGATCACGGCACCATCTCCGCGCCGCGGCGGGCGCCGCGCCCCGCATACTCAAACCACTTCCCGGCCGGATCGTCGCCCTTCCTCAGGTTCGCGGTGACGCTCGACAGCGCGACGACCACGCCGAGTCCCAGGACTGCCCACGCGCCGTACTTGACGAACTTCCACACGTCACCCGCACCCTCGGCGATCTTCTCGGCGGCCTGCTTCGCGTGCTCGCCGATCGACTTGTCTCCTCCCTCGGGAGAAGGCCCCTCAAGGTGGAAGCCAGTGGCCTCGGCGCGCGCCCACAGGTCCTTGAGCTGGTCGCGCCACTTCTGCACCTCGAAGTAGGCATCGCGGATCAGGGCCGGCCCCTTCGCCAGGTCCAAGATCTTGGAGAAGGTCGACGTCTTGTCGTCGCGGTACGCGTTCCACTTGATCTTCCACGGCAGCCACACGTGCACGTAGTAGGCGGCGAGCGGGTTGTGCAGCACCGCGGGCGACGGAGGGCCGCCCTGGCTCACGAGGAGGAGGTCGGGACGCAGCATGACGGGAAGCTGCGCGACGAGCTGATCTCCGAAGGCACCCACCTGATGATCGACGTCGCGGATCTCGGAGAGCGGATCCGCCCCCCAGCCCGTCCCGAAGATCCCGCTGGCGCCGACGAGCGCACGCTGAGCGTCGTACGATCCCCGGCCGCGCGCGCCTCCGACGATCGCGGGCCTGCTCCGATACGTGCCACGCTCGCTCACGGCGTCCTCCTCTCGATCGTCGTGTGCATCGGCTTTCGACCCTCTGGCAAGATCGTCGCGAGCTTCCAGCCGAGCATCATCGCGATCGTGTCGCCCGCGATGTTCATCCACGTGTCCTGCGTCGAGTTCGGCCAGATCGTGGGCCACGCGTCCTTGAGCTTGCGCTCAAGCACGAGGTCAAAGAAGAGGCCGCTGCCGAGAGTAACCCACCACGGCGCGCGCCCCAGGCCCGCGAGCACGCCGAACGCGGCGTGACCCGCCGTGAAGCGATCGACGAATGGGTAGTTGTCCTCGCCGGGCAACGCCCTCCGCTGCTGGCCGACGTACGTACCGCGACTCACGACGGCTCCTCGGCCAGCCCGAAGCCGGCCTTCCTCTCCCGCACGATGGGCTTGCAGTCGTCGCAGAGAACGAGTCCGCCGCATTCCCTGGCCACCACGGCGACCCGCGCGTCGAAGGCGACGCGCTCACCGCAGCCGTCGCACGAGACCGGATCGTCCGACCGGACGTGCGCGAGTTGGCGATCGATCCGATCGGACTTCTCCGCGCAGCCCTCGCAGAGCTTGGCCCCCTCGACGGCGCGCAAGACGAACGTCTTCCGGCGACAACCGTCGCAGGCGGCGATCTCGTCTTGCTCCCCTCTCATCATCTACGCGGCCTTGGGAAGCAGCCGCTGGATCGTCGGCTGGGCGCCTGCCGATGGGACAGCTCCGCCGATCGTCTCGTCGATCGGCAGTGGGAAGCGAGGGTCGCTCTTGTCGAAGAGTGCCGCGTACACGAAGAGATCCGGATCTCCCGTCATGCGCGAGAAGCGATCGATCGCCTCGTCGAGCCCGCGAAACTTCCCGTACTGCCACCGGTTGCGATCATCGCGGACGACGAGGACCAGGGGAGCGGACACCTCCTGAGCCAGGACGCCTGCCTGCCGACGGAGGACGTCGATCGCCTGGCCGACGACCTCGAGCCCGACGACGTCGAGCCACGGCCACGCGCCGACGACGCCGGAGGTCGAGGCATGCGCGGCCATGGCCGCCTCACGCGAGAGCCTCGCCGAGACGCTCTCCGTGCCGCGCCCTGCACCCGGAGGTACGCGCACCGTGGGGGTGAGATGCGCACGCCCCTGCGGTGTGTACTTCGCGACCTGCTGCTCGATCACGGACGCGTACGCGGGATCATCGTTCTTGGTCCAGTTCACCGGATTCGGCCAGTGCGGACTGTTCTTGTCGAAGAGCGCCAGCGCGACGTGATCGGTGTGGATCCTGTCTCGCATGTAGTCGAGGGCCTGGTCGTACGACGCGAAGGGTGCAATCTGCGGGATGCCGTTCGACTCCAGACTCCAGACGTACGACGCGGGAGCCGCATCGTAGCTGTCCGTATTGAGGACATCACTGATCGCCGAGTTGATCAGCGCCTTCGTTCGAGGCCACGCGCGCCTCCGGGCGGCGTCGCCGTCCGCGCCGACGAGGTCGACCCACGGCTCGGACCCGACGAAGTCGAGCGCCGGCCCGTTCCGCAGGATCATCGGGCCCGGCTCGTAGATGTCGTACCAGGGGTACGCGCCGACCTGGTCGCAGCCGACGAGGTCGACCCACGGCTCGCCGGAGACCCACGGCAAGATCTTGCCGGGGTGCTCCTCCTGCCACTTGCGGTAGTAGTAGCCGCCGAGAGCGCCCGCCGGCACGCCGAGCGCGAGCGGCAGGAGCCAGTGTCCGACGTCCGGATCGCCGCTCGCGACGGTGCCCGCACTGCCGATGTCCTCCGCGACCGGCGTGCGCAGGTCCGTCGACGCGAACACCGCGAGGTAGTCGTAGACCGGCTCGAGTGACACGCGCTGGCGATCGTGCTCCTGACCGAACCAGGCGCGCGCGTCGTCGATCGATCCGAAGAGGTAGACCCTCTGGTGCAGTCCCGTGCGCAGGTAGCCGTACGCGGACGAAGGGGGCGAGCTCCTGATCGCCTGGCTCGCGATCTCGCGGTAGCTCGCGTCGGCGCCGACGTGGTCCCAACCAGCGTGTGCACTCATCTGCGGTCCTCCTTCGTGACTGGCCACGTTCGGCGGCTCGGGAGAGACGAATCCGTGCCGCGCCGTCCCGAGGTCGGGCGTCGGGATGCCGTGCTCGGCCGCGTACTCGCGAAGGCCGGACAGCCCCCGACCTGCCTCGCGAACGAGGGACGCGACCTCCTCGGTCCGAGCAGGCATCGACTCCTCGTGCGCGTATCCCTGCGGATCGACCACCGTCCTCTGATGATCGAGCTTCCCGCGCGCGAGCATCCAGGTCCCGAACCACGGGTCCCAGTAGCGACGGAGGAAGTCGCGCATCACGACGGAGTGCGGGTTGTACTCCGCGACGGAGACCCAGTAGTTCTCGTGAACCGCGATGAGTCGATCGAGGTGCGCGAGCTGGTCACGCACGGGAGGCGCCGCACCGACGCGGACATCAGGATCGCCCGACGCCGCGGCGACGGGTTTGCCGTCCGCCCACGCCGTGACCGTCTTGTCGAACGCCGCGAGGTAATGGTAGCGGTCCGGCGTACCGACGAGGTCCTGGTACCAGCTGTCGAGGTCGGCCCGCGACGACAAGAGCTGGACGATCCAGCGGGGGCGCTGGTAGGAGCGCAGCGGCTTCAGGTAGGCGACCCCGACGAACGTGCTGTCGGCGTTGAGCGCGTAGTCGAGCGCGAACATCGCCCAGGTGCCGGCCTTCGTCCCGACGAGAGGAGCGGCCCTGCTCATCGCGAGCCTCCCCCGAGCAGCGCCGGAACGCCTCCCCCGAGCAGCAACGGAGCGTCCTCGGCGAGCTTCCGCATCCTGGCGACGTAGGTGTCCGGAGGCGGCGTGCGGAGGACCTCCCGGACCACGTGTGGAACACCGTCCTTCCACCACTGCACGGTCCCGCACTTGCTGCACGTGTGCGAGGCCGGGTCGCCGAGGTTGAACGCGCCGAGGTGCCGCCAGCGGTGGCTGCACGACTCGCACGTGTGCGTGTGACCGTCGAGCATGTAGTAGCCGAGCACGCCCGCACCGAACGCGATCGCGAGGGTGCCGAGCGTGCCGATCGGCGCGCGCGGCCACGGCGGACGACGAGGCTGCGAGC
>Ga0187808_10000018_pt1 | contig 31157 bp, 34 predicted proteins | sample NC_wetland_sal_i_5_FD_132427 | JGI IMG/M metagenome (GOLD analysis project Ga0187808, IMG submission 132427) | Wetland sediment microbial communities from Neuse River Estuary, North Carolina, USA - ASW_3 | ecosystem: Environmental > Aquatic > Freshwater > Wetlands > Sediment | place: USA: North...
AGCCGTGGGACGCCATGTGCCGCTAACCTTCCGAGCCCCGGCAGGGGCGACAGACCAGGAGCGGATCGTTCTGGCGCCCCTCCGCGACTAAATGACGTCGTGGGTTGGCACTCGACCCCACGGCTCGCGCCGTGGGCCACACTCTGCCGGCCCTCCGGGCCTCTCTCAGAGGCGATTCGGAACCCACATTGGGAACGGTTGGACGATTAAGTTAACGTGGGGCAACGCCTCCGGAGACCGGCATTCCCCCAGCCCCGACCCTGAAGGCGTCGATTAAAAAAGACTTGGCGCACCAGTGCCTCGCGCCGCCGGGCTGCCCAAGCGATTCCCCTTGGCGAGAATTCCGACTGGCGGCGAGTTTACTTCGCGGCGATCACAAGCGCATTCTCGGCGGCGCGGTGGAAGAGCAGGTCACGTACATGATCCAGGGCCTTTAGTCTTACCCAAATATTATCGACACACCCCGCCACACGGACTTCCCGGGCTCCAAACTTCAGGACTTCTTGCAACGTCGCACCGGAGATAATCGAGGGCTGGAGAGGCCCCGGAATGGGGATATCTGTCGAACCACCTTCTTGGTGCAATTTTGCAAGGGCCCTTTCGATGTAGGATTCCTGGGCCACACAGGGTTGGGTGCGAAACTCGAGCATCTGTTCGATCGCATAGAGGGCTGTGTAATCAACCCGGCCGGAAAAGGCCACATAAAGCAGGCCACTGGCGGGCAAACAATGGACGGGCAACATTTGAAAGGAGTCTAGTAAGGTGATGGGGAGCAAGTGACCCCAGTTCAGGAAGCTTTCCTGTCTTTCAAGGGGATAGATTGGAATAGACCATTGCATGGCCAGTGCCTGGGTAATCTGAGGTTCCGTCACCGTGCCCTGATATCGCAGCCAATCGCCCACGCGTCCTTTTCCAGCTTCTCGCTGCGCTTGCAAGGCCAACTGCAAACACTCCTTGCTGACCAATCCCATGGAATGCATAAGTAGGCCCAAGGGGAACCGGTGGGCCTTGGCTTCCCGGCTCGCCCGCGTGCTTTCAATCAGCGGCGACAGAAATTGACCGAGAACTTCACTGAGACACTCAGGCGAGCAAAGCCATTGCTTGTGTAGAAGGACCCCTGGAGGAGGGTGAAGGAGGAGCGTGCGCCAGGCTCCTCGCCGCTCTGGACAACGTGGATTGGCGCACTTGGTTGGAAATCCTTCCATGGCGTAGCTCGCGCTCTGCTCTCGACTGCTGGAGGGCGGGAGGCACCAAACTCCCACCTTGCCCTAGGCTTGCAACGACTCGAGCCGCTCTATCGGATTCAAAACCTCGGTAACCCGCAAAGCATAATGACCATCCATGACGACGACCTCCCCCTGCGCGATGACTTTGCCGCCCACGAGGAGCTCCACTGGTTCCAGGATCTTCTGATCCAGTTCCACCACCGCACCGGCGCCGAGCTCGAGAATATTTCCCAAGGACATTTCAGACTTTCCGAACCGCAAAGCGACTTGCAGTTCAACGTCGAGAAGCAGCTCGATGTTTCTGTTACCTTTTGAAGCCGTCGCCGGACCCGCGTGCGTGGAGGGGAGGGGCGCGCCGGGAGGCTGCTCTGCAGTTCCCAAGCGACCGGAAGTTAGCGACTCGCCGAGGTCAGGATCGATCAAAATTACTAACAGGAACTCTGCGGTTCCCTCGCTCTTCAGGCGGACGCCCCGTCGTAGGAGGGGCTTCCAGTTTCCCGGATCATGCCCCGCCAATTGCAGATTCACCTCCCCTCCGACTCGGGGTTTGAGCGCCAAGGCAGCCGTGCCCGCAAACTGGCGGAACAGCTCGGCCAGCGCGTCCTGGTCTTCGGTGGAAAAATCCCGGCTTACGTCGAAGGGTTGCCCCATCAGGATCTGCGCCAAGCGCAAGGCGTCGGCTTTGCAGATCCCGAAGGATTGTTCCCCCTGGAGCGCCTTCTCAACTTTGAAGCGCAGCCAGACACCTTCTTTCCTTAGGGTTCCAGTCTCTGGGACCACCTCTTGCGGGGGAAGATCGATCGCGGTGAAGGCAGTCCCAGTAATTTGCTCCAGGACGTCACAAACGCTCGCCGACCAGACATTCAGATAATCTTGCGTTCGATCAGATGTCGCGGGAGGAATCTCACTGATCAATTCTTTTCCCTCCGGCAAAAATCATTCAAGATTCCAGATTCAAGATTCCAGACTCGGAATTCCAGATTCGAAATTCCCGATTCTCGTCGGTCGATTTTCTTTACCCCCTCAAAAATCATTCGGGATTCCAGGTTCGAAATTCCAGACGCGGAATTCAAGATTCGTGATCCTCATTGTTCAATCTTTTCAATCCGGCGAGAATCTGGAATGGCAATCGCCTTAACGATCTGACCAGCGCGGTGGTTCCCGCTTCGGACCGGCTGGGCAATGAAGAGCGGCTGCTTCCCAACGTACAAAGCGGCAGGCTGGTGGGATCTCAAATGCAGAGCGAGGATGCTCCCCCTCTCGAGCGCTAGCAACTCCCGGCTACTAACCGTGCCCCCTGGCAGTACCAGTTCCACCGGGAAAGAACAGCTTTCCAGCTTTTCGCGCATATTTGAGGCGACTCCGGAAACCGCTCGGTGCTTCCGGTAGGAGCCTTGCTGTGCGAGCTTTCGGATCAAAGCGGTCGCGGCGACCGCTGGGAACGCCGTCATCAACATGCCGCTGCCTTCGCCCATGCGGATCTCGAAACCCAGCGAAAGAACCCTCTCGTTCGGCGGCATCAAACGCAGGATCTGTGTCTGCCGCTGTCGCTCATCGAACTGGATTTCCGAGACGACAACAGGCTGCCAGGTAGCCTGAAGCTCCCGGCAGATAATCTGTAATACACTTTTGAGGATTTCTTCCTCAACCTCAGTGACCTCTCTTAGTTCGCCCATGGGCTTTCCCGGCCCTCCCAGTAAAAGGTCAATCATGGGAAAGGCTATTTGCAAGTCCAGTGCGATCGCAGCCATAGCATCGAGGGACCGGAGGTGAGCGGAGGCCACATAATTAATCTCCGGCACCCGTTGCAAAAACTCACTGTAGGCTATTTGCTCCGTGGAGGCCAGGTTCACTTCAAAAGCCACGCGAAGGTAAGCCGACAGGGAACGAGTGAGGTTGCGCACGAAGGTGTCGTGCAACTGGTTGACGCCTCGCAACTGATCGCGCGAAATCAAACCGGCGCAGCGGAAGTTGCAGGCGGTTACGTGTTTGCTCTCCCGTTCCGGAGGTTTCCTTCGGCCGGACTGGTCTTTCGCCGCGTGGAAAAGTGCGTCGATTTCGTCCTGGTTAAGGATCTTTTCCATGCTCACCCTTTCTCGGGCGCGCGTTCCTTTTGCGCTCCCGGGGGTCCCTGCGCCTTGAGGAGCTCCACCATGCGCGCGCGCAGCCGGACAATCGCGGCGGAGTGCAACTGTGAGACGCGCGCCTCCCCAATACCCAATACTGCCCCTGCTTCTTTCATGGTGAGTTCCTCATAATAGTAAAGAGCCAGCAATTGGCGCTCGCGCTCTGGGAGTTCCTCGACGGCCTTGGCCAGCAGTCCCGTCATTTCGGAGCGCAAGCAAAGCGAGAACGGATCATCGGGGACCGCGGATTGGTCGGCGTCACAAGGCTCGCGCGCAGAGCTCTCTTCCGCGGCCTCCGACTGCAAGCTTCTCAAGTCAAGGCCGCGCAGTTCTCCCAGCAAGTGCTGGAATTTGTCGAGACTCATACCCAGTTCTTCAGCCAGTTGCGACTCCGAGGGAGAATATCCCAAGCGGGCTCTCAATTTCTGCTGGGCCTCCTCGATCCGGCGGGCTTTCCTGCGCAGGGGCCGAGGACTCCAGTCGAGGTCACGCAAGCTGTCCAATATCGCGCCGTGGATGCGGTATTTGGCATAGGACTTGAGTTCAACATGGCGGGCGGGGTCATACCTCTGAATGGCCTCGATCAGTCCCAGGATGCCTGCATGGATCAGGTCTTCCAGAAGGACATGCGGCGGAAGCCGATCGTGGATTCGCTTGGCAATGTACTTGACCTGGGGAAGTTGTTCAACCAGCAGGCGCTCCCGCTCCGCTGAGTTGAGGCCCCCGAACACTTCATAAGCAGATTTCGCCTCTCGAAGCGCCGGGCCCCGATGCTCTCTTTGAGGATGGGTTGCTAGCGAACCGTTCATCGTAGTACCCCCACGGACTGCACGGTGACGGCAGGTGGAATTTCGGCCGGCGACAGTACAACCAGCCGAGGCAAGAAAGGCTCCAGAAGCCGGCGCAGATGAAATCTCGCAGGGCTGTTGCACAATAGGACTGGGGAGCTGGCTGACATCTGCTCACCGACGAAGCTGCGGAGACTATCGACCATTCTGCGGAGGAGCGCCGGCTCAAGTCCGCCTGAACGAGCGGCTGCGCCCTGGGGCTCGAAGGTCTGGGTGATTTGATCCTCGAGGGTGACATCCACTTGCACTACCGTCAGCTTCTTGTCATCACCCAAGAGGGAAGGGATTAGCGCCCGTCCAAGGGTCTGACGAACCGCTTCCACCCACAACACCGGATTCTTCGTAGCTGGCAGCGTATCCTGCAAGGTTTCCAAGATGCTGGCCATATCCCGAATGGAAACTTGCTCGCGCAGCAACTGCTGTAAAACCTTCTGAACTTCTCCAAGGCTCATTAGCTTGGGCACCAGTTCCTCTACGAGTTTGGGCTGGCTCTCGCTCAGAGAGTCCAGCAGACGTTTGGTTTCGTGTCGCGTCAACAACTCGTGGGCGTGTTGCTTGACAACCTCCGCCAGATGCGTGGCCAGGACCGACGTCTGGTCGACCACCGCATAGCCGGCCGCCAGAGCTCGTTCGCGGCGACTGGGTACAATCCACTTCGCGGCCACCTGAAATGCCGGCTCCTGGGTCTCTTTTCCTTCCAGATGTTGAGCCGAAGCTTCCGAGCTGATGGCGAGCAAGCAATCCTGGAACATTTCCCAACGAGCGATTTCAACCCCGCGCAGCCGAATAACGTACTCGCGAGGATTCAGTTGCAAGTTATCCGTTATGTGAACCGAGGGAACGATAAAACCCAACTGCACCGCCAAATGCCGGCGCAAAGCGCGAATACGGTTAAGCAATTGTCCCCCCTGCTTCTCATCGACCAGGGGGACCAAAGCAGATCCCACTTCCAAGGCCAAGTCATCCAGATGAAGCAGGGCTTCGAGTTTTTCCTGGGTTGAGACTTTGGAGGGTGGCATAACTTCGGCCGCGCGGCTTTCCTGTTGGGTGGATGACCGCCGTGCGAGCCCTAGCAGCAGGGCCGCCATGAGGAAGAACGAGCCTTTGGGAAGCCCCGGAATCAGCCCCAGGGACAACATCACTCCCGAGACGATCCACAGAGGGCGGCTGCGCGGAAAGAGCTGCCGGGCGAGGTCAATGCCTACCGTCGATTCAGAGGACGCGCGCGTAGCCACCATGCCGCCCGCTACCGAAACCAGCAAGGAGGGGATCATGGTCACCAAACCGTCCCCGACCGTAAGAATGGTATAGGTTCGCACAGCCTCGCTGAGAGGGATGCTGAGCTGGAAAACCCCAATCAGGAAGCCGGCGATGATATTGATGGCGGTGACCAGAATAGTGGCCAAGGCGTCGCGCTGGCTGAAGCGCGCGGCTCCATCCATGGCCCCGTAGAATTCCGCCTCCCTGGCGATTCGCTCGCGGCGCGTCCGCGCCTGAGCTTCATCGATCAAGCCGGCCCCCAGATCAGCGTCAATGGCCATCTGTTTTCCGGGAAGCGCATCGAGGGTGAACCGCGCCGTGACTTCTGCGATGCGCACAGCACCGTGGTTAATGACCATGTACTGAATCGCGATCAAGGCAAGGAACAGAACGAAGCCGACAACGTAATTGCCGCCCACCACGAACTGGCCGAAAGCCTCAATCACGCGCCCGGCGGCTGCCGAACCTTCGTTCCCGTGCAGTAAAATACGGCGGCTGCTGGCCAGATTGAGAGACAACCGGAAAAGCGTTAAAAGGAGCAATAAAGATGGAAATACGGAGAAATCTACCGGTTTCAAAATGTACATTGACACCAACAGAACCAATACCGAGGCGGAGATGCTGAGGGAGAGCAGAATATCCAGCACGAAAGAAGGAACGGGCACGAGCATGACGAAAACGGTGGCCACGGCAGCGGCGGGCACGATCCAGTCGGTTGGGTTTTTGTCGGCATGCAGCGAATTGTTGACTGTCGATGCCATGACAATTGTCTCTTTGCCGAAGGGGGATTGAAGGGGACGGGCTAAAGCGTAAGGGCTGCCGAGCCTCATGCCTGTCCAAATTAGCGGAGCATGCTGAGACTTGCAGCGGCTCTGCCGCCCCGCCTTGCGGAAAGCCTCCGGCTTTCCGCCCAGTTCCGCATACCACGCCCTCCTCCGCGCAGGCTGGAAGGCTGAGCCTCCTAGCCTGCGCGGAGGAGCTTGTCCAAAGGGGGCATCTGTCGGAAAGGCAAAGCCTTTCCGCAAGTCAGGCGGCGGAGCCGCAAGCAGTCGCCGACTGAGGCGAACCTAATTCGGACACGCTTGGCCAAGCCTTCGTCCCTAGTCCTCTTGATTCGTAATCCTGTCCTCCCCATCATGTGTTGGACTCTCTCCCTTGGCCTTTACCCTACATTCCTTAACCTCGCTGCGGGCTTGTCCTCTCCGCCGAAGGCCGTGGGATATGAATTCGCCCTTGTAGGCGATAAATGAAGGCCAGAATCTCCGCTACGGCCGCATAAAGCTTGGCGGGAATGGCCTGGCCAACCTCCACGCTGCGGTAAAGGGCCTGTGCTAGCGGCGGGTTCTCAATGATGGGAATTCCATGCCAGTTGGCTTCCCGTTTGATGAGCCGGGCCAGCAGACGCTGCCCTTTGGCCACCACCACGGGTGCCGGCATTTCCTCTGGGCGATATTCGAGGGCCACGGCAAACTCGGTTGGATTGGTGACCACCACGGTGGCGCGTGGCACGTCCTTCAACATGCGTCGCTTGCGCATCTGCCGCTGTAGGCGGCGGAGGCGGGATCGGACCATCGGCTGCCCTTCCGTCTCTTTGGCCTCCTCTCGGATCTCTTGCCGGCTCATGCGGAGTTGGCGTTCGAAGCTCAGCCGCTCGAGCAAGTAGTCGAAAAGGAACCAGACTGCAAACACCAATCCGGCTTTCCAGGCCAGCCCGTAAGCCAGCTCGAATAACCATGCGCAGGCGGCGCGCGGCGTCAGGAAACAGGAGTGCAGGATCTTGTCCCATTGAGCCGAAATCAGGGCGATGCCCAGATACACCAGATAAGCGGCGGGCAGGAGAGACTTCAAAAGCCCTCGCAGTGAAGTCAGTGAAAAAAGCCGGCTCAGGTTTGAGGCAGGGCTTAACTTTTCCGGCTTGAGCGAGAGCGCCGTAGGAGCCAGGACAAAGCCTCCCTGGCCCACCACTCCTCCAGCGGCTATCAACCAACTCAGTAGCAGAGGGGGCGCACCCCAACGAAAGACCAACATGGCTGTCCCCTGGAGAAGCGTCAGATATGCTTTCATGTCGCTGGAAGGAAGGGGCAGAGTCCGGGCCAGGAACTCCCGCCATTGGAGTCGCCAGGCTTCCGCCTGCCACCACACCAGCATGGATAGAGTCAGTAACGCCAGGGCGGCAGGCAGTTCCCGGCTGCGTGCCACCTGGCCTCGTTCGCGGGCCTTCTCGCGCCGCCTCGGCGTTGCCCGTTCTGTCCTGCTCTCATCTGCCACGGAGGAAACCTTTCCGCACATCGGGCGGCGGAGCCGCAGGTAATCGCTGCCAGGATCGTGCGTAATCTGGACAGATGTTCATGGCCGCAATCCCCCTACCGGGCAAGGTGCAACATGTGCTCCGTGGTCTGGAGAGTGCGGAGGAAATACCTCTCCATCAAGACCGGCCAGTAACGGAGCGAACCCGCGAGCACCAGAAAACCCACTAGAGCTTTGACGGAAAGCCCCATAAAGAGAACAGGGAGTTGAGGCGACGCCTTGCCGATCAACCCCAAAACGATGTCGGCCAGCAGTGTCGCGCTGAGCGCCGGGGCGGCAATTTGGACGGCAATGACCATCATGGTGCCTGCCGCGTGTAACAATTCCCCGGTCGCCGCCGGGGTGGCGCTCGCCACACCTGGAGGCAAATACTCGAAGCTCTTGGCCAAACCTCGCAACAGCCAGTGGTGGACGCCGAGTTGCAAGAACAGAAGCAAGACGACACCCTGGTGGAATATGGAGAGAACGGGCGTGTCCACCTGGGTCTGGGGGTCGATCACGTTCACCAAGGAATAGCCGAGTTGAAAGCCTAGAATCTGCCCGGCCAATTCCGCTCCCTCGAAGACGAAGGTCAATGTCAAGCCGAGGATGAGGCCCACGATGACCTCGCCGGTTATTACGCGGCACCAGTCGAGGTGCTCGAGATCGAGCGTGCGAGGAGCATAGACTGGATACAGCAAGGCCGTCAGAGCGACCGTCAGACCTGCTTTGACGCGCGCTGGGACACCCAAGCTGCCGAAGAAAGGAGCGAAAACCATCAGCATGCCGATACGTACACCGACAAACACCGCCCGGGCTACTAACTGTTCCACTCCTGCTCCCACATCCCCACCTTTCCCTTCCTTGCTGTCATCCCAAATAACGGTGAAAATCCGTCAAGACTTGCACAGTAAACTTCATGATCTCGCGCAGCGACCAGGGAAGAAGGAGAAACGTTGTGAGCCCCACCGCGAATAATCTGGGGACGGTCGAGAGCGTCATATCCTGGACGGATGTCATAACCTGCAACACGCTGACGAGCAGCCCCACAACCGTCGCCACCAGAAGGATCGGAGCGCTCAACAGGAACGCCGTCTCCAGGGTCTTCCGCGCGAGTTCCACCGCCATCTCTGCCGACATATTTAATCCTCAGTAAAAGCTCTTCATTAAAGACCCCACCACCAAGTTCCAACCATCTACCATTACAAAGAGAAGGATTTTGAGTGGGGTCGAGATCATTACAGGAGGCAACTGGAGCATTCCCACCGAAGTGGTCACGGACGCCACAACCAAGTCGATAACTAGGAAGGGCAGGAACAATACCATGCCGATCTGAAACCCGGCCTTCAGTTCCGAAAGGATGTAGGCAGGAACCACCACGCGCATGGGAAGATCCTCCGGCTGGCGGGGGCGCGGTTCCTTTCCCAGTTCCACAAACAAGGCCAGATCCTTTTCACGGGCGAACCTGAGCATGAATCGCCGAAGTGGATTGGCGCCGAGCTCGACTGCCTGGAGGCCATTCACCGTTCCCTTCTGCAGGGGGACTACCGCGACCTTATAAACCTCCAAAACCACCGGCTGGATAATGAAGTAAGTCAGGAAAAGAGCCAGACCAATGAGCGTCTGGTTGGTGGGAGTAGTCTGGGTCCCCAGCGCCTGGCGAAGAAAGTGAAAGACCACCAGCAACCTCACGAACGGCGTCATCGCCAGCAGGATGGCGGGCAGGAGGGTTAGAACGGTAAGCAGAATGATGATTGTCCAGGGAGCCGAGTGTCCCGTGCCCTCAAGGGCGGGTATGCCCAAGCCTTTTTGCTGTTGGGGGAGTGGCGCGCCCAACGCCTCGGTCGCGAATCTTCCGGCCACTACGAGTGTAATCAGGCCTTTCCGTAACATGGAGGTGGCGCTGAACTCCCGCCAAAAAAATCGGACCCTAAAGGCCAGCCTCTTGCATCCCGTCTTGGCTGTCTGGTGTCGCCCTTGAAGAGTCCAGCTTTGCCAAAAGAGCGATGGAGTTTCCCGTACCGCCCACAAGAAACTCCTGCTGCTGGAATTGCACAACCGCCAGGAACCTCTTCTCTCCCAGCGAAAGGGTCTCCGCCAATCGCAAACGGCGCGCGGACCGGCGCCGCTCGAGGCCTCTGCGAACGCGGGCAGCGAGGGTTGCGAGCACCCTGCCTACCGCGGCCAATGGACTTTCCTGACTGGCTCGATTCATGAAACCCTCTTCCTAAAGCAAAGTTCGTCGCCTTCACCGGTGTGGCGCGGGTGTTTCGCCCGCGGCCATGGGAGCCTCTGGCTCTCGCATTGGCGCGACTCGAGCCTTCGTTGATCCCGCAGTCGCGGGAGAAGGGATGCCTGCGCAAGAGCGAGACACGCAGGCCACATCGGCGCTAAGAAACAAGCTCCGTCAGGCGAATCGCCAAGGTTTCGCCCATCACGTCGAACTCCCCCCAAGCGATCATTTGACCGTTCACCAAGACCGGGACGTGCGAACCTTCCTCGTGGTAGGTATCGAGAATGACGCCCGGTTCCAGAGCGAGTAATTTTCTTACCGTGAAGTGGGGGATAGGAACCTCAGCGCTGAGCTGACACCGGAGTCCCTTAACATGGGTCCAGGCTGCTTCTCCAGCCGGGGACCGATCAGCAGATGATTGGGTCTGGTTGGGATCCATGTTTACTACCGTTGAACGAGGAACTCCGTAAAGTAAACTTCGCGGACACCCAGCTCGGGGGCATGCTCGCGAAGGGCCTTGGTCAATTGATTCTTGAGATTTACCTTACCCGCGGGAGCCATCAAGGACTGGGCGTCCCAGGTCGTCAAGATGGTCAAAATGGTGTCGCGGGTGCGAGCGAGCGACATAGCTGCTTGAGCTGCGCGGCTGCGCTCCTCCAGCTCCCGCTCGAGTCCTAGGTCGATTCCCACGCGAAGGAACCGGTCGTTATCGGGGTCCGCCAGGTTCACCACAAAAGGATCGAGGTGCAAGACGGCTTTAACTTTGGGCTCTTCTTTCGCCTTCCTCTGAGCTTTGGAAGCCGAATGGTGAAACAGAAACCACACCCCGCAGCCTGCCACCGGGAGAAGTAAAACTGCGGCCATCACTCCCAGGCGCCACTTTGCGCGGCCCCATTTGCCTGCAGTTTTCCCCGCATTGGGCGCCTTATCCATAGCCGAAATGGTCAGGAGCAAGTGGAGAGCCAAACAGACTTGGCCCGCGGCTCTAGATGAACAATGTGCGAGTGATGCTGGGAAGTGGTTGCCTATTCAAGGATTTTTCCACACGGGCTGGGAGAATTTCTCCAGAAGATTGTGGCTCTGGTGAAGCTCTCACCCTGCCATTAGGAAAAGCTAATGGAATGGTTCTTAGAACCCAGCCGAGGTCCACCCTTTGCGGATGAATCGCAGAGGGTGGACCGCGAAGAAGGGAGTTACGGTGCCTTTACTACGGCTGCATCGTTAGCACGTAGTTGAGCATTTGATCCGCCGTCGAAATGGCGCGCGCGTTGGCCTGGTAATCGCGTTCCGCCACGATGAGGTTTGAAAGTTCGGTGGTCATATCCACGTTGGAGGCCTCGAGCGACTGACCGACGATGGTGCCCCGTCCGCCCGAATTCGGCGCCCCTATGCTGGGGATGCCGGCGGCGGGAGTGGCCAGTTAGGTGTTATCCCCGTTTAGCTGCAACCCTTGAGTATTCTGAAAGGTGGCCAAAGCTACTTGGCCCAGGATGAGCGTCTGGCCATTCGAGAAAACCCCTTGGAGGGTCCCATCGCTGTTGATTGTGAAAGACTGGAGAGCCCCGCTTGCATACCCGTCCTGCGTGGTGCTGGAGACATTTGACTGGCCCGCGACCTGCGTGATTTCGGCCGTACCCGTCGTCGGATTGAAGAGTTGCCAGGTGAGGTCCAATCCGTTAGCCCCGTCGGCCAGGTTTGAAACATTTACGTCGGCAACATTGGCGGAAGGTGAAGTCAGTACTCCGCTGGAGCTAAACGTTAATGAGCCGCTGCCGTTAGTGAGCACCACCGGAGCGCTGGCGCCGATCACATCCGCAGCCGGGATGGTGATTTGGTAACTCCAGGAATTATCGGCGCCACCCTCCAGTGTGGCGCCGCCAAATGATGCACCAAATGTGGAGCTGCTGCCCAAGCTTACTGTTGTAGCGATGCTGTCGCCAGCGGGTCCCGCACTGTTGGCCGATAAGGACAGGGCTGTGGTACCGGCAGTTGCCGTCACTGAAGCATTGGCGACGGTCCCCTCGCTGTAATTTGTGCCTTCGCCTGGGCCACCATTGATAGCTGCCGCCAGGTTTGCCAGTGTGGCCGCCTCTGCCCCTGTTGCGGCTGAACTAATCAGCACCTGATTGGCCACGGTAGGGCCTGTGGAAAGCGAGCTTACGAACGTGTACGTCGTGCCCCCAATGGTGACCGTATCGCCCGCGGTCGCATTTCCCGTCGCGCTGAGCGTACCTGTGGCGGGCGTCGCTGCGCTGGTCTTGGTGAAATTAAAGGTGAGGGTATGGCTGTTGCCCAGTGAATCGTAGACCACCACAGGCTCACTGAAGCTGGCGCCATCGACGCCACCCGTCAATGTGGCGCCGCCAAACGATGCACCAAATGCGGAGTCGTTGCCCAAGCTTACTGTTGTGGCGATGCTGTTGGCAGCGCTTCCCACACGGGTAGCCGTTAGGGTAACTTGTCCGTCGCCTGGACCTAGAGCGGCTGTCACTTGACCATTGGCGATCGTCCCGGCGCTGTAATCTGAGCTATCGGCTGAGTTACCGTTGATAGCTGCCACCAGGTTTGCCAGTGTGGCCGCCTCCGCCCCTGTTGAGGCTGAGCTGATCAGCACTTGATTGGGCACAGTAGTAGAAAGCGTATTTACGAACGTGTACGTCGTGCCCCCAATGGTAATCGTATCACCGGCGGTCGCATTTCCCGTCGCGGTGAGCGTGCCTGTCGCCGCCGCCTGCGCCGCGCCCGAGGCATCCAGGTTCATGGTCAATTCCACGTCGGTGGTGGCGTTCGGAGGGCTGATTTGGCCGTTGGCGATTTGAATGGGGGCGAGCGTCTGCGACGGACCGATAACCCCGTTGACAGCAGGGTAACCCAGCACGTAGCCACCGTCGCTGGTCATAAGATACCCGCTGGCATTCTGTGAGAAGTTCCCCGCTCGGGTGTAAAGTGTGGTTGCCCCGTTCTGTTCGACGAAGAAACCACCCCCTTGGATGGCCATGTCGGTCGGGACTCCGGTGCTGCTGATGGTTCCTTGTGTGAACGCCGAAATGACTGAGGCGATAAGGGTGCCCGCACCGATCTGGGTCGGGTCGCCTGCTCCGTCCGAACCCAACATTTGATAGAAAAAGTCCTGAAAGTTAGCTTCCTGATCCTTGTAGGCGGTGGTGTCAAGATTGGCCAGGTTATTGGAAATGACCGCTAAGTCTTGTGAAGCAGCCTCGACACCTGACAATGATGTGGAAAAAGATCCCATAGCGTTCCTCCGGAATTAAGTTGGTCGAAGACCTGTCAGGACGTGCTGGCCGTCGATGAGGGTTGGCCGCTCGTCCCCGACGTCATTAGAGTGGCAATTTGACTTACTGTCTGCTGAATTTGCGTTACCGACTGCAGCTCGCTAAGTTGCGCTAGCTGGCTAACAAACTCTGTCGGGTCCACGGGTTGCGTCGGATCCTGGTTCTGGAGTTCTGCGGACAACAACGTCATGAATGAACTCTGACTTAGATCGTTGTCGGCTGCCGTCGTCGAACCGGAGGACGAGCTCGTAGAACCCGAGGTCGCAGTCGTGGAATCCAGAGGTTTCATTACAAGTGCATTGGTTACGTGCATACGATTATCTCTCCTTCGTTTTATTTGGCGACCCTGCAGGTGAGTGATCGCCGCTTCAAATACTGCGGGTCCTCAAACGCGCAGGTTAATGCGCGTCGTAGACAAGCCAAGCCCCACATCTTCGAGAAGTGGTGGAGGCTCGGCCGAGGATATGTGCGTCTGGCTCGTGGGATAGCTTGAGAAACTCGACCGACGTTCTGACGGACTTCCGCCGGAATTGCCTGGCCCGGCCCCATTCGACTGGCCTCCGGATACCAAGCCTTGGAGCACATCGAGGTGCTCCACACGAAGGCTTCGCTGGTTCAGGGCCTGCTCCAGTTGCGTGAGTTCGTTTGTCAGCATCACTTGCGTTTCGCGTGCTTCCACACGAATCGAAGCGCCAATGTCACTGCCTTTGACAATCGTGTGGACATCAATCGGGCCGAGTGCCTCGGTGCGCAGCCTGACTTGCATCTCCGCGTCGCCCGCTTGTTGTGTGAGGCGCGCAGCACTGACGGCCGTCTGGGCGTTGGCCCGGAAACCCGCGATCTCGCTTGCACTTTCTGCCTCGCTCCGGCCCTGCGATGCACCAGACGCCTCGGGGGAGGCGTGGCCAGACTCTGCACGCCACGGTGGAGTGAGTTGCGGTGCAATTGGTGGATCGGCGTTGGTCTTCGTGAGGTCGCCCTTCCCGTCTACTGCCTTCGTTAGGTCTAGGGCTGCTTCGCCACCCTTCTTGTCGGTCGAAGTGTTTGGCTCCTTCGCGTCGTGGACCGGGAGCGACGTTTCTATGCTTTTCGTTTGGGCGGGAGCCTGGACGAGCGAGCCCGGCGTGGCATCGGGCATTGCATCGTTACCAGACCGGGACGCAGCGTGGCTGCCTTCATGAAGATTCTTCATTCGATTCGAATTTTCCCGGTCGTCCACCCGCCCGGCCGACTCCGTTCCGTTCAATTCAAATGGTATGGATGGCGAGAAGTCCGGCGAGAGTGGTTGGACTGTTAAGCCGCTACGAGCTTTCGTTGGAAGCGCGGCAACGGCCGCCGGCGTCGCATCTGATCCCGTCACAAGGGTGGTCGCCGTTTGTGCCACTGTGACAACCTGGGCGGTCTGTGACTGGTTCGAGATCGAACTGTCCTCGGCCGGTACGGCGTGGCTCGGCGAGGATGCATCTGTGTCCTCAATATGGGACGCTTCAGTTTTGGGATCGGGGCGACTGGGAGGATCTTGCGGCCCCAATCGTGCCGTTACCATTTTCGACTGTGCAGGCGTTTCCGCTGCCGCACTTTGTGATCCCTTGCCCAAGCGGCTTGGAATTGTTGTGTCGAGGGCATCCATCCGTTTCAACGTTGACCCTGCGATATCTGCGGACCCATGTTGCCCCGTTGGAAAGGCCTGGGGCAGGGGTGATGGCGGCAAGGGCGAGCTGCCTTCGGCTGACGTCGCTCTATTCGCCGATACGGCCTTCAAGCCTATTTCTGGCGACGCGATTGCCAATGTCGTGACAGTTTCCGCCAACAAATCGGAGTCCCGGGCTGGAAGTCCGCCGACCGGATCTTTCTCTTGCAGGCGGCTTTTTGGAAGCCCGGTAGAGGGCTCGGCATTATTCGATGGGGGTTTGTTATTAGGCGACGAGTTGTTTGGTGGGGTGACGAAAACCGCCGCCGCAGGTGCGGCCAGCGATACCGCGGAGAGAGAGGAGGCCGGCGGACTTGTTTTCCTGTCCTCGGACGAACTGCTTTTTCCCGGCGCTGCTACTGGCTGGTTGACGAGGGAGGTGAGCATTGGGTCGATCTTTCCCTGGAGGTCGCGATCAAGCTCAGTCGCAAAATCTCCATTCGATTGTGAATTCGAGGCAGCTCTCATAACGGCAGCAGTTGCAACTTGGCCCTCTATATCCATGGCATTGATGGCCGGGATTCCCATCGTCTCTGCCCCTTTGGGGGCACCTGCAAATGTGCATCCGATGGTCCAAAAACACTCCGAAGGGGGGACACTCCCAAGACCCTGGAGATCTTCTGACTCATCAATGGGTTTCAGGATTAGGGAAAGAGAAAGGTGAGGCGGCCTGAAGGTTTAGCGGGGTTCGTGCGGGGAAAGATTTGCCGAGCCTCCGGGCAATTACTGACCCTCAGTGCCAGTTTGGGAACGAAGGAGGAACATGTCAGTTGCTTGTTGCTGATCGCGGCGGGCCTGAGTTCTTCGGTAGGCGGCAAGCTGACGTTCGTAGAGCCGCTCGATGACTTCCCGCTTCTGCCGCGCTCGCCGGTATTCGATCAGTTGCCGCTCGCGCTGCTGGCTCACCCTTTCGAGAACCAGGGCTGCCGCCTTTATACGTCCCATGCATAAGGACGAGCATACAACCTGAAATTGAACCTCCGCTCCGGTCATTCCTTGCCGCAGGCTCTTGGCGAGCGACCCAGCCTCCTCAAGCCGGTCCTGCTTCAATATAGCGAGCTGCTTTTGCGCGCTAATCAGTCGATGGGTTAGGGCCCCGAGACGCTGTCCCTCGCGGCGTTCATATAACTCGCGGACTCGCCGAAGGGCCCTCAGGGGAAACCGGAATGCCATAATGCAACCCCCTTCGTTGGGATCTGTCCTAGGTTTTCTCGCATTACGCCGGAATGGCTTGCAAGGCCGAAAGGGTCTGGTCGAAGGGAGCCTTCTCGTCGTGGCGCTGCTGTAGAAATGCGGTAAGCGCCGGTAAGACCGCGAGGGCTTGGTCTAAAACCGGGTCAAGACCCTTTTGGTACGCGCCCACTCGAACAGTGTCTTCGGAAGCCGCATAAGCGGCTGCCAGGCGACGAAGCCGGCTGGCTTTTTCCAGGTGTGCGGGCGAACTGATGGCGGGCATGAGGCGGCTGAGGCTGTCGAGGATGGCGATGGGTGGGAAATGGGCCTGCGAAGTAAGTCGCCGGTCGAGCACGATGTGGCCGTCGACCAGCGCCCGCACGGAGTCGACAAGAGGATCGAGTTGGTCATCTCCTTCCATCAGCACGGTGTAAAAGGCCGTGATGCTGCCGCCATTAAAGCGTCCAGCGCGTTCAATCAACTGCGCGAGGAGGCTGAAAACCGAAGGTGTATACCCCTTGGCGGTAGGGGGCTCTCCGGCGGCCAATCCGATCTCGCGTTGCGCCATGGCAAAGCGTGTTAACGAGTCTACCACCAACAATACCTGTTTGCCCCGGGCACAGAAGTATTCCGCTACCGCCGTCGCCGTCAGGGCCGCGCGGATGCGAAGCAACGGAGATTGATCGGAGGTCGAGACAACGACCACGGACCGTTTGCGGCCGTCCTCCCCAAGCGTGCCTTCGAGAAACTCTCGCACCTCCCGCCCGCGTTCCCCGACGAGCGCCAAGACGGCAAGGTCGGCCGCGTTCCCCCGTGTCATCATACCCACCAAGGTACTCTTGCCGACCCCGCTCCCGCCAAAAATCCCCAGCCTTTGCCCGCGGCCGCAGGTGACTAAGCCATCGATAGCCCGTATGCCCGTAGCGAGCGGTTCGTGGATGGGGAGTCTCTCGAGAGGAGGGGGGCCCGAAGCGTGAAGAGGTTGGAGATCACGCGCGCGGTAATCCCGAAAGGAATCCAGAGGTCTTCCCGCGGCATCAATTACCCGGCCCAACAACTCCTCTCCTACGCGGATGGTGGGCTGTGCCCCCCAGGTCACGATCCGGTCGCCATATCGTATTCCACCCAGCCTCTCTAAGGGCATAGAGAGCACGTTGGGTCCACGGAACCCTATAACTTCGCCAGGGGCCACGTGCCCCTCGGAATCGGTAATTTCGCAGGACTCTCCTACGCAACAGAAGGGACCTTCAGATTCCACCAGGTGGCCGACGGCCTTGGTGACCCGGCCAACCCATCGGGTCGTGGAACAAAGATCAAGATACCGGAAGTATGGAGCAATTTGCTTGCATGGATCCATCAGGCCAGCTAAATTCCAATTTCTAGATTCCAGGTACCGGGTCCTCTACGCCCTGCCAATGCACCAGCTCAGCTTATTACAGGGCGCTGGGCCAGCAGGTCGAAGAACCCTCGCTCAATCTCCGCCAGTTGGGCTTCCAAGGTGAGCTCTGTGGTGCCCAACCCCGTCTCCAACACACAGTGCCCCACTCCCAGCGTCGCGTCGCCCAGCAACTCAGGTATGAGGCGATGCTCTTGCTGGTTCGCAAAGAAATCGTGCCAGGCATAGACATGGTCGGGATGCACGCGCAGACGCACGCTGGTGCCCGCGGCTATCTTCTCGAGCGCCACGCGCACGACCCCCGCCAATAATAAAGGGTCGACCTGCACTTCTCGATGCAGGATCTTCCTCGCGATCCCTATCGCCAGCTTGACCACTTCAGCTTCTACTCGGCAGAAGTAACCTTCACGCTCGCGTCCAAAATCTGCCAGGGCGTTGGCGATGGCTTGGCGCTCGGCGGCAAGTTCGCGCTCAAACTTGGCTCGAGCCTGCGCTTCACCTTCCCGGATACCCAAGGCGCGCGCTTGCTCCTCCCTTACCTGGACCTCATCTTCGCTCAGGCCTGTTTTTCGCGACGGCGCCGAGTCAAGCTCAACCTGCCTGGCAGGATTCATGTCTTGTGCCAGGGGGTCTCCATCTCCGGCATCTTGCACCCCATCTTGCCCCATCGCCTCCAGCACGGACCGGTAGACATAAGGCTGAACCGTGCGCGACCTGACGTCGTCAACCGTCGCGCGTGTCCTAGACCACATACGCATCCTCTCCACTGCTCTTCAAGGCAATCTTGCCGTCCGCTTCCAGCTTTCGCGCCAAGTTCACTATCTCCTGCTGCGCTTGACGAACCTGGCTGGAACGAACCGGCCCCAGGGCCTCGATATCCTCTTTCAACATCTCTGCAGCGCGAGAAGACATGGATTTGTAAAAATGGTCTTTCAGGTCTTCCGACGCACCCTTCAGGGCGGTGGCCAGTATCTTCTTATCCACTTGGCTCAACACTTCACGGATGGCGGTCTCCGGAATGGTGCTAAGGTCTTCAAAAGCAAACATCAGATTCCGGATGGCCAATGACAGCTTTGGATCCTGCTGCTCGATGGAGGTCAGGATTTCGTCGCTGTACCTGCGATCGACACTGTTGAGCATCTCGGCCACGGCGCTCACTCCTCCATAGGCGCGGCGGCTCTGCTCTCCCACCGTGGCAAGCTTCTTGTGCAACACCACCGATATCCTCTTGACCATCTCCGTGGAGAACTGTTGCATCACCGCCAGCCGACGCACCGCTTCAGCGCGCAGCTTCTCCGGCAACAACACCAGCAGCGAGGTTGACGTCCGCGCGCCCAAATGAGCCAGCAACAACGCCACCGTCTGGGGGTGTTCACCCTCCACAAATTTCGCCAGCTGCTCAGGGTCCGCTTTCTGCAGCGCGTCGAGGTCCAAGGCGTTGGCCTCTTGCGCTTGCAAAATCTGTTCGAGCAACGCGCTCGCTCCTTCCTTGCCGAATGCCTTCACTAATAATTGCTGGGCGTACATGTGTCCGCCTCGCGCGAGATAGTCCTGAGTCAGCGACAACTGGTGATACTCCTGAAGGACTTGAGCCGCAACGTCGGAAGAGATGGCAGTGAGTGCGCCAATTTCCTGCGTCAGCCGCTGCACCTCGGGCATGCTGAGGTGCCGGAAGACCTCGCTGGCAGCGTCATCTCCCAAGAGCACGAGCAGAATCGCGGCCTTGCGGATTCCAGTCAGGGCCGGAGTTTCAGCGCGCTGCCTGCTCCGGGGGCTCGAATCCGCCGCTGCGAGGGAAAGAGCCTCGTTCATGTTTCAGCCTCGCCTTGCTGAACCCAGTTCTGGATCAAACGGCTTGCAGCTTCAGGGTTTTTCTTGATTCTTTCAACCAATTGATTCTTTAGCACGACGGTTCTTTTGACTGCCGCGTTGATGTCGGTCAATTCTTCCGCACCCTCGTTCCCGCCCTTATCGGCATCGGGCGTTAGCTCACGCGGCAGCGTCTCACCCTTGCCCAACGCGCCTTGTTCAGGCGCTCTTCCTGGAAGCTGTGGCTGTTCAACCGCCAAGGCAGCAATGATCTGCCTCTTGACGGGTCGGAGAACCAGCAGATAGATCAACAAGAACAATGCGGCCAGGCCCGCGTAACGGACCACTCCCATCCATTCTTCGAGAAGTGGCGCAAGCCGCTCCGGCAGATTGGGGGGGGCGCCTGGAGAAAGGCTCGCGAAGGAAATGTTTTGGACTGACAAGTGGTCGCCTCGGGCAGGATCGATGCCTATCGCCGCCTTCGCCAGCTCTTCGATCTGTTTCAATTCCTCTGCCGACCTTTTGCGGCGGGACTCAACCTTGGTGTCACCTTCGGTTTTGGTCTCAACCGCATCGTCTACAAGCACTGCGGCGGCGATCCTTTTTATCCCCCCCGGAGGCTGAACCACGTGGCGCACCGCCTTGCTGACCGCGTACGTCTTGCTCTCGCTCCGTTGACCCGCTTGCTCAGGCGTGCTGTCTGAAGCCGCCGTGGCAGCCCCCTTGGCGCTGGAGTCCGGGGCATTACTGGGTGTGCCAGGTATTCCTTGCGGGTCTGTGTCCGTCGATTGATCCTCAGTGACTTGAGACGTCAACACCACCGAGCCGTTCGGATCGTAGGTCTCCTGTGTGCTCTCGCTGCTCGCCAGGTCGTATTCCACTGTTACACTTGCTCGGAGCCCCTCCCGTCCCACCAGGGGCGTCAGAGTTGAAACCAGCTTCTCAGACAAGCGGTGTTCCATCTCCTCGATTTCATCATGGTCCACTCCCTGTGAGTGCCTCCCCGACAGCATGGGTACATTGCCGTCGGCATCAATCACCGTAACGTTTTCCGGGCGGAGATCATCCACCGCGCTGGCCACCAGGTAAGTAATTGACCTGATCGCGCTATCCGCCAACTTGCCCTCCCGCAGCTTGACCACCACGGAAGCCTTCGCCTCGCGTTCACGCTCGCTAAATAGCGAGTCGTGAGGCATTACCAGGTGAACGCGGGCTGACTGCACTTGCCGAATCGCTCGGATGGTGCGTTCCAGTTCGCCTTCCAAGGCCCTCTGGTAGTTCACCCTTTCGGCAAAGTCGCTTCCTGCCCAATTGGGTTTGTCGAACAACTCCAGCCCCAGCCTTCCGGTTTGAGGCAATCCCTGAGAGGCCAGATCCAACCGCACCGAGTCAACCTTGTCGGCAGATACGCGCAAGCTCGTTGCATCGCTCGAGATTTCGTAAGGGATATTGTTAGCCGCAAGCGTCCGCGCGATGAATTGCGCTTCTTCCGGCTGAAGACCTGTGTAGAGCGGTTTGTAATCAGCTCTGTTTATCAGGAATGCGAACGCGAAGAGACTCAGGATGACCAGGCACGTTCCCGCCCCAAGCGTGATTTGCTGCTTTCGACTCAGCCCACGCAAATACTTTTGAACTTGATCGACCGTCTCCCTAGGGCGCAGCGCCATACCTCACCTTTCAAAAAGCCGTTCCCGAGACGTCCCGGTAAGCCTGGATGATCTTGTTGCGGACTTGCATCATAAGTTGGAAAGACAGGTTTGCTTTCTCGACCGCAATCATAACCCTATGGATATCCTCGCCCTGCCCATTCAAAAGCGCCGCTATTTGTTGATCGGCATCGGTGTGGAGTTGTTCGATGTGATTGAATGCCGCCTCGAGTTGGGAAGCAAAGCCCGATCTTTCGGCACTCCCCTTCCCGATCTCGACTCCCGCATTAGCCTGGCCAAGCTGCGATATCGCTGAGAGCGGACTGCCCATTGTTCACCTCCTATCAGCTAAGGATTTCAAGCGACGCGGTGATCATGTTCTTGGTCGCTTGCACCGCAGCGACATTGAGCTCATACGAACGAGCCGCTCCCATCAGGTTCACCATTTCCTCGATGGGATTGATGGAGGGGTAGGCCACGTACCCTTGGCTGTCGGCGTCAGGGTGCGCCGGCTCATAACGCTGCACCGGCGGCGTCGGGTCAGGCACCACTTGCTGGACCACCACCCCCTGAGCGTACCGGTCGCTGAATCCTGATAGGAGCGCTCGAAACCGACTGCCGCCGGCCTGGCGCGTCCTGAAAACAACCAATTGTCGTTGATAAGGACCGCCTTTGGCTGTTCGAGTCGTCTGCGCGTTCGCCAAATTACTGGCCAGCACTTCCGCGCGTTGTCGCTCTGCCGTAAGCGCTGACCCGCTGATATCTAAAGCTCCCAATAAGTTCATGTGACTAGCTCCCCTCCTTAACAGCAGCGGATATCCGCTGGAACTCCTGTCGCAAGAGCTCCACCCCCAACCGAAATTGCAATTGCGTTCGCGCCAGCAGCAGGCTCTCGCGCTCCAAGTTGACGTTGTTCCCATCCGGCCGCTCGATTAAACCCTGAACCTTAAATACCCGTGGTCTTAGAGCTTCAGGCCCCAGTCGATCCTCGGCGCGGCGCATCTCCGCCTCAAAATTGATGTCACGTGTGCGGTAACCCGGAGTGTCGACATTGGCCAGGTTGCTTGCAATCAGCCTTTGCCGAAATGCCGCGAGGTCCAAATATTCACAAAGCTCCTCCATCCGGCTCATACAGACCTCTTAGGTGGAAGTCCAAACTCTCGAATCTTGTTGCGCACCGTACGAAGGCTCACCCCCAGAATCTCCGCCGCGCGGGTCCTATTTCCCCCCGTAGCCTCAAGTGTCCTCTCGAGTAATTGCCTTTCCATGTCGCGCAGCGTAACCCCTTGCGCCGGCAAGCAGGCGATCGTGGCTTTCTTGTCCCCTATTTCCTTTCCTTCCAGGATCTCCACACCTGCCACCGGATTAGTAGAAAGGACCAGAATCCTCCGCACGAAATTCTCCAGTTCTCGGACATTCCCCGGCCAGTCGAATTCCATCAGCTTCTGGAGAAGCTCTTCCGTGAGGCGAACGGCGCGGGAGGGCGGCGCGTACTTGTGCACGAAATGCTCTACGAGTTCGGGAATATCCTCCCGGCGCGCCCGGAGCGGCGGCAGCGTGAGGGGCACAACATCAAGCCGGTAGAAGAGGTCGGAGCGGAATCTCCCCTCTTCGATGAGCGAAGGGAGGTTTCGGTTCGTCGTGGCAATCACCCGCACATCCACGCGGACCGGCCGTGTGCCGCCTAGCCGGTCGACCTCACGTTCCTGAAGCACTCTTAGCAGTTTGGGTTGCAGGCTGAGCGGCATCTCGCTGATCTCGTCCAAGAGCAGAGTCCCCCCTGAGGCCAGCTCAAACTTTCCCGGTCGCGACGCCACCGCTCCGGTAAACGCTCCCCGAACGTGCCCGAACAATTCGCTCTCCAGCAGGGCCTCCGGGAAAGCCGCGCAGTTTACGGCCACGAAGGGATAATCCCGCCGCGCGCTGGCACGGTGGATGAACTGGGCAAGCAGCTCCTTCCCCGTGCCGCTTTCGGCCATAATCAGCACGTCCGCATCGCTCCTTGCCACTTGGCAGGCCCGTTCCATCAGCAACCGCATGCGTGCCGAATGCCCCACCATTCCACCCGGAGGAGATCCTTTCGGCACTTCAACTTTACTCCCCAGGACCCGCACCGCCGCCTGGCGCAATTGCTCAAAGGATACCGGCTTAATCAGATAATCGCAGGCCCCGCGCTGCATGGCCAGCACCGCCTCCGGGACGTTTCCGAAGGCCGTCAAAAAGATGACCGCCGTATCGGGCGCTAAGGCGCGCACGTGTTGCATGACCCCTAGGCCATCACCATCCGGCATGCGCATATCCGTGATCACTAATGGACAGGGAGAGGAGCGGAACCGCTCCATTGCCTCGCGCGTTCCTGAAGCCGTCGTCACTTCCCACCCATGCCGGGTGAAGTTCGCCTCCAAGGCGGCTCGCATCCCCGGCTCGTCATCAACAACCAGGACCCGATTCATTTCCCGCTCCCCTTGCAGAGGCGGCTTTAGGCCGCAAGTTGACGATCCGGCAAACGCGGGATCGCCGCTACCACCCCAACCTCATCGACTATCCTTGCCCTTGGAAAGCTCAAATTAAAAGTTGTACCTATCCCCGGGTCGCTCTCGACCGTGATCTTCCCCTGGTGCTGTTCCACGACCTTTTTTGCCAGCGCCAGCCCCAGTCCTGGGCTTCCTGGATTCGTCGTAAAGCCCGCTTCGAAGATCCTCGCCAATTGTGATGCCGGAATCCCGGCTCCTTGGTCACGGAAGACTACCCGAATGGGCAGCTCTTCAGCCTGGCTGCCGCTATGCACCGACAGCCGCAGGACGCCGCCGGGGCGCATGGCGCGAAACGCATTCAGCGCTAAATTGATGAACACTTGCTGCAGTCGATGAGCGTCCGCCCGCAATAGCACCTCCGGCTCGTTCGAGCCGAAATCAAAACGCAGTCCGCGCTGCCGGGCCAGAGGCTGAAGGAAGTCCACCGTCTCACTGAGCAAGCTCACAACGTTCACTGGCGATAATTCTGAGCGGGGCTCGCTGTGGAACTGCAGAACGTTGTTGACCGTGGCGGACAACGTCCGCAGCCCTGCCTGTACTTGTTCCACCCATTTATGGAGAACCGGCCGCTCTTCCGTTGCATCGGCCAGAAGCCCTGCGAAGAGTTCCAAACTGCCGAGAGGATTTCTAATCTCATGCGCCAATAACATCGCCATCTGCGCGAGGTCTTGGGTACGCCGGGCGGCCTCCCTTTCCTTTTCGAGGCGTTTGCTCTCGGTGATGTCGCGAAGGATGAAGATCCATTCTCCTCCGGAATCTTCGTGACCACTGAGCGGCGTGCGAGATACGGCAAGAAAATGCGGCCCCTCCTGGCTATCAACCGACCACTCCCTCTCCGCACCAACAGAGGGCATACTCGAAGTTTCCTCGAGCTTCTCAATCACCTCCCTTGCAATGCTCAAAGCTGTCTGTCTGGGCCCTTGACGCGTTCCCAGTAAGCCAAGGGCGGCGGAGTTTGCCAGCTTCAGTTTGTGGTCCCCATTTACTACCAGAACTCCACAAGGCAGGCATTCCAAAGTTCGACTCAGATAGGCTCGGATTCTCTTGTTATCTTCGAGACTGTGATTTAGATCTTGATTGGCTCTTTCGAGTTCGCGCCGCAGCCGCCCAACCTCTGCCCGGAGTTGAGAGTAAAAGCTCTCGAGCGAGCCCGCAGCATTCGTAAAAGAGCGGAACGCCTTCGCCAGAGATTGCTTGCTCGAGCGATGGCGGGACTGACTGTTGTATGTCGGCACAGGCTTTTCTTGCCGGGTCTCAGGAAAAATTTGCATGGCTTAGCTGGCAAATGCAGGACACATGCCATCCGTGAACCCCCAATCTAAGATTCCTCTCACGCCGCACATTGCCGCCTGGATCGCGGTCCTCTCCCCTCTAAACTGCCTGGCGCGGTCCCCCGGTTTTGGGGTCTAAGGCTTGTCCACGGGCATCAGAAAAAGCCGCGGACCCCAAAACCGGAGGGCGCGCTTCCCCTGCTTCATCTTGGCAGGTCAATGTGTTCAGCACGAAGCATGGGCCCGCTTTCGGACAAGATGAATGCCCGCTCCACGATGTGTTTCAGCTCACGCACGTTCCCAGGCCACGAGTAGGCTTCAAGTGCCTTGCCCACCTCGTAAGGTATGGACTTGCAGGGAAGGGCAGCCCCACGACAGAGTGCCTCCAGAAAGTGAGTTGCCAGAGGGAGAATGTCGTGCCGCCTCTCCCGCAGCGGCGCGAGCAGGATGGGAAAGACGCACAATCGATAGTAGAGGGCGTCGTTGAACCTTCCTTCCGACAACGCCCGCGCCAAAACCACATTCGTCGCCGCAATCACCCGCACATCAACCCGGAATACGTCCGGACTCCCCAACCGTTGGACTTCTCCCTCTTGCAGGAAGCGCAGCAGCTTGCCCTGCATGGCCAGCGGCAGGCTTCCCACTTCGTCCAAGAAGAGTGTTCCACTGTGCGCAGCGTGAATCCTTCCCAGACGTGACTGGAAGGCTCCGGTGAATGCCCCTCGACTGTAGCCGAACAACTCGGACTCGAGGAGAGTTTCGGGAATCGCAGCACAGTTCACAATGACAAAGGGCTGCCGAGAGCGGGGGCCCAGATTGTGAATGGCTCTCGCCATCAATTCTTTTCCCGTTCCCGTCTCCCCCATGATGAGAACCGTCGTATCACGGGGGATCACCAACCTCGCCAGATGATAAGCCCGTTGCATCGCACTGCTCGTTCCGATCATTCCCGGCAAAGGCTCTTCACGTTTGATCTCCGTCGCGATACCACCCGCTTCGTCACCCCACCCCTGATTTCCCTCCCGAGTCGGAAAGGGGAGCAAGGGGTGACTGCCGTGAGGCTCCCTCGATCCCTCCGCCTTTGTTTCACGCTCCTGAGGTTCCTGCGCCTTGGGGAAATCCAACCGCGAGCTTTCCGATTGGGAAAGTCTCTCTACCACGCAGCGTTCCTCAGCTTCGGAGCCGAGGAGTAGAACCTGAACGTGGGGATGCCGCGCCTTGACGATCTCAACCAACTCGGCCACCTCGAGATCCGGAAGCCATCGATCAAGTAAAAGCGCTCCGAACGCCCCGGCCTCAACCAGTGATAACGCTTCTGCCCCTCCCATTGCCTCTTCGACGGTCCAACTTTGGGCGCGCAGCCGTCTGAGGATCCGCTTTCTAAGCTCTTTATTCGCACTCGCCACAATCGCAGCGGTGCGAACGGAACACACCACTTCGTAATTGGTTCGACCCATGTACCACTCCAGATTCGCATATTATAGAGGTGGTATAGTTAGAAACCCGTTAATGTCCGATTAGATTTTTCTAGTGAAATCTCACTCGCAAGGCTGGCTGTTCCCACCCTGCGCCCATGCCCGGTACGACTTAAACAACTGGACCAAGGTCTCAGCCTGGACCAGCGACTGTTGGATAACCAGCCGATAGTCCTGCGCGTCGGCCTCAACGAGGAGAGCCAATTCAAGCGTACCGCGTAAAGACGTCAGAGTCTGGCTTAATTGATGCAGAAATGTGCCTGTGGGATCATTGTCCGGCAGTGAGCTGGCCAAGGATTCAGTTCCGCCGCTTGGTGAAGAGAGAGGTCCGTGGGCGGAGGTGGAAAGCGCATCTCCAACTTGGGAAGGCCTCCAATCCTCTTCCGGAGTTCTGGTTGCCGGCTGCACGCTTTTCATGCCACACCCTCCCTTGTCCCCAACTCATAGCCAACGTTTCGAACCGTGCGAATGAGTTTGTGATCAAAATCCTGATCGACCTTCTTCCGCAAGTAGTTGATGTAAACATCCACCACGTTCGTCATGGTGTCGAAGGAAAAATTCCACACATGCTCGATGATCATAGTGCGCGTCACAGACCGTCCCGCGTTACGCATGAGGTATTCGAGCAAGGCAAACTCGCGTGGAGTCAGGTCGATGCGGCGACCCGCCCTCCTCACCAGTCGCTCCGCACGATCCAATTCCAGGTCCCCGACTCGTAAGACAATGCCGGTCGAGCTGGGACTTCGTCGCAGTAAGGCGCGCACGCGAGCGGATAACTCGCTAAAGGAAAATGGCTTTGTCAGGTAGTCATCCGCGCCCAGGTCCAGCCCCTTCACCCTATCCTCAACGCGCGAGCGGCCGGAAAGAATCAGCACGGGAAGGGAGGGCTTTCGGCTCCGGATGTGTTTCAGCACGTCCAGGCCGTCTATTTTCGGAAGCACCAAATCCAGGATGACCAAGTCAAAATTAGCCTCAGTGACCAGCGCCTGAGCGTCCTCGCCGTCCCCGGTGACATCCACCGCATATTGTTCCGATTCCAGGCCCTTCCTTACGAAGCTGGCGACGGCTTTGTCGTCTTCTACAACCAGAATGCGCATGGTCTCCGCCCTGGGGACTCATCACCTCTCCTCAATTCTCTACTCCTCTCCCCTGGCAATCTCATTAGCCATTTCTTACATCGGCGGAAAAAGCACGGAGGATTAGCAGAAGATTAAAAACAAGGCAGCCGGTCTGTCCGCACGGAGTGACAGCCCGCCCCTACTTCCGAAGTCGCGTCAAGGGCGAGATTAAAGTCGCGAGAGGGGAGGTCCGATTCTCACCCTGAGGGGACTTAACGCAGTTCGTCGGCGCCCGCTCGGAGAGCAAGCCGGCTTGCCCTGAGAAGGCGCTCGCATGAAGGCCGCCATGTTCGAGCCTCTTTTACCTAAGGTCTTAGTGGTTGACGATGACCCGGCGGTATGTGATTTCCTCAAGTTGGCTATCACCCCAAGTGCTTCGGGCGTGGATGTGGCAGAAAATGCCGTGCAGGCGCTCGAAACCATTGAAAAAGGAAGTTTCGACATTATTCTGTGTGACATCTATATGCCTGGATGTTCGGGCATGGAACTCTTGTCCTTGGCCCGGCAGTCGAAATGGGATGTGGGATTCATTCTGACCACCGGCAAAGTTCACGTCGACCTAATCATCGAGGCCCTGCACCTGGGAGCAAGCGATTTCCTTTTGAAGCCCTTTACAGTTGAAACGTTGGACCAGTCTATCTCCAGGGCCTTCCGTCTTCTTCAAATGGAGCGCGAATCACGTGCTTACCGCACCTCACTGGAAACCAGCATCGAGCGGCGCACGCGCGATCTGATGCGGGCCTTGCATGAACTCGAGGAAAACTATCAAACCACCCTCGAGGCTCTCGTCCTTGCCCTGGACGCGCGCGAGCACGAAACCTACGCGCATTCTTTGCGAGTGCGCGCCTACACACTCCATATGGCCCGCCTGGTCAGCTACCCTCTGGCACTCCTGCCTGCCCTCGGTCATGCCGCACTCTTACATGATATTGGAAAAATAGCGGTGGCCGACGCCATTCTGCTTAAACCGGGCAAGCTCACTGAAGAGGAATGGGTCCAGATGCGCCGCCATGTTGTGGCAGGAGTGCAAATACTGAACCGAATCCCGTTCCTCAAACCCTCCGCACCAGTCGTGCAGCATCATCACGAACGATACGATGGAAAGGGATACCCCCATGGGGTGGCTGGCGAGCAAATCCCCCTCGGCGCGCGCTTGTTCGCGTTGGCTGATACGCTGGACGCAATGACTTCCGACCGGGCTTACAGAAAAGCGGTGGGATTGTCGGAGGTTCGGGCTGAGGTCGCCCGCCAGCGAGGTTGGCAATTCGATCCCCAAATCGCAGACCTGTTCCTTAAAGTTCCCGAGGGAGTGTGGCTGCAAATCCGGGATTCCGTCGAGCCGCAAGGCACTAGCCACTAACCACTAGCCACCGCCTTCATCTTCGGCGATCTGTATTACTTGCCGCTTGTACTTGGGGGGCTTGTCTTTGCGGCTCTCATGGCGTCGGGTCGGGGGAGGAGATCCGATCTCGCGCCGCGCCCGCCGCTTGACTTCCTTGCTGGCTTGATACCGCTTGTGCTTTCGTGGACTCACCTTGCATCATCCGCTAGTGTGGTGTCCCTCATAATTCTTTACAATGATAGCTTCGACTGGGCCCCCTGACCCGCCCTCGCCCCCTTGGGGGAGAGGGTGGCGAGCGTAGCGAGCCAGGTGAGGGGGTCCCGCGGGAATCAGGGTCGTCAAGAATAAAGCGGACACGACACTAGCTTGCCGCCAACTGCGGCGATCAGAATGGCGGAAGTGTGTCGGAATCGAACCGACCGGTCCGCCATAGGCAGACCCGCAGGATTTGAAGTCCCGGACGGACACCAGCCCGCATGCACTTCCGCAGCAAGCTGCTCTTGTAACCTGTCACCGATCCCGGCCACGCCATAATTATACGCTTCGGGGCAGTTTGCGAACCGCCCTGGCTTGAGATGTGACGATTCCCGGTCACGCGACGATTGTAGTACGGCCGGGCCTAGGGCTGCAACCGATCCTCCTATGCAAGCGTCGCGGCCACGGTGGTCTCCCGATGGAAAGAAGATTGCCTTTGCGGGAAATGTACCCACGAAGCGGGGGCAAATCTTCCGGGTCTCTGGGCGGCGAGCCGGAACCGATGACTCCGGTAGGTTTGGACAGCACCTTCCCCAATTGGTCTCCCGGATGTCGAAGGCAAGCAGCCCATCTTTCGAGTGCGAATCAGCGACCGCAGGATTGAGCCCATCGTGACGTTCGAGCAGATTCTGCGCGCGGACGTCCGCGGCTACGCCCTGGCGGCCGTGGCGCCGGACGACTCCCCAGTGGTCTCGCTGGTTCTCAGCCACTCGGACATCTACGCACTTGATGTGAACTTTCCTTGAGGCGCGAGCCCGCCCCTTGTCATCCCCCCGAAACCGCAAAGCCGAGAGGCGAGACGATTACAAAAAGCTCTTTGCTTTTTTGCTCAACGCGCGCCCCAACTCCCGATTGCTAAAACAGCAACTTCAATCCGAACTGGATCTGCCGCGAGGTGGTGGCAGTATTGGTGATCACCCCCGCGGTGGGCGCTGGCGTGGTGGACGCCGAGATGAACACCACGGCATTGTGGCTTCCGAAGTTGGCCCGGTTCAGAAGATTGAAGAATTCCGCGCGGAAGCGAGCTGAAATCTGGAATCTGCAATCTGAAATTCCTGTGTTTCAGTCCGCCCCCGCGCGGGGGCGAACCTGCGCGGAAGGCGTCAGTGGCGCGAGTACGGCGTTTCAATCCACGCCCCCGCGCGGGAATCGGGAAGCGCCAAGCCGCTATCCTTGAACCGTTCTACTAATGCATCGATGTCGGGCGAAGATATGCGAAGCCCCAGAGGATGACCTTGGGTCAGGCGAGCGGGGTTAAGCAGGGAAAGGGAGTCCTTCGAGGCTTGCTGGAGACCGATATGATGGCCTTGGACCGCCAGCGCGGTTGCGACACCCTGGGTCCGATATGTCTGCAAGGCGAGCCATGCGCCCGAGGACCAATGATCGATCCCGCGCTCCTTTCCTTGGAGACGTCGTTGGAAAAGGTCGCCGAACTTGCCGAAGTCGTGAAGGAGGCCCGCAATCCAGGCTTCGTCGTCGGCCTCGAAAGCTCTAGCGAACCGCCGTGCACGCTCAGCGACGTCCTGCAAGTGGGCTTCGAGGGGTTCCGGTTTCCCGGAGGGGGAGGGTGCAGTGTGCGCGAGATAGGACATGGCTACCTCCTGCCCTCCGGGAGGCTCCGGCAAGCAAGAGCCGCAGACCTGCAAAGGACGCAGGTCTCCGCTACCCGGTCGCGTATCGCGCATGCGGGAGTGTACACCAAAACAGTGACGAGTGGCGAGTGACAAGTGACGAGAGGAAAGGCAAATCTCAGGCGCGGGGTGTCAAGGGTCGGCTGCGGGAAAAGCAGACTTGAGGTGTCAGGGGTCGGGTGCGGGACGGGCAGGCTTCGGGTACTGGGTGTCAGGGGTCGGGTGCGAAAAGGGACGGGCTTGGGGCGAGACGCTGACGCGAGGTGAGGTGGTCGAGTTCGGCGCGGATCATCCAGTCGCCATCGCCAAAGGGCCCGGGCGGCTTCCCCGGCAACGATTTGATCGAATTCCCCTTTGTACTCGAATCGAACGCCACATACACGCCGTTAGAGTAGGAGGCACGGAAATTCAGCGTCGCATAAAAGCTGGGCGGCACGCGGGTAGGCGTAACCTCGAAACGGACCCACGCATCATCACCATCCCCGAACGAGGCGTAGCGCCCCTTCCAAATTGAAATCAGCTTAGCGTCTTGATCCGAGAGGGCG